>Ga0224510_10000317_pt1 | contig 39060 bp, 31 predicted proteins | sample SF_May12_sed_USG_FD_170161 | JGI IMG/M metagenome (GOLD analysis project Ga0224510, IMG submission 170161) | Sediment microbial communities from San Francisco Bay, California, United States - SF_May12_sed_USGS_4_1 | ecosystem: Environmental > Aquatic > Marine > Sediment | place: USA: California... | reverse complement strand
TTCTTGATAATGCAGACAGTCAATTGCAAATTAAAGGATCAGGAGTAGCAGAAAGTTTCTATGGAACTTTTGATGTGACAGATCTTAGTGCTAATACAACTTACACATTCCCAGATCGAACAGGGACAGTGTTGGTTTCATCTGGAATACTTACGGATGGACAGATTTGTACATACTCCACAACTAATGGAATAGTTTGTACTACAACCAGCTCAATGCACACTCAAAATACTGATACCGGAACAAATCAAACAACGTTTATTCTTGGAAACGCTTCTGATGCTGCAGCTGTGGACATCACTCTTCAATTCGGAAACACAAACGCAGAAACTTTCTATTTTGATGGAACAACAACGGACCGATTCAAATTGAGTGATTCTCTGGACATTACCGGAGGACTCACTCTTACTGAAACTCTAAGTGCTGCAACTGGAGATGAGTTTGCGATGCAGTTGAATTACACAACCAACAAAGCAGCTGGAAATGATACGGGACTTTTGATTTCAAAGACTGACACGTTGAGCCCAGGAACATCCCTTCTTCTTGATGCACAGGTAGGAGCTTCTTCAGTATTCTCTGTGGATGATGCAGGAGTTGTGACTTTGGGAAATGCAAGTGGTAATCTTAGGATTATGGAATCATCAGGAGAAACATATTATGGAATACTTAATGTTGGAGATTTGACAACAGATAGGACTTATACCTTCCCAGATCAAACAGGAACAGTGCTTTTGAGTACAATTAACAGCAACTCAAGTTCTGCTCTTCAAATCAGAGATGATTTGTCTCAGAATTATATCAATATTGATACTGCAGCAGAAATTATGTCTTTTGGAAATGTTGCTAATGATCCATATTTCACATTCTTGGGCAGTGGGCTAGCAACATTTGGTGGAGATGTTTTGGTGAGTGGAAATGACATTACTTTTGGAAATGCGATGAAGATTTCAAATGCGAATGGGGGAACACTTGATTTCACAGATGGAACAAATTCAATGTTCTCGATTATAGATGCTGGATCCACAGGAAATATGACAGTTAGTGGAAATGTGACAATAAATGGTGGAACTACGACACTTGGATCCAATGGACACAGTGGATCGCTGGTGATTTATTCTGATACACTCACAACTGATTATGCTGTGACATTTAACCCAAGTGATTCTATGAGTGATAACATTACATACACTCTCCCAGATTCTTTGACTGATACATATTTCTTGCAAACCAATGGAACAGGAACATTGACTTGGGCACATGCTTTGACATCATCAATACCTGATGCTAATGCAACCGCACTTAATGTGCATGAAAACACAAATAACTATATCAATATTGACACAACCGACCTATCAGAAAATATCTCATTTGGAAACGCAACTACTAATCCAACATTTTCATTCTTGGGAAACAAAGCAGCGACATTCGGTGGAGATTTGATAGTGTCTGGAAATGACATCACATTTGGAAATGGAATGACAATTTCAAATGCAGTGTCTGGAACACTTGATTTCACAGATGGATCCAATTCAATGTTCTCAATTGCGGATGTTGGATCTACTGGAAACATGACAATAAGCGGAACTCTTACAGTGAACGGAAATCAAATTTCTTCTTCTGGAACAACTTTTACAATTAATGCATCAGGAGCAGGATCAGTGATAGACATTGCAGATGATAACTTGACAGTGGGAGGAGGGACAATAACCATTGGAAAGAATAATCAAGATGGAAATTTGGTGATTTATTCTGAAGAGGGTGTCACTGACCACACTGTGACTTTCAGGCCTTCCACCTCTTCAATGACACAAAGCACAACATACACTCTTCCTGATAACTATCCTACGGACAGTCCAAAATTCCTCCGATCAGATTTAACCGGAAGTTTGACATGGCAATCAGTGTTGACAGCGGAATTGAATACTGGTGATGCTAATGCGATGGTCATTGCTGACACGATTCCAAATGAATATATTCACATCAACACCTTAGCACCGAGCATTTCTTTTGGAAGCGCGGGTGCTAATCCAAGTTTTGCATTTTTGGGAACAGGAGTAACTTCAATAGGAGGAGCCTTGACAATCGAAGGGGTTTTGAATGCAGATGGTGGAAGCATTGTGACAGATCAATCCATTTTGAACATTGATGTTCCTGCTACAGGGGGAAGTATAGTTTTTAGGGATGGAACAAATACATTATTTTCAATAACTGATAATGCAGACACAGGAAATGCAACTTTGACAGGTGACATGACAATTAGTGGAGGACAAGCAACATTAGGAGCTAATGGTCAAGACGGTTCTTTGGTGATTTATTCCGAGCAAGGAACTACTGACTTTTCCGTGACATTTGCACCACACACAACAATGACTGAGAGTTCAACTTATACATTCCCTGCAAGCACTCCATCAAATGGTTCACTATTCCTTCAGTCAGATGCCAGTGGAAATCTAACATGGGAGGATATTACGTCATCAGTTCTAGCTGTTAATCAATTGGACGCTTTTGATGTTGAGGATGAAAATGGAAAGAATTACATTAATATTAGTACTGTAATAGGATCAGAGAATATTTCTTTTGGAAATACTAGTATTAATCCAACATTCTCATTTTTGGGAAACAAAGCAGTAACAATTGCTGGAGACTTAGCAGTAAACGGTGGGGACATCACCACTACATCATCAACACTAAACATCGATGTGCCTGCAACTGGAGGAAATATAGTTTTTAGAGATGGAACAAACACATTATTTTCAATAACTGATAATGCAAATGTGGGAGACGCAACCCTAACAGGAGCTATGACAATAAACGGAGTACTTGCGGTGAATGGAGATCAAATTACTTCAGATGGAAATCTTACAATAGATTCTGGATCAATTGGAACAGGAGTGGTGACTATTACGGATACTGCATTAACAGTCGGAGGGGGAACTCTTAATGTAGGTGTAAATGGTAAAGATGGAGTGCTGGTGATTTATTCTGAGCAAGGTCCAAGTGATTACTCTGTGACACTCAAAACTCATGACGCAATGACAGAAAATACCGTTTATACTTTTCCTGCTAATGATGGAGTGAGTGGTCAATTTCTGAAACTCACAAGTAGCACAGGAGATCTTGGATGGGCAAGTGCCGTGGTTTCAGCTTTGGTTGATAACCAGGCCAATGCATTAGATATTCAAGAGAGTACGAATAACTACATCAACATTAATACTACTAATGGATCAGAGAATATCTCATTTGGAAATGCAACAGTTGATAGTCCAACTTATTCATTCTTGGGAACAAAGACAACTACAATAGGAGGAGCGTTGACAGTGGAGGGAAACTTGAATGCAAATAATGGAGTTATTGCAACAGATGAAACAACTTTCAATATTGATGTGGCTGACACAGGAAGTATTGTATTTAGAGACGGAACAAACACATTATTTTCAATAACTGATAATGCAAATGTGGGAGACGCAACTCTAACAGGAGACTTAACAATCAATGGAGGGAAGATAACATTAGGAGCAAATAATCAAGATGGATCATTGGTGATTTATTCCGAACAAGGAGTAACTGACTTTTCCGTGACATTCACACCACACGCAACGATGACAGAAAGTACAACCTACACACTACCTGCTGATGATGGAGCTTCTGGACAATTCTTGAGATTGACAAGTAGCACGGGAGATCTTGATTGGGATGATGCTTTGGTTCCAGACTTAGTAGATCACACTAGCGCCGCATGGTATGTAAGAGAGGATGTTAATGATTATATTGTGATCAACACAACAAATGATGCAGAGTCTATTGTTTTGGGAGACAAGAGCCTAGGAACAGATGGAACAATTGTTCAAATTGAGGGTGTTTTGTCATTCAAGGAGAGTGGAGCAAGTCCAGAATTTACAACAATATTCAAGGCGGGTGATCAGGCGGGAAATCTAGTTTATACCCTTCCTATTGATACTCCTGAAAATGATCAGGTATTGCAAGTAAATTCAGCAGGAACCCTTTCTTGGGCAACTGTTTCAGGAGTTTCAGGAGTTGGAGATGTTGAAGGAGTTGGAGATTGTACTGGAGGAGCGTGTTTCACTGGGGAAGATACAAAAGGATCATATTTGAGATTCAGTAGTGGAACAGGGGCTAGTGACTACATTCAACTTGGATCCACAGCATACACTGGAAATGTCACAATCAATCTTCCAGTGGCTAGTGGAATGCTTGTTCTTGATAATCTTCCAATAGGTACCAATGCTTGGGCTATTGAGGATCCATCAAATAACAACTACATCAATATTGACACTACTGTTGATTCAGAGTTGATTACATTTGGAAATACTGTGACAAATCCAGATGTGCTACTAAATGGAGCATTGAAGATTTTGGAAGGTGGGACAACTCCAACAAAAACAACAACTTTTCAAGGAGGTGATCAATCTGTAGATATCACATATACCCTTCCAACAGCTACTGGAAATGAGGGTCAAGTATTGATGATGGGCCCTACAAATAATTTGTCATGGGCAGATGTGAGTGGAGGTGCGGGAGCGGGTGATATTACTGCTGTTGGAGATTGTACATATGGAGCTTGTTTTGATGGAACTGATGGAAAAGGATCATATTTGAGATTCAGTAGTGGAACAGAGACAACAGATTATATTGAACTTAAGTCTACTGCTCATACAGGTAATCTCATTTTGACACTTCCAACCACAGCCGGAGAATTGGCGATTACTGATGATATTCATGCAGCAGCTGCTGTGACAGAAACAAATGCAGTTGGCTATGTTGATTTTACTGCTGGAACTCAATCATTTACATTTGATCGAATTTCTTTGAGTTCAACTGATCTTACTGGACAACTTCCTGTGACAGCTGGTGGAACCGGTCTTTCAACTGTCGCTACTGGTGATATTTTGTATGCTTCTGCTGCAAATACAATTTCAGCACTCAGCGCTGCTGTTAGTGGAAATGTTTTGATTTCAGGAACAACACCAACTTGGGGTAAAGTTGGACTTAATGCACATGTTTCAGGAACACTTCCAGTAGGAAGTGGTGGAACAGGACTAGCTACACTTCCAACTGATGGTCAAATTTTAGTAGGAAGCACCGCTGGAGAGAATTACACATTGACCACGATCAATTCTGGACTTGGAGTTGGAGGAAGCAATGATGGAATTAAGGTGATAAATGGAGCAGGAAGCATTACATTGGAATTGGGAAATCTTACAGATAGTGATTGGATTCAGAGTGGTGAATATGATATTGTTTTAAACAATGCTCTAAGTGAATTGAAAATTTTAGAATCTATTGGGGATGCGTTCTATGGAACTCTGGATATTGGTAATTTGACAGATGACAGAGTATATATTTTCCCAGATGCAAATGGAACAGTAATTACAAGTGGAAACTTGGGAGATGTGGATCATGGAAGTCTTAGTGGAAAGGGTGATGATGATCATACTCAATACGCACTTCTTGCAGGAAGAATTGGAGGACAAACTTTGATTGGTGGAACTGAAGCAGGAGATGATTTGATTTTAAGCTCAACCTCAAATGCAACTAAAGGATCAATAATTTTTGGTTCAAGCTTTGCATATGACGAAGCAAATAATAGATTTGGAATGGGAACTCTTACTCCAACAGCGACATTGGATATCAATGGAAAAATGAATGTTAAGGGAAATGACATCTCACTTATAACCGGAAGTATCGATCCCGATGGAGCAACAAATGTGGTGACTGGAGTGGGAACATCATTTACAACACAAATTGCAGTTGGAGATAGGTTGAGAGTGAGTGGTGAAATAAGAACAGTTACTGCAATCCATAGCAATACATCACTAGAAGTAAACACTGCTTTTTCAGATGTTGCTAATGATACTACACCAGAAAGATTGCCAGCCAAAATGACTGTTAAAGATTATTTTGCAAATACAGATCTAATCCTTCAAGATAATGGATATTTGGGAATTGGAAAGGCTGCCCCAGGAGCTGTGATAACAATTTCAAATACAAGAAGATTTTCTTCAGTTTTAAATTTTGATGGAGGTTCAACTTATACAAACAATACAGAAAAAGCAAGAACTGAACAAGGAGTAGTGTATACTGTTTTGGCTGATACTAATGATTATTTCTATGTTGGTGATGATATTAAATTTAATGAAATATATTTTGATTTCGACACAGCTGGATCTGGAATTACATTGAGTGTGGAATATTATAATGGTGCATGGACAGCTTTGACAAAAACTGATAACACCTCATCTCTTTCAGTTGATGGAACAATTACTTTTTCCGAGCCAGTAGATTGGACTCAAACATCAGTGAATGGAACTTCTGCATTTTGGGTAAGAATTAAGGCAACAACTCTCACAACTGCTCCAACAGCATTTTCAACATTGCCTGGTAATAATGATGACAGAATGAATGTTTTTGCAAATAGTTGGGATTCAACCCCAGCACTCACTGTGGATGATATTGGCAGAGTTGGAATCGGAGTAAATCCAGCAGCATTTTTGGATGTTAAAGGATCAACAACAAGTATTGCATCTCTTAGAATCAGACAAGGATCACAACCAGCATCACCGGTACTCGGAGACATCTTTTTGAATTCAGTAGATTCAAATTTGTATATGTATGATGGAACAAGTTGGAATGAATTGACAGGAGGTGCTGGAGGAACAGTGGACATTTCAGGAACTCCTGCGTGGGGATACGTTACCTATTGGATGGACGGCAATACTGTTGCAGGGGAAGCTCCATTCTCATATAATCCAAATTCTAATCTGTTGACAACTGCGGGAGATTTCATTGCATATGCTGATGAGGCCAAGACCTTACCTGCTGTGCACATTGATTCTGTAAATAAGAGATTATCAATTGGAAAGAGTTATCCATCTGTTGCACTTGATGTGGTTGGTGATGTGGTTGTTGATGCTACTGACAACATGTTTAGAGTGGATTCAGCAAACAATGAAGTGGGTGTTAATATTGCTAGCGCTTCAATGACTGCTCTTTTGAATGTTGGAACAGCTACTGCAACGAAGGCATCACTCAAGATTCTTCCTTCAAATTCAGGAGATCCAACCTCAAATCAAAAAGGTGAATTCTATGTTAATTCATTAGGGAAATTTAAGATGTATGATGGAACAACTTGGGTGACGTTTGCTGTTGAGGGAGGAAGTTCAACAAGTTTCTTGGATCTGACAGACACACCAAGTTCATATAGCGATAATGGAATCGTATTCCAACATGATAATTTGGTTCAAGCGAATAATGCAGTGCTTTCCTGGGATCCACATAACACTGGTTTGGTGATTAATGGTGGAACAGTGGCAAGTGCTGATTTGGATGTTACTGGTACTGCAAAAATTTCTGACGATATTAATATTGGAAATAATGATTTATATGTTGATGTTTCAGCTGATAAGGTGGGAGTTGGAATTATTCCTGGTTATGGATCATTGGATGTTAATGGAGGAATTTTTGCAAGAGGAGGAAAGATTGGATTTGGAACTAACTATGTTTCATATTATTTGTCATATGATGAAGTGAATGATGATTATACTTTTGGAACTGGAGATATTGAGCCATCCGGACTTGGATTTGATGTTGGCACAAGTGATGTAAGGTGGAGGGATTTGTATTTATATGACAGGATTATTCTTGGTGTTAACGGTGGTACAGATGAGTATATTATTGACAGAGGAACAATGAATGTTCTTTTCAATTCAGGGCTTTCTGATGAGGATGTGACGTTTAATGGAACCACTACCAACCTACTTCATCTAGATGCAGGTTTGAATAATGTTGGAATTGGAGCGACTGCGACTGCTGCTGCAAAATTGAACGTTTTTGGTCAATTAATGGTAGATGATTATGTGTATTTTCAAAATAATACTGGTCAGTATTTGTATAACGATGGTACTAATTTAACTATTACAAGTTCTCTTTTTCCTAGCTCTAATAATGTTAAGGATCTAGGATCAGATTCACTTCGATGGAGGAATGCATATATTCAAGGGGAATTGAACTTAGGGCTTTCTGGCGAGAATATTAAAATTGCTTACGATCAATATAATGATAGGTTGCAATTTAATTCTAATTTTTTAACTAGGGATCTTCAATATTGGTCACTAAATACCGTGGATCCAATTTTATGGATCGATGCATCTCAGGCAAGTGGAGATGCGAACGAGGGAAGAGTTGTTATTGCTGATAATTGGAGTGGTGCTGGAGCGGATAATCATTTGGATGTTAATGGTGAGGTTAGAGTTCGAGACACGATTGGTCCTTCATATAGTGCTAATATTAATATTTCAGGAAGTGGTGACCTGACTGTAGCTACTTCTGATGAAAGATTAAAAAGGGATATTCTAACAATTGACAATGCATTGGATCGAGTTATGAACATGCGTGGTGTGACATATAACTGGATTGATCCAAATAATGATCGAAGAATGACAGGTATGATTGCTCAAGAGGTTCTTCCTCAGATGCCTGAGTTGGTTTTTGACAGAGGGGATGGATATTATGGAATTAACTATGGTGAAACATCTGGTCTTTTGGTGGAAGCGATTAAGGAGCAACAAGGAATTATTGATGAGAAAGCTACTGTAATTGATGAGATTGGACTTCAGACTGATGCAAATGCAACTACAGTGAATGAGCTTCAAGCTTTAGTGGATACTCAACTTGCAGTTGTTTCTGGTGAAATCGGAGACATTAATCTTTTGGATACTACTCAAGATGACAGAATCACAGCGCTTGAGGCTGATGTTTCAGCTCAACTTGCTGAAATTGACAATTTGAAGATTCAAACTCAAGCTCTGGTTGATTTTATGCTTGCACTGGACACTGATGGTTTCGTGACTCAAGATATTGACGGAAATGTTTTCTTGAGCGGAAAGATTGAGGTAGTGAGTATTGAAGGAGGACTTCTTACAATCAAAATTGTGGACGATACTGCTCCAACAATTGGACAAGGAATGATCTGTGGATATTTGCCACTTGATTCTGATGCTGATGGTTTGGATGATTGTAGTGGTGTTCACATTCCAGTTGACGCAGATACTGATGGACTTGAAGATACTACTGGCGAAGCGATGCCAGTTGACGAAGATGCTAACTGGATTGATGATGTGACAGGACTTCCGATTGTGACAGGGGCAGTAAGCGCTATTGTTCAAACAAAGGCAGTTGGACCAAACAGCAACATCTACATCACACCAACAAGCTCTACAAGAGGACAAGCTCCATATGTTGGAACCGTGGTGGATGAAGAAAGTTTTGAAGTGAAAGTAGACAGCCCTGTGGATCACAACATTGAGTTTAACTGGTGGATTGTTGAAGTGAACGATCTCAGTGTTGCTCCTCCGATGTAATTTTTACCAAATGGCAAAAAGATGATATTATGAGGTTATGTGAGAATTTTCGTAGGATTTCGCAGTGAAGCACTTAATGAATTATGAAATAATTTTAAATTAATATGAAAAATGAAAATATGGAAAAAAAGTATGATTTGGTGATTGTTGGTGCGGGACCAGCGGGACTCGGAGCTTCAATATATGCTTCAAGATACAAAATGAGTAACTTGGTGATCGCAAGTGAAATTGGCGGGCAAGTGGTGGAGGCAAGTGAAATTGAAAATTGGGCTGGAGAAAAATTGATTTCTGGAAAAGAATTGATGGACAAATTCATTGATCAAGCCAAATCACTCGGAGGAGAGATTATTCAAGATGATGTGAAAAAAATTGAAAAAAAGAATGGTTCTTTTGAGATTCACACAGGAAAAGGTGAGAAATATGAAGCTAAAGGAATAATATTGGCACTGGGAATGAAGCCAAGAAGAATGAATATCAAAGGAGAAGAAGGTTTAGTTGGAAAAGGTGTTTCATATTGCGCTACGTGCGATGCTTCATTTTTCAAGGAGAAGGACGTTGTAGTAATTGGTGGTGGAGACGCAGCAGCAATGGCTGCAACTCATTTGAGTGAGTTTGCGAACAAGGTTTATTTGGTGTATAGAAAAGATGGAATAGCTTGGAATCCAGCTAGAGAAGAGGAGGCAAGAGAAAATCCAAAAGTAGAAATGCATTCTTGTGATAATATCAAAGAAATCAAAGGAGAAGATAAGGTTACTGGGCTTGTATATGAATGCGGTGAAGGAGAAAAAGAGCTTTCTGTAAGTGGTGTATTTGTGGAAATCGGATCAGTTCCAGGAGTGGCAATTGCAATTGATTTGGGAGTTAAAACGGATGATAAGAGTTATATTATTGTGGATCAAACTCAAGAAACAAATATTGAAAATGTGTTTGCTGCTGGAGATGTGACAACGGGATCAAATAAGTTCAGACAAATCATCACTGCTGTTGCTGAGGGAGCTATTGCAGCAGGAAGCGCATATAAGAAATTGAAGTTGAAATAGAATAAGTTTATCTGGAGCTTCTCTAAGATGCTACTATTTTACATCTGTGATTCGATGCGAGTATTAAAAAAAATATGAATCTCATCAACGACTCAAAAATAGCAGCATCTTAGCTCAACGAGTAAAACGTTTCGTAGTAATAGCTGATTTAGAAAAACAAAAAACAAAAAACAAAAAACAATTAAATTATGTTCCAAGTACTTTCAAGAGTAATGAGAAAAAAAAGACTCAAAGCCTTCTCTCTTATAGAGGTTTTGATGGTGCTTTCTATTTTCTTGATTGTAACAATTTCATTTTATCGAATATTTGCTTCCGGGAGCAATCTAATTGCAGAATCAAAAAGGCGATTGTTGGCCACTGGTCTTGTCACTGAAAAAATGGAAAGAATTCGTGGATTGGAATATGGTTCAATTGGAGTGGTGAGTGGAAATCCAAGTGGAGACATTGATCCGGATGAATATGTTGTTTCAGGTGGACAGCAGTTTCATGTTTTGACATATATCGTGTATGTGGATGATCCAGATGATGGAATACAAGGATCCGGAGACGACACCCCTAATGATTACAAGCGGATACAAATTGATGTTAAGTGGAAAGAGGAGCTTTCAAGTCAGAATGTTACGTTGATTTCGAATATTGCTCCAGCAGGAACTGAGGCGGATATTGGGGGAGGAACTCTTTCGATTAATATTATTGACACCAATGGATCTTCTATCTCAGGTGCTTCAGTAAACGTTTATAATGATCATGTTTCACCAATTGTAAATCAGACTATTGTCTCAGATGCAAATGGTAGCGTTTCCATTCCTGGATCAGAGCCATCCGATCAAAACTATGAAATTTCTGTTTCAAAGAGTGGATATGAATCAGCAGGAACATTACCTCCATATCCAACAACATCATATTATCCAGTAAATGTTCATGCTTCAGTAGTCGAAGGAATGATTACTAATTCTGTGATTACAATAGGTCAGCTCTCTGATTTGGAAATTCAATTTGTAGACCCATACGGAGATTCTATTGGTAATGTTGATTTTGATATGAACGGAGGTAGATTAATGGGAAATGAAACGGATGGTTCACCGGTATATAATTACAGTGATTCATTGGAGAGTGATGCGGACGGAATTATAACCATTTCTAATTTGAGTCCAGGTCAATATTCATTTGCGATCACTGAAACGGGTTATGTTGCATGGAAAAGTAATTCAGTGCTTGGAAATGAACCGGATGAGATCATTCTTCCTCAAGGACAAAAGCCATATGTGCAGGATATTATTTTATTGGATGAGAGTGTGGATTCATATTTTGTGAGAATTATTGATGCGGTTACCGGAGGCCCAATTGAAGCAGCAAGTGTAACACTTGAGAATACTTTGCTTTCATATAGTGAAACAGTGAGCACTGATCAATATGGATATGCTTTTTTCCCAGATGATCAGCTGAATGTACTGGTCAATGGAGAGACATATGATGTGAGTGTGAGTGCGACAGGATATGGCGATGAAAATTCTACAGTAACAATAAATCAACTCGTTCAGGAGACTATTAGTATGAGCCCATAATAGTTATTTTATGAAAAAAATGATTCAAACAAAAAAAGGAATGTCTTTATTGGAGCTTTTGATAGCTATGTTTATTTTGGGTATTGTTACAGTTGGAATGAGCTCATTTTTTGCCTATTTGTGGAGATCCAAAGCTGTTGAAATTAGCAGAGGACAATCAATATTAGTGGCTTCAAATAGTGTTAACAAGATGGTGAGATTCATTAGAAAATCAGCACAGGCAGAGAGTGGAGCATATATGCTTGATTCCGGAGATGATTTTGAATTTATATTTTATAGCGACACTGATAACGACGGATATCTTGAAAGAATACATTATTATTTAGAGGGTGATTCTTTGAAGATGGGAACAGCAGAACCAATTCTAGGAACCAATCCAACATATCCAGTAGGTGATGAAGTGACGGTTGAGATTGCGGATGATATCGTTAATGATACTTCAACAGAACCAATTTTTACTTATTTTGATAATAATGGCGTGGCTATGACTACTCCAGTGAATGTATATGCTGTCAAAGCGGTGAAAATTACTGTTTTTGTGAATTCTGATCCTGAAAATATTAATGATGTGGAGATTAATTCAATGGTGGCCTTAAGAAACGTTAATGTATAATATTAAATGAGAACAAAAAACAAAAAAGCTAGTGCAATGGCGTTTACTTTGATAATAGTTTCAATCGCAGCTATATTATTCTCAGGACTTGTGGGATATGTTGCCTCTCAGATAAATTATAGCTTGAGAGTAGCAGCTTCTGAAAAGGCATTGCATGTTGCTGACGCTGGAATCGATTTTTATAAATGGTATTTAGCTCACAAGACGGATGGAATGCAGATGCAGGAAATCATTGATTTTTGGGACGAAACCAGTCCTTATCCATATGGAGTGGATGTTCCATATGAACATGATTTTAATGGTGTTGGAAAATTTAGATTAACCGTGACACCACCAAATGCTGGATCTACAATTATCACAGTCGAATCAGTAGGGTGGACATATGACAAGCCAGAAATAACTCGAACCATTGAAGCAAGACTTCGAGTGGGTTCATGGAGTGAATATGTGATTTTAGCCAACACGGATATTGTTATTGAGGATGGAGAGGATATTGACGGAAAGGTTCACTCCAATGGAGGAGTGAGATTTGATGGTGTAGCACACAATACTGTTTCGAGTGCGGTTTCAAGTTATTCATATAATGGAAACACAAAAGACGGAGTTTGGACCAGTTGGGCCGGTGAATATAATACCAATATGGGAAGTAATGTTTTTTTGGTAGGAAAGAAATTTCCAGTTCCGGAAAAGGATTTTGATACTGTGACAGCTAGCTTTTCTCAAATATTTGACGCTGCTGAAGAGATTAGCCTAAATTACAGTCCTTCAACCAAGGGTCGTCTAATTGTTTTAGATGGAAACAATATTGATGTTTATGAAGTGTTAAATGTTGATAAAGGAGTTGTAACGAAGACACATCCAACTCAGCTCAATATTAACCTGCCTGATATTGGTGCTATTTATGTGGATAAGAATATTTGGGTGGAAGGGCATTTAGCTGCTGGAAAGAAATTAGTGATTGCTTCAAATAACCCGAGTGTTTCGCATGGAAATATTTTTATTAGCAATGATATTAGATATGATGATTACACTAGCGGAACCGTGCTTGGATTGGTGGCGAAAAATGATATTGAAGTGGTTGAAGAAGCTGAAGATGATCTTCGAATTGACGCAGCGCTCATGGCTCAAGTTGGAAGAGTGGGAAGAAGTGATTATGGAAACACAAAAAGTAAAATAACAATTTATGGAGCGATTGCAACTAATCAAGGATATGGTTTTTCAGGATACACCCATAAAGATATTATTTTTGATAGTTCACTGATATTTAATCCGCCGCCATATTTTCCAATTGAAGGAATATATAAATTGGATCATTGGAATGCTTTATGATTTTCTAGAATTTATGGTATAGTGTAGTTGCGGGGAATGTGATTTCGTGTTGTAGCTTTAAGTTTAAGACAAAAAAACAAAAATGGCCTTTTTTACTAAAAAAATTATTAACTTTTCAGATGATGCTTTCGGATTAGATATAAATGATCTTTCTGTTAAAATTGTTCAACTCAAAAAAACAGCAGATAGCTATGAAATAAACGGATATGGATATGCTAGTATCCCTCCGGGAGTTGTTTCTGGCGGAGAAATTATAAAAAAAGATATTTTAGTTTCAAAGATTCAAGAAGCAATTACCAATTCAAAGCCAAGAAAAATAAAAACAAAAAAAGTTATTTGTTCTCTTCCGGAATCAAAATCTTTTTTGCGCATCATTAGTATGCCCAAGCTAGAAGAAGCTGAAATGGCGGAAGCGATTAAATGGGAAATAGAAGCAAATATTCCATTGCCTTTGAATAGAGTATATTATGATTGGCAAATTTTAGATCAAAAGATTCAAGAAGGAAAAACTAAGGATAGTGTGGATGTTTTAGTGTTAGCTTCTGCAAAAACAGTAGTAGGGCAATTTATTGAAATAATCGAAGCAGCTGGATTGGAAGTTATAAATCTGGAAGTGGAATCAATTGCACAAGCTAGAAGTCTTATTCGAGAAGATGATAAGTCCACAAGCTTAATTGTTGATATGGGAAAAGAAAATATCAGCTTCCTTTTTGCTGTTGGAAATATCCCATGTTTCACTTCGAGTATTCCGCTCTCCTTGCGTTCTTTTGATGAGGCAATAGCAAAAGAAATGAGTATTTCTGCTGGTGAAGCTGAAAAAATAAAAATCAACTACGGAATCGGATCAGTTGCTAAAGAAGATCAAATTTTCAGGGCGCTTCGACCAATTTTGAATAGTTTGGTGAATGAAATTGAAAAATCAATCGATTTTTATTTAAATGGATTGAAATATTCCAAATCTGTGGATAAGACAATTGTTTGTGGTGGAGGAGCTAATGCAAAGGGAATAATTCCCTATCTTTCAAAGAAATTAGGAAGAGAAATTATATTAGGAAATCCTTGGGTAAATGTTGAAATGGAAAAAGGTTTGCCAATTATTAACCGGGATGAAATCGTGAGATATACAACACCAATTGGATTGGCCATTAAAAGTGGATTTGAAGAAAATAGATAGAAAAATAGAAATAAAGAAATAAAATAAAATGAAAATTGCAATCAATCTTCTTCCAGAGAAAAGAAAAAAAGATATAAAGAGAAGAAAATTCTTGTTGTTTATTATATGGCAAGAAGTTTTAATCATCTTTACTGCAATTGTTTTTTTTGCAGTACTTTTTAGTACTAATTTTATTCTGGGAATTAATTTTCAAAATATTCAAAAAGATGGAGAAAAATATTTCAATCGAAGTGAATTTAAGGAAATGAAGAAATATGAACAAGAATTTGCTAATGTAAATAAGCGCGCATCAGTAGTAAGAGAAATTCAGAAAAATGATTTCTACTGGACAAATTTTTTCTATGAGTTAAGCAGAATCATTCCAGAAGGCATAAAGTTAAGTAGTTTATCCACAAATCAGTCAAGTGTCACACTAATGGGAAGATCTAATTCAAGAGATAATCTGATTGTTTTGAAAGACAAATTAGAGGCCTCCGGATGTTTTTTGGAAGTAGATGTTCCTTTGTCTAATATTGTCAAAAAAGAAGATATAGATTTCAAAATAGAGTTAAAAATAAACAAAGAGTGTTTAAAAACAAAAGAATGATGAACGAGAATGGTGCTACCAATCAAAATAAGAAATATATTATCATAACAATATTATTTTTGATAATTGTTTTTGGTGTGACCTTTTTTACAAGATTTTTTCTTCAAAAAATAAATGAAGTTTCCATTGAAACTCAAAAGCTTATTGCTGATCAAGAAAATAACATCAAGATGTTAGCGCAACTTCCTGGAACCAGAGATCAATTTAATGAGATTGAACCGCATATCTCCGTGTTAGATGAATTTTTTCAAGAAGATCAGATAGTTTCTCTGGTAAAGCTATTAGAAAAAATGGCAACTGAAACAAGAAATGAAATTTCAATCGAAGTTTTTGAGGATAATAAGGTCAAAAGTAGAAGTGAGAAAAAAACAGCAGAAAGTCTAATTGTTTTTCCGGAAGAGCAAATAGTTAGAATAGGAGTGAATCTTTCTGGGCGATATGATAGCATGGTGGAGTTTATCCAGCGCTTAAAGGGCATAAAATATTATAATGATATAGAGTCCATTGATGTGGCAGTGAAAAAAACTCAAGCAACTTCTGTTCCAGTGAGGCCATCAACTATTTTCAAAGAAGCTAAGGAAGGTGAAGAAAATAAGGTAGTTGAGGAAGTTCAGGCTGAAGAGAAAAATGTAATCGACACCGAACTAATCATGGTGTTTTATCTGGAAAATAAAAAGAATATTAGCAAATAGAAGAATAATTAGAGTTTCAAAAAAAATAAAATGCAAATTGGAACAATAGTCAAAAAAATTAAAAAAATATTAAATAAGATAAATCGTTTTTGGTTTGATCATTATGGATTATTTTTCTTATTAATTTTTATTTCAGTGAGTTTATTCGGGGCGTATCTTTTGTATAAAAATATATATCTGTCTGATTGGAGTGATGAGAAAAAGCAAGAATATATAAGTTCAAAACAAAGTGTGACAACATTAAAAAAAGATCAATTTGATCAAGTTATTCAAAGCATTAACAGGAGGCATGGTTTTTCTGAAAGAAGATTTGAGCCAATAAATAATATTTTCGAATTACCACAACAATAAGATTAAAACAAAAAAACATCTCAATTCTGTTGAGATGTTTTTTTGAATTTCCATGTTCTTATTGAGATGAAAGTTGAATTGAAAAGCTTTGTCTTCCTGTGCAAAGTGCGCTTGGCAGGACTCGAACCTGCAACCCCTTGATCCGAAGTCAAGTGCTCTATCCATTGAGCTACAAGCGCACTCTGCGCAGGATGAGCTTCACTGTGCTTCGCGGTTTTCTTAATGCAACATCCAGCTTCACCACAAGGGTGGTTTTTGGGCGACTAGAGGGAATCGGACCCTCGTACCTGGTACCACAAACCAGTGTTCTACCATTGAACTATAGTCGCCATGCTATATTTTCAAGAAAATATTAAAAAATGCGGTCAACCCACACAAGACAATTTAGCATAAATTTAGAAGAAAAGCAAGAGTTGTTTTTCGATGTTTGATTAAATATGTGAAATAACCTAGAATTTAATTAATGTGTGATTATTTAGCATAAATAATGAATTGTGTTAATTCCAAAATAACTAAATGGTAAAAGAAATTACAAAAACCAAAGAGGCTGCAAGAGTTGTGGTGTTTGATAATAACGAGAGAATAGCCCTTTTGAGCGTTAGAGGCGGAGAGTTTTTTAAGATTCCAGGAGGAGCTATTGAAGAAAATGAGAGTTTGGAGAATGCAGCTAGAAGAGAGGCTCTTGAAGAGTGTGGTTGTGATGTTAAGATTTTGAATTTTTTGGGTAATCATGAATTTTTTGATTTCAAAGAAGGTATCCGACATTATTCTACTTGTTATATGGGGATCACTATTGGAGAAAAAGGAAAGGTTAATTTTGATAAATGGGAAAAAGAAAATGATTTTTGTTTGCAATGGGTTTCATTTGATGAAGCTGTTAAATTATTTGAAAATGCAAATCCAAAAAATAATTTTTCAAGAGAAATTAACAATAGAGATTTTAATTTTCTATTGCTAGCAAAGAATGCATATGATAATCAAATAGGTGATGTCGGAAAATAACAGTAATTGCTGAATGAGAATTTGTGGATAAGTGTGTTTGAAAAAACTCATTTTTAGTGATATAATATCACCAGTATAAAAAACTAAAAAGAAATAAAAAATATGGAAATTATTTTACTTATAATACTAACCGTAGCAGTTGCCGCTGTCATTCTTTTGCTCATAAATAAGAAAGGAGATAGAAGTGGAGATGAAAAAATTTCAAAAATGATGGAGAGATTGTCTGTTTTGGCGGAGCAAAACTTGAGCTTAATGCGACAAAATGATGAGCTTAGAAAATCAGTTGATTTGAAGCTTTCTGAGGCGCATCAATCTACGCAAAGAAATATTTCCAATAGTGCACAAAGCATGAATGAAATGCATCGTCAATCAGTGAATCAAATTACAAGAATTACAGAAAAACTTTCTAAACTTGAAGAAACTAACAAGCAAGTGGTTGGATTTTCAGAGCAACTCAAAAATCTTCAAGACATTTTGAAAAATCCAAAACAAAGAGGAGTTTTGGGTGAATATTTTTTAGAGGATACTTTGAAAAATGTTTTGCCACCGGGGTCATATCAAATGCAATATGATTTTGAAGATGGACACATTGTGGATGCGGTTGTTTTTGTGAAGGATAAAATTGTTCCAATTGATTCTAAATTTTCTCTTGAGAATTATGAGAGAATTTTAAATTCAAATGATGACAAGGAAAAAGCACAACTCGAAAAATCTTTCAAGCAAGATTTGAAAAACAGAATTGATGAAACATCAAAATATATTAAGCCAGAGAAAGGAACAATGGAGTTTGCTTTCATGTTTATTCCATCAGAGGCGATTTATTATGACTTGCTAATCAATAAAGTTGGAGCAGTCAAAGTGGACACAAGAAGTATGATTGAATATGCTTTCAGAGACAAGCATGTGATTATTGTCTCACCAACATCTTTTCTTGCATATCTTCAAACGGTTCTTCAGGGTCTTCGCTCTATGCAAATTGAAGAAAGTGCCAAAGAAATTCGTTCTAATGTGGAAAGACTTCAAAAGCATATTGTGGCATTTGATTTATATTACAAAAAACTTGGAAATAGCATGGCAACCACAGTAAGTCACTATAACACGGGCTACAAAGAATTAAACAAAATCGACAAAGATGTAGTCAAAATTACGGGAGGTGAGAGAGAAATCGAAGCGGAATCAATTGACAAGCCAAGACTGGAAGAATAAATTTCTCTATTTCAATGAAGCGATAAACTGATCTTTCGCAGGGATCCTAATTGAGTATCCTTTTGGTAATTTTTTGTTTGAATCTAGAATTGCCGGATTGATGTTTTCAAGATTTTTCAAGTTAACTTTATGACTAGCTGCAATTTCTTGAAGGGTAAATTCTTTTTCTGGCATGTATTCTGTGAATTCCAGAGGCTGTGAAGTTTTTTGATCGAGCTTATATTTTTCAATTACACTTCGAATCGCGTTTATTTTTTCAGGATAACTCAAATTTTGGATCACTCCTTTTGCGTTTGCCCAAGCTGTGTATACTTTCTTTCTTTGACTTGTATTTTTCAGGGGTATCTTGAATTTTCCTTCTCCAATTTTTTTAATCTCTCTTTCGGGTATGTTGAATTTTTTCGCAACAGCATCGAGAGTTGCTCCTTTATTGAGAACTTTGTATACAAAAGAAGAATTTTTAGGATTTTTTGCTATTTCTTTTTTTGTGTTTAGATTTTCAGAGAGATATTTCAAGAAATCATCATCACTTAAATCGGTTATGTTTTTTTCATTTCTTGTAGATCTGTATCGATACACAAAACCACCATTATATCCACGCACAGCCAAATCCCAGTCTCCAAGGGTGGTGTAGAGCGATTTCAGTTTTCTTGCAGTAGCCTCAGCACTTAGAAGAGGATCCTCTCTTTCGTCAATATTTTTTTCAATTTTTAGTCCGTATTCTTCTCCTGTGACTCTCAGAAACTGAAATGGTCCACCTGCTCCAGCGCTAGATTTTTGACTTGTTCTGAAAAATGTTTCTGCAATTGGAAGATAAAGATATTTTTCTGGAATTTCATGTTGTTTGAAAATTTCTTTGATGTTATCCATCCAGGGGTTCATCCTCTCAAGACCACCTCGAACACTTTCATGATATTTTCCATGTTTTGAGCCTTGAGTTGGTCGAAAAAGATTAAAATATCTTTTGAAGATTTTGTTTTTTATTTCATCATTGATTTCAATTTTGTTTTCATTGTCAAAATCAAAAATTTCAAGTAATTCTTCATTGATAGGCTCTGTGCCTATTTCTTTTTCTAGTGTTGCTTGCTGAATGAAATATTCGGCTTCACACTTGTTATATTTCTCTGTTAAAACGGAGTTGAATTCGCAAGGAGTTTGTGGGTTTAGGACTCCTTCCTCTTGTGGGTTGTGATCCACTTCCTTTTTTTCGTTTTCTGATGTCATTTCTTCTGCTTCAAGTTCCGCTCCCATTTCTTCTTCTTGTGGGGTCTGAAAAGTGTCTTTCGTAGATTCTGTTTCCGTTGAGTATAATTTTTTGAGAAAATCAATAATAGTTTTTCTTTTTGTGTGAGCTTCTAGAGCCCCAAGTGTCAGGAGTGTTGCCCCGGATAATCTTAAAAAATCCCTTCTTCTGTCATCAATAACCTCTTTTGCAATATCTTTATTTTTGGAAATAGAAAGTTTTTCTGTCTCTGCTTTGATTTGCTTTCCCATGTCAGTAATTTTTATCTCCTTGCGAATAGGTGTTGTTAGTTTTTCTGGAGATACTTCCTTTTCTGGTGATTCGATTCGAGGACTAATTTTATTGGGATCAAAAATCATTTATTTGTTTTTTATCTTTATGAATATATAATAATACATTTCTGAGTTTATTTAAACTGTTTGGATAAAAAACGTTACATAGGTTATAATTAAATTAATAAATTGGTAAGTTTGAAAAATATGAAAGTAACTCTTAGTGAATATGCGGGTTTTTGCGACGGTGTGAAAAGAGCGTATGACATTGTTGAAAAAATTTCAAAAGATTCTGATGTGAAAAAGCCTGTAGTTGTTTTGGGCTCATTGGTTCACAACACGGATGTTGTTAATAGGATAAAAAAAATAGGAATAGGAAAGATTGATTTTGATGGCGATATCGAAAAAATTAAAAAGGAAATTGATGATAACATTGGAACATTGGTTGTCACTGCGCATGGAATCGGTCCGGAAATTTTTGATATTGCCAAAGAAAAAGGGATTGATGTGGTGGACACAACTTGTCCAAAGGTGATCAAAGTTCAGCGATTGGCGCAGGTTTTTTTAAAGAGGGGATATCAAATCGTGATTATTGGAGAAAAAAAACACAAAGAAGTTCAAGGGATTCATGGTTGGTCAAACAAAAAGGCTTTCATTGTTGAAGGTAAGGACGAGGTTGATGAATTGAAATTAGATGAGAATGAGAAAATTGTTGTTATTTCTCAGACAACTCAAAACAAGGATTGGGTTGATGAAATTGCTGCAGCTATTTGCAAGAAATACCCAAAAGCGAAAATGTATAACACTGTTTGTGACACAACAAAAAATCGTCAGAGTGAGGTAGTTGATATTGCGAGAAACAATGATGTTGTTTTTGTGATCGGATCTCCTGAAAGTTCAAATTCAAATCGATTATATGAAATTGCTAAGGCTGAAAATCCAAATACGCATTTTGTGGAAAGAATTAATGATATTAATGAGAGTTGGATTGAAGGAAAAAATAGTGCTGGAGTGACAGCAGGAGCATCCTCGCCTAATTGGGTGATTAATGAAATTGTTGAATATTTAAAAAAATATTAAAAAAATGAAAAAAAGCTTAATTTATGATATTATTTACATAAGCTTATTTTCTAAGATTAAATAAAAAAATATGACAAAAATTCTTTTTGTGGAGGATGATCCAATGATTTCAGACATTTATAACAAAAAATTTGAGTCAGCAGGTTTTGATGTGATTAGTGCGCGCACTGGAGGAGAAGTTTTGGCGCACTTGAAAAAACAAAAATTTGATTTAGTGTTACTTGATTTGGTTTTGCCTGAAATGACAGGGATGGATGTTTTGAGAAAAATCAGAGCAGATCATAATATTGCGGATACTAATGTGGCAATTTTCAGTAATCTTGGAGAAGAGGAGCATTTTGATGAAGCAAGCAAACTTGGTGCCATAGCATATATTACAAAGTCAGCCTATACACCTTCGGAGGCAGTGGAAGAAATCAAAAAATTAATAGGAATACTTGAAAGTGAAAAATAGTTATAAAAAAAAATAAAAAATTAAACAAAAAAAATAAAAGATGCAGATAAACGATTTTAATCACACAGAAAGACTTGATGAAAAGAAAATTAGGTTCATTGATGTATTATCATTTTTCATGGGTTTTGCAAGTGCAATGCTTGCTTATGTTGTGTCAACATATTTTTCTCGAGCTATAGGGAGTGACAATATTGGTATATTTTATTTGATTGCATATGCGATTATTTTGGCTATTCTTTTGAATCTGCATAAGCTGGTTAATATTTCAGGAAAATCGTTTGTGTTTCATTTGGCGTTTATCATAAAAATAATAGCAATTGTTTTTTTGATTATGATGCCTATTTCGATGGCTAGCGCAATTTTATTGGTCGCGTATATCATTGCGGAAGCCGTTTCATGGGTGGCGTTAGATGTCATTTTGGAGGCTTTTTCAAAAGATAGTGAATCTGGAAGAATTAGAGGTTCTCATCTTGCAATTATGAACACAGGATTCATTGTGGGACCACTTCTTTCTTCTCAAATACTAGAAAGATATGACTTTGCGGGTATATTTGTGGTGGTGCTGGTTATTCATGCGCTTATTTTTTCTACGGCACTTTTCGGTCTTCGTGGAACAGGTTATAAATTTAAAAAAAGTATTTCAGTAAAAAATCTCATAAAGGACGTGGTGAGAAGAAAGAATGTGATAAGAATATATTACATTTCATTTGTTCTTGAAGCTTTCTATGCTCTTATGGTTGCATATGTTCCAATTTATCTTCTGGGAAAAGGTTTTAGTTGGGAGCAACTAGGTATCGCTTTTACGATTATGTTAATTCCATTTATTGTTGTGCAGTATCCCATGGGTATTTTGGCTGACAGAAGAACAGGGGAGAAAGAGTTTTTGATTTTAGCCATTGCGATTATGGGTGTTTCTTCGTTAGCTTTTTTCTTACTTGATTCGTACGAGATCATGACGTGGACGATAATTCTTTTTGCTACTAGAGTTGGAGCGGCTCTCATTGAGGTTTTGCGAGAATCATATTTCTACAAGAGAATTGACGCTAGTGACGTTGATGTGATTAATTTTTTCAAAACATCAAAGCCAGTGGCGTATATTGTGACAATGTTTTTGGCTACTGTGGTGATATACTTCTTTTCAATAAAAGCAGTATTTCTTTTGGTGGCCATAATTGCATTTTCTGCACTATATCCAGCTTTCATGCTGGTGGACAACAAAAGTAAGGCGGAAATTATGTCGTGAGAATAGAGATTTGAGAAGGGAGAGTTGAGAAAAAAACAAAAAAAATAAAACAAAAAACAAAATGAAAAGAGAAATTATGCTAGAAGGGAATAAAATCGAATACACTCTAAGAGAGAATGCAAGAGCAAAAAACATGCGTCTGATGGTTTGCTGTGAAGGTGCTTTGACGGTGGTGGCTCCGAGGTGGCTGGGAATTGGGAATATTGAAAATTTCATCTTCAAGAAAGCGGCTTGGATTTTGAGAAAAAAAAGAGAGATGGAGAATATGCGAAAAGAGAGTTTGTTTTTTCAAAAAACAGAAAAGGACTATGTTGAGCACAAAGAGGATGCGAGGAAATTGGTCGAGTCTAAATTGAAAGAGTTAAATGAGGTGTATCATTTTGAATATAATAAGATTTGCATTCGCAATCAGCAAACTAGGTGGGGGAGTTGCTCTTCAAAAAAGAATTTGAATTTCAATTTCAGAATCGTCTTTTTGCCAGAACACATGGTGAATTATTTGATTGTGCATGAACTTTGTCATTTGAAAGAAATGAATCACAGCAGGCGTTTTTGGAAATTGGTTTCACTGGCTGTTCCTGATTGCAAGAAGGTTTCGAGGGAACTCAAAAGTATGTAACACATAACATATAACACGCAACATATAACATGAGTGCATAGTGCAAGGCAAAGGCCTTGCCTTTTGTTATGTGTTTTATGTTGTGTGCTTCATGATTCCCGTTTGACAAATACATTTATTCCGCGCTATCATTGAGGTAAGTTAAAACAAATCAGTTCTTCAAATCAACGCAGTGCAACACAAAAGGAGGTAAGGCGTGCTGCTAAAAACGTTAACCATTATTGAGATGGAGGAACACGTGAAGAAGTTAATTGCAAAATGGCCTTGGCTGGCCATGATTCTGGCAATGATGTTTGCGGTGGCGCCCGGCTCGGTGCTGGCGGCGTTCGACGGTTGTCCGGTTCTGAGTGCGAGTGGTGCTGAATCAAATTGCAGCGCATGCCACTATACCGGTGCGGTTTCAATTCAAGGTGACCTGGAGTTGGGTCAGTTCTCTGCCGCGGTAAATCAAGGGGGTGACGCGTTGCGTGTTTGCGAGGATGTAAACCCGAACGCAATTTCCGGACATTGCATGTTCATCGATTCTGCCCATTCTCTCCCCATGGCTGCTCCGGAAAACTTTTCATTGGTCAAAACAAGAAACGCCCTTACTGCAACTCAAACCTTTTCCGATGCACTGAGATCTCAGGGAGGTGATTTCGCCCAGCTCGTGGACGCATCTGCCATCCAAATCGGAAGCGGAACAACCTACATTCCGGGTCATACTCATTTCGCAATCCCCGGCGGCGGCTTAAATTTAATGGCATAAAACGTTGGCGCTGGCATTAACAGGTAATGCATTGTTAATGTTTCCAGGATGATCGCATCCTAGGAAAAGCGCAGCCATATCCATGCATTTGAGGCGGACTTGATACATATCAAGCTCGCCTCTGTTTTTTTGTTGAATTTTTGTGTTATATGTTCCATGCTTTATGTTTTATGTGCTAAAATTTCGGGATCCTGAAACAAGTTCAGGATGACAGTGTTTTTTGTTATATGTTCCATGTTATATGCTCCATGCTATGTGTCATATGTTCCATGCTTTATGTTTTATGTGCTAAAATTTCGGGATCCTGAATCAAGTTCAGGATGACAGTGTCTTTGTTTTGATATTTGATTTGTGATATTGAATCTTCTTTTAACTTTACAGACTTTCGACTTTAAGGACTTTATAGACTTTCGACTAAATTTCATTTGACAATTTCTGTATCTTTGTGTAATATAGTATTCGCTAGTCAAATAGCAATTTTTTGTATTGTAATCAATTTATAAATAGGTAAATAGATCCTGTGGATTGGAATGAATTTGCGATAGCATTTTTGTTCTACACTCCATGTTCTATGTTTCAGGAATTTAATGCCAACAATCAACCAACTAAAGAAAAGACCAAGAAAAACAGCAAGCAGAAAATCAAAATCTCCTGCAATGACTTATGTTTTCAACACTTTGAAGAATAAGCCAATTGACTCACAGGGACCGTTTAAAAGAGGGGTTTGTCTTAGTGTTAAAACTACTACTCCGAAAAAACCGAACTCAGCACTTCGAAAGATTGCAAGAGTAAGACTTACAAATGGAATGGAAGTTACAGCATATATCCCTGGGATTGGACACAATCTTCAAGAACACTCAATCGTAATGATTCGTGGAGGAAGAGTAAGAGATCTTCCTGGTGTGCGTTATCACGTTGTGCGTGGAGTTTTGGACACTGCTGGAGTAGACGGAAGAAAGAGAGGGCGATCAAAATATGGTGCAAAAAGACCAAAAGGAGAATAATAAAAAAAATTTAAATAATTATATTTATAGTTACTAGTTACTTCCTTAAAAGAGGTGAGTATGGCTACTAGTTTCTAACACTAATTTTAATATGGCAAGAAGAAGTAGAAAATTCCCAAAACATTGGAAAGCTGACTCAAGATATGGAAATATGCTTGTAGGTCGCTTTGTGGGTCACATTATGCAGGATGGAAAAAGAGGTATTGCAGAGAATATCGTTTATGACTCTTTTGATATTATTCATGAAAAAACAAAAAAAGGTGGTTTGAATGTTTTCGAACAAGCGATCAAGAACGTTTCACCTTTGTTGATTGTGAAATCAAGAAGAATTGGTGGAGCTAATTATCAAGTTCCAATTCAAGTTTCAGGAGATGGGCGACAAACAATTGCAATGACTTGGCTCAAAAACGCTTGTCAGGGAAGAAAAGGAAAAGGAATGGCTGAAAAATTGGCAGATGAACTTGTAGACGCATCTAACAAAGTTGGTGCTGCAATGAAAAAAAGAGAGGACACTCACAGAATGGCAGAATCAAACAGAGCATTTGCTCACTTTGCATAAAGCCTCGTATCTTTTCAGAAAAATATTTGTATTGTATATTATTAAAAGGCTTTTGATGGACTGAAAAATGTTTGAAAAAGCCTTTTGTTTTAATTAAAATTAAAGGATAAAATGTAAAAGAATTGAAAATTTATGATGAAGCCTAGAGCCTCACATAACTTAATAATTCAAATTGAAAACCATGGATATTAAAAAACTGAGAAACATTGGAATTATCGCTCACATTGATGGTGGAAAAACAACCACTACTGAGCGTATTTTGTTTTACACTGGAATCAGTCACAAGATTGGTGAGGTGCATGAAGGTGAGGCGGTTATGGACTGGATGGAACAAGAAAGAGAAAGAGGAATTACAATCACTAGTGCTGCTACAACTTGTTTTTGGAAGGAACATCAAATCAACATCATTGATACACCTGGTCACGTAGATTTCACGGTTGAAGTGGAAAGATCTCTTCGTGTTTTGGATGGAGCGGTGGTTATCTTTGATGGAAAAGAAGGTGTTGAACCTCAGTCAGAAACTGTTTGGAGACAAGCAGATCGATATCATGTTCCAAGAATATGTTTTATCAATAAAATTGATAAAGAAGGGGCTAATTTCAAAAATGCCATTCAATCAATTCATGATAGATTGAGCCCAAAAGCAGTAGCTGCTCAATTGCCAATTGGAGAGAGAGATGCCTTTGAAGGAGTTATCGATTTGATTAAGATGAAAGCATACAACTTCGAAGGACCAATGGGTGAAACCGTTGTTGAAAAAGAAATTCCAGCGGAACTTCTTGATGAAGCAAAGACAGCGAGAGAAAGATTAGTAGAAAGAGTTTCTGAAACCGACGATGTTTTAGTTGACAAATATTTGGGTGGAGAGGCGATTTCAGAGGATGAGCTTAAGACTGCTCTTAGAAAAGCTGTTATTAATGTTGAGTTAATTCCTGTTTTCACTGGAACTGCTCTTAGAAATAAAGGAGTTCAATTGGTGCTTGATGCTGTTGTCGATTATCTTCCAGCCCCAGTGGATCTTCCAAATGTAAAAGCAATTAATGAAAAAACTGAAGAAGAAGTTGAGGTTATTCCTTCAAGCGAAGAACCTCTTGCAGCATTGGCTTTCAAAGTAGCAACTGATCCATATGTAGGACAATTAACTTTCTTCAGAATCTATGCTGGAACTCTTAAAGCAGGATCATATATTTATAACTCAACCAAAGGAGAAAAAGAAAGAGTTGGAAGAATTCTAAAGATGCATTCTAATCAAAGAGAAGAAGTAGATCAAATGGTAGCAGGTGAAATCGGAGCTCTAGTGGGACTTAAAAACACTACAACTGGAGACACTCTTTGTGATCAAAATAAGCCTATTGTTTTAGAGAAAATGGTTTTCCCTGAGCCAGTTATTGATATTGCAATTGAACCAAAAACAAAAGCTGATCAAGAAAAAATGGGACTTGCACTAAAGAAACTTTCAGAAGAAGACCCAACATTTAGAGTGAAAACTGATGAAGAAACAGGGCAAACTATTATTTCAGGAATGGGGGAACTTCATTTGGATGTTTTGGTGGATAGAATGAGAAGAGAATTCAAAGTTGAGGCTAATATCGGTCAACCACAAGTGGCATACAGAGAAACCATTAAAAAGATGGCTGAAGCTGAAGGAAAATATATTAAGCAGTCTGGAGGTCGTGGTCAATATGGTCATTGTTTGATTAGAATTGAACCATTGGTTATTGAAGAGGGCGCAGAAGAGGTTAAAAAAGATAAGAAAAAAATTGGATTTGAATTTGCTGATGAAATTAAAGGTGGAGCTATTCCACAAGAATTCATTCCTCATATTGAAAAAGGTATCGTGGAGGCTATGACAACTGGTGTTGTAGCAGGATATCCAATGGTGGACATTAAAGCTACTGTATATGACGGAAGCTTTCATGATGTGGATTCATCTGAATCAGCATTTAAAATTGCAGGATCAATGGCTTTCAAGGAAGCTGCTAGAAGAGCAACTCCTGTGTTATTGGAACCAATCATGAAAGTGGTTGTGACTACACCAGAACAATTCATGGGAGATGTTGTTGGTGACGTTAATGCAAAAAGAGGAATCATCAAGGAAATTATTGACAAGGGAGAAGGATCTGCGCTTATCAAAGAAATTGAATCAGAAATTCCACTTTCATCTATGTTTGGATATGCTACTCAACTTCGAAGTATGACTCAAGGTAGAGCAAATTATATGATGGAATTTGAGAAATATGCTGAAGTTCCAAATAATGTTGCTGAAGAATTGACCCAAGGAAAGAAATAGTAAATCTGAAGACTTTTTCATAGAAAAACCGTTTCGCGATAAGCGAAACGGTTTTTTGTTGTTAAAAAAAGATTTTTTGATATATAATGCAAATGTACTGAATTTAATAATTTTTTTAACTTTACTATTATGTTGCTTCAGGAACTATTGGCAAAATTCGGTTTCTCATATGAATTTGCTGGAGACATTGCACTCTTTTTGATTTTTATTATGATTAGTATTGGATTTGGTCTTTTTATTGGAAGGTTTAAGTTGGTGAATGTTTTGATCAATATCTATATCTCAATTGCGATTTTGAGTGTTATTCCAGAAGTTATTTTAGGATTTCATGATAATGCGAATATATTTTTGTTTTTCATTATGATTTTAATTTTGAGTTTGGCAGATAATAATCTTTTTGACATTCATATTTCAGGATCAGGAAATAGTTTTTTTTGGAGATTGTTTCTCATGAGTTTTTTTGAAATGGGACTCATTTTCAGTGTGGTTATTTCAATGCTTCCCAAGAAGTTGATGCTTGAATATGTGACACCGGAAGCGTATAGTTTTTTTGCATCGGAATATGCAGGACTTCTGTGGATGATTGTACCACTCATATTTCTTGTGTTTATAAATAAAAATCAGAAGTAGATTTTAAGCTTGACTTTTTATTTCAAATTAGTATAATGGTATTTGTTATGCAATTAGTGTGACATATATTTTTTGATTACGCGTGAATACATGCGCCGTTAGCTCAGTCGGTAGAGCAACAGCCTTTTAAGCTGATGGTCGGGGGTTCGAATCCCTCACGGCGCACAGAATTTTAAAACCACCCAGAGAGGTGGTTTTAATTTTCCTATTCTTGTGATGGGATTCGAAGGGCGCGAGTCGAAATCGAGCAAGTGCGAGCTTTCTGTGTGTAGCGCCCAGGCTCCGAGTCGGAGCGAGGAGGAATCCCTCACGGCGCACAGAATTTTAAAACCACCCAGAGAGGTGGTTTTAATTTTTGCACAGATACTGGATTTTTTTGTTGTTTTGTAATATAATCAACCTGAGTGAAAATAATTTTTCTGTTTTTGTTGCAATGAAGAGATTGAAGAACATAGTGCTGATTTGCTTGGTGAGTTTCATTTTTTCGGGATGTTCAATCCCAATAGACATCAAAGGTGGTGGAGGTCAGGGATTTTTTTTGAAATCAGAAGATGGAGGAAAAACATGGAAGACTAAGAGTGAGGTGATTGGAGGTAAGCGTGTTATCATGGATAATATTTTATCAATGGCAATAAACCCATTTAACTCCAGTATTGTTTATGTTGGAACAGAGAATGATGGGATTTTCATTTCAAACAATGGCGCTGAGTCTTGGAAAAAACTAGAAAATTCCTTGAAAAAAGTATATTCAATATGTCCAAGCATTAGAGAAAAAGGAATTATATATGTTTCTGGAAAAGTGAATCAGAAAGGAAAGATTTACAGGGTTTCTGAGGAGAAAAATGAGTGGAAAGAAATTTATTCTGAACCATCACAAGGCAGTGAAATCACAGCAATGACAATCGATGAAGATGTGGAAGAAGAAGTAATCTATGTTGGAACAAGTGACGGAATGATTTTTAAGACAATAAATGCTGGAGAGACATGGCAAAACCTATATGACGCTGATGGGAAGATTTCTGATATTGAAGTGAAGGGCAACAAGATGTTAATACTCATTTATGGTGAAGACATTCTCATGTCAAAAAATAACGGCAGGTCATTTGAAAACATTGAATTTACAGATGAAAATTCAAGCGACATTGGAAATCCATTTTCCATGGCAGTGAGTTTTGGAAAGACAGATGAAGTGTATATTGGAACTGACAGAGGATTGTTTTTTGGAAGAGGAATAGGAGGTAAGCTAATTAGAGTCAATACTCTTAGTGTTTCTGATAAGTACACAACTCGCTCTGTTTCCATTGATCCGTATGATAGTAATAGAGTGGTATATAGTGTTTTTCAGGGATTGTATTCATCTTATGATAAAGGCAAAAGCTGGGCAATTTTTGACACTGAAAGAGGTGGGGGTGTGAGTAACATAATTTTTGATAGAAATAATTCTGGAGTTGTCTATGCGACGATTAGAAACTTCAAATAAATAATATTTAATTTTTTTAAATAAAAACATGTATAAGGAAATTATTGAAGAAAAAAAGAAAGAGTTAGAAGTAGCACTTAATCATTTCAAGGAAGAAGCAAAGAAGATTAGAACAGGAAGAGCAAATCCAGAGGTTTTTGAAAATCTTATGGTAGATTATTATGGAAACAAAACTCCATTGAAACAAGTTGCTAGTGTCACTGTTCCAGAGGCAAGATTAGTTTTGATTCAACCATGGGATACTGATAGTTTGGCGAATATTGAAGCAGCAATTAAGTTATCTGACTTAAATGCTAATCCTAATAATGATGGAAAAGTGATCAGAATTGGAATTCCTCCTTTGAATGAGGAGAGAAGAGTTGAAATAGTTAAGTTTTTGAATAGTAAAGCTGAAGAAGCAAGAATTGCTGTGAGAAATATTCGAGAAGAGGCTGGGCAAGAAATTAACAAAATGGAAAAAGAAGGAAAAATAGCAGAGGACGAGAAGTTTATTGGAAAAGAACGGCTACAGGAAATGATTAATGATTATAATAAAAAAATTGAAGAAGTGAGAGAGAGCAAAGAAAAAGAAATAATGAAAGTTTAATCCTAAGTAGTTAACAGTGTTATGGGCGCACATCAAATTAGTTTATGATCACAATTATTGTATTTATTATTGTTTTAGGTGTTTTGGTTTTTGTTCATGAAATGGGCCATTTCTTGATTGCAATTCGAAATGGAATTAAGGCGGATGAGTTTGGATTTGGATTTCCTCCAAGAATCTTTGGTTTTTGGAAGAACCCGAAAACCGGAAAAACTAAGTTTGTGTGGGGCAATAAGGACATTAAGTCAAAAAACACAGTTTATTCTGTGAATTGGATTCCTTTGGGTGGATTTGTCAAAATCAAGGGAGAGGGTGGAGAAGAGAAAAAATCACCAGACAGCTTTGCTTCGAAACCAGCCTGGGTTAGAGTTAAAGTGTTGGCTGCTGGTGTGATTATGAATTTTGTTTTGGGATGGTTTTTGCTTTCCATTGTTTTTTTCATTGGAATGCCAGAAGCTATTGATGACAGTGAAGTGGTATCAAATTCAAAAGTTCAAATTTCAGGTGTGATTGCAGGGACTCCAGCTGAAGAAATGGGAATCAAGGTTGGTGATGAAATCCTTGGAGGATGTGGAATGAGCACGCACAAATGTCAGGTTTTCAGATATGTTTCTGATGTTCAAGAATTCACAAAGGCTAATCAAGGACAAGAGATCGCTTTGAAGGTGAAGAGAGGAAATCAGGACATCAACACAAAGGGGTTCATTAGAGATGACTATCCAGAGGATCAAGGTCCACTGGGAGTGTCTTTAGCAAGAACAGCAATCAAGAAATATTCTTTCATCGAATCCGTATGGCAAGGTTTGCTGGCCACAGTGATGCTTGGGTTCATGGTTTTCAAAGCATTCGTTATTTTGATCAAAGGGATTGTTTTCGGTTCTAGGGTTGGAATGGACGATGTTGCAGGACCAGTTGGAATCGCTGTTCTCACAAAACAAGTGACTGAATTGGGAATGGCGTATCTTTTGCGTTTTGCTGCTGTTTTGAGCATCAATCTTGGAATCATCAACGCTCTTCCAATTCCTGCATTGGATGGAGGAAGAATTTTGTTCATCATGATTGAAAAAATCAAAGGTTCTCCGATTAGTCAAAAATTTGAAAATTTCAGTCACACCGTTGGATTCTTCCTTTTGATTGGAATTATGATCGTGGTCACTCTTCGTGATTTCATGCGATTTGATATTTTTGGAAAGATAATAGGAATATTTTAAGTTTATGTTTGAATCATGTATTATTTTCAAAAGATTTGAATTCCCCCTTGGGGGTTAGTTTATGTTTTTTCAAAATGATAAGAGACAGAAATTAAGAAAAATAATACAAGATAAAATAACTATGAAACAATCACAACTTTTTACTAAAACAAGAAAAGAAGCTCCAAGAGATGAGGTGTCAAAGAATGCCCAACTTTTGATTCGGGCTGGATTTGTGCACAAAGAAATGGCAGGAGTGTATTCTTTTTTGCCACTGGGACTCAGAGTCTTGGATAAGATTAATAGCATTATCCGAAAGGAAATGAATGCAATTGGAGGACAAGAGATTTTCATGACAGCACTTCAAGATAAGAATATTTGGGAGAAAACAAGTCGTTGGAGCGATGATGTGATTGATAATTGGTTCAAAACATCTCTAAAAAACGGAACTGAACTTGGACTTGGATTCACCCATGAAGAGCCAATCACAAGAATAATGACGAACTACATTTCGTCATACAAGGATCTTCCATTTTCTGCATATCAAATTCAAACTAAATTCAGAAACGAGGCAAGAGCAAAGAGTGGGATTATGAGAGGAAGAGAATTTATGATGAAGGATTTGTATTCTTTTTCTAGGGATGAAAAAGAACATGATGAATTCTATCAAAAAGCAGGAGAGGCTTACATGAAAATATTTAACACTGTTGGAGTTGGAGACAAAACTTTCAAGACGTTTGCCTCAGGTGGGAGTTTTTCGAAATATTCTCATGAATTTCAAACGATTTCAGATGCAGGCGAAGACAAAATTTATATCTGCGAAAAATGTTCTATAGCTGTTAATGAAGAAATAATTAAAGAGCAAAACAAGTGTCCTGAGTGTGGAAATTCCAAATTAAAAGAAGGTAAATCTATAGAGGTTGGAAATATTTTTTCTTTGGGGACTAGATTTTCTGAGGCATTAGGTCTGACATATAATGATGAGAAAGGAGAAAAGCAATTTGTGATTATGGGTTGTTATGGAATTGGACCAGGAAGAGTGATGGGGACTATTGTGGAGACATTGTCAGATGAAAAGGGAATTGTATGGCCTGAATCAGTGGCACCTTTTCAAGTGCATCTATTGAGTTTAAATGAAGACAAGGAAGCTGAAAAGGTATATAATGAACTTGAGAAAGCTGGAATCGAGGTTCTTTTTGATGACAGAGACACAAGGCCTGGAGAAAAGTTTGCTGACAGTGATTTAATTGGAATTCCATGGAGAGTTGTTGTGAGCAAAAAATCACTTGAAAATGGTGGAGTGGAGGTGAAGAGAAGAGATGGAGATGATGGTGAAGTGATGAGCATCAAAGAGTTGATAAAAAAAATAATAAATAATTAAAAAAATAATAAGTAAAATAAAAAAAGTATGTCTATAGGAATTATTTTGTTAGTTGTCTTGGTTGTAGTAGTTTTATGGGTTGTTGTTGTATACAATGGACTCATTCGACTCAAAAACAGAGTGGATGAAGCATGGAGTGATATTGATGTTCAACTCAAGAGAAGATATGATCTGATTCCGAATTTGATTGAAACCGTCAAGGGATATGCTGCTCATGAAAGCAAAACCTTGGAAGCCGTTGTGGAGGCAAGAAATGCTGCAATGGTTGCGCAAGACTCAGGAGATGCAAAAGCACAAGCTGAAGCTGAGAATACACTTTCATCAACACTGAAATCAATTTTTGCTCTTTCTGAAAATTATCCTGATTTGAAAGCGAATCAAAATTTTTTGGAACTTCAAAGAGAATTGACTGATACTGAAGACAAAATTCAGGCTTCAAGAAGATTCTACAATGGAAATGTGAGAGACTTCAATACTAAAATTGAGCTTTTCCCAAACAATGTTATTGCGGGGATGTTGAAATTCACAAAGAGAGAATTCTTTGAAATTGAAGATGAGAAAGAAAGAGAAAATGTTAAGGTTGAATTCTAATATTATTTTTTAAATAATTACCAACTGTCTTTTTGTCATTCTGAACTTGATTCAGAATCCCAAAATATAACCAGGCGTGTGCTAAAATGCGGGGATCCTGAAACAAGTTCAGGATGACACGGTAAATTTGGTTGAGTAACAGGTAGATAAATTTGGCACAATTATGGCGACACTTTATACGCATTCAGATAGAAACATAAAATTGACCTGGGTGTATATTACGGGATTTTTAATCTTTGTTATTTTTGTGGGATATGTTTTTGCAGGTGCAATGGGAAATAGCACAATTTTGTATGGTGCTGTAATTTTCTCAATCGTGATGAGTTTTGGGTCATATTGGTGGAGTGATAAAATTGTTCTTGCAATGAGTGGTGCAAAAGAAGTGACTCATGAAAATGCCAGAGAATTGTATCATCTTGTTGAAAATCTGTGTATTACTGCAGGACTTCCTTTGCCAAAAATTTATATTATTGAAGACAGCGCGCCGAACGCTTTTGCAACTGGACGTGATCCAGAACACGGAGTGATTTGCTTCACGACTGGAATTTTGAAAAAACTTGAAAAAGCAGAGCTTGAAGGAGTAATTGCTCATGAGCTTTCTCATATCGGGAATAGGGATATTTTACTTTCAACTGTAATTGTTGTCTTGGTTGGATTTGTAACACTTCTTGCAGATTGGTTTCGGCACTGGGCGTTTTTTTCAAAGAGAGACAATGATAATGGAGGAGGGCAATTGCAACTCATCATGATAATCGGTGCAGTTGTGCTTTCAATTTTGGCCCCAATTGCTGCGATGCTCATGCAATTTGCAATTTCAAGAAAAAGAGAGTTTTTGGCAGATGCTGATGGAGCGCTTCTCACAAGACATCCAGAGGGACTCGCAAGGGCGCTGGAAAAGATTGCAGCTGACCCAGAGCCACTTGAGGCAGCAAACCGCGCCACAGCGCATCTATACATCTCAAATCCCTTCAAGGGAAAAAAGGTTTCTAAGTTTTTCATGACACATCCAGCCATAGAAGAGCGAGTTGCAAATCTTCGAGGAATGGAAGTTGGATAATTTTATGATGAAAGAGATTTCAGGAGTTATTAGTGAAAATATTAAAAACGAGAAGGAGGAGAGAAGCACCGAAGAACTGATTAAATATTATTTTGGTGGAAAAACTGGATTTAGAGAGGTTATTGAATTCGAATTAGCTGACCTTCCTGAAGATGTGTGGATTAGTGATTTAGAAATACTTGAGGAATATATAGAAGACAGGAAGCTTCAGCCAACTGCAAATGAAAAAGCTAAACTTGTTCATGAGATTAGTATGATTCGAAGACCAGAAGAAAGAAAATGATTTATTGAAATTATTGTATGCAATTTAAAATTCCGAAAAATACTGAGAAATATTATTGGACAAAACATAGTATTATCAAAATGCGACAATATGGACTTAGTGGGCAAAGAGTGACAAGAGTGATTCGTGCACCAAAACGAACTGAAAGTGGAATTGTCAAAAGCACCGTGGCTGTCATGCAGCCTGTTTCAACTCGAAGAAATGAAAAAGGTGAATTAACATGGAAAAGTGAGATTTGGGTGATGTATAAATTAAGTCGAAGGTCGAAAGTTGAAAGTCAAAAGAGGCTTGAAAGCTTAGGGATACAGAATTTGAATCCAAATTTTCTAAACCTAGCTAATAGTAAGCAGATCAAAATTATCAGTGCCTGGAAATATCCCGGAGTGAGTCCAAAAAACAATCCCATTCCCGATGAAATTCTAGAAGAAATTGAGAGTATTGAATAGTTGTGAATTTGGCAACTCATAAAGGCAGTGCTAGAATTTAATTATAAAATAAAACTTTTTAAATTAATTAGCTTAAAAAAAATTAAAAAATATGGAAGAGCAAAAAAACGAGAATCAAGAACAGCAATCTAATCAATCTCAGGATGAAGCTCCGAAGGAGCAACAATCAGAAACACCATCACAAAGCATTGAGGGTGGTTCAAAAAGCACCGATGAACACAAGGCATTGGCAATTCTCGGATATCTTTTGCCAGTTTTGTTTTTTGTGCCACTTTTGACTGATGCAAAAAATGATCCTTTTGCGAAGTTTCACGCTAATCAACATTTGGTACTTTTGATTGCGTGGATTGTTGTTAACATTGTTGCTTCATTTCCATTTATTGGATGGTTTTTGCTGGGTCCAATAGGAATCACAATTTTGATTGTATTTATGATTTTGGGAATAATTCATGCTGCACAAGGAGAAATGAAAGAAATGCCACTTATTGGAGGAATTCAAATTTTGAAATAGATTATTAAGATAAAGACAGGTAAGCTTTTTGTTTTGCCTGTTTTAGTTTATAATTATAATCAGAGGCACAAGTGGTTTTTGAGTGTTGGTTTTGTCTCTGGATTTTAAATGATAAAAAATAAAAAAATGTTACATTTAAGTAAAATAAAGGCAGGAAATAAGAAAACAAAGATAGTAGCCACAATCGGACCTCCTTCAGAGAGCAAGGAAAAACTCAAAGAAATGATTAAGAGCGGACTTAATGTTGCACGTCTTAATTTTTCGCATAATGATCACTCTTGGCATCAAAAAGTAATTGATAATGTGAGAAGTGTTTCTGAGGAACTTGGCACTAATGTTGGAATCATGGGAGATCTTCAAGGTCCTCGAATCAGGGTTAGTACTGGAAGTGACATAGACGCCAGAAGAGGAAAAGAAATTTTGGTGAGTGATGTTTCTTTTCGAAAAAATATTGACGATTTTTCATCAGAAATGTTTTTTTTGGATTATCCTGGGATTATTAAAGAATTGAAAGAAGGACATGAAATTCTCATTGAAGATGGAATCATTCGCTTGAGAGTTATCAAAAAAGAAAAGAAACTTTTGCGAACCAAAGTTATTGATGGTGGAATAATCAAAAATCACAAAGGAGTGAATATTCCTGCTGCTGATTTGTCTATTGATGTGATTACCGAGAAAGACAAAAAAGATTTGAAATTTCTTTTGAAAAATGAGGTTGATTTTATTGCACTTTCTTTCGTGAAATCAGGTAATGATATTGCGAGGCTTCGGAATATGATCAAAAAAGAATTAGGAAGAGATCAGGATCTTCCTCATATCGTTTCAAAAATTGAAAGAGCAGAAGCAATTGAAAATCTAGAAGAAATTATTGACGAAACTGATGTGGTCATGGTGGCTAGAGGAGACTTGGCAACAGAAACAAGCCCAGCTCATCTGGCAGTATATCAAAAGAAAATTGTTGCAAGTAGTCTTAGAAAAGCAACTCCAGTGATTATGGCTACTGAAATGCTCAATAGTATGATTGATCATCCTCGCCCAACAAGAGCTGAAATTAGTGACGTTTCCAATGCGGTTATTGATCATTCTGATGCCGTGATGCTTAGCGGAGAAACTGCAAATGGAAAATATCCAGTTGAAACAGTAGGGATCATGAGTAGCATCATTCACAGCACAGAAGAATCTCCATATGATGATATATATAAGGTGATGCAAACTAACATTGAAAGTGATTACGCGATCATTATTAAAAGTGCTTATGAATTAGCAAAAAGTTTTGACACCAAGGCTATTGCAATGATTAGTGTGAGTGGTTTCACTGCAAGATTAATTTCTCATTTCAGACCTGATCAGGAAATTTTTGTGGCAACAAACAATCAAAAAACCCATCATCAAATGTCTATTGTTTGGGGTGTGGATTCATATTATTTTAAAGAAGAAAATCTTGAGGTTTTGATTGATAAGCTTTTGGCTGAAACAAAGAAAGACAAAAAACTCAAAAAAGGTGACAAGGTTGTTGTGATTCTTGGTCGAGTTCCTTGCGGGGAGAAGATGAGATTGGTGGGAATTCGGGAAATTAAGTAGCTGGAAGTTAAAAGCCTGTAAAGTTAAAGTGTAGGGAGTAAATTCTTGGCGCTCGACAGAGCGCCTTTTGACATCTCACCTCCTGTCATTCCGGAAAGTATAATTTTTTGGGTGATCCGCCAGCAGGCGGAGAGCCCTTAGAAATTAACTTATCCGGAATCCCGAGGTATTATTGAATTATGCACTGAAGTGGAAAGATCTTGAAAAGTAGCGAGTTTTGTGTAAGTATAGATAGGTTGGAAAACTGAATAATAATGGAAGGGTGATCTCTCGAAGGGAGAAGGGAATTTATTTAAAGTTATTTGATATGTTTTATGTGTATGTATTAAAAAGTAAAAATAAAAACTGGTTTTATGTTGGGTCTACTAAGGATTTGCGGGAAAGATTTGAAAGGCATTTACAGGGAAGAGTAATGTCAACAAAACCCCATAGGCCTTTAGATTTAGTTTACTATGAAGCATATCAGACTTATAGCATGGCGCGCAAAAGAGAAAATGAATTGAAGAAAAATAGTCAACAAAAAGAGGTTTTATTAAAAAGATTGAAAAGTTAATAATGGAGAGGTGGCCGAGTGGTTGAAGGCGCACGCTTGGAAAGCGTGTTAGGGGTAAAACCTTACGCAGGTTCGAATCCTGTTCTCTCCGCAAAGAAAGTGTCTCCCGGAGGGAGATTAGGGGCAACTCTACGCAGGTTCGAATCCTGTTCTCTCCGCAAAGAAAGTGTCTCCCGAAGGGAGATGTACGAGTAATCGTACCCTGGGTTCGAATCCCAGTCTTACCGCATCAAGGCGTCTCCCGGAGGGAGATTAGGGGCAACTCTACGCAGGTTCGAATCCTGTTCTCTCCGCAAAGAAAGTGTCTCCCGGAGGGAGATGTACGAG
>Ga0224510_10000316_pt1 | contig 39098 bp, 42 predicted proteins | sample SF_May12_sed_USG_FD_170161 | JGI IMG/M metagenome (GOLD analysis project Ga0224510, IMG submission 170161) | Sediment microbial communities from San Francisco Bay, California, United States - SF_May12_sed_USGS_4_1 | ecosystem: Environmental > Aquatic > Marine > Sediment | place: USA: California... | reverse complement strand
TTGGACGTGGGTGTGAAAATTTTCACCGGTCTGAATGTTAGTCGCGGCTTGCCAATTCCGGTGGTCATTCGTTACGACTACCACGGTAATGTACCAGGAGCAAAAGAGCGCGCGATTGCTCGCTGTGAAAATCTTGATTTGGCATTTCGTAAACGCTTTAGTGAACAGGCAGCAAGCGGGATGTTACATACCTTGTTGGTGGTCAGAGATTGTCATGCAGGTGCAAGCATCGAAGTGATCGCTAGCTCTGCAGAACAGAAAACCAGCGCAGGAGCTCATTGATGAAAATCTATCAAGTAGAAAAACCGTTGGTGGCGACCAATCGAATTGCTGGTTTGCAGCACAAGCATCTGCAGATTGTCCGCGATGGTAGCAGCATGATGGTGGCAGTTGATTCGGTTGGTGCGGCTCCGGGTGATTGGGTTTTGTGTGTAGGAAGTTCCGCAGCGCGTGATGCTGCAGGTTCAAGAGATTATCCGTCCGATCTGACCATTGTTGGCATCATTGATCACTGGACGGGAGGGAAGTAATGGATGTTTTTCAGGTGGTAGGACCTTTGGTGTGTACCTATCGCCATCCCGGAATGGGGAATCTACCGTTGCGAGTTTTGCGTGATCGCAAAGGAAAGTTGCAAGTAGCGGTGGATACCATAGGAAGCAATCCGGGAAGCTGGGTGTTCACTATCAGTGGCTCAGCAGCAAGATTGGCGCTGGATGACAAAGCGTTGATAACAGATTTGACAATTGGCGGAGTCATCGACTTCTGGGAATAACAAATTTAACTATTGTCCGTTGGCATTGTGCTAGGGCAAATGAATTTAAAACTCACTAACTGGAGAGAAAACAATGGCAAATGAAACTTATGGTATCGCGTTGGGCATGATTGAAACGCGTGGTTTGGTGCCTGCCATCGAAGCAGCAGATGCGATGACAAAAGCGGCGGAAGTCCGTTTGGTTGGTCGCGAATTTGTTGGTGGCGGTTATGTAACCGTGCTGGTTCGTGGCGAAACTGGTGCAGTTAACGCTGCCGTTCGTGCCGGTGCTGACGCTTGCGAGCGTGTAGGTGATGGTCTGGTTGCTGCGCACATTATCGCGCGCCCACACAAAGAAGTAGAAAGCGTTCTGCCTCCTTCTGGCAAACCGCTGACAAATGATTAATTTCTGACTTTTTGAACTTAGATAATTCATTGAGGAGTTACTTAAATGGCTAATGAAGCATACGGTATTGCTTTGGGTATGATTGAAACGCGTGGTCTGGTGCCTGCTATCGAAGCGGCAGATGCGATGACCAAGGCAGCAGAAGTACGTCTGGTTGCAAGAGAATTTGTTGGCGGCGGTTATGTCACTGTGATGGTTCGTGGTGAGACAGGCGCGGTTAACGCAGCTGTTCGTGCCGGTGCTGACGCTTGTGAGCGCGTAGGTGATGGTCTGGTTGCAGCCCACATCATCGCTCGTCCACATCGTGAGGTTGAGACTGTTCTGAACAACAGTGGCAACCAAAACCGCATGTAAGCAATGCTGACTTAGCCGGATGGGGATATCGTGCTGACTCTGCCTGTAAGCACACCTCTCGTCGCCCATCCGGCTTTTTTATTATGAAATGAAGTAGCCCCTATGGTTTACGCAAATACAGATCCTATGGTCCTTGGCTTTCTTGGTCGTGCTCTTAGCCTGGAAATGACCGCTGTCCAGCAGTACATGACATTGTCACGTGTATTGCATTTGCGTGGATTCTCAGATCTCTCTGAAAAATTTCGTTCAGAAGCAATGGACGAAATGATTCATGTGGAAAAAATTATTAGCCGCATGCTGATTCTTGGTGTTGCACCAGGTCGGACACAGTTGCGTAGTGCAAGGGTGGAAAATTCGTTGCCTGAACTCCTGCTTAGTGCCAGTGAGTTCGAAACGGAAATCGTTGGCTTCTACCAGGTTGCAGTAAATTATTGCGCAAAAATTAATGATTTTGACGGAAGAATATTCTTTGAGCAGCTGCTTGCGGATGAGAAAAAACACTCGGCTGACTGGGTAAATATCCAGCAAGAGCTGTCAGGCATGTTTAATTATGAAAGATCGCTGGGAGAATGGTGATGGTTGAAAACTGGGTTTTGCGTAAGCGTCCGACACGCCTTGAACGTAGAATTGATTTTGATAACTACGAAATGACTCGGGATTTCCTTGAACAGGCAGCAGAGTTGTCTGAGAAAGAAGGGTATTACCCGGACATTAATTTTGCCAAAACGCACGTCAATATGACGATTTATGCGCGCGAATCTGATGATCTTATTGATGATGTAAAGATAGATTTTGCCAAAAAGATAAACGAATTCACGCCCGCGAATAAAGTTCGTGAGGTTTTGCACGCAGAATACTCGGTGGAAGGTAGACAGTAATGACTGATGAAAAGCAAGTTAAAGATCACGCACAGGCCGATATCGCTGACAAATCTGCGTCAAAGAAAATGTCTGGCAACAAAAACGAAAAGCCAGCACGTCGCGATCAATCGGACGACATTAGGATAATCCCTTCTCGTCGGGTTTGGCCGGACTGAGTGGTTGCTTGTTGAAATGGCAGCCATTATCTTGACAACAAGACAAAGTTTTCACCAATTAATCAACGATGATATGTTGCGCTGGCGAAACGCCGGAGGAATATTATGTCCAGTTTGAATAATCTTTTGATTCCTGCGGTACTTTTTTTTGCACTGGGTGTTATTGCAAGAATCATTAAATCAGATCTCAAATTCCCACCCGATTTGGCTAAAGTATTGGCCATCTATTTGCTGATGGCCATCGGTCTTCATGGCGGATACGAGTTGGCAAAAGCAGAATTGTCGATCGCGGTAAACTCGATTGTTTGGGCTCTGATATTAGGTTTTAGCTTGCCAATCTTGGGTTATCTGGCGCTGATATTGACTAAGCGTGTCAGTCCCATGGATGCGGCGGCCATTTCTGCGCATTATGGTTCTGTTAGTGCCGGTACATTCTTAACCGCCATTGCGTTTCTTGATAGCTCATCAATTCATTACGAGTCGTATCCGCTGATTATGCTGGCGGTGATGGAATCGCCGGCGATCATTGTTGGCCTAGTTTTGGCTGCTTTTGCCAGAAAACGTTTAGCATCTTCAGCGCCCGTGCTGGCAAACAATGACGGTACTGCATCGCTGTATGATAACAATGACTCGAACGGAAGTTTCTCCCACTTGTTACGTGACGCGTTTACTAATGGCAGTGTGGTGGTGTTGATTGGTTCGATGGTGATTGGTGCAATTGCACAGCCATCTGGAATTCAAAAACTGATGCCGTTCATTGATGAAATTTTCATGGGTGTACTGTGTCTGTTCTTGTTCGAGATGGGCATGGAAGCTGCGCGCCGTATCAAGGAATTTAAAAAGGTCGGTTTGGTGTTGGCAGCCTTTGGTATCGTCATGCCTCTGTTTGGTGGTGCCGTGGGTGGTTTTGTTGGCTATAGCATCCTTGGTTTTAGCGTGGGTGGTGCGACCCTCGTTGCGGTGTTGGGCGCCAGTGCCTCCTACATTGCCGTGCCGCCAGCAATGAGGTTGGCAGTACCTGAGGCAAACCCGTCGTTTTATTTGACGTTGTCGCTAGGAATTACCTTCCCGTTCAATGTGCTTATTGGAATCCCGTTGTATTACTGGTACGTCCAGTATTTGGCCGGTGTTTAGTTGTTTGACCGAGGACAGCAGTCATGCCCAAACTTTATCCTTACAAGTTAGTCAATGTCATTACCATGGATGTGTTGCAAGACAAGCTGCGCGAAATGTTTCGCCGCCATGGTGTAAGTGGTTATTCCATTATCCGAGTATATGGTGAGGGAATTTGTGGTGAACTGGAAGGTTCACTGGATTTTGAAGCCAACATCATGGTTAAGGTTATTGTGCCTGAAGAAAAGCTGCAACGCCTGCTAGACGGCCTGCAGCGGCAAATTGCCAAAGGCTATCGATTAACCATTTTTGTCTCTGATATCCAGGTTATTGCGCCAGAGAAATTTTCTAAACCAATGGAATAGTCGATTTGTATGGTCAGTGATATGCTGGAGGCCCCTGAACGGGTCGGAAAAGGACTAAGAATGAATACTGACGAGCGTGAACTGCACGTAGTAAGTGCAATGCCGGATCACCTGATTCGTCACTTGACCTTACGGCAGTTACAGATTTTTGAGGCCATTGTCCGCCTGGGCAGTTATACCAAAGCCGCTGAAGAGTTGTTTCTAACTCAACCGACCGTGTCCATGCAGATTAAAAAATTGTCGGACACGATTGGCTTGCCATTGTTTGAGCAAGTTGAGCGCAAAACCCGCCCTACGGATGTGGGAATGGAGTTATATCGCTCCTGCAAGGGGATGTTTGACATTCTCAGCAATTTGGAATCATCAATTGCTGGCTATAAGGGCCTGAAAAGAGGCCGGTTACGTCTTGGGGTTATTACCACGGCAAAATATTTTGCGCCGGAAATTCTTGGCGGATTTTGCAACGAATATCCCGAGATTGATGTGTCCCTCAAGGTCACCAATCGCGAACGTGTACTGGAACGCATCAGTCAGGGTGATGACGACTTGTATGTGCTTGGCCAGGCACCGGAAGAAGCAGGTTTGATCTCTATTCCTTTTGCGCCCAACCCCATGGTGGTGGTGGCCGGCAAGAGTCATCCGTTGACGCGTGAGCGCAATATTTCGCTGGAACGTTTGGCGCAAGAGCCTTTGATTTTGCGTGAACCCGGTTCGGGTATCCGCGACGTGACGACACGTCTGTTTCGTGACCACGGTCTGCAGCCTAAGGTGAGAATGGAGCTGGGCAGTAACGAGGCAATCAAGCATGCCGTAGTGGGTGGCTTGGGTGTGTCGATTTTGTCGCTGCATACCTTGACACTGGAAGGTGCCACGGGCCCTGTGGATATTTTGGATGTTGAAGGCTTTCCCATTCACCGTCAGTGGTATTTGGTTTATCCCAAGGAGCGCGAGCTGTCATTGATCGCTAAAACCTTCCTGGAATATGCACAGAAAAAAGGGCCGGAAATTCGCGATCACATGAACAAGTTGTTGTCGGATTTTAGCTTGATTCACCAGGAACGCTGGCGCAGTTTGGGGTTGAGAGAAAACCGCTAATTTGCGCAGCGCGGTTTGAATAAAAAAGTTTGAACATGTCTGAGCTTGTTGATACGATCATAGAAGTTGATTAAATTACTATGGTATAGGTGTCGCGGTTTTCTTCCCTTACTGAATGTTGGAGAAGGTGGGCATGTTGGTACTGAGCGATGGCAGGGGTGTTGCGCTTTCCGTGGATCGGGCGCGCTATCATGCCCTGCGCAAACAAATCCCCCAGACGGCAGGGCATCGCCAGTTGTACGCCGTGGTGGATGTGATTTATCGAACACGTCATGACCATGGTGGATTTCGCATGGGCTGGCGTGAGTTTGACTATCGCTATGCCGGCTACACAGTTGCTGATGTTCGTTTGGCGGAGGATTGGTCGGCGAATGACAAGCAACGTTTTTACGATTGGCTGTGCGAACCTGCGCAACAGCGTCTCATCGAATCTTCACGCACACGTCTGATCGGTTGTCAAACCGATATCTCAGTAAAAAACAGCACTGCTCCTGCCGGCTTGCATAGTGCGCTGGTTCGTTGGCTGCAATCCACATCGCTGCAGCGTGCTTCCGTTGCCCAGTGGCGAGCATCACTACAGAATTTGGCCCAATTTGGTTTGCGACAGGATGAATTGCATTGGTCGGGTGTGCGTGATTTTTTAAAGTCATTGCCGGACACGCAAACACTGACCCTGCAACAGTTGTTGGCAGCGATTGATTTTCGCAACATCCGTCTGGAAATGTCGCTGGAACGAATCTGGGATACGCAAGGCCAGTTGGCATTTCGCGAAGTCGCGTTGAAATTTCCTCATCAGGCGCAGGTGCGTGCAGCGCTAAAATTGGATCGTAGTTGTTACGGCATCCTGCGCTACGTCAATGATGATTACAATTATCGTGTCGGTGTCGTTAAAACGCTGGCTTATGGCCATTATCAGGCGATGAACCGCTATTGGTTTGTATTGGATAGCTATGGCCGACCGGTCTGTGATGAGTCGCGCGGTATGGCTAAATATTACGACAGCAGTGCGCAGGCCATGCGCGCAGCAAATCGACATGCAACTGAACAGTTGGGTGTTCGTGGCGGTGTGCGTAACCACACCCGTTATGATTATTTGACTCTGCATGGCGGTGATGATTATCGAGAATGGTTAATCATGTTGCCGGATTATCAGCGTACATTTTTCGGTGCGCATTTTTACGACCATAACGTCTTGGCGCATGTGCGGACCACAACACGCGTTGATCACCAAGGTCGGCATTTGTTGTTTATCGAAGAATTGCAAAGTGACTGGCATCAGCAGGGAGCCATTCACGGATACGACAATAATCCCTGGGGTGAGATTCCGTTCGCGCCATTTCGCAATGAATGGGTGAGTTTGGTTTGCAAGCTGATGCTGTTGCGTGCGCTGCAAAACGGTTACGACGGTATAGCCTGGGCCAGTGGCCAGATTCAAGCGTTACGCTATACGGGAAATTTGTCAGCCATTGTTCGACGCTATGATGCGGAAATTCCGCAGATATTGGCGCGAATCGGCAAATGCGCCAATCTCTCGGTGACAAGCACGCAGATTGAAACTCGCGATCCCTGGTTGAATGTTGTGCGCAAGCAGGAAAAGTGGCAGGTCGCCGATGGAGCAGGAAAGTTTCGCACCCGCCCTCGCTACAGTCGAGAGCAGGCAATGGAAATTGCCCGGCGGCATAGTCGAGTGGTATCGCTGGAGGTTGCGGCGTTTTTGTTTAACGACGTATTTCGGCAGAAAATCGGTGAGCAGGGGTTGCCGCTGTTTGGTGAAAAGTTTGTGTAATTTTAATAGGCCAGTGAATGCTGCAACGCGCGGGTTTTGTTGACCAGACGATACAGTGACCGCGCATTGTTGTAGCGGCTGACGTGGGCCAGCGGTACCCAAGCAACCTGATTGGATTCACTGTTGCCGGGAATCGGCAGGCGATCATCTATCATCAGCAAAAAGCGTATGTCGTGGTGTTCGTGACGGTTGTCGTGAACGCTTTGATGTACGGTGTGAATGTCCACGTCAAAAATGTTGTCACTAACCAGGGTGATATTTTCGAGTGCGATGCCGGTTTCTTCGGATGTTTCTTTCAATACTACTTGCAGTATGTCAGGATCACCATCGGCATGTCCGCCGGGCTGCAGCCAGCGGTTCAGTTTTTTGTGGTGCAGCATCAGTGCATGGGTGTGCGATGGATTGATGATCCAGGCAGAGCCCGTAACATGCGCGTGGGCAAGCTGACGATCAAAACAGTTTTCATGCTGCAATACAAACTGCCAGGTGCGATCCACCATCGCCGCTTCTTCCATGAATGACGTTCGGTAATGGCGCAGTCTGTTCAGTAAATCAGCTCGATGCATGGTGATAAAGTGTGTGTGCTTTCGGGTAGGCATAAGTTATCACGATACAAACTGACTGCGTCATCGATTTGATCTATGCAAGGTATCGATAAGAGCAATGAACTGAAGTGGGTGGGGTGTGTTTTAATAGCAGTGTTCGAGTCTGCGTTTTGGCAGGGTGGTTCTGAGTTGGCCGCCCTGTCATTTTTGATTCGTGTAGTATCTTGTTGGAATCTCTGTGAATGATCAAGCTTCGCACCTACATTTTTATTGATTCACTGCAACCGCAACTGGCGACGTATCTGGGAACGGTATCGCAAGGCTTCCTGCCAGTGCCCGGTGATGCCTGTCTATGGCTGGAGGTGGCACCAGGTATGGCGATTCACCGACTGACGGACGTTGCGCTGAAAGCAACGCGAGTGCATCTGGGGCAGCAAGTTGTTGAGCGTGCATTCGGTTCTATGGTGTTTCATCACCGGGATCAAAGTGATGTGCTTGAGGCGGGGCGTGCTGTGCTGCATAACCTGGCGACCAGAGAAGATTCGCGGCAAAAATGCCGTATCGCCTGGAGCGAAATTGTGCGTGCCATTACGCCGGATCACGCGGTGTTGATTAATCGTCAGGATCGTAAAGGCTCGATGATTCTGCCGGGCCAAAGCATGTTTATTCTTGAAACCGAGCCTGCAGGCTATATCGTGTACGCGGCGAACATGGCCGAAAAAGCGGCGAGCATTACGTTGATCGAAGCGCGTGCCGTTGGTGCGTTTGGTCGTTTGATTTTGGCGGGACGCGAATCGGAAATTGAAGCCGCAGCTCATGCGGCGATTGATGCCATACGTGCGTTGAGCGGTCAGGAAGTTTCGTAAAATTTTAGATCAGGCAAGCGCGATGACGCTTGTCGTTTCGTGTCAAATCCAATCCGCATATTCAGCAGGCGCGCAGCTTTTTGTTGCGTGATCGTATTTTCGTCAGACGAAAAAAAAGCACCTCGCGGCGCTTTTTGTATTCCAGTGTTCCGTAACACCAGAAAGAAGATGGTGCCGAGGAGAGGACTTGAACCTCCACGAGGTTGCCCCCGCTAGCACCTGAAGCTAGTGTGTCTACCAATTTCACCACCTCGGCGACGTTTCGTGCGTAGAACCTGTTATAATACAGGCCCGCCGTTCAACGTGGCGCAATTCTACTAGAGATTGAATGATTGTCAATGACCACAGATAAAAAAAGCCTGGGCGAAGATCCGTTTGCTCAAAGAGAAGCCGAAAAATACGAAAACCCCGTTCCCAGTCGCGAATTTATTCTGGCTGTCCTGGAAGAAGCCGGTGAGCCGATGTCGCGCCATCGGCTGGTGCAACACTTTTCCATGGAAACCGAGGATGACATAGAGGCGTTGAGACGCCGCTTGCGCGCTATGGAGCGTGATGGCCAGATTATCCGTAACCGCAAGGGCGATTACGGCATTATCGAAAAAATGGACCTGATCAAGGGGCGAGTGATCGGTCATCCCGATGGCTTTGGCTTTTTGGTACCGGATGAGGGTGGCGATGATTTGTTCATCTCTGCCAAATATATGCGTGGCTTGATGCACGGTGACCAGGCGTTGATGCGGGTAACGGGCATTGACCATCGTGGGCGTCGCGAAGGCGCACCGGTGGAAGTGATCGAACGCGCCAATCATCAGTTGGTGGGGCGTTATCGTCAGGAGCACGGACTGGCGTTTGTGAAGCCAAACAACAAGCGCATCAGTCAGGATGTGCTGGTGCCTGCCGAGCATCGGGGCGGCGCCCTGGACGGGCAGATTGTGGTGGTGGATATTATCGAACAGCCGACCTGGCGATCTGCGCCGATTGGTCGTGTGGCCGAGGTGATGGGCGACCACATGGCGCCGGGCATGGAAATCGAAATTGCCCTGCGTGCTCACCAGATCCCGGACATCTGGCCAGACGATGTGGAACACGAGATCAAGGGCTATTCCCGCGAAGTGCCGGAAGAGGCCAAAGTGGGTCGTGAAGACCTGCGCAGCACGCCGCTGGTGACTATCGATGGCGAAGATTCGCGCGATTTCGATGACGCGGTCTTCGTTGAGCGTCAGGGCAAGGGCTGGCGGATGCTGGTGGCGATCGCTGATGTCAGCTATTACGTCAAACCAGGAACAGCGCTGGACAAGGAAGCGTCGGAGCGGGGTAACTCGGTCTATTTCCCCGGGCGTGTTATCCCGATGTTGCCGGAAATTTTGTCCAACGGGTTGTGCTCGCTCAATCCCGGTGTGGACCGCCTGTGTATGGTTTGCGAAATGCTGATCACACCGGCTGGGGTAGTGCGCAAATCCCGCTTTTTCGAAGGCGTGATGCGTTCGCATGCGCGTCTGACCTATACCGAAGTGGCTGCGATGCTGCAGTTTGGTGATGAGCAGATGCGGCAGAATTATCAGCACCTGTTGCCGCACCTGGAAACCGCCTACGAGCTGTATAAAGTATTGGCAGATCGTCGCGGCAAGCGTGGTGCCATCGATTTTGAAACCACCGAAACGCGCATTATTTTCGGTGATGAGAAGAAAATCGACCGCATCGTGCCGGTGGTACGCAATGACGCCCATCGCCTGATCGAGGAGTTCATGATTGCTGCCAACGTGGCGGCAGCGGAATATCTGGAAGAGAATGCCATTCCTGCGCTGTATCGCGTGCATCAGCAGCCGGCGGAGGAAAAATTCAATGATTTGAAAGAGTTCCTCAAAGAATTGGGTTTAAGAATGGCGGCTCGCGGCCAGCCAGAGCCTCGCCACTACGCCAAGTTGCTCGATGAAGTGCGGCAGCGTCCTGATGCGCGGATGATCCAGACCGTGTTGCTGCGCAGTCTGAAACAGGCAGTTTACTGTCCTGAAAATGACGGCCATTTCGGTCTGGCGTTTGATGCCTACACCCATTTCACCTCGCCCATTCGTCGCTATCCCGATCTGTTGGTGCATCGTGCGCTGAAGCATTTGGTCAGTACCAAGCCGGTGGACAGCTTTGCCTACAGTACCGAGAAAATGGCCGGTCTGGGTGAACACTGCTCCATGACTGAACGCCGCGCCGATGAGGCGACCCGCGATGTGCTGGATTGGCTGAAGTGCGAGTATCTGCAAAGCAAAGTGGGCGAAGAATACGATGGCATTATTACCACGGTGACGGGTTTTGGTCTGTTTGTGGAGCTGAAGGATGTCTTCGTTGAAGGCTTGGTCCACGTTACCTCGCTGGACAACGATTATTACCATTTTGATGCGGTGAACCACCGCCTGAGTGGTGAGCGCAGCGGCAAAACTTTCCGCCTGGCCGATCCAATTCGGGTCAAGGTGGTGAAGGTGAACCTGGAAGATCGTCGTATCGATTTTGACTGGGTGGCGGCTCCGGGGCAGCGGTTTGAATCTTCGCCAGCCAACAAAAAATCTGCCAAGCCCAAGTTCAAAGAAAAGGAAAAAAGTGGTAAAAATGCCGGCCGCGGCGATAAGGGCCGCAAAAAAGGTCGGAAAAGAGGCAGATAGATGAGTGAGTGGGTTTGTGGCATTCATGCCTGTCAGGCATTGCTGGAACAGAGTCCGGAGAGCGTTGACCGGCTGGTGTTCGTGCGTCAGCAGAATCCCAATCCACGCCTGTTGCAGTTGCAGCGCCTGGCAGACAAATTGCGTGTAAAGGCTCAGTTTGTATCGCGGCGGGAAATGGACGAGCAGGTCGATGGCGAAAATCACCAGGGTGTGGCGATTTTACGTCAGATCAGTCAGGCCATGCTTTGGGATGAACACCAGCTTGAAGTGATGCTGGATAATCTGACCGAGCCGCCGCTATTGCTAATTCTCGACGGCATACAGGACCCGCATAATTTGGGGGCCTGTATGCGCAGCGCAGATGCGGCGGGTGTGCATGCGGTTATCGCCCCCAAGGATAACGCGGTGGGCATGACGGCAACAGCGCGTAAAGTGGCATGTGGTGCGGCAGAGCACGTGCCTTTTGTGCAGGTAACGAACATCGCTCGGACCCTGGAAAACCTCAAACAGCGTGGTATCTGGATTACCGGTACCAGTTTGGAGGCAGACCAAGCGCTCTACCAGGTGGATTTCAAGGGTGCGACCGCTATTGTTACCGGTGCAGAAGGCAAGGGTGCGCGACGCCTGACCCTGCAACAGTGCGACTACCTGGTGAGCATCCCCATGCGGGGGCATGTGCAGAGTTTGAATGCGTCGGTTGCCACGGGGATTTGCCTGTTTGAAGTGGTGCGGCAACGCACACAGACGAAGTGATAGTGAGGAGGCTCGTTGAGTCTGGTTATGTTGGAAAGCCTGATTGCCGATCCGCGGGTGTGGAGTGCTGCGGCGGTTGTTTCGGTGTTGTTGTTGATGCTGGTGTTGTTCATCAAGCAGAGGCGTCGTACCGCCGACATGCGAATGGTTCAGCGTCAGATCAAAAAACTGGCTGTGCGCTGCATGGAACAGGTCGCCATTTCCGATCCGGTGGAAGGTGAGCTGCGCATAGATTATCTGCTGCACACTGACCGCCTGATCGTGGTGCTCAATGTGCAGAATTTTCCCGGAAAGATCTATGGGGGCGATCGGGTAGAGCGTTGGACCCAGGTCTGCGGCCATCGCAGCTATAAGTTTGCCAATCCGCAAGGCTATCTGGATTCATGTGTGGCCAGCGTTAAAGGTTTGCTGCCGGGCGTACCGGTGGTGGGGCGCATCGTGTTTTCCACGGCTGGCGAGTTTCCCAAGGGGATTCCTACCAACGTGGTAATGGGCAATGCGCTGGTTGATCAGGTCCGCGCCCTTGAGGGCGGATTGGCGCCGATTGAGCGCACTGGCGTCAATATGGCCTGGGACAAACTGCAGGCTGCGTTGCAAGAACGTGCCGATCCGCGTGTCCACCTGAGTAAGCGTCAAGCAATTCTGTGAGTTACCCGCCGAATTCTTCCTCCTGCTCACCGTCGTAAAGGCTTGTGGGCGGGGGGCTTCTGTATTAAAATCCGCCGCTTGTTGTAAATGAATACAACTCCTTGCTTTACCTCCAATGTTGGGGGAAGGCTTTTAACATCCGTAAGGAGAGATAATGAGACACTATGAAGTAGTATTTTTGGTTCATCCTGATCAGAGCGAACAGGTTTCCAGCATGGTTGAGCGTTACCGCGCCATCATCGAAGGTGACGGCGGTAAGATTCATCGTTTGGAAGACTGGGGTCGCCGTCAATTGGCCTATCCTATTGATAAAGTTCACAAAGCCCACTACGTGCTGATGAACATCGAATGCAGCCAGTCTGCTCTGAACGAGCTGGCTTCCGCATTCCGTTTCAACGATGCAGTGCTGCGTAACCTGGTTATCGCCACTACTGCCGCTGTTACCGATCTGTCACCAATGATGGTTAAGGAAGAAGAGCGCAGCCCTCGCGAAGGCCGTGGCCCGAGAGCGGAAGCGCCAAGAGCGGATGATTCGATGGCTGATGGTGACGCCTAATCAATCACGTTGAGTTAACCGGGGTGGTGTGTCGGTCGCCTGAGCGCCGAGTCACCCCAGCAGGCGTCCCTCTCAACCGCTTTTTGCTTGAGCATCAATCGCAGCAACAAGAGGCCGGCTTGAGTCGCCAGATCCAGTTTAGGGTTTTGGTTGTGGCCAGCGGGGAATCACTGGATGCAGTGGTTACGAAGCTGAAGGCCGGGGATCACGTAGATATTAAGGGTTTTTTGAACCGGACGGCATTCAAAAGCGGGGAGTACAAATTGATTGTCCACGCTACGTCCGTTGAGAACCAAATAGGAGATTAAAGTATGGCTCGTTATTTTCGTCGCAGAAAGTTCTGCCGTTTTACCGCTGAAGGCGTTGACCAGATCGATTACAAAGATCTGAACACCCTGCGCAACTACATCACTGAGAACGGCAAGATCGTTCCCAGCCGCATTACTGGCACCAAAGCCAAGTACCAGCGTCAGCTGACCAGCGCTATCAAGCGTGCTCGCTACCTGGCTCTGCTGCCGTACTGTGACGCGCACAAAAATTAATTGTGCGTTCGCCTTTGGGTGAAAACATAAAGTTTAGGATCGTATGATGAAATCGCTGGCCACCTACATAATGCGTGGCCAAATGCAGGCGGCGCTGGTGACCATGGTGTTTGCCGCGTTGTCACTGGTGCTGGCGCCGTTCAGTTATGTTAGCGGTGGCATTATCGCCCTGGTCACCCTGCGCAATGGCGCGCAGGCGGGACTGGTGGTGGCAGCTATTGCCGGCTTGGCGATGGCGGCCTTGTCGATGTGGATGATCGACTCGCCCCTGCTGGCGCTGATTTTTGCGCTGGTGGTGTGGTTGCCGGTGTGGATTCTGGCGCTGGTGTTGCGCCGTTCCATTTCGCTGGCGCTGACGATGGCGGTAGGCGGTTTGCTGGGCCTGTTGGCGGTGATCGGCATGCACGTGGTGCTGGGCGACACGGTTGGCTGGTGGCAGCAGGTGCTGGACAAGGTCTTGGCTGACGCGCTGAACAAACAGGCGCTGGACCTGAGCTCTGTCCTGGGATCAACCGCCCAGTTGATGACGGCGATCATGGCCTCGGCATTTTTGCTCAGTGCAACGATTGCGTTGTTCCTGGGGCGCTGGTGGCAGGCATTGCTGTACAACCCCGGTGGGTTCGGCAAGGAGTTCAATGAACTTCGGCTGGATAAAACCGGTGCGGTGTTGACCGTATTGGTTACCGTGTGGGCCGTGGTTGGTGGCGGTATCGGCAGCTTGGCAGCGGACATGGCCATTGTGTCGGTGGCGCTGTATGCCGTGTCGGGGCTGGCATTGTTGCATTGCTGGACCGAGCGAGCCGGAGTCAGTGGACTTTGGTTGCTGGGCGTGTATGTGCTGCTGATGTTCTTCTTGCCACAACTGGCGGTATTGCTGGCGCTGGCTGGCCTGGCGGATGCCTGGGTAGACCTGCGGCGATTCATCAAAGCGAAATTGTAACGATTTATTTGATTTTAGACGTCCCTGCGGGGACGAAACGTGAGGTAGAACCATGGAAATCATTCTGCTGGAAAAAGTAAAAAATCTGGGCGCCATCGGTGACCGGGTAAACGTTCGCGCTGGTTACGGACGTAATTTTCTGATTCCTCAAGGCAAGGCAGTTCCTGCCACTGCTAACAACGTGCAAGCTTTCGAATCGCGTCGCGCTGATTTGGAAGCGCAAGCGGCTGAAAGACTGGCTGCTGCCCAGGCGCGCCTGGCGCAACTGGAAGCATTGACTGTGCAGATCAGCAGCGTAGCTGGTGACGAAGGCAAACTGTACGGCTCAATCGGTACACGCGATATCGCAGACGCAACAACGGCTGCGGGCGTTGCTCTGGCCAAGGGCGAGGTTTCTCTGCCTGATGGTGCGATCCGTTATGCGGGCGAATACCAAATCAGTGTACAATTGCACGCAGACGTCAGCGGCGTTCTGAAGCTGGTTGTAACTGCCGCCTAAGCGGTAAGCAATCTTGAAAAACGGCGCGTGCCTGATGGTCCGCGCCGTTTTTTTACGCCCCAAAAAAATTAATTCAGGATAATCAAATCAGGACAGTAATTGGACGCCATGTCAGACCCGGTAATTTCATCGCCAATTAAAGATGCCCAAACAGAACGCCTACGCATACCGCCACATTCCATGGAGGCGGAGCAGGCGATTCTGGGGGGCTTGATGCTGGACAACAGCACCTGGGATCAGGTGTCGGACGTTATTCTTCAGGAAGATTTTTACCGCCACGATCACAAATTGATTTTTGAAGCCTTGTCGCAACTGGCAGCGCAGAATCAGCCGCTGGACGTAATTACCGTCTCAGAATTTTTGGCCAATCGCAATCAACTGGATCAGGTGGGCGGATTGGCCTATCTGGGGACCTTGGCGAAAAATACTCCCAGCGCTTCCAACATCAAACACTACGCGGCCATTGTGCGCGAGCGCGCCATTTTGCGCAGCCTGATCACCATTGGTGGCACCTTGACCGAACGGGCGTTCAACACCGAGGGTCGCAGCAGCGAAGAAATTCTCGATGAAGCCGAGCGCATGGTGTTCCAGATCGCTGAAAAAGGCGCCAAGGGTAAAAAGGGCTTTGTCGGAATCAACGAACTGCTCAATCGCGCGGTCGACAAAATCGACCAATTGTTCCAGCAGGACAATCCCATTACCGGTGTACCCACAGGATTCACCGATTTTGACGGTCAGACGGCGGGTTTGCAGCCGGGTGATCTGGTCATTGTTGCCGGTCGTCCATCCATGGGTAAAACCACGTTTGCGATGAATATTGCCGAAAATGTCGCCGTGCTGGCCGGTTTGCCGGTGGCGGTGTTCAGTATGGAGATGCCGGGCGACTCGCTGGCGATGCGTATGATGTCGTCAATAGGCAAGATCGATCAGAAGAATTTGCGCTCGGGTAATCTGGCTGATGAAGACTGGCCGAAACTCACCAACGCGGTGGGTATCCTCAATGATGCGCCGATTTTCATTGACGATACCCCCGCGCTTAGCCCGAACGAATTGCGTGCCCGCTGCCGGCGTTTGACGCGGGAAATCGGTCCGCTGGGCCTGGTGGTGATCGACTACTTGCAGCTGATGCAGGTACCGGGCAACAATGAAAACCGTGCCTCGGAAATTTCCGAAATTTCGCGTAACCTCAAGGGCATGGCCAAGGAACTGAACGCGCCGGTTATTGCCTTGTCACAGCTCAACCGCAGCTTGGAACAGCGCCCCAACAAACGTCCGGTTATGTCGGACTTGCGTGAATCGGGTGCGATCGAACAGGACGCTGACTTGATCGTGTTCATTTATCGCGATGAAGTGTACAACCCCGACAGCCCCGACAAGGGAACCGCGGAAATCATCATCGGCAAGCAGCGTAATGGCCCCATCGGTACTGTACGTCAGACCTTCCTGGGTCGATACACTCGATTCGAAGACTATGTGCCTACCATTTATGATGACGAGGGTTATGAATGATTTGTCATGCCGTAGCGACCATTGACCATTCGGCGCTGCGCCATAATTTACAACTGGTGCGTGCTGTAGCGCCCCGCTCGGGCGTGATTGCGGTGATCAAGGCCAATGCCTATGGTCACAACGTGGAGTCGATGATTGACTCGCTGGATGCTGCCGATTTGTTTGGTGTCGCCCACGTGGGCGAGGCGGTGGCCCTGCGTCAGGCCGGTTGCACCAAACCATTGCTGGTACTGGAAGGGTTTTTTGATACTGAAGAGCGTGCAGCCTGCGTTCGTTACGACTTGCAGGTGGTGGTGCACCATCAGTTGCAGATCGATTTGCTGCGGCAGACCACTTTGTCCAGACCGCTGCATACCTGGCTCAAAATCGATACCGGCATGCACCGTCTGGGGTTTGCGCTGGACAGCGCTGCTCAGGCGTTGCAGCAATTGCAGAGCTGCCGCAATGTTGCCAGCATCACGGCGATGAGCCACTTTGCCGGTGCCGACGAGCTGGACAGTTCCCGCACCGAGCGCCAGCTGCAGCGGTTTAATCAGGTGACCGATGGCTGGAATTTGCCGCGCAGCATGGCCAATTCCGCCGGGGTGTTTTCCCAGCCGCAGAGCCATTTTGACTGGGTGCGCCCCGGCATTGCCCTGTACGGCATTTCACCGTTTGGTCATCAGCCGGCCAGTAGTCTGGGATTGCGTCCGGTGATGACGCTGCGCAGTTGTCTGATGGCGATCAATGACATCAAGGCCGGTGAAGCGGTGGGGTACGGCGCAACCTGGCGTACCCAGCGTGACACCCGGATCGGTGTGATCGGCATAGGTTACGGCGACGGCTATCCCCGTCATGCGCGCAATGGTACGCCAGTACTCGTCAATGGTCGTCAGGTACCGTTGGCAGGTCGGGTCAGCATGGACATGATCTGCGTGGATCTGGGGCCGGACAGCCACGATAAAGTCGGTGACCCGGTGGTGCTGTGGGGCAAAGGGCTGGCGGCGGAAGTGATTGCCGACTATGCCAATACCATTGCCTACGAACTGGTGTGCGGAATCACCTCACGGGTGCGTTTGGATCACGTTCATAGTTGAAATTTCCCCGTCTTTTCGGCCAACCTATCCGAGGTTGGCCGATGTTCATCGGTTGGCTGACGCGCTCATTGTCCAACGGACTGATCAATCAAACATCACAATCAGGGAGTAAGCATGGCCAAGGCTAAAACCGCCTATGTGTGCGGTAACTGTGGTTCGCAGAGCAGCAAATGGGCGGGGCAATGTGCAGATTGTGGCGCCTGGAACACCATGTCTGAAATTGTGGTTGCGCCCACCCTGGCGTCTGCCGGTGCTCGCAGCCGCTTTGCCGGCTATGCAGGCAACGTGGTTAGTGAGTCGCGGGTGCTGAGTCTGGCCGAGGTCGAAAATGTTGATCAGGCGCGGGTGGACAGTGGTTTGTCTGAACTGGACCGGGTGCTGGGCGGTGGTCTGGTATTCGGTTCGGTGGTGTTGATCGGTGGTGATCCCGGCATCGGCAAGTCGACCTTGTTGTTGCAGAGTCTGGTGGCGTTGAGTCAGCAGCAGCCAGTGTTGTACGTGACCGGTGAGGAATCGTTGCAGCAGGTCAGTCTGCGGGCGCAGCGGCTGAATCTGGCGGCGCAGCAGTTGCGATTGCTGGCCGAAACCCAGGTCGAGTCCATCCTGGCGCGTGCGCACGAGGAAAAACCGCGGGTGATGGTGGTGGACTCCATCCAGTCGATTTACACCGAGGCAGTCACGTCGGCGCCGGGATCGGTATCGCAGTTACGCGAGAGCGCCGCACAACTGGTGCAGTTCGCCAAACGAACCGGTACGGCGGTGTTTCTGGTTGGCCACGTTACCAAGGAAGGCGTGATCGCCGGACCGCGCGTGCTGGAGCACATGGTGGACACGGTGCTGTATTTCGAAGGCGAGCCTGATGGCAAGTTTCGCATGATACGCGCGGTGAAAAATCGTTTTGGCGCGGTCAACGAGTTGGGCGTGTTCGCCATGACCGAAAAAGGGTTGCGCGAGGTGAGTAACCCCTCAGCGATTTTTTTATCGCGTCATCAGCAGCAGGTGCCCGGCAGCGTGATCACCGTGACCCGCGAAGGCAGTCGGCCATTGCTGATCGAATTGCAGGCGCTGGTGGATGAAAGCCACACCGCCAATCCGCGCCGGGTGACGCTGGGCCTGGAGCAAAATCGTTTGGCAATGTTGCTGGCGGTATTGCATCGGCACGGCGGCATTGCGATGTTCGATCAGGATGTTTACGTCAACGTTGTTGGCGGTGTTCGCGTGTCGGAAACCGGCGTGGACCTGGCGGTGTTGGCGGCAGCGCTATCCAGTTTTCGTAATCGTCCGGTACCGGCAGACATGCTGATCTTTGGCGAAGTCGGTTTGGCAGGAGAAATCCGCCCGGTGCCGGGCGGAGAAGAACGAGTGCGCGAAGCGGCAAAACATGGCCTCAAACGCGCAATTGTGCCGGCCGCCAATTTGCCGCGTCGTCCCATCGAGGGCATGGAAATCACGCCCGTGGCGCGCATCGATGAAATGCTGCAACTAATCTGAGCGGCGGCAGCTGCATCGTTAGTTTTTGATCAGCTCGGTGAGTTCGCGCTGCAAAATATCGTCGTCGCCGATATTTAATTCGATCAGTCGGCGCAGATGCGACACGCTGTCCAGATCGATATGCACGCAGCGCAGCCCCACACATTCCTTCTCAACATGCACTGCTTCCACCTCCATGCGGATATTAAACTGCTCACCGGGCGGGTGAATTTCCAGCATTACGCGGTTTTCGTTGTTTTCCAGCCAACTTAGCGGTCGGGTGATCAACACGCCGTTCAGCGAAATATCCAACAATTTTCCTGTCCATTTTCCTTTAGGCGAATTGAGGGTCACAGACGCCTCAAACGGGATGCGGGAAAAGCGACGTTGATTTTTTTCAGCAGTTTTTGTGCTCATGAATTAGTAATTCCTTCCGACAAATCAGAAAATTCGGCTGATTTTAGCCGTCTGCAAAGGTGTATCGGTTGCAGTGGCACCAAATTTGAAGGTTATTCGTCATCTTTGATGGCACGCATACAAATAACCAAGCGGCATTAACTTACACAGGTTGAGACGTGAACCGCATAAAAGCAAGTAGTCTGATGGCGATTTTGTTAGCCATGTTTGCGCTGGACTCTCAGGCGCAGCAGGGCAAGCTGAATTATTGGCCATATCGGGAAATGGATTTTACCTTGTCCTCTGAATATTATCAGTGGCGCGAATACTTGCTGGATGACAGTTTGTTGCTGACCGAGTCCGGTAGTCGTTGGGGGTGGGGAGTCAAGGAGCATAACTATGCTCGAAAGTTGATGGGGGTGGTCTACGAAATCGATTTGCGGATGTATACCGGTCGGGTGAATTACGATGGCAAATCGCAGGATGCGGCCGGGAATTTTAATTCAGTAGAGACCAAAACCGATTACCTGGGTGGACGAATGATGTTCATGGCTGGCCAGCGTTTGACTGCTCCCCGGGTGGATATGCTCGGTGGACTGGAAGTTAATAGCTGGGTGCGTTCGCTCAGAGGTGCCAGGGATTCAGCTGGCAATTATGCCCGTGGCTATTACGAGATGTATCGTGTGCTGGCGGGGCGTGCCGCGCTGGGCAGTTTGCAGTCCTGGCAGGATACGCAGATATATTTTCAGGCAGGGCTGAAATATCCGCTGGATGTTATGGAATTTGCCTCGCTTGATACGATTACCTTGTTCCCCCGTCCGGAGCCGTCTTTATTTGCCTCGGTGGATTTTTTGCGCTTGTGCCGCGGTCCGTTCGGCTATGTATCGGTAAAATTGGCCTACGATAGCTACCGCTTCAGAGCATCAAAGATAGAACAGGGATTTTATCAGCCGGCCAGTCAAATGGATGCTATTAGTGTGACTTTGCAGTTCTAACTTAGCTGGTAAAATAGCTGTCAGGTTTATTAGTGGCAGCAAAGCATGGTGATTTACGATTTGCGCTGTGATCAGGCGCACCAGTTTGAAGGGTGGTTCCGTTCCATTGATGACTATCAGTCGCAGTTAGGCGCGGGATTGCTGTGTTGTCCGATTTGCGATAGCAAAAAGGTCGTGAAAATTCCCACCGCAAGCTATGTCCAGACCGGTAAGCGCGCGGAACCCCGTCCCACCGAAACGCCCTCTTCAGTCCCCGCGCCCGCCGCAATGTCCGAGGTACCGCCGTTACTGCAAAAAGCCTTGGCGCATTTGCAGGATTTTATTCGCCACAACAGCGACGACGTGGGCAACCGGTTTGCCGAGGAAGCCAAGAAAATCCATTACGGAGAGGCGGAAAAGCGCAACATTCACGGAGTGGCCAGCGGCGATCAGTTAAGTGAACTGCGCGAGGAAGGCATCGAAGTGCTCAGCATGCCGTTGGCGCCGATCGACAAAAGCAAGCTCAACTGACCACAGAATCAGTGGCCATGGCTGTAGGCGACCTGATCTGTTGGCTTGATGTCGCAACCGAAACTTTCGGTGTGGTAGCGCGATACGCGCAGCTGGTCTGACCAGTAGCTTTCTGGCAGGCCGGCCTTGCGTTTGAGTTGCTCGATGAACAGGGTTTTATCGGGCAGGGTTTCCCAGACTGACGGTAAAAACGTGCTGCGATGGTGACCCGACTCCAGAATCAGGCCATCTTTGCCGGGCTGCAGTTGGCGCAGCAGGTCCGGTTCGTCGCTGAATTCGATTGGGTGTGGTTCGGTCAGAATGGAAATGCTGAGGTGTAACTGATGGAATTCGGCCATGCTCAGCGGTGAGAAACGGGGATCTGAAAATGCCGCCGCGTAGGCGTTGGCGGCGACGTCCTGGGTCAGGGGCCGATAGGCTTCCAGCGAGCCGATGCAGCCACGCAGCCGATGGTTGACTTGCAGGGTGACGAAAGTCGCGCCATTTTTTTTCAGTTCGGCAGGCAGTTGGCGTTCGTCGGGCGAATAATGGCTGCCAGGGGATTGTAGTCCGGTTTCAATGGCGCGGCGGGCGATGGTCAGCAGAAGAGACTGATTTTCCTCTCGAATCATTTATTGTTGTCCTTGTGGTGATCTAATGGAAAATGTAGGCGCCGTAGCCAACCACCCTGTCGCGACTGCCTGCGGTGTCGCCGGAATTGCGCAGGTCAACGGTGGTCGCCTGTAACTGTCGTTGCTGAGCTAATAGTAGCAGACCATTGACGGGGTTGCGGCCACAGGCCTGTTCGTAGCTGATGCTGTCAGGTTGTAATTGCTCAATGGCGTCGCTGGTTTGCTGGTCCAGCTGACGGGCGTGTTGATAGTTGTGGTAATGGCTGAGGTCAGAGCTGACCACAATCAGCGTTCCCGGTTGTTGCCACAGGTAATCCATCACGCTGCAGACTTCCTCGGCAGTGGCATCGCCCACGACCAACGGCACCAGTGTGAACTGTTTGAGCAGCATCTGCAAGAACGGTAACTGTACTTCCAGGCTGTGTTCCAGTCGATGTGGGTCATCACTGACCTGTACTTGCGGGAATCGGCGGAGCTGGTCGCGCATCTCTGCGTCTACCGGCACGCTGCCCAGTGGGGTTTCAAATGCGCTGGCAGCACTGATCGCCAGACCGCGCAATGCCACCCGGTGCGCTGGTCCAAACAAGGCAATCCGGTGGATTTGATCGGCGATGGTCGCCAGCGACGCGTAGGCACTGGCCGCCACTGCTCCAGAATAAACATAACCGGCATGCGGCACGATCAGCGCTTTGGGTGAGCAGGGCGGCGGCGTGGCCTGCGACAGGTAGCGCTGCACCTGTTGGCGCAATTCGGTCGCATCCTCGGGGTAAAACACACCGGCCACAGCGGGCATTCGACAACTAGTCATTGTTCCTCCTGATCACTCGACCCACGCGGACATCCCACGTATATTTAGATACTAGTCAGGCAGTTAAGCATTCACAAACTTTGATGAGGGTGTTTCATGGCAGAACAGGATCTGCGTATCGGCATTGTGACTGTGTCCGATCGGGCCAGTCGAGGCGAGTACGACGATCGCGGCGGTCCGGCCATTGCCGCCTGGTTTGAACGGGCGCTAAGCACCCCCTGGCAAGGTGTGTCGCGACTGATCGCGGACGAACAGGCGCTGATCGAGCAAACTCTGATCGAACTGGTCGACGCCGGTTGCCAGTTGATTGTCACCACTGGCGGCACTGGACCGGCGGCGCGTGATGTAACACCGGAAGCCACCGAAGCCGTGTGCAACAAACTGATGCCTGGGTTTGGTGAGCTGATGCGTGCCGAATCGCTCAAGGTCGTACCGACGGCGATATTGTCGCGCCAGACCGCCGGGATTCGCGGTGGCAGTTTGATCATCAATTTGCCGGGCAAACCCTCGGCCATTGCCGACTGTTTGAACGCGGTTTTTCCCGCCGTGCCGTATTGCATTGATTTGCTGGATGGTCCATTTATCGAGACCCATCTTGAGGTGGTTGTTGCGTTTCGTCCCAAGCATGCGTTGCTAAAGCGCGAAGGCAAATTGTAGCCAGTCTAACTTTGTTTTCAAGGAGATAGCTGCTAAGGTGGCGGTTTCCTTTTTGGCCCCGAGGTCCCCTTGGATTACCCGCTGCTCATTGCGTTTACCATAGGTTTGTTGAGCACCTTGCATTGTCTGGGGATGTGCAGCGGCATCATCGGCGCCTTGACCCTCAGTCTCCCCAGCGAGATCCACCAAAACCGGCGGCGCTTGCTGCCCTACGTGCTGGCCTACAACAGTGGCCGGATTACCAGTTACACCATTGCCGGTGGCCTGATGGGCGGGATCAGCGGTGGCGTGTTCCAGATGCTCAGTCCCAATTACGGCTATTACGTGCTGCAAGGGGTGGCGGCGCTGGTGCTGCTGGCCATCGGTCTGTATCTGGCCGGCTGGTTTCCCAAATTGCGCAAACTGGAGGCCTTGGGCCAGCCCATTTGGCTGCATTTGGAGCCTATTGGACGACGTTTGATGCCGGTCAAAACGCCGGTGCAGGCGCTGATGTTCGGTGCCGTCTGGGGTTGGCTGCCCTGTGGCCTGGTTTATACTACTTTGCTGTGGGCTGCCTCTGCCGGCAGTGCCACCGATTCGGCGTTATTAATGCTCGCTTTTGGTTTAGGGACTTTACCCACTGTAATCAGTGCGGGTATTATTAGCAGCTGGATAGTCCGTCTGTCGCAATCCGTGCGATTGCGGCGTGCGGCGGGCATATCCCTGATAGTCATGGCACTGGTCGCACCGATCTATGCCGTGCAGGAAAAGGATCATGAGCATGCCATGCCTACGCATGGGGAAGCGCAGTACCATGAAAATCACTGATAACAAACTGGTAGGTAATTCCGTACAGTTTCAGACCCTGCTGAACACCGCACGCGTGGTTGGTTGTACGGATGTCTGTGTGCTGTTGCAGGGCGAGAGTGGCACTGGCAAAGAACTGCTGGCGCGCGAACTTCACCTGGCCAGCCCGCGCAAGAGCGGGGCGTTTGTCGCAGTGGACTGCGCGTCATTGCCGGAAAATCTGGTCGAATCCGAACTGTTTGGGCATCGCAAGGGCGCGTTCACCGGTGCGGACCGCAATTACACTGGCCGCATTCAGGCCGCCGAGGGTGGTACTCTGTTTTTGGACGAAATCGGCGAACTGCCGCTGTCCATCCAGGCAAAATTCCTGCGCTTCCTCGAACTGGGCATGATCCAACCGTTGGGTGAAGCGCAACCGCGCAAGGTCAATACCCGCGTCATCGCCGCTACCCACCGCAATCTGGCCGAGATGGTGCGTCAGGGCACTTTCCGCCAGGATTTATTCTATCGTCTGAACATCGTACCACTGGAATTGCCACCGCTGCGTGAGCGTTCCGGCGACGTAGCCGCGCTGCTGGACTATTTCAGCAAGCAACTGGCGGCCAGTCATGGCTTGCAGACTCCGGTGTTTGCCAAGTCCGCACTGAAACAACTACACAGCTACCGCTGGCCCGGCAACGTCCGCGAGCTGCGCAATTTCTGCGAACGCATGGTGATTCTGTTCTCCGGCAAAACGGTTGAACTGGAAAACCTGCCCGCCGAAATTCGTGGCGTGCAAACAGGCACCAAGCCCGGTTTCTTCTCTCTGCCTCAGGAAGGCATTTGTCTGGCCGAACTGGAACAAATGGCCATCGAACAGGCGCTGCAACAATGCGGCGGCAACCGCAGCCGCGCTGCCAGACTGCTCAACCTCAGCCGCGACACCCTGCTGTACCGCATGAAAAAATACGAACTGCGCGATTGAAGCAAGGGATAGTTTTTCCGATCGACAATATCGTATAGGCGGTGGTCCGGCTGCTGTGAGGGTTCTAAGTCAGCCCAAACTTGTCAGTTGGCTACGGATTTCTTCTGTGTCAGGTGATGGGTTTATGCCGAGTGATGATTGTAGAACGCTTCGGCAGCGATTGTAGCTAGCCAGTGCATCGGAAAAGCGATTGTTCCGCATGTAATACAGCATCAGGTTTTGATATAACACTTCAGCAAGGGGTTCAACCTCAAGAGCCTTTGTGCAACAGTCAACTGCCTTATCCCAGGAACCGACACTGATCCAATGGTCGGATATTTTTGTAACTTTACGTAAAAATAGGCTGCGCAATTTTTCACGCAACACCGATGTGATGGTTAATTCGGGTTCTCGCTCAAGAAATGCGCCGTAGTACAAATTAAATAATGTGGCGGTTTGTTGCTCTATCGAATCCGAAATGCCAGATTCGATTATTTCATCAGTGAGTTTTGAATGACGTTCAAAAGCCCAAGCATCAACCCAGCAGATGTGGGCGTTCAGTGAGATTTGTCCATCTTTAATAATCAACGCATCATCATTTCCCAAGAGCTTTCGTAAACGATGAACGGTGGTTTTAAGCGACTGCAGACCGATGTCGCCATCAATGTCATGCCACAGCACCGAAGCTAATTTGGCTAGACTAACGTCGCGACCTCCTAAGGCAATGATTGATTTTAAAAGTTCCAGGCATTTTCTGGGCGTTTTGCGAGAAACGGCCAATGGCCTATTTTCTTTTAATACGCTAAATCTCCCCAGAGTGTATATTTTCAATGTCCATGGCCAATTCTCAATTTCAATAGGCGGCGATTCGGGAATTAATTTTCTTCGCTTAATTAATTCGCACACATGGGATACTTCAATATTTTCAGTCAATGCCGTGGTGTATATCTGAGTAAGCACTGTGCGGGTAACATAAGGAGTGCAGGGGGCGCCCATGTTTTTGTTTAATACCAGGCTGTTTCTCAATGACAGCAGGCCGGCGGATTTATTTCCTGACTCAAGAAGTATGCGGGCCTCGACTAACAAAAATATGTCGAGTAATGAACGGCTGTTCATTTCTTCGGCGATCTTTTTTCCAGAGCGAAAATGACTCCATGCAAGTTCAGTGTTGCCAAGCTCATAGTGCAGTTGCGAAACTAAAATATAGCCCATGGCATCAATAAAAAAGTTTCCTGTGGAAGAACCCTTTTTTAGAGAAATGTCGGCATATTCTAGCGCGGAAACAAAGTCTCCCTGGTGATATGCAAGCAATGCGGGGGCATGGAGTTTAATGGGGTCGATTGCGCCACCATCATGTTTAAGGTCGCTAAGTTGCTGGGTCATCTTTTCAGCGGCCAGCACATTACCATCGATGAGATTTCCAAAAATTGAGCATAGCAGGAGGAAGGGACCCCAGATCGGGACATCCAGTTGCTCCTGGTTTTTCCAGGCTTCCTCAAGAACTTTTGGCCACTGTTTTGTTGACGAGGAATCTCCCCAACTAAGGATGGCGGAAAAAGTAAGGAGCATGGTTGTTAGCACGGGAGCTGCATCGGGCTGGCTGGCTAGGCGATGAGCCTCTCTCAAAAGCTGTTTGGCGAGCGCATAATCACCAAGCCAGGTATTTTTGTAGCCAAGCTCTGCTGCGGCCTTGAGCCTGGTGTTGGTACCAGGAAGGTGCGGCAGCAATTCGACGGCACGTGCCATCCAGGTGGAAAAATTTGGATGATTGGGTCTAAGTTGAATCATTGAAGAGGCGGCACAGTACGCAACGCGTGCTTCAATTTCTATGTTGGGAAATTTAGCGTGACGTTGACGCAGTGTATCAAACTCATCCAGCCAGCCATTTAATTCTGTACTTCCTTTAAGCTGCAAGAGCATACATTCCATGGTGACACACCAGGAAAGATACAGTCCTTCGACGTCATTTATCGAGTGAAATAGAGTGTAGGCGGTGCTGAAGTCAGACTGGGCTGATGCTGGATCAATAAACATCTGACAAGCGCCTCGCCAATAAAGCAGCCACGGATCGGTTTTAATGTCAGGAATATGCGAAAGCCAGGTGTTCAGGCTCTGAATACGTCCCTGCATGACCAAACTATTGGCATGATAGAGTAGCAATGTTTTGAGACTTTCCCATTTCTGCAGGTCAATCAGTAGTTTCCAGGCGTCTTCAAGGCTGCCAACTTCAACAAGTATTTCTGAGGCACAAATTTTAAGATCAATGATTTCCTGGTCAGAAAAATAGCTATTTGCTCTCGCTAACAAAAAGTCGCGGAATAATGGGTGATATTGATATGTTTCTTCAGTGCCGTTGTGCAAGGAAATAAAATAACTTTTTCGGTTAAGCTCTTTAATTAGTGCTAGTGAATGATGGCTCTTGGTGAGTTTGTTTAATGTGCTTGGTGTCATTTCTGGGAGTAATGCACTGGCCACCAGTATCTTTTGGTCACTATTGTCCATGTCGACCAAAATCTCGTTAGCAAAGTAATCAAACAAAGTTTCTTTTGGTATGTTGTCAATTTTCTCTTTGTCTAGATCGTGAACCCTGGAGTGTTCAGTCATGAGTACCAAGCCAGCTATCCAGCCATCGGTCTTTTTTTGCAGGCGGATTAACAATTCTGGATGGATATTGTTTTGGTGAGCTTTCGTTATGAACTCACTGGTTTCATCCTGGGTGAATTTTATGGATTCGTAGCCCATGAATGATATGGCATTTTGCGCCCTTAGTTTTGCATAGGTTGACGGTGGTTCTGCTCGGCTTAGAACGATAATGTTTATGTCTGAAGGAAGTCGTTCAAACACGCTAACCAATATTGTATGCAGCGGAGAGTTTTCGGGGAGGCAATGATAGTTGTCGAAAACAATTAAGGCGGGTCTGGGAATGATAGAAAATAGATTTTCAAAATACCGCAATGAAAACGCCGACAGACTGAGCATGTGGTCAGATGTTAGATGAGGCAGTGGTTTTCTGCTGCGTGGCGAAATGTTTTTTGCAGCTAGCCCCAAATAGTGGAAAAAGCTGGCGAAGTCCATATCCTCATCGTCGATTCGGTACCACAGATATGGATTGTCTTGCTGTTGTAGATAGCTGCTTACCAGTGATGATTTTCCCGAGCCGGGCGGAGCTGAAATCCAGGTAATGGGTTTCCTGCGCGCATTATCCAGTTCGCTAAACAGGCGTTGGCGGATGATTATTTGAGAATACGTAGGCTTCTCAATCTTTGAAATAATGGATGAGGTCAGCCTTGATCGTGTACTTGATCTGGTTTTGTTGGGTTTTTGAGTCAATCGTTCTGAAGCTGGGGCTTGACCCTTGCGCTTATCTTTCAAATGTTCACCTTGGCGATTAATGACTCACGACAAGTCCAGTTGGCAACTGCCGATTCATTCCGATGATGTTTCACAGTAGGTTGACAGAATATATGGGACAGAGCCTGAGCTTGGGATTCGCCCCTTCCAAACAATCGAATAATCCTGAGATCTAAGGCAATAAGTAACTCATTTGTATCCTCTTTGTCTATAAGGTGGTCCATTTAGGCATATGGCAAGCATTTGTTGTTGTCGCCGGTCGCCCGGTCACAAACAGCTTGCAATGTTTTGTATGGGAAACTAGCGAGAAACAGGCGGAGGAGTACAGATGCGAGGCATTTCTTTGAAGCGAGTATCTATCAGGTCAGGGTTGTTTTTGATGGCGATTCTGATGCTGCCGATATTTTTAGCGGGTTGCGGTGATAATAGTAGTGATTCCGCAAATCCGGGGTCGCCCACCGATACGTTGAAAAATTATCCGCGCTTTGCTTATGTGGCTAACGGGGGTGACAACAGTGTTTCGACCTACGTGGTGGAGGCAAGTACTGGGCGTTTGAAGTGGGTTGATAAGGTGGCTGCAGGAACTGGCCCGTTCTCCGTGACGCTGCATCCCTCTGGCAAGTATGTCTACGTCCCGAATGTGTCGACTAACAATGTCTCTCAATACACCATTGATGCAACAGGGCTTCTCACACCAATGACACCAGCGACGGTGGTCGCAGGAACCGCACCCCGTTCTATCGTGATCGATTCGACGGGTAAGTATGCGTATGTTGCAGGCTCGGGGAGTAACACCATTTCCCAGTTCACCATTAATGCTACCGGTGGACTGACTCCGATGACGCCAGAACTGGTGTCGACAGGTGCAAACCCCCGCGCTGTGGTACTGGACCCCTCGGGTAAGTACGCCTATGTTGCCAACACCAGTGGTGCCAGTATCTCGCAATACACCATTGGCGCGAACGGTCACCTGAGCGCCATGACTCAGTCAACGGTGGTGACGGGTGCGCAGCCCTATTCAGTGACCGTGGATCCAACAGGCCGATATCTCTATGCGGTGAATGCGATTGCCAGCATCGTTTCACAATATGAGATCGGTGCTGATGGAGGTCTTGTGCCTATGGCTTCGCCGTCTATTACGACCCTGGGTGGCGGTCCTGTTGCCATTGCCACGGATTCGAAGGGTAAATACGCCTATGTGGTGAACACCGCCACAAAAACTGTTGCGCAATATACCATCTCTGCGGACGGTTCCCTCAGTCACATGACGCCCTCAACGGTAGCGTCAGGTATCGGCGGTACAGACGTAGTGATCGATCCGACAGATAAATATGCCTATGTGGTAAACGGTGTGGATTCGACTGTCTCGCAATACTCGATCGGTGCTGATGGCGGTCTTACCGCAATAGCACCGGCCAGAGTGGCTAGTTTGGACAGCCCTACTGCCATCGCAATGAGCAGTGGCACCAGCCCTATCACGGTGGTGCCCAAGTATGCCTATGTGGCCAATTCCAGTGGCGCCACCATTTCGCAATACGCCATTGGCGCCTCTGGTGGTTTGAGTCCTCTGGCTACGCCGACCGTAGCGGCTGTCAGCCCTTATTCGGTGGCAGTCGGGCCGATGGGTAAGTACGTCTACGCGCCGAATTATGGCGCCAGTTCCATCTCACAATACAGCATCACCAGCGATGGTACGCTTGCTGCCATGACTCCCGCGACGGTGGCCGCCGGAACGTTGCCGAGTGCGGTGGCAATCGATCCGTTTGGCCGTTTTGCCTATGTCGCCAATGCGGGCGGTGCCAATATTTCGCAATACAGCATTGGTGCAACGGGTGGGTTGAGTGCGATGACTCCCGCGACGGTGACGACTGGATCGACGCCTGCGGGGTTGAGCATGGACCCAGCGGGCAAATATCTTTATGTGGCGTCGGCTGGGGGTGTTTATCAGTACTTGATAGATGTGGTAACGGGCGCGCTTTCTGCGATGTCACCTGCATCGGTAGCGGCAGGAGGAGTTCCTTCGGCTGTTACGGTTGATGCTTCGGGCCGTTACGCCTATGTGGCAAATTACGGTAGCGCCAATATCTCCCAATATACCATTGGTGCGACCGGCGGGCTGACGGCGATGACGCCCGCGACAGTGGCGGCGGAAACCAATCCCTCGTCGGTGACGACAGATCCGACCGGAAAATATCTGTATGTGGTTAACGCTGGCAGCGCCACGGTTTCGCAATATGTCATTGGCGCGAATGGCGCGTTGACCGCGATGACACCGGCGACCGTTGCGGTCGGCGCTGGTGCGCGATCGGTGAACGTTGATATTTCCGGCAAATATCTCTACGTGGCGAATATCAGTGACGCCAACATCGCACAATTTGCGATAGGTGCAGATGGCGCGCTCAGTCCGATGACGCCAGCGACCGTTGCGGTAGGGACAGCGCCCATGGCTGTTACCAGCAGCGGTGGTTATCAATAATTAGAAACGCATAGTGAACAGGCTGACACTTGAAGTGTCAGCCTGTTTTGTTTTATGGGGCAGCAGGAAAATGTTTAGTTGGTGTTGATGTTCAGGCCAATCAGTATGGAGCCGAGGTGATTTTTCCAGCAATACATATCTTATTTGTAACCTCGCCGTTGCTAGCATCAGATTATTTCTATCCTCAAACTTTGGGAAGACTATAAATGAGCATTGTGAATTTTAAATGTACAGCTGTCCTTGTTTTTGCGTTGCTCGGACTAGTTGCCTGTGGTGGCGGTGGTAGTAGCGGCGGTGGCGGAACAACAGGCACGTCATTTAGCAAATTTGCCTATGTGGCAAATTATGGCAATGCCAGTGTTTCTGCTTTTGGTATTCATCCCTCGACGGGTGCGTTGCACAGCATTGGTTCGGTCGCGACGGGAAATCTTCCGTTGGCGGTGACGACAGATGCGGCAGGAAAATTTGCATATGTGGCCAACAATGGTAGCGATTCAGTGTCGGCCTACAGCATTGACGGGACAAGTGGCGCGCTGACCAGTTTAGGTACTGCTGTGATGGCGGGGACGGCACCCAACTACGTTGCCGTGCACCCAACCGGATCATTCCTTTATGTTCCCAACAATGGTTCCAATAATGTTTCGGCCTATCGCATTGATGCTTCGGGAATGTTGACACCCATTGCTGGCAGTCCGTTTGCGGCGGGAACTTGTCCGACGACAGTTACCATGGATCCGCTTGGTAAATTTGCCTACGTGACCAACGGTTGTAGTTCAAATGTCTCAGCCTATAGCATCAATCCCACAACTGGTGCACTGAGCCAGGTTGCCGGCAGCCCATTTGCAACCGGCGCGGTGGCGCAGTCGGTGGCGGTAAGTCCTTCTGGCAAATTTGCTTACGTGACCAATGTGGGTGTTTCCAAAGTTTCGGTTTATGCCATCAATGCGTCTACGGGTGCGTTAAGCCAGATTGCAGGTAGTCCTTACGCCGCAGGCACGGCACCGACATCGATTGCCATCGACGCATTGGGCAAGTTTGCCTATGTCGCCAATGCAGGTTCACACAATATTTCGGCTTACAGCATCAACGCGACGACTGGAGCACTCACCAGTATTGGTACAGTGACTGCGGGTACTTCACCGGGTGCCATTACTATCGATGCATCATCCAAGTACGCTTATGTGGCTAACTACAGCTCGAATAACGCTATGACGTTTTCGATAGATGCAGCAATGGGTACGCTGACTTTGGTGGATACGGTGACGACTGGAACGAACCCGGCCTCAATCTTTACTCAGCGTGGATACTAGGGTTTCGCGATATTGGAGGGAATATCCATTCCACGCAGCTGACGGCTGGTTGCAAATAGATCCGCCCACACTATTTCATTGTCGGTACACGTGTGCGGCGGATTTTGGTCTGAGTTATCGGTATGGCTTTGATCGCCGAGAATATCGACAAAGAACAAAACAAATTTATTCTTAATCCCCGTCTTGTTCTTTGAATAAAACATTCTTGGTCCGTCGTGTGTTTTTCTGTATCTGTAACCTTGATGTAACCAGACCTAACGTAGATTGAAAATTCATGGCGTCAATATGCGATTTTTATGGCTCGAGACATGAGCAGCATCTGGTGGTTTAAAAAGGAATGGTCAATGAATAAATCCGAATCTCGAACGCATGTTTCCTGGGTTTCACGTTTTATCGTGATTACACTGTTTGTGTTCACCACAGTTTTGCTAACTGCATGTGAAAAAAATGACGAACTGGCGGTGAAAGGCGTCATTGTAATCGATTCCAGTCTGGATAAAGACGCCACCATGCTGACGCCATTTATTGATGGCAGTCCAGAGCGGCATATCGGTGTTGTTGTTAGTCCTAATGGAAATACGTTCCGAATTATTGAAGAGGAAATTCTGCTTGCCGTGAAAAGCCCGGCTGAGCTGAGCAAGTTTCTGGATACAATGGGTGGAACAGTTCTGGCGTCCTGGGACTTTGCTCAAGTGGGTGATAAATACGGTGTGAGTTATCACGCGATTCGTTTGGATACTTCTCGAGTATCGGTCGATGATTTGGAAACAGTGCTGAAGGCACTGAATCTGAGTGACAGTGTTCGCGTTTCCAGTAATGCATCGCATTTGACATTGGCGGCCTATGCAACGGCATCACGCTTGGGGATAGCAGCAATGCCCAACATCGTGATGGAATCACAGCAAATTTCAACTTCAACGACAACCGAAGCAGTCAGTGCTGTGGATATTTTTGCGGCAGATTACACGCGCAATGCATTCGAGTGGCCGTACATGAAACTTGGTGGCCCATTGGATATCGGTGTTGCTGAAGCATGGCGTGCACTGGATGCAAACAGCAAGCTGAGTGAACGAGTGCCGGTGCTAGTCATGGATGGGGGATTTCGAAACACACAGGAGCTGCCAGCTGATACCGTGTTGGTGGGGCGGACTCGATATGACGTTCCCAATGCTGACGACTGTAGCGGTGTTGGTTGTGACTGGCACGGTACCATGGTTACGCATGTGATGGCGGCCAAGGTGGACGATAGTTTTGGTGGTGCAGGTACTGGTGGCCCGGTGGTACAACCGCATCTATTACAGGCACCAGCCAGTGATTTCTTTGAATTTATTCGCTATATGGCAGGCATTGTTGATGGTTTGTCTGCCGCTCGCATTGTGAACATCAGTGCGTCCGCTACCGTTGATCAGTGGGTGTGTGATATGAGCGGATTTTTTATGGGCACAGCCGGGGTTTGCGCAGCGCCGCATTTTCTCGGTGCCAGTTTGCGTGCGGCAGGTTACCTGGTTATTGCCAGCGCCGGCAATCAGTCTAGACGCGATTTGGATTCAGGTGACTTTACCATGCCATGTGAGATGATAGGTACACTGTGTGTCGGAGGCATGCGTTGGGACGGACCTTACCGTGACGGAGGGTCCAGTTATGCATCGCGGCGTATGCATGGCGCAATAGACTTGTGGGCGCCGATGCGTGTCTGGGTAGGTCCTGACGATGGTGATCTGACCGCAAACCAGGTTCATATTGCCGGAGGAACCAGTGTGTCGGCACCATTTGTGTCGGGCGTGGCGGCTCTGGTGTCCGCAGCCAATCGTAGTCTGAATGGTGATCAAATCGAGGCAATCTTGTTGTCCAGCGCTCATGTAGGTGCTCCTGCTCAAGTGCATCGATGGATAAATGCCTATGGCGCGGTATCTCAGGCATTAAATGGACAGGTTCCACCGGCCATACATATCGTGTCGCCTATGCCGGAAACTATCCGGGCCAATACGCCGACACTGCGATTTGAGGCGAGCGTAACGCCAGCAGGCGTCGAGCCGCCAGTAACAACGTGGTATAGCAGTGTTGATGGTGAGCTTGGAACGGGTGAGGTACTGATGTATACCGGTCGCCTTCGTGCGGGTGTCCACACCATTACCGCCGTTGCGACGGCAAACGGTGTTTCCTCGTCAGATGCAGTTGTCCTGACCTTGACCAATAATGCTCCGGTCGTGCAAATAGTTTCACCTGAGGTGAGAGCGACTATTTACGCAAACCAGGAGTTTACCTTAACTGGTACAAGTTTCGATCAAAACGAAATAGGTGGAAGGCTCACTGATGCGCAAATGAGTTGGTATGTCGGCGAACTCAGTTTGGGCAATGGCCACTCCGTTGATGTTCCTGCCAACACGCTGGCGCCTGGGAATTATGCGTTACGCCTGGTCGGATCCGATGGATACCAGAGTCATGAGGCAAGACGGGCTATCACCATTTTGCCCAACGCAACTACGTCTCCACCAGCCATAGGTGCGATTACACCTGCCAGTGGTACTACTCATATTGCGAATAATTATGCCGATGGAAATTATGTGTTGCTGACGCTTAGCACGGACAACATTTTCGCAGGCACAGTGGCAGGTATTCCATATTTCCTTCCTGATGGAGCATTCAGTTGGAGTACTACCTACAACGGGATAACCGCTTATAGCCAGTTCACCGAGCATCTGGGCACAGGCAGAGTGCTCAATAACGCGAAGTTAAAGCATAACGGTACATGCGGTTTAGTCGAGCACAAGGTAAAACTGACGGTGACAAAAAACGGCGTTTCCAATTCGAAGACGGTGGTGTATTACGTGGATAATTTGTGCTGACGATAAGATTTTTTCCGGTCAGCTAAATCTTGTTAGCCCAGAAACTTATGTTTCTGGGCTATTTTTTTTAGGGGATTTCCAGGTGTGTTGTCTGATTTGTAGAAACGAAGTTACTCTAGTCTGTTTCCATGTTATGAAAGTGAACCATGCGAATCTGGGACATCCATCCGGGGTATTTGAATCGGCAAAGTTTGCTGGGGGAGCACCGCGAGTTGCACGGGCTGGTGTCGATTCTGGTGAATGGTAAAAAAGGTTATTCACAGCATCCTGAAACGTTGCGTTGGGTGGGCTATGGTTGGGCGCTCAAGCTGCGGCATCGGGCGCTGGTGTGCGAAATGCAACTGCGCGGCTATGAAGATAAATCGCCGGTGCGAACCGCTTCCAATCGCGGTGCCTGGCCATCGGTGTATATTGATGAGCCGCATGTGCAATTTGAATTGCTGAAAGGTAAATATCTCGGCAAGGAAAATGGTCGAATACCCTTCCCACGAAATGCGCAGGAGTTGTGGAGTCAGCATAAATATTCGGTGCTGGCGCGTGACCCCAACAGATACAAAAAAATTGGTCGGGATGTGTCCGGTCAGCAAATCAGTTTTGACGCGCTTTGTGTGGAACTGGTTGATGTGCTGCGTACACCGCCTGCGGAAGGCGGGCTGCGCAATGCATTGCAACACATGTGGGGTTATGTTTCTGAGGTGCCAAATGCGGCGCACAAAGGCAGTGTTGAGTCCTGGTCATTGAAAAAATTGCTGATCATGACGCAGCAAAATGTGAAAACATCCCAGCAGCCGTATCTTGGCCACTCCACGGCGCTCAGTGAATTAATGGTGTGGCTTTAAATTCCCGCCAGTACGTCCACCACCTTCACCACGTTGTAATCCTGGTTCATGTGAATAATGCCCTGGCTGTCGATGATGACGGTGATGCCCATGCCGCCGTGCAGTTGGTTTTGCACGCTGTTGTTGGCGTCGACCAGAATGTCGAAAAAACTGTATTCCGGGGCAGTTAATTGTTGTGAGGCCGTGTTGAGGCTGCCGGAGACGTAATCCACTATCAGGTAGCGAATGTTTTTGCTGCCGTTGAAGGTAGGTTCAACTTCGCTGACCATGGAATTCGCGTGATCGGTGCAGGTGGAACACCACATGGTGAAGTAGATCACCACTGCGTCCGCCGGGGTGGCGTTGTTGCCGTCCAGGTTGACCAGTTGCGACAAACTCAGATTGCCGCCCTGGGTGGAGGGCAGGGTGAAGTCGGCGATTTTTTGCGTGGGCAAATGACCGATGCTGCCGGCAATGACTGATGGGCGTTTGTCTTCGCCAGAGGGCAGCAGATCATCCTGGCATCCGGTGAGTGCCAGCAAAAAAACAAGCAGCAGACTAAAACGCATGACTGACTCCGAAACTGTAAATGTCGGTGGCGGGGAAGGCGGTGCCCTGGATGGCGTGGCTCCAGGAGGTTTTAATTACCCAGTCTTTGTCCATGCTTGACCAGCTGAAGGCCAGATTGGCGGCGCGCTTCATGAAACTGGTGCCGTGGCTGACGATGTCATTAACCCGCGCATTGTCTTCCTCGACTTGTGACAGGCCGAGCGTGGTGGTGAACTCGTTCATGTTGCTGTCAAAAATCACATAACCCACCGACAGGCTGGCATTGCGGCGTTGGCCCAGCTGTTTGCGGTAGGGTTCGACCCAGGTGCCGTTGTCGCGGTTGACGTCGCGTTCAAAGTGATAGCCCCAGCCTAGTTGCAGCGCGGCGGTCCAGGGGTAAATGGTTTTGTCGACGATCAGGTTGGTATCCAGCCGATAAAAGCCACGGCCGGTAATGTCGAAGTTGTCTTTCACGTCATCGTAGGGTGAAACGCCGGTCGGAACCGTCAGACCCAGCCCCAGATAAATGGCCGGTTGCAGGTCTTTGGGGCTGCGTACCTTGTAGACGCACATGGGGTTGTCGAAGGTTTCGTACCACAGACTGAGCTGGGCGTCGCTCAGGCCGGAGGTGTTGGACTGGAGCTGGTTGTAGTGGTTGCGATTCCAGGCATAGGGCAGGGCCGCGCTGGCCTGCCAGTTGTCGGCCAGACGCCAGGCACCGGCAACGCTAAGACGGTACTGGCGCAGATCCGAGCCGGCGGGATCGGCTTCCCATTTGCCCTGTCGGTTCCACTGACCATCGTAAATTTCCGCCGAGCTGGTGAGATCGACCATGCGTTCGCTGGTTTTGGGCAGCAGCACATTGGCACCACTGCCGCCGCCGCAGCAGGAACCCGCCTGCGCCGATGCACTGGCCAGCAGGGCCAGCGCCAGAATCGGTGAACGGAGCAGCGCTGACATCACTGTGGCGCAGTGAAGATCAGTGTGGGCATGGTGGCATCGCTGCCGGCAACGCTCATTTCTTCGGTGTTGCTGATGCCGTTGACCGTGCTGGTGACGGTGACGCGAACCTGCAGGGTGGTTTGCGCATCAGTGGCCAGACCACTGATGTTGGCGGCGTAGTAACCGTCGACCAAGGTGGCGCCGAGGGTAATCCAGTCGGTTGGCGCAGGATTGGCGACGGCGCTGACCTCAACAGTGACGGCATCAATGGTAACTGCGTTGGTGTTTTCATCGGTCATGGTCAGGCCGGCTTTCAGACCAGGATAGCTATACATGTCCATAGCCATGTTGTGATCCTGGCCGGGCATCATGTTTTTGGCATGAATGAACAGTTGCAGGGCGTGGCTGCCATCGTTGTTGTTACTGACGCTGTCCAGCCAGATGCCGTACATGCGATAGGTGCTGCTGGCCATGTCCATGGCGAGGATTTTGTCGTCGTACACGCCGCTGCTGCGACGCTCGGTTTTTTCCAGAAACTTGTTGCCGCCCATGATCATCGCCAGGTTGGGGTTGAAGTTGGCCTTGAGCAAGCGGTCGTCGCCAGTGTTTGCGGTCAAATCGGCGCCGATGTCTTTAAGCTGTACCTGGTATTGCCAGCTGCCCATGGTGGTGCCGTTCATGCTGCTGGGCATCAGGTAGTACACCACGTTGCGGTAGTTGCCGTTGGCGGCATCGCTGCTATCAATGCTGGTTTGGTACGGTGTGGAGTGGCTGTGGCCATTGGTCATGGTCATCAGCGGATAAACCGACAGACTGGTTAGTCTGGCATCTGTACGCACGTCCAGCGGGGCGTTGCTGTGAGCATCGTAAATGCGGAAATTATGCTCTACCTTACCCGGAGCGGCAGGGCCGGCTCCCAGCGCGAGCGGGAAGATGCTGGCCAATTCGACGCAAAGGTCGCGGCCATCTGAGCTGGTCAGCTCGACCTGGCCGACAGGACAGTGATGGTGGTGCTCCCCCTCGTGGTCGTCATCGTGCTCTTGCTCCGTTGTGGGTAGGACGCAGGCGGCCAATGACAGAGTGGCGGCGATGGTCAAAGCAGACGTGGTGAACTTCATGATGCGACCTCGATAGCAAAAGTTTGCGGTGACTATGGCAAATTGCGCACCAAGTTATTTTGACTAATATTTTCAATGTGTTGAGAATATTCATCTGTAGTCCGACTGATGAAATTGAGTGAAATGCAACACTGGGGTGTGTGAAATCACACAGTTTGCATCGCTGTGGCGACGCTTAACTTTTGCTAAACTGGGCTCGGATTGGTCAGGAGCAAGGTATGCGAATTTTTGGTTTGATGATGGCGATGCTGTTGGTGTTTCCAGCGATGGCAGCGGACAAAACCGTGGCGGCGCCGGCGTTTACGGTGGCTGGGCAAAAGGGCAATATCACGTTGTCGCAGTATCGTGGCAAGGTGGTGATGCTGGATTTCTGGGCCAGCTGGTGTGGCCCATGTCGGCATTCGTTCCCGTGGATGAACGAGATGCAGGCGAAGTATCAGTCCAAGGGGCTGGAAGTGGTGGCGATCAGCCTGGATTCCGAGCGCGAGCCAGCGAACAAGTTTTTGGAAAAGTACCCGGCCAAGTTCACCATCGGTTTTGATCTGAATGGCTCGGTGGCGGACAAGTACGAAGTCAGTGTGATGCCGACCTCGTACCTGATCGATCGCAAGGGCAATATCGCCGAAGTGCACTACGGATTCCGCAGTGAAGATGCCGGCAAACTGGAAGCCAAGATCAAGGAATTGCTAGCCAAGTAGCTGGTCGGCAGGTGCCACCGAGACAGGTAAACGATGAATATATGATCAATCGTTTTTATGAATGGTTGTGCAGTAAATAATTCATCGAAAAGACACGGAACCGCGATTGAGGGGCTTGGCATTTTTCCTTACAATCGCGCCGCTTTTTATCTAGAACGTATTTTTGAAAGTGGCGCGATGAGTTTGTCTATCTGGGAAGTTTTTATTGTTGTCGTGGCCCTGGCGGTGTTTACCTCGTCAAAGATCATCCTGGTGTAATCCACCGGTCGATAACAGCAGACAGCCCCTTTCGGGGCTGTTTGTTTTTTGGGGGAAAGGTGTTT
>Ga0224510_10000315_pt1 | contig 39254 bp, 42 predicted proteins | sample SF_May12_sed_USG_FD_170161 | JGI IMG/M metagenome (GOLD analysis project Ga0224510, IMG submission 170161) | Sediment microbial communities from San Francisco Bay, California, United States - SF_May12_sed_USGS_4_1 | ecosystem: Environmental > Aquatic > Marine > Sediment | place: USA: California... | reverse complement strand
GCGCTCTCGCGGTGATCGCCCGCCGCACTGCGAGAGCGCGCTGGGTCTCGGAGGCAACCCCTCGGGGATCCACGTCCGCGGCGACGTGCTCGAACAGGTCGTCGAACGTGCCGATCCGCCCACCGAGAAGAGCGGGCCTCCGCTGAAGCAGATCCCGCTCGACGCGTTCGATGTCGAGCCGGTTCGGGACGACGAGCCACGGATCTCGCTCGAGCACGTCGAGGTAGCGCTCGAGGAGCAGCGCAACCTTGCCGGCATGTGCCGGGCCAACGACGAGCGCGAGGCCCATTGATCCATCGTAGTCCCGGCTCTCAGCCCACCTTCGTATGCGTCAGTCCGCTCTGTGCAAAGAGCGAAGAACTTGGGTCCGCGGGATCGGCCCCCTGGACATGTTCCGGGGTCAGACCCCGGGTCTGACCCCGGAACTACGCGACCGCTTTGGGGCGCCGGCCTCGGCGGGCCACTGCCTGACCAGGCATCCCGGCCGCGCAGTCGTCACAGAGATCGGCCTGCTTCGAGCCGCGACGCGCGTCCGTGAAGTTGAGACGCATCACAGCACCGCGGCTTTCGGGCACCTCTCTACTGCACTTGTCGCATACGAGAATCGTCTTTCTTGCCATGTTTAGCCTCCTCTTCGTCTTCGCCTTTGTGAGCACACTAGGAAATGGAGAACACAAATGCAAGGGTAAAATACAGCGCGCTTATTCGATCGCATACGATCCCCGCGTGCGGACGATCGTCGTCCTCGAGGGTGACCAGACCGGGCAAGAGCTCCTCGAGGAGTCGCTGCGGGTCCTCTCGGCCGATGTCATCGGCGTCGAGCTCGGCTTTCCTCGCTTCGACCTTTCGCTCGAGAGGAGACGAGCGACCGACAATCGCGTGGTGTACGACGCGGCGACCGCGATACGCGAGCAAGGATTCGGGCTGAAGGCCGCTACGGTCACGCCCGAGGCCACCGGCGACGTGGGCTCGCCGAACCGGATTCTTCGGGAGGAGATCGGCGGGAAGGTGATCGTCAGAACTGGGAGGCGAATTCCGGGCGTCGTCCCGCTCGGAGGCGTGCATGCGCCCATTTCTGTCGTTCGAATGGCCGTCGGCGATGCCTATGGTGCGAAAGAGTGGCGGGAGGGCCAAGGCGATGACGAGGTCGCGCTGCGCACCGAGCGCATCGAGCGGCGAATCTGTCACGCGGTCGCCGAGTTTTCCTTTCGGGAGGCCGAGCGACTCGGTGCCAAGGTCTTCGGCGGACCCAAGTACACCGTGAGCCCGATCTACGAAGGGATGCTGAAGGAGGAGATGGACGAGGCGGCTGCTCGTCACCCCGACGTGCCCTACGAGCCGCAGCTCATCGATGCAACGTTCGCGCTGTTGATCTCCTCGAGCGGCGCCCCGCTGGTGATCCCGGCGCTCAATCGCGACGGGGACATTCTCTCCGACCTCGTGCTCCCTCTCTTCGGCTCGATCGCCGGGTCGGAGTCGCTTCTCGTCGCATTCGGGGACGACTACGTCCCGAATGCGCTCATGGCGGAAGCAGCACACGGGACGGCGCCGGCTCTCCAGGGGAAGGACGTCGCCAACCCAATGGCGATGATCCTCGCCGGCGCAGCGCTCCTTTCCCACGCCGATCAGGAGACCTGTCGGACCGCGGGACGCGCGATCCGAGAAGCGTGCCTGGAAGCGGTCTCGGAAGGAGTGCGCACCGCCGATCTCAACGGACACCACGGGACACGAGCATTCACGGACGAGGTAATCGGGCGCACCAAGACGAAGCTCGAAGTCTGGTCTTCGCTGTGACGGTTCACTCCGCGACAGCCTGGTCCTCGGCGTAGAGTTCGACAGGCCATGCGAGTCGCAGTCCCCAGGGAAACGGCTCCCGGCGAGCGTCGTGTGGCGCTCGTCCCCGAGACCGTCGCGAAGCTTCGTGCGACCGGCTTCGAGGTGAGGATCCAGCGCGGCGCAGGGACGGAGGCCGGATTTCCCGACGACGAATACGCCAACGCAGGCGCAGAACTCGTGGACGGCGCGGCGCTGACCTCAGGCGCGGACTGCATCGCGCGCGTTGCTCGACCCACGGCCGACGAAGTTCAGGCGATGTCCTCCGGAACCGTGCTCATCGGGTTCCTCGACCCGTTGACCGACGCAGATGGAATCGCACGACTGCAGCAGCAGGGGATCGTCGCGTTCGCCATGGAGTCGATCCCTCGCATCACGCGAGCGCAGTCGATGGACGCGCTCTCCTCGCAGGCGACGGTTGCGGGGTACAAGGCTGTCGTTCTCGCCGCCGATCGCGTGCAAAGGCTGTTTCCAATGCTCATGACCGCCGCAGGGACGATCGCTCCGGTTCGCGCGCTCATCATCGGAGCCGGAGTCGCCGGCCTGCAAGCGATCGCGACCGCACGGCGGCTCGGAGCCGTCGTCTCTGCCTTCGACGTCCGACCCGCAGTGCAGGAACAGGTGGAGAGTCTGGGCGCGGCATTCCTCGACCTCGGCGTGCGTACGGAGGAGACGGCCGGCGGCTACGCGAGCGAGCTGACCCCTGAGCAGCAAGCGAAGCAGCAGGCCGCGCTCGAAGAGCGGATTCCCGACTTCGACGTCGTGATCACGACGGCCGCGATCCCGGGTCGCCCGGCGCCGAAACTGATTCCGAAGAGCGCCGTCGAGCGCATGCGCTCCGGGTCGGTGATCGTCGACCTCGCTGCGGAGACGGGCGGTAACTGCGAGGCAACGGTGCCCGGTGAAGTCGTCGAGCGTGCCGGCGTAACCGTGATCGGCACCACGAACTTGCCCTCTCTGATGGCGTACCACTCGAGCCAGCTCTACTCGCGCAATGTCAGCGCGCTCCTCCTGCACCTCGCTCCGAACGGCGAGCTCACGCTCGACTGGGACGACGAGATCACCGCCGGCGCGTGCGTCACGAGACCGGTGAGCGGCGAATGACATCCTTGCCGCTCGTCATCGAGCTGACCATCCTCGTGCTCGCCGCGTTCCTCGGGTTCGAGGTCATCTCGAAGGTTCCGGCGATGCTCCATACGCCGCTGATGTCAGGTGCCAACTTCATCCACGGCATTGTCATCGTGGGTGCGATCATCGTGCTCGGCGGCGCCGACGACACGTTCACGAAGATCGTGGGGTTCGTGGCGATGGTGCTCGCCACGGCGAATGTGGTCGGCGGCTGGTTCGTCACCGATCGCATGCTCGGGATGTTCAAACGCCGGCCGGAGCCGAAGAAAGACGAGCGCTCGTGATCTCGGATCCGGACGTCGTCGGCCTTCTCTACCTCGTCACGATCGCCTGCTTCGTGATCGCGCTCAAGTTTCTCTCGTCCCCGAAGTACGCGCGGAAGGGGAACTGGGTCGGTGGCGCGGGAATGCTGGTCGCGATCGGCACGACGCTGCTGATCGAGGGGATCGGCAACTGGGCGCTCATCGTCGTCGGCGGATTGATCGGGGCGGTCGTCGGCGTCGTCGGCGCTCGCAACGTGCGGATGACCGCGATGCCGCAGATGGTGGCCATCTTCAACGGGGTCGGCGGCGGGGCCGCGGCACTTGTCGCGCTTGCCGAGTGGCACAACGAGGTCGGGCCCGCGTGGGACTCGACGACGTCGATCGTGCTCTCTGCGCTGATCGGCTCGATCTCCTTTGCTGGATCGATCATTGCTTTCGCGAAGCTGCAGGAGCTCCTGAGCGGGCGTCCGATCGTCTTCCCTGGCCAGAACATCGTGAACATCCTGGTGCTCCTGGCCGCAGCCGGGCTCGGGATCGCTGCCATTGCGGGCCTTCACGAGCAGTGGGTGCTCTGGGCGCTCGTCGCTTTCGCACTGCTCTTCGGCGTGATGTTCGTGCTTCCGATCGGCGGCGCGGACATGCCCGTTGTCATCTCGCTCCTGAACGCGTTCACAGGAATCGCGGCATCGGCCACCGGCTTCGTGCTCGACTCGACCGTTCTGATCGTCTCGGGGATGCTCGTCGGCGCGGCGGGCACGCTGCTGACGCTGTTGATGGCGAAGGCGATGAACCGCTCGATCGCCAACGTTCTCTTCGGCGCGTTCGGACAGGTTCAGACCGGCGCCGGAACAGCCCGTGCCGACGACGGCCGTACCGTCCGCGCGACCACGGCCGAAGACGTCGCCGTGCAGCTCTCGTTCGCGCGCAAGGTCATCGTCGTCCCGGGCTACGGGATGGCGGTGGCGCAGGCGCAGCACGACGTTCGCCAGCTCGCGGACATCCTCGAAAGCCGCGGCGTCGACGTCAGATACGCGATCCACCCCGTCGCCGGCCGCATGCCGGGCCACATGAACGTCCTGCTCGCGGAGGCGAACGTGCCGTACACGCAGCTCTCCGAGATGGACGAGATCAACCCCGAGTTCGCACAGACGGACGTCGCGCTCGTGATCGGCGCAAACGACGTGACAAATCCCGCGGCGCGAAGCGACGCGGGAAGCCCGATCTACGGGATGCCGATCCTGGACGTCGACAAGGCCGCGAGCATCATCGTGCTCAAGCGCTCGATGAACCCCGGATTCGCCGGGATCGACAACGAGCTCTACCTCGATCCGAAGACGACGATGCTCTTCGGGGACGCGAAAGAGTCGATCCTCAAGCTCATCTCCGCCGTGAAGTCGACGTAGTTACGGCGTCCGCCGCCTGAGCGTCCCCGCGCCGAGCGCGAGCGCCAGCAGCGTCACCCCGACGACAACGAAGACATCCAACGCGAACCGCGGACCGAGTGGTGTGGTGCGCGCGGCACGCGCGAGTGCGTCGTAGGCGTACGTGAAGGGCATCAGGGCAGAAAGCCACTGCAGCCATTCGGCCATGGCCGCGCGCGGCACGAGCAACCCGCAGAGAAGGATCTGCGGGAGGATGAACGCGGGCATGAACTGCACGGCCTGGAACTCGGTGCGCGCGAACGCGCTCGAAAACAGCCCCATCGCCATGCCAAGCACGGCGTTCGCAATCGCGAGCGCAACAACGAGGAGCTTCGAGTGACCTACCGACAGGTCGAGGAGACCGAAGCCGACGAACGAGACGACGGTCGCCTGGACTGCGGCGACTGCGGCAAACGCGATCCCGTATCCGAGGAGGACGTCGAGCTTCGCAATCGGCAGAGTGAGCAGACGCTCAAGCGTCCCCGAGGTGCGCTCGCGCAGCATCGTGATCGACGTGACGAGAAACATGCTGACGAGCGGGAACAGGCCGAGAAGCGGCACACCCACGCGCTGGAACGCCTCCGGTCTGCCGGCTAGGACCTGGTCGACCAGGAAGACGAGCACGCACGGCACGACGATCAGGAGAGCGATCGTCCGCGGATCACGGCGGAGCTGCGAGATCACCCGCGAAGCGGTTGCCAGCGTCGCCGTCCGGGTACTCATCCGACGCCCTCGACCAAGCGCAGGAACGCGTCGTCGAGGTCAAAGGTGCCCGTTCGTCGGCGCAGCTCGTCCGGCGTCGCGGTGGCCAGGACCAGCCCTTCGCGAAGCAGGACGAGCGTGTCGCAGCGGGCTGCCTCGTCCATCACGTGGCTCGAGACGAGCAACGTCGTTCCCGCCTCGGCCAGCTCGTGGAAGAAGTCCCAAAGATCGCGCCGAAGCACCGGGTCGAGGCCGACAGTGGGCTCGTCGAGGACGAGGAGCTCTGGACGATGGAGAAGCGCCGTCGCCAGCGAGACACGCGCGGTCTGGCCACCCGAGAGCGTGCCCACGACCTGGCCCGACTCTGGGGTGAGCCCGACGCGCTCGAGAACGTCCTCGACCCGGTCGCGGCCGACGGACACGAGGCGCGCGAAGTACGTCAGGTTCTCGAGGACGGTGAGGTCGTGGTAGACGGACGGTGCCTGCGTCACATACCCGAGACGCCGGCGAAGATCGGGATCACCGGCTGGGCGGCCGAGAACGTCGACGTCTCCCGCCGCAACGATCTGGACACCGACGATCGCGCGGATCAGCGTCGACTTGCCGCTCCCACTCGGCCCGAGCAGCCCGGTCACGCAGCCGGCCGCGATCTCGAGGTCGATGCCGCGCAGCACCGGCCGTCCACCGCGTATGACGTCGAGACCGTTTATCGAGATCGCAGTTGGCATCTGCACAAGTCAAACAGAGCGGTAGGCTCGGCGCCCATGATCCCGTTCTTCCGGGCAGCCGACGTCGAGCGTGCCGTGTCCCCGCACGAGGCGTACGACGCAGTGCGGGAAGCGTTCATGGCCTACGCGCGCGGGGAGTGGGCGATGCCGCCGAAGGTGTACGTCACCAACTACCCCGCCGGCGACTTCCGGGCAATGCCGGCGATCGGTGGCGGATACGCGCTCCTGAAGTGGGTGACCTCGTTTCCCGGGAACCCCGCCCGCGGCCTTCCGACGGTGACTGGGCTCGTCGTTCTCTCGGACGCCGACGACGGGCGGCTGCTCGCCGTGCTCGACGCAGCGGCGGTCACGGCGCTGCGCACCGCGGCCGCAGGCCTGCTGGCCGCGGACACGTTGTGTCGACCCGAAGCCTCGTCGTACGCCGTTGTCGGCTGCGGGGTGAACGGCGCCGAGTCGGCGCGCATGCTCGTCGCGCATGGGGCCATGCCGATCGTCTGGGATGTCGACGAGGATCGCCGGCGGCTCGTCGCCGAGCGCATCGGAGGCCGCGCTGCAGCGAGCGCTGCGGAAGCACTCGCGTGCGAAGTGGTGCTCACGGTGACTCCGGGCGCGGATCTGCTCTACGACGCGGGCTCGCTCGAGCCCGGCCAGCACGTCTCGCTGATGGGCGCCGACGGCCCCGGGAAGGCGGAAGTCGCTATCGAAGAGCTTCTGCGCTCTCACCTCTTCTGCGACGACTGGGAGCAAGCGAGCCACGGCGGAGAGCTCGCAGGGGCGGTGGCGGCCGACGCCGTTGCCCGGACCGACGTCACCGAGCTCGGCGCCGTGCTGATCGGCGATGAGGACGGACGCCGAAGCGCAGGCGACATCACGCTCTTCGACTCGACCGGCCTGGCGATCCAGGATCTCGCGATCGCGAAGGCCGCCTACGCGAAGGCGTCCGAGCTCGAGCTGGAGACGATCAGCCTGTAGCGGCGAGGTTTGCCTCGCCCGGCGACAGCAAGCGGCCGGGCGCGAAAACCTCGAGCAACGGATCCGATTCGCCAAGGATCGCTCGTGCGACGAGCCGCCCGCAGGCGAAGCCGAGCACGTTCCCGTGTCCCGAGTAGCCGCCGGCGACCCAAACGCCCTCCTGGTCCGTAACGCGTCCGACCACGGGAACGAAGTCGAAGACCATCCCGAAGATCCCGGCCCAGCGGTAGTCGACGCGGAGGGGGCGCCCGAGATGCGATTCGACAAAGCGGTCGAGTGCGTCCTGCACGACGGGCGTCGTAACGTCGTCCGCTGTGAACTCGGTATCGAGCGACACATCCCTGAACCCGCCCGCAACGATGCGCCCGTCCGGGGCCTGATGCCAGTAGTCGAAGCCGTGCCGGCCGTAGTGCGGAACCTCGAAGAGTCGCTCCTCGATCGGCTCGGTGGCGATGACCTGTCCTCGGGTCGGGACGATGAGCCCTTCGAGCTCGCCGAGGAGACCACTCGGATAGCCGTCGGTCGCCACGACCACCGTCTCTGCCTCCGTCTCTTCTGCCGAGTGGACTCGCGTGTGCTCGCGGATCTCGACCCCGGCACCGGCAGCGCGAGCCGCAAGGCGCCGAACGAGCCTGGCGGGTTGGAGAACGCCGTCCGGAGGATGAAAGATCGCGCCGGTGTAGCGTCCCGCGCTTGAGGCCGGCAGCTCATCGCGCCACTCCACGGCGAAGCCACCAGAACGGAGCGCCTCGTACTCGACAAGGAGCTCCTCGCGTTCCTCCTCGTCGACCGCAAGCCGCAGGCTTCCGGTCGGCCGGAAAGCGTCGCCAGCCAGCGCCGCCAGCTTGGTTAGCTCGGCCTCGGTCCAGCGCCAGAGCGCGGCGGTTTGCTCGCTCCCGATCGACTCCGCGAGGACGGGATACGGTGCCGAGCCGCCTCGCAGCGCGAACCCTCCGTTGCGACCACTCGCTCCACCGGCGATCTCGCGAGCTTCGTAGAGCCGCACGCGAAGACCAGCTTCGGCAAGCGCCAGAGCGCACGAGCAGCCCGTGATCCCACCGCCGACGACCGCGACTTCGGGTGCGCCATCGAGCCGAACGACGGGAAGTGGATCGTGAGGCTCGGCGAGCCAGTAGGAGACGGCGGTCATCGCGAAGCGATCCTAGTGGTCATCCCACGATCGGCTGAGCGCCTCCGCTCGCTCGATTGCAAGGAGAAGCAGCCGCGCGGGCTCGCCGTCGAACCACCAGCGATCTGCAGGCTCCATCGCGTCCAAGATCCGGGAGCAACTGATCGAGTGGTGCATGAGCGCGAGCGGATGCGCGCACGCGGCCAGGGCCAGCAACTCTCCCATCGGCGCCGTATCGGACCAGACTTCGAGGTACGCGTTCAGCACCGCACCTCGTGACTGCTCGTCGTCCACTCGCTCGAGGTAGGTCAGGAGGTCGAAGAACGGGTGCGAGACACATGAGTCCGACCAGTCGAAGATGCGCACTCCCTCGTCTGTCGCCATCACGTTCCACGGATGCAGCTCGCCATGTACGAGCGTCTCCGGCACGGCTCCGGCGCCGAGCTCCGCGGACGCACGGACAAAAGTCGGCAACGAGGCTTTCAGTCGAAGCCGATCCTCGGACGAGAGTTCAACAGCGTCGAATCCTGCCGCCAGGTCGCGCTCCAGTGCCTGCAGAGTTCGGTCGTGGACACCGAGGGAGAGGAGCTCGGCAGCACGTCCGATCCACGCCTTGTGGATGCTCGCGGCCGCTCGGAGCCCCTCACCCCACCGGCTTAGGTCCTGATCGCCGATCAACGTGCCTTGAAGCTCCCGCATGAGCATCCAGCCGCGGCTCTTGTCGATGGCGAGGAGCTCGGGCATGAGAGTCGGATGCCGCGCCGAGAGCTGCGCGGTCACCGCAGGCTCGTGCCCGAAGATCGGGAAGACGGCCTTGAAGAACACCTTCCCGCCATCCGTCTCGAGACGAAGAACCGACGAGAGCGGCCAGTGCCCGACGACTTCGAGGTCCCCCGTCGGCCGCAGGCCGCAGGCCGTCGCTGTCTCTCGAATCCAGAGCGAGGCCTGGGCGAGCCAGCCCGGCCGCGACCACGAGGGTCGGGCATCGGGAACGGGCGCGCCGAGCTGCTCGGCTATCCATCGCTCTACATCGCCGGCGAGCTCAGGCGGAGCGAGGGCAGCAACATCGGCACGATCGAGATCGGACCAAGACGTTCCGACCGGTGGGCTCCATGCGCCTGACGGAGCATCGAACTCGTGGAGACTGCCGATCGGCTTGCGGCCCTCGTCGAACAGCACCCGCGCGAGGCGGAGATACGCGGACTCGAGACCTAGCTCCCGGCGGACGCTCTCGACCGCTCCGGGCGCACCAGGTCGTCCGCGGACATGCGGAAGCGTCGGTGCATCCGTATCGGTACGGGCAAGCAGCGCTTGTCCGGACGCATCCGGCACGAGCACGTAGTGATCGCGCTCCTCTTCCACGTCGGAAGACGATCCTAGACTGCGGCTCGGTACACCCCGTCTTCGAGTGTGATCCGCCCGGCGAGCTCGAGCTCCATCAGCGACGCCGAGAGTGGCGCCGACTCGATCTCCGCTGCGTGCGCGATCTCGTCTGCGGTACGTGGGCCGTCCCCCAGAAGCGCGAGCACCGCCTGGGCGGTTGCGCTCAGGTCCGTGTGCGACGGCCGGACCGGCAGGAGGTCGAACAGCTCGAGAACGTCACCGGCGCACGTTGCGGGAATCGCGCCAAGTCGGAGAAGTGCGTTCGTTCCTGCCGAGAGTGAGCTGGTGATCTCGCCAGGCACCGCGAACACGTCTCGCCCCTCCTCCAACGCGAAGTCCGCGGTGATGAGGGCGCCGCTGCGCTCTCGCGCCTCCACGACGAGCGTGACCTCACAGAGACCGGCGATGATCCGATTGCGAGCCGGGAACCGCCACGGCGCCGGTTCGACTCCTTCCTCGTACTCCGAAACGATCAGCCCCCGCTCGCCGATGCGGCTCGCGAGCTCGGCATGGGCAGCCGGATAGTCGCGGTCGATACCACAGCCGAGGACCGCAACCGTCATGCCACCAGCCTCGAGTGCCCCTCGGTGCGCTTCTCCGTCGATACCCCGAGCCATCCCGCTCACGACGACGAGACCGGCAGCTGCGAGCTCGCGCGACAGCGACCGAGCAACAGAGCGCCCATAGGCCGAGCAGGCACGAGCACCGACGATGGCGACGGCAGCACGAGTGAGTAGCTCCAGCTCCCCGTCGCCGCGAACGTACAGCTGCGGAGGCGGATCGTGGATCGCGCCGAGCAGAGGTGAAAACGCACTGTCGCGAGGGCGAAGTCGACGGATCGCGGAGCGCGTCATGCTGCAGCAAGGTCACCGGGTATCCGGTACGAGAGTGCTTCGGCGACGTGGGCAGGCTCGACTTCGCGCGCGCTTGCCAACGCCGCGATCGTCCGCGCCACGCGCGCGACTCGCACGCGCCCCCTCCCGGAGAGAGGTAGCCGGTCGACCGCGCTCGAGAGAAGCTCCGACGCGGCATCTGTCCTGCGCGGAAGCGCCGTTCTGAGACGCTCTCGCGCCGCGACGACGCGCTCGCGCACGTCAGCTGACGATTCCCCGGGTGCGGCTGCGAGCTCCGCCGCTCGCGGTCGTGGCATCGATACGGCGAGGTCGAAGCGATCGAGGAGCGCCCGAGAGAGCTTCTCCCGGTACGCCGACAGCCGCTGCGCCGTGCAGCCGCACTCGACAGCAGGATCACCCCGCCCGCCGCAAGGGCACATGTTCATCGTCCCGACGAGCTGAAAACGTGCCGGAAAGAGTGCGTGACCGCCGACTCGGGAGACAGCCACAACACCGTCCTCGAGCGGCTGCCGTAGCGCCTCGAGCACCGAGCGCGGGAACTCCGGGAGCTCGTCGAGAAGCAAGACTCCGCGATGGGCGAGCGAAATCTCACCGGGACGAGGGCTTGATCCGCCACCCACAACCGCAGGTGCGGATGCTCCGTGATGCGGAGCGCGAAACGGTGGCACCGCCACGAGCGGTCGGTCGGGCGGCAGAAGACCCGCAACAGAGTGGATGCGCGTCACCTCGAGGGCCTCCGGACGCGTGAGCGGCGGGAGAATTCCGGGCAAGCGCCGGGCGAGCATCGTCTTCCCGGTGCCAGGGGGGCCAGCGAGCAAGAGGTTGTGTGCACCGGCAGCAGCGATCTCGAGCGCGCGGCGCGCACGCTCCTGACCGCGCAGGTCCGCCAGGTCGGGAGCCGAAGATCCCTCGAGCACATCGTCGGACAGCGGCTCGAATGCCGGTGCCTCGATCTCACCGCGGAAGTACGCAACCACCTCGGCCAGGTGGCGGACTGGAACGGGCTCGATACCCGCGAGCGCCGCCTCCGCGGCCGACTCCGCAGCGCAGACCATACGGTGGAGCCCAGACCGCCGGACGCCCTCGGCCACCGCGAGCGTGCCGACGACAGCGCGGATTCGCCCGTCCAATGCGAGCTCACCCACGGCGGCGTGCTCTGCAAGACGTTCCGGCGGGAGCTGGCGCGTCGCCGCCAGAACCGCGAGGGAGATCGGCAGATCGAAACCCGACCCTTCCTTCCGCAGGGCGGCAGGAGCCAGATTGACTGTTATCCGGCGGTTGAGTGGCCACTCGAGTGAAGCGGACACGACCCCGCTTCGGACCCGATGCTTCGCTTCCTGACAGGCCCGGTCCGCAAGCCCGACGATTGCGAACCCGGGTACGCCGGGCTGCAGATGGGCCTCGACCTCCACCTTTCGCGGCTCGAGGCCGACGAGTGCATGAGTGACCGCGCGTGCAAGCACGCCTGCGACCGTAGGCGCGAAGGCGTTACACGGGGGTAACGCCTTCGCGCCGAGAGTGCTACAGGTCGATCAAGGCGTGTAGCAGAGGACGTGCACGGTGAACGTGCTCGAGTTCCCGCTGTCGTTCAGTCCCACTGCGAGGAAGCCGATGACTTGGTTCTGTGCGTTGAGCTGTGGCTCGAGCTCGCCAGTCATGAGCTCGCGGCCCAAGGCGTCGTCGCTCCACGACGTCCCGCCGGAGATCGCTCGTTCGTTCCCGTCGCACAACCGTGTGACGCGCCCGCTGTTGTACGCGCCGTTCTCCGCCGTGCCACCGTCGACGTTGACCGACGACGTCCGGACCGTGATCGCGCCGATGACGCCGGCCTTGCCGGTAGCACCGGTAGCGCCGGCTGCGCCCGCGGCTCCCGCAGGTCCAGCTGGTCCTTGCGGGCCAGTCGGTCCGGCGGGCAGCTGACCTGGCGCGAAGTCGGACCGAAGGAGCGACCTGTTCGCAACCTTCCGCGAAGTGATCGCGTTGTTCCTGATCTTCGCGTTGGTGACTGCGCCGTTCTTCAACTGAACAGGCCCAACGCTGTTCGCGGGCAAGCGGGAGGCGGCAATGCCCGTCCCGCCGAGCGCCACCAGCAGTGCAAGGCACGCAACGATCATCGCCGGCGAGGGCCGGCGCAGGAGCTTTCTCATGTCGTTCCCCTTTCGGTAGCTCTGAGGCCAGGCTACCCCGGCTTCCGGCTGAACACCTTCCGAGAGACGAGGTTCTTACGCTTCCCTTACCGAAACCAGGATCGACTCGAAGTACTCGCCCGCACGACGCCCGGTGCGGCGATTGACGTGCCGTTCGAGACGATCGACCTGCCGCAGCCCGCTCCGGTCAAGGATCTCCGAGTAGAGCCCGCGTCGATCGTTGACAACCACGACGACGGGCGCTCCGGGCGCCAGCGTCACTGCACAGCGCCGAAACACGTCGGAGATCCCTTCCACGTACGCCTCGAGTGCAATTCGGCTGGTCCCTCGAGCCGCGGCGCCGAGCTCCCGCTCTCGCCGGTCGTCGAGACCGAGCAGCTCGTAGGCGTAGCGATGCTGCTCGTGGTAGTCGATGAGACCGGGATACGGAGGCGAGGTGATGATCCCGTCGAAGCTCCCCGCGAGCTTGATCTCGCGGGAGTCCCCGTGGAGCACCTGAGCCTCTCGCGACCGGTCCCGGACGCGCTGGAACTCCTTCAAGCGCCCGAGCGTATCGAGGAGGTAGCGGGAGAGGAACTTGTTCGCCTCCTGTACTGGCGAGCAGGTCCGGCGATGCTTGTGACACCAGTACGACTCCTCCTGAGGAGAGCTCGGGAACTCGAGATCGAAGTGCGTGACCAGCCGTGCAGAGCGCGCGGCCCGAGCGAGAACGACGCGAAGGACGTCGGCATTCTCGTACTCGGCAATGAGGGATCGAAAGTGGAGCAGCTCGGCGGCAGCGTCAGACGCGTACCACTCCTTGACGTAGCCGTGTGCGTGCCGCCGCGATCGTCCGAGGTGAGAGAGCGCGTCGCGAAGCTCCGTCTCGAGCAGGAATGTGTCATAGCGCGCCGTCTTCACGCGCATGAGCAGCGCGTTGAAGGAGGCGATGTCCACGCCGACCGCGTCGTATCCGGACTCGAGGGCCTGCACGAGGGTCGTACCGGACCCCGCGAATGGATCGAGAACGCGCCCGCCGGGTCGAACGTAACGCCCGAGCAGAGCCTCGACGAGCTGAGGAACGTACTTGCCGAGGTACGGGTGCAGCCGATGGACGTGCTTGGTTCGCTCTCGCTCGGGAAGCTCAGCCTCGGTCCACGAGAGCTGGAGATCGTCGGTGAGGTCCTCGTAGAGAGCGGCCTGCGTCGATGCCATGCCTACTCGTTCGGACCGGCACGATCCGATCCTGCCCCAATGAACTCGCGACCGGAATCCGTGCGAGCGGATTCCGGTCTTGCGTAGGGCCGGCCTACCGCACTCGCTCTCCGAGCGTGTCGGACACGAGCTCGCCCAGATCCATGCTCGCGGCTGCCTCACGCGCAGCTGCGAGCTCCTGGGGGTCGAGCTTTGCCTCGAGGTCGTCGAGGGTCGGCCCTGCCACCTGCCGGTACGTCGCGGGCATCGCCTCGTGTCCCAGAGAGAAGAACAGCACCTCGGCCGCGCGCCGCTCGTCTCCTTCGCGGGCCGACAACACGCCTACTCCGCTGAGCGCGTGTAGGACGAGTGACGTCGCCTGCATCTCCCACGCAAGTCCGAGCGCCCGGCGAAGGAACTCCCGCGACTCGTCGAACCGGCCGAGGGCCGCCGCAGCGAAGCCGAGCCGGCAGAGCGCGGCCGTCATTCCCCAGCGATGGTTCGCGTTTTCGAAGCCCGTGTACCCCGCGAGCCCATGCCGCATCGCCTGCTCGTAGTCGCCGAGGCAGTACGCGCTCATGCTCGCCCGGCTCAGCGTGTAGCCCGCGCCGCCTTGATCACCGGCCCCGGCGAAGAGATCGCTGGCCTCGAGATGGACTTCGATCGCCCTTGCGAAGTCGCCTTCGGCATCGGAGAGCAGGCCGAGCTTGCTCAGCGCGTAGGCCAAGAGGAGCGGCTGGCCCGCGTCGCGCGAAAGCTCGTACAACTCTTCGAAGGCGTCGCGGGCACGCTCGAGGTCGTCGACGAGCAACCGCACGAAGCCGAGCCAGGAGAGCGCAGCTCCTTTCCAGAGCCGATCACCTACCGCGTCCGAGATCTCGACTGCCTCCTCGAGATGCAGCGCCGCGTCCGGATAGACGTCGCGATACGTCTCGGCGATCCCGAGCGCGAGCAGGCCGAGCCCGAGCTCACGCCGAAGCGCTCGCTCGCGAAGCACGGGAAGGCATGCAGTCGCCACCTGCTCCGGCCCCTCTTGATGGCCGAGATCGATCCATGTGCCGGCCTGCTGAACTAGGACGGCGAGCTGAGCGTCCGTGGCACGCGACGGGTCGAGCCGGATGTCGTCCGTCACGCCCGCGACGTCTGCAAGGCGATCGAATGTCTTCGCTCCGTCGAACTCGCCGTGGACGAAGAAGAAGACGCGCAGCCGCCAGAGAACCTCGCATCCCTCGTCGTCACCCCAGCGAGTCACGGCCCACTCTGCCGCCAGCCTCACGTTGTCGAGCTCGCGCCGTAGCTCGTCGCGCCCGTCGACCATTCGCGGCCCGAACAGCGTCTCCATCTGATCTCCGAGGAGACCGAGGTAGTACCGCGCATGACGTTCAGACGCCTCCTCGAGCTCTTGTGGATCCTCGCCGAGGTGTTCCGCCGCGTACTGCCGCAGCAGCTCGTGGAGCTCGAAACGGCCGAGCTCGGTCCGACGCACAAGCGACTTGACGACGAGATCGTGGATCTGGGCGAGCCCGGATCCGGTGACCGCAGCGGCGGCTTCGCGGGTGAAGCCGCCGCGAAACACCGACAGCCGCGCAAAGACGTGGCGCGCGTCGTCGGAGAGAAGCCGCCACGACTGGTCGAAAGCAGCGCGCAGGCTCCGGTGACGCTCCGGGACGTCGCTCATGGACGTCTCCAGGAACCCGAGGTTCGCGTCGATCTCGTCGGCGATCTCGCCGCACGAGAGCATGGACACCCAAGCCGCCGCGAGCTCGATGCCGAGGGGCATCCCGTGCACGAGCGCGCAGATGCGCTCCACCTGTCGAAACTCGTCATCGAGCGCGAACCCCGCATCCACTTGACGCGCGCGCTCGACGAACAGGCGCGCGGCCGAGCTCGCCACCGCGTGGCCGTTCCCGTTCGCGAGCTCGAGCCCCTCGAGGTCGAGCACCCACTCGCTCTGCACCTGGAGCCGCTCCCGCGACGTCGTCAGCATCTCGACGCCCGGGGCGTGCTCCACGATCTCGGTGAGGAGATCTCGGGCATCGAGCAGGTGCTCGAAGTTGTCGAGCACGAGCAACGCTGCTCGCTCTCGCAGGTAGTCGACAAGCTGGTCGCGTGCTGGAGTCGCGCTGTGGGCCGTGTCGACCTGGAACTGGAGGCTGTCCGCGACCGCGGGCGCGAGCAGGTCGGGTACCGAGACACCGACGAGCGGGACGAAGTGAACGCCGTGCTGGTAGCGGTCGATGCGTCGAGCTGCTGCCTCGAGCGCCAGCCTCGTCTTGCCGACGCCGCCGGGCCCGACCAGCGTGAGCAAGCGGCAATCCGGATCGTCCAGCATGTTGTCGATCGACCCGAGCTCGTCTCCTCGGCCCACAAAGGACGTGCGCGGGGCGGGAAGGTTCCGCATGCCGGCCTCGAGCGTCTTCAGGGGCGGAAACTCCGACGGTAGCCCGTCGATCTCGAGTTGGAAGATCCGCTCGGGAGCGCTCAGGTCCTTGAGCCGGTGCGGGCCGAGATCGCGGACGTCCGCGTCGACGAGCGCCCGCGTAGCCTGGGAGAGCAGGACCTGACCCCCGGAGCCGACGGCCGCGATCCGCGCGCCTTTGTGGACGTCGAGGCCGACGTACCCCTCCTCGGTCACGCGCGGCTCCCCGGTATGCATCCCCATCCGAACCTTGATCAGGCCCTCAGCCAGCGCCAGCTGAGCGTCGACGCTGGCCGACAGTGCATCCGTCGCCCGAGCGAACGCCACGAAGAACGCGTCGCCCTGAGTATCCACCTCGACGCCGTCGTGGGCAGTGAACGCCCCCCTGAGGACCCGCCGATGCTCGTGGAGCGCGTCTGCGTACGCATCGCCGAGCTCGTGCAGAAGCCTCGTGGATCCCTCGACGTCCGTGAAGAGGAAGGTGACAACGCCGGTCGGGAGTGCGAACGTCACGAGCCCATGATCCCGCCGTAGGAGGTCCGTGTCCAGCTAGGCGAGTGGGACACGCTCCACACGTCGACCCGTGACGCCTGCCGCCTCGAACACGAGCTCGAGCTCTGCGAGCCCAGGATGCTTGGACAGCCATGCCTGTGCTCCGGCGTGTACGCGCCTCACCTTCTCTGCGTCGATCATCTCCAGCGGATGCCCGAACTCGGCGCCGCTCTTCTCCTTCACTTCGACCATGAGCAGCCGGCGCCCGCGGCGCAGCACGAGATCGAGCTCGTACCGGCCGACACGCGCGTTGGCGTCGAGGAGACGGTAGCCGCGAAGACGATAGTGGCGGAGAGCGCGCCGCTCGCCGCGGTTCAAGCAGCCTCGTAGCAGGCGGCCTGGAACGAGCGCCGGTGAAGCTCCGATGGCCCGAACGCGCGGACAGCCCGTGAGTGCGCGGGCGTGATGTACCCGACGTGAGAGACGAATCCGTACCGTGGGTAGAGGGCGTCCAGACGACGCATCACGCGGTCTCGGATCACCTTGGCCACGATCGACGCGGCCGCGATCGACGCGCTGCGAGCGTCTCCGTCGACGATCGCTCGGTGCGGTGGCGCCGTAGGACCGAGCCGGAAGCCGTCGACGAGGCATGTGTCTGCGGGCGGATGCAGATCACCGAGAACTGCACGCAATCCTGCGAGGTTCGAGCGGTGGAGCCCGGACCGGTCGATCTCGCCCGATGGAATGACGCGCACGCTGATCGCCGATGCACACGCAGCGACGGATTCGAACAGGACTTCGCGCTCTTCGGGTGAGACCTGCTTCGAGTCGTTGAGCGCAGCGAGCGGCCGAACGCGCGCGCCTCGCAGTAGCTCATAGTCGAAGAGCACACCAGCGACCACGAGAGGCCCTGCGAGCGATCCGCGTCCGGCCTCATCCGCCCCGGCTACGAAGCGGACACCAAGACGTCGATCGAATCCGAGGAGGCGCTGGCCGGTGGAACGAGCCACGCGGCCGAGAATACTGACTAGCTCTGCCGGAGCTCGCGGACGCGCGCCTTTTTTCCCACTCTCTCGCGCAAGTAGTAGAGCTTTGCCCGCCGCACGTCGCCGATCGCCATGACCTCGAGCTTCTCGATCTTGGGCGAGTGGAGCGGGAATGTTCGCTCGACACCCACCCCGAACGACTGCTTGCGGACGGTGAACGTCTCCCGAAACTGCGATCCCTGGCGCTTGATGCAGATGCCCTCGAAGACTTGGATGCGCTGCCGACTGCCCTCGATCACCTTGAAGTGCACGCGGAGCGTATCGCCCGCCTTGAACTGAGGCAGGTCCGTGCGCATGTGGCGCTGCTCGAGGCTCTCGATCGTCGTGTTCATTGCAGAGGAAGGCCGGCGGGCCGGGTCGGAATGTTAGCGGAAGGAGATCCGCTGAGGAGGCCAGTAGGTCATGAAGACCTTGCCGATGAGGTTGTCCTCGGGCACGGATCCCCAAACGCGCGAGTCGCAGGACTGCGAGCGGTTGTCACCCATCACGAAGTAGTGGCCGAGCGGCACTTTGAACTTCTCCTCGGGGCCGATGTCACGTCGATCGTGCTCGATATAGGGCTCGTCGAGCCTGCGGCCATTGATGTACACGAACGCGGCTCCTCGTCGCAGTCGCATCTGAACTGTCTCCCCCGGGAGCCCCACGATCCGCTTGACGAACGTGCCGCCGGCACCGCACTTGGCCTTCGCCGCCGGGGGCGTCTCGAAGACGACAACGTCACCCCGCGCCGGATCCTGCACGTGGTAGATGAAGCGGTTCGCAAGCACGCGGTCGGAGAAGCGCGACTCGCAACCTGGCGCAGGCCGCGCGCAGTGGAGCGTCGCCTCCATCGAAGACGACGGGATCCGGTACGGGTTGACGACGAACGCCTTGATCGCGAGCACGATCACGACGGCACCGACGATGGTCACGACCCAGTCCACGGCGATGCGGAGCCGTCGTGGCAAGCGACCCGTGACGCGATCGAGGGGATGGTGGAACTCGTGATGTTCGGACTCGAGGCTCGAGCCCGCCGGTGGCGGCGGTGGCCACGAGAACGGGGGCGCCGGTGGAGGTGGCTCGTATTGCTGGGTAGGCATGCGCCACGCGTTGTCTTGCTTGCCGTCTTCTACCCCCGGAGTCGTTCCCGCGATGTGGTCTCGCTGATCGTCGGTCTCGCTCACGTGACGCTCCTGACGTGCTCGCTGCGCCAAGTGGCGATCCGTCCGTGATCGCCCGAGAGAAGGATCTCGGGAACCCCCCACCCGCGGAACTCGGCGGGCCTCGTGTAGTGCGGATACTCGAGCCCACCGTGGAGCGCCGCAGAGAAGCTCTCGACCTCTCCAGAACCTTCGCTGAGCGCACCGGGCAGCCGACGCGCGACAGCATCGACAACAGCAAGCGCGGGGATCTCCCCACCCGAGAGCACGTATGGCCCTATCGACACCACATCCGTGCAGAGGTGGTCGAGGATTCGCTGATCGAAGCCTTCGAAACGGGCCGAGAGGAGCGTGAGGACGGGCTCAACGGCCAGCCCCTCGACGAGCTCTTGATCGAGCTGCCGACCTTTGGGCGAGAGCGCGACCACGCGGTGTTCAGGGACTCCCTTGTACACCGCGTCGAACGCGGCCGCGACGACGTCGACCCGTAGCACCATCCCCGGCCCACCGCCGTAGGGATCGTCGTCGACCTGACCCGCGCTGAGCGGTGTGGTGTCCCGGTAGTTGAAGATCCTGAGGTCGAGCTCGGTACCAAGCACCGCAGCGACGGGACGGCGCTCCTGCAGCCACGCGAAGGCGCCCGGGATCAGGGTGAAGACGTCGAGGCGCACGGGGAGCCGAACCGTAGCCGTCAGTCCGTGAACCCGGGGTTCAGAACGACCTTGCGACTTTCGAGATCGACGCCGCGCACACAGTCCTCGACGAGCGGCAGGAGCACGCCGGTTTCGAGCTCGAGCGCGTCGTTCGCAGGGCCTGGTACGACATCGCGCACGACGCCGATGTGTGCGCCACGCTCGTCGACGACCTCCATCCCGACGAGGTCGGCGACGTAGTACGAGCCGTTGTCGAGCGGCGGCAGAGCAGCTCGGAGCACGGTCAGCTCTGCACCGCGCTCCGCGCGCCGGTCGAGCTTGATCGCGCGACGACCCTTGCCCACCTGCCTCGAGAGCAGGACGGTCGCGAGCTCGCCTTCGAGGAGTAGTCGTGCGCCCACCTCGAATCGGCTCGGATCCTCGCTCGCATCCTCGACCACGAACGCACCGTCGACGCCGTGTGGCCGCCCGACCCGGCCGACACTGACAACCGCTCGCGTGGGATCAGTCGGCAATCTCGAGCAGGTAGCGCTCTTCGGCTCTCGCGCCGGACGCGCGGACGATGCTGCGAAGCGCCCGGGCGATGCGGCCTTGCTTGCCGATTACCTTGCCGACGTCATCGGGAGCGACATGGAGATGGAAGACGACTGCGTCCTCCCGCTCCTCGGTCTCGACGCGAACGGCGTCTGGCTCGTCGACGAGCCGGCGGGCAATCCACTCGAGGAGCTCAGCCACCGCTGCGTGCGACCTTGATCAGCCGCGCGACAGGCTCCGTCGGCTGCGCGCCCTTCGCGATCCAGTCAGTGATCTTGGCCTCGTCGAGCTCGATCGTCGACGGATCGGTCTGCGGGTTGTAGCGCCCCACGATCTCGATGAAGCGGCCGTCACGCGGTGAGCGCGAGTCCGCGACGACGACGCGGTAGATCGGGTTCTTCTTCGAACCGACGCGCGTCAATCTGATCTTTACTGCCATCTGGCTCCTTCGGAAGTTGTGAACGAGGGATTGTGCCGTTTTCAGCGACGTCCCGGCGGAGGCATGCCCGGCATCGTCGGCATCTTCCCTTTCCCCATCTGTTTCATCATCTTGGCCATCTGCTTGCGGGCGGCCATGAGCTTGTTCACCTCGTCCAACGACGTCCCGCTTCCGGCCGCGATTCGCCGACGACGCTGCGTCGAGATGAGGTGCGGCATCCGCCGCTCCTTCGGCGTCATCGAGAGCACGATCGCTTCGACTCGCGCCATTTGCTTCTCGTCCAGGTCGAGCCCTTGAAGCTGCTTCCCCATTCCGGGGACGAGCTTGAGCACGCCCTGCAGCGGCCCCATGCGCCGCAGCATCCCGTAGCTGGCGAGGAAGTCGTCGAAGGTGAACTCGCCGGCTCGCATGCGTCGCTCCATGTCTGCCTGCTCGTCCTCGTCGACGGCAGCCTCGGCCTTCTCGATCAGCGAGAGCACGTCGCCCATGCCGAGAATCCGGGAAGCCATGCGGTCGGGATGGAAGTACTCGAGCTGATCGAGCTTCTCGCCGACGGACGCGAGCTTTACCGGTCTGCCGGTGACGGCCTTCACGGAGAGCGCCGCGCCTCCGCGCGCGTCTCCGTCGAGCTTCGTCAATACAACGCCGTCGAAGGAAACGCGCTCCTGGAACGCGAGTGCGACGTTGACCGCCTCCTGCCCCGTCATCGCGTCCAGCACGAGGAGGACGTTCAGGGGCTTCGTGGCATCGCGAACCGCCTCGAGCTCCTGCATCAGCTCTTCGTCGATGTGGAGCCGGCCGGCGGTATCGACGATCACGACGTCGAGACCGTCTCGCCGTGCCTCGTCGAGCCCGTACCGGGCAGCCGCAACCGCATCCTTCGTGTCGAGTCGATAGACCGGGATCTGAACCTGGCGCCCGAGTTGTTCGAGTTGCTCGACAGCCGCCGGCCGTTGCAGGTCGCATGCCACGAGAGCCGGCCGCTTGCCCTCCTTGCGCAGCAGGAGGGCAAGCTTGGCGGCAGTCGTCGTCTTGCCCGACCCCTGAAGCCCGGCGAGGAGGATCACGGTCGGCGGTCGTCCGAATGCCAGCCGCGAGTCCCCTGCCCCCATGAGCGCTGTGAGCTCCTCGTGGACGATCTTGACCACCTGCTGACCGGGCGAGAGGCTCTTGAGCACGTCCTGTCCGAGCGCGCGCTCCTTCACCGTCGCCGTGAAGTCCCTCGCAACCTCCAGGTTGACGTCGGCTTCGAGGAGCGCGAGCCGAACTTCGCGCATCGCCTTCGAGATCGACTCCTCGTCGAGTCGCCCGCGTCCGCGCAGGTCGCCTAGAGCGCCCTGAAGCCTCTCTGAAAGCGTGTCGAACACGGCCGCAGTGTAGAGGCGTGCTTACGCGGTCCTGAGGCTGGTCGCCGCGCGCGACGACTCGTACACTCGTCCGGCGATGGCGAGTAGCAACACCTCACGCTCACTACCCGCCGGCACCGTGAGTCTGCTCTTCGCGGACGTCGAGGGATCGACGCGGCTCCTGCATGCTCTGGGAGAGCGCTTCGCCCCTGCTCGTGCACGCCTGCGCGAGATCGTCCGCAAGCATGCCTCGAGCCGGGACGGGCATGAAGTCGACTGGGCCGGTGACGGTGTGTTCCTCGTCTTCCCGAGCGCGAGCGACGCCGTCGCGGCGGCAGTTGCGATCCAGCGGGCGCTCGCCGAGGAGCCGTGGCCGCCCGACGAAGCTCTCCGGCTCCGGATTGGAGTCCATACCGGTGAACCCGAGCTCGTCGACGAGGACTACGTCGGTATGGACGTCGTGATCGCGGCTCGAATCTGTGCCTCCGCGCACGGCGAGCAGATCGTCATCTCCCGCTCAACCCGTGAGGTCGCCGGTGACAAGCTGGTTCGCGACGTCGGGTATCGCCCGCTCGGAAGACACCGGCTGAAGGACGTCCCTTCGACCGAGCAGCTGTTTCAGATCGTGGCGCCGGGGCTCCGCGCGGATTTCCCGCCGCTGCGGACCGTCGGGGCGACCACCTTTCCCGCGCTGCATCACCGTCTCGTCGGACGCGCGGACGCGCTTCAGCGGATCGGGGCACTTATCTCTCGGCAGGACGTTCGCCTCGTCACCGTCACAGGCCCCGGCGGGGCCGGGAAAAGCAGACTCGCGCTGGAAGCGGCCGCCGCCGCAGCACTCGAGCGGCCTGTTCACTTGGTCGGTCTGGCACCGGTCTCGCACCCGGATCTCGTACCGGGTGCGATCGCCCGCGCGATCGGTGTTCGGGAGTCGTCAGGCCGATCGCTCCTGCAGAGCATCGCCGACTCGCTGGCTGGAACTCGGGCGCTCTTGTTTCTCGACAATCTCGAGCATCTCGCTCCGGCGGCGTCCCATGTCGCCGAGCTCCTCGACCGCGTGCCGGATCTGGACGTTCTCGTCACGAGCAGAGCGGCACTTCGGCTGTCGGGTGAGCACGTCCTACCGCTGGAGCCACTGTCGCCCGGCGATGCTGCGACGCTCTTCGTCGAGCTCGCAGCTGCGCGCGGCGTGATCCTGCGGCCGGACACTTTCGCGTCCGTGGATGCAATCTGCCGCCGCCTCGATGGTTTACCGCTGGCGATCGAGCTCGTGTCGGCGCGTCTCGTCGTGCTTCCGCCCGCGCAGATCCTGCGAGCGCTCGACGAGGGGCTGGCACTCGAGATGGAGGGGCCGATCGATCTTCCGGAGCGGCAACGAACGCTGCGGGCGGCTATCGACTGGAGCTATCAACTCCTCAGCGACGACCAACGCAAGCTGCAGGGAACGCTCGCAATGTTCGCGAACGGATGCTCGCTCGACGATGCTCGGGCAATCGTGGGCTCGAGCGCACGCTTCCTACCGGATCTCGAGGCGCTCGTCGCGTGGAGCCTCGTTCGGAGTGACGTCACTGACGGGGACGTGCGGCTCTCGATGCTCGAGACCGTACGCGAGCACGCGGTTGACCGCCTGCGCTCCGACGGCATGCTGGACGAGTTCCGACGACTTCACGCGGAGCGATTTCTCGAGCTGTCTCTCGCGGCCGAGCCCGCGCTGGCCGGGCCGGATCAGGCTGTGTGGCTCGCTCGGCTGGAACGCGAGCTCGACAACGTCAGAGCGGCGCTCGACTGGCTCCTCTCGTCCGGGCGGGTAGAGGATGCCCTGCGTGCAGTGTCTGCCTTGGGACGCTTCTGGCGTGCGCACGGCCACGTCGGGGAAGCTCGGCGGTTCTTGTCGCTCGGACTTGCTCTAGGTGACGAGGTAGCGGACGACGTTCGAGCCGAGGCCATGTACACCGCCGCCCGTCAGGCGGCCGCCCAGAGCGACTTGGAAGCGGAGATCCCGCTCCTCGAAGGCGCACTCGCGCTCTTCCGCGTGCTCGACCGCCCCCGCGACGTGGCCCAGGTTCTCGCCCAGCTCGGCTGGATCGCGCTCCAACAGGGTCATCCCGGCCGCGCTCAGGCGCTCTGCGAGGAAGCGCTGGGGATCGCTCGCGCGACGGACGACGCCCGCGCGACCTCGGCGGCGCTCAACCATCTCGCTGACGTCTATTCCGCCCAGGGAAACCACCCGCGCGCCCTCGCCGCGCACGAGGACGCACTGGCGATCCGCCGCGAACTCGACGATCCGCTGCTGGTCGCGGACTCCGCGTACAACCTCGGCGTCTCCGCCTTCGAGAACGGCGACCCGGTGCGGGCGAGCCAGGCCTTCGAGGAGGCTCTCGCGCTGGCTCTCGGCTTGGGAGACGTCCTTCACTCGGCGGCCGCTGGCTTCATGCTCGCCGAACTCGATCTCCTCGCCGGAGCATGGGAGTCGGCGGAGAAGAGAATTCTGCAAAGCCTCGCGGTCTACATCGACGTGGAGAGCGAGCGCGACCAAGCGGAGTGCCTGGTCGTCCTGGGCGGCATCGCCATGGCGAAGGGATCGTTCGACGACGCCGCGCGCCTCTTCGGCGCTGCCGAGTCATTGAGAGGGGAATCGCCCGTCAATCGCTTCGAGCGCCCTGTGCTCGACCGGTTCGAGCTCGAGCTCGAGGCGGCGTTGCCCGAAGCCGAGCGCGCCGCTCTCCGTGAAGAGGGGGCACGGTTAAGGGCTGGCGTCGTGCATCCGGACGTTGTCCTTGCGCGCGTCCAGGAGTAAGGTCGCATCGGCCAACGACAGGAGGAAGCGATGAACAGCAGCGAGGAACCGAGAGGACGCCGAACGGTGGCTTTCCTAGGTGAGTCGAAGGCGGTCTACCGGGGAGAAGAGCTTGTGAAGCCCGCGACGCTGGAAGAGGCACTCGACGACGCCGCACACCAGGCATACGCGGGAGGGGTAGAGGACGTCCATGTCGTGCAGATTGCGTTCACGGCTGGAAATCCCCACATCAAGGAGCTGAGGGTCATCGTCACGCCTGGCGCGTAAGCGCCGGGCCGTCGCGCATTTACTCGAGCTCGGCCGAGGTCGCGCGCGTCTCGTTCATCGCCTTGAAGCCGCCGAGCTCGGCGATGGTCACGTCGGCAACGACGCCGGCGAGCCCGAGCAGGGCGACGAAGCGGCTGCGCTTCAGGATGCCGAGGAGCAGCAGCGCGCATCCGGCGAGGCCCACCGGCCCGAATGCGATCGCCGTTTCCCCTTGCTCGCCCACACGGCGATCATAGAGCGCTAGAGCGTCAGGCGTTGCCAAGGCCGGAGTCCGCTTACGCGAACCCCGGCCTTGTGCCGAGCTAACTAGCCCAGGACGCGACCGCGGCCGGGAGGGATACGGCGCCGATCCGGTCGATCATGTCCGGATCGCCGGCGTAGAGGTTGTGCAGCGGAACGAGTCTGATCTCCGGCTCTCCGGAGATTCCCAACTCGCTCACGACGGGCAGCATGCGCTGCTCGAGGAAGCTGTGAAAGGCTTGCTCCGTCTGCCACACGTCGCACACCTCGAGACCCTCGTCGGTCAGAGTCGCCAGATGGAGCACGCCGCCGGCAGCGGGGTTCCCATCGAGGCCGAGCCTCGCCATGATGGCGTCGTACTGGTCGGATGTGACCCCGGGCCAGTGCATGAACATCGCGACAGCCATTCCCAGTCCTCCTTAACCCTCGTCGCGGTAGGGATGTGGTCACAGAGTACGCTGGCAACCGGAGGACTGCAATGCGCTTAACCCCTCGTTCGAGGGAACTTGCGGGTCGACTCAGGCGGTGATGAGCGCGCGCGCGTAGTCGTGCGCGTCGAACGGCCGGAGGTCGTCGACGCCTTCGCCGACTCCGACCAGCTTCATCGGCAGCCCGAGCTCGACCGCGATGGCAATGGCGACACCGCCGCGGGCGCTGCCGTCCAGCTTGGTCAACGCCACCCCGGTCACGCCGACCGCGTCGCCGAACAACCGCGCTTGCTGCAGCCCGTTCTGACCCGTAGTCGCGTCGACGACGAGGAGCGTCTCGTGCGGGGCGCCTTCGATTCTCGTCGCGATGACGCGACGCACCTTCTCCAGCTCGGCCATGAGGTTCGTCTGCGTGTGCAAGCGGCCGGCGGTGTCGATGATCGCCACGTCGTGCCCGCGCGCGCGAGCCGCCTCGACCGTGTCGAAGGCGACGGCTGCAGGGTCGGCGCCTCGTGGTGCGCCGACGAAGTCGGCCCCGGCCCGGTCGGCCCAGATCTCGAGCTGCTCCTCGGCTGCTGCGCGGAACGTGTCCGCAGCGCCGACGAGCACCGAGCGTCCGTGCTCGCGCAGCTTCTGCGCCAGCTTGCCGATCGTGGTCGTCTTGCCGGTGCCGTTCACGCCCACGACGAGAATCACGCTCGGCCTGCTCGCGAGCTCGAGGGTCGGTGCAACACCGAAGATGTCCTCGACCTCCTCGACGAGCGCGTCCTCGAGCCCGCCCGCGACGCCTCGGACTTCGAGACGACGCACGATCTCGGCGGTGGCCGGCACACCGACGTCGCTGCGGATGAGTGCCTCTTCGAGCCTCTCCCAGGCGGCGGCGTCGCTCGAGTCGAACGCAGCGGAGGCGAGCTGCTCGGTCAGCGCGCGGCGACTCTTGGCCAGCGATTCGCGAACCCGCGCAAACACCCCGGTGCGCTCTGGTTCGTCAGCCTCCGTGACCTCGTCGCCGAGAAGCTCGGCCCAAGTCCGGCTCACGCTGTCGCTGCGACGGCCTGCTCGTGCCTCGGGAGGCGGCGAGAAACAAATTGCGACACACCGTCAGGCCCCATCGTCACGCCGTAAAGGATATCCGCGGCCTCCATGGTCCTCTTCTGATGCGTGACGACAACGAACTGCGCGCGGTCGGCGTAGCGCCGCAACAGCTCGACGAACCGCGCGATGTTCGTGTCGTCGAGGGCGGCCTCGACCTCGTCGAGGAGGTAGAACGCGCATGGTCTCGCCAGGAACAGTGCGAAGAGCAACGAGATAGCCCCGAGTGCCCTCTCTCCACCCGAGAGCAGCGAAAGGCGGGTGATCCGCTTCCCGGCGGGTCGCAGCTCCACCTCGACACCCGGCTCGCCGCCGTACTCGTCGGGCTCGACGAGGCGCAGACGACCTTCGCCTCCGGGGAAGAGCGTCCCTGCGACCTCCTCGAAGTGCTCCGCTACGGCCGCGAACGTCTCCGCAAAACGTCGCTCGACGATCTCGGACAACTCGGCTCGAAGCCGCTCGAGCTCCGCGAGGCTCTTCTCGAGATCCTCGCGCTGCGTCTTGAGATCCGTGAGACGCTCCTTCTCCTCCTCGTACTCCTCTCGTGCGAGCGGGTTCACCTGGCCGAGTGTTGCCCTGCGTGTCTCGAGTCGCTCGACCTTCCCCGCGAGCTCCTCGCGATCTTCACCCTCGGCAGGCTCGACCTCGCCCGCAGCCTCGAGCCGGCGCGCGGCATCGCTGGTCTCCGCGTCGATGCGGGCGATCTCCACCTCTGCGCTCGTCAAGCGCTGGCTCGTCTCTTCGAGCTCTTGGCGTAGCCCGACCTCAGCAGCGCCGAGCTTTCGAAGCTCGTCGCCCAACTCGCCGGACCGCAGAGAGCCCGCGTCGACGCGAGCTCGCAGTGGCGCGTCGAGCCGCTCGGCCGTTCGCTGCGCTCCGGCGATGCCCTGAGCGAGCGCGTCGGCACTCGAGATCAAACGGCCGAGCAATCGAGCGTCGACCTGCGCTCGAAGCTTTGGAGCCGTCCGCCCGTATGCCAGCTCGGCTGCACGCGCGGTCGCAGTCGCATCCTCGACAGCGCCGGCCGCCGCAGCCGCTCGCTCGTCTAGCTCAGTAGCCTCGGCGGACAGGACGCGAAGTCGCGCTTGCAGCTCGAGCAGGACGGCTTCGGCGGTCTCACCGGCGAACCACAGCTCGCCGCGAATGGGGTCGTACCCGAACCCCTCCGAGGTCACCGACGGGACGCGGACGTCGAGCAGCGTGTCCAACGGGACGACGGGGAACTCGCGTACGAGTTCCTGAGGGGCGGAGCCCGTGAGAACGGTGAGGCTGCCCAACCCTGCCGAGCGTGCGCGTTGGAGGAGCGCGAGCCCGTCGACGGGATCGTCGGCGAGAACCGCCGAGGCCCGTGAGCGCAGAGCGGCTGCAACGGCCCGCTCCATACCGGGCTCGACCTCGAGGGCGGCCAGTGCAAGACTCGAGCCTTGCTCGGCCAGCGCCCGCGCGGCTGGTGGAAGTCCCTCCTGCTCGGCGAGTGCTTGCTCGAGCGCCCGAGCTCGTTCACGCACGAGCGAAGCTCGCTCGACGAGGCCCGCGTGCTCTCGTACGGCGACACGAGCAGCCTCGGCAGAGCGTGCGGCCTCGAGCTCGAGGCGTGCCGCATGGCCCGGATCCTGCGCATCGGCGGGCTCCGCCGGGACTTCACCTCGGAACCGCTCGAGCAACGCAGAGGCCGCTTCGCCCCGGAGCCCGAGCCGCTCGATACCGCTTTGGAGGCGATAGAGCGCGGCGACCGCAGCCTCGCGGCGTCCGGCGGCGTCGGAGAGCTCGTCCTCCGCACGCGTGCGATCTGTGAGCAGACCTTCGAGCCGGGATTGCGCACCCCGCCGCGCGAGCGCAGCAGCATCCCGTCGTCCCTCCGCGTCCGCGCGTCTCTCCCCGGAGTCCGCGAGATCAATCTGTGCAATACGCGCTCGGAGCGCGTCGATATCGAGCGCGAGCTTCTCCGCGCGCTCGGCCGCAGTTGCCTGGAGCGCGAGCGGCCGCAGGCGCTTCCGCACCTCGTCCTCGACATCCCGGGCCCGCTCGACCTGCAGCGCGACGCGCGCGAGCTTCAACTCGGCTCGGTGGCGCCGCCGCTTGAACTTCCCGAGACCCGCTGCCTCCTCGACGAACGCCCGCCGATCCTCGGGCTTGGAGGCGAGCACCTGCTCGACCTTGCCCTGGCCGACGATCGAGTGCATCGCAGAACCGAGGCCGACGTCCGCAAGAAGCTCGACGAGATCGGTTCGCCGCACCGAAGCCTTGTTGACGAGGTACTGCCCTTCAGCTCCTCGCACCAGGCGCCGCGCGATCGAGACCTCGCTGAAGTCGAGCTCCGGCCAGGTGTCGTCCTCGTTGTCGAAGACGAGCTCGACCTCGCAGTGATCGGCCGCCTTTCGGTCACCACCGCCGGCGAAGAGCACGTCGTCCGGCTTCTCCGCTCGCAGCTCGGACGGCGTAAGCGATCCCGCCGCCCAGACGATCGCGTCGGCGATGTTCGACTTGCCGGAGCCGTTCGGTCCGACGATGACTGCAACTCCCGGCTCGAGTGTGATTTCGAGAGGCTCGGGGAACGACTTGAAGCCGCGGATGCGAAGCGTGCGCAGGTGCACCGAAGTGGCATTCTCACGTCAGCTCCGGACAGCGCCGGAGCCGCTTCACGAGCGGCTCCGGGGTCAATCTGCTCTATCGGCCGGCGCAGATGTAGAACGGCTACGTTGCGGCCAGCCGCAACGCCAAGCTGTCCGCGTAGCCGTCGTTGTAACTGCCGCTCGTCCGCGCTGCGGTGAGCTTCACCAGAATCGACCGTGTCGCCTTGGGTACCGGCTTGCTCGCGGACTTCTGCAGGAACGTCGTTTCGCTCTTCCGCTGACCCGCGGTCACAGGGCCGATCTTGAGCACGCCGAGCTTCTTGCCCGCTGCGCTGAGGAAGGTCGCCGTCACGGTGAGCGAGTCTTCCTGAGAGGCGTAGCCACCAAGGAGACCCGAAAGGGTCGCCATCCGCTTGCCGGCGCCGATCGCGCTCTTGAATCGCGAAACGTCGACCACCTGAGTTGCGCCCGACCTAGGATTTGAGGGACCGCCGGCGAAGAAGTTGACCTTCCCACCGATCTTCTTTGAGACAGCCAGCTCCGGGAAGCCCCCCGGCGCACCGTACTTCACGACCGTGAACGATCCGCTCCGCGTCCAGCCGGGGATCGACGTGACAATGCCGTTGACATCGTTTACGCCTTCGCCGAGATCCGCGCCACCATTCTTGAGCAGGTTCGGCGCAGCGAGCGAGCGCGCGGACGCTCCGACCGCGAGGACTACCGCCACGAGCGATACCGTCGCGACCGCACCGAAAGCCCTGCCAAACGACCTGGAAGAACTCATCACACAACCTCCTACCGTCATGACTATTAGCCCTCGGATGACTCTAGCGCGCCGCGGAGACCAGGAGGACCCGGTGGGCGCACTCGCCGTCGGCTGAGTTCGCGGGGGTCGTCAGATTCGCTCCGGCACTACGCCGAGCGCTTCGAGCGCCTGGCGGGCGGCTTCTTGCTCCGCAGCCTTCTTGGTCGAGCCCTTCCCCATGCCGAGCTGCTCTCCGGCCACGTGTGCCGCACAGACGAACTGCCGGTCGTGCGCCGGGCCCTCTACCTCGAGCACCGTGTAGTGCACCTGCGTTCCGGTGCGTGCCAACGCTTCCTGGAGCTCGGTCTTGTAGTCGACGTGGCCGGAGCGCGCGTACTCGATTCTCTCCGCGAATGCTTCTACGATCGCCGGCTCGATCTGCTGGAAACCGTGCTCGAGATAGACCGCTGCGATCGCAGCTTCCAACACCGCCGCCAGCACGTTGCGACTCCGCGAGATCCGCTGGAGCTCGTCCGGCGACACTTCTCCCGCGAAGTCGAGCAGGCGATCGCCGAGTCCTAGCTCCTTAGCGACCCCGGCGCAGCTCTGGCGGGAGACCACGTGTGCACGGATCTTGGCAAGCCGCCCCTCGGAGGCATCCGGGAAGCGATCGAACACCGCCCGCGCGATCGCGAGCTCGAGCACGCTGTCGCCGAGGAACTCGAGCCGCTCGTACGACTCCGCACGGTCTTCCGCCCATGACGCGTGGGTGAAGACCTGCTCGCGCATTGCGGCAGGAAGCTCGTCGATCAGACGGCCGAGCTCGTCCGGCCCGGCCTCGTGAGCCTTAGCCCTGGTGCGCGATGACGTAGTCGATCGCCTTGCCGACGGTCGTGAGCCCGCGGGCGTCCTCGTCGGGAATCTTCAGCCCGAACTGGTCCTCGAGGTCCATGACGACTTCCACCAGATCGAGAGAGTCGGCCCCGAGATCCTCCTCGAACGACGCTTCCTCTGTTATTTCGCTTTCGTCGATGCCGAGCTTCTCGCTCAGCGCGCCTTTGACCTGTTCGAGAATCTCCTCACGCGAGTTTGCCACCTTGAAACCTCACCTCTCTGCCGTCGGGGTCGTGGAGCGCGCCGATGCTAACACGCCGGGCGACAGGCGCTCCCCGAGACGCTCGACAACTCGATGGTCGACGCCGCGCGCGGCCAGCTCGATCGCGTTCTTGATCGCGATTCGAGAGCTCGATCCGTGGGCGATGACGACGAGGCCACGAAGACCGAGGAGGTACCCACCGCCATACGTCTCCGGATCCAGGCGGCTGCGAACCCGCCGCGCCGCCGGCCTGATCAATAGTCCCCCGAGCTTTCCTCGCAGAGAAGAATCCAGCTCGTCCCGGAGCGACGCGAGGAGGCTTCGGACGGTTCCTTCGAGCGTCTTCAGCGCAACGTTGCCCGAAAATCCGTCGGCGACGAGGACATCTGCGTCTCCCTCGAGGATCGTCCGGCCTTCAGTGTTCCCGCCAAACCGAAGCGAGGACGCCTGCAGCAGCTCGTGTGCCTCGATCGTCAGCTGGCTGCCCTTCTCGGCCTCCTCGCCGATCGAGAGAAGCCGCACCTCTGGCTCGGAGATCCCGAGGATCTCCTCGGCAAACACCGCACCCATGTGTGCGAACTGGACGAGGTGCTCGGGCCGCGCGTCTGCGTTCGCACCCGCATCGATGAGGACGGACGGGCCGCGTAGCGTCGGGATGACGACTGCGATACCTGGACGGTGAACCCCCGGGAGCCGTCTGATGTGGAGGAGCGAAGCTGCGAGCATCGCCCCCGTGTTCCCCGCAGAGACGACCGCGTCGGCGTCGCCCTCGGCGACAGCGCGTACCGCACGAACGAGCGACGAGTCTGCCTTCGATCTCACAGCCTCGACCGCATGATCGTCCATCTCGATGGACTCTGGCGCCTCCACGAGCGGTAAGCCGTGAGACTCGAGGCCTGCCGGTCCGAATAGAACTGGCTGTATCTCGGCAGAGGCTGCAGAGGCGGCTCCGGCGACGATCTCTTCCGGGTCGCGGTCGCCCCCCAAAGCGTCCACGGCGACCCGAATCATGCCGGGAGTATCTATGGAGCTTGGACGCGCAGCGGTTCGACGTCGCGACCCTTGTACGTCTTGCAGCTCGGGCAGACGCGATGCGTTCGCTTGGGCTGCTTGCACGTCGGGCAGACCTGGACGTGCGGCATGGCGATCCCGTGCTGGGCGCGGCGCTTGTCGCGCCTGGACTTCGAAGTTTTCCGCTTGGGGACAGCCATGAGCGGCTGAGGACTATAGCGAAAGCGCGATTTCGCGAGTCGGTGCGACACGCTCGAGAAAGCGCCTGTCGTGCGAGACGACGACGAGCGTTCCGTCATACGAGCCGAGCGCCGTCTCGAGCTGCTCGACCGCCTCGAGGTCGAGATGGTTCGTCGGCTCGTCGAGGACGAGGAGGTTGATTCGACGAGCCTGCAGCTCCGCGAGATGCGCGCGCGTCCTCTCCCCCGGCGAAAGCGTCGAGCACGCGCGGCCGACGTGATCGGTGCCGAGCCCGAACTTGGCGAGCAGCGTGCGAGAGTCGACCGCCGTCAGCGCCGACCGTGACCCGAACTCAGCGAGCAGCGAGGAGTTGCTGTTGTACGCGTCACGGTCTTGTCCGATCGAGCCGATGACAGTTGGCCGCCCCAGTTTTCGCTCGCCTGCGATCAGCGGGACGACGCCGAGGAGCATGCCGAGAAGCGTCGACTTCCCCGCTCCGTTTCGTCCGGTGACGGATACCCGCTCCCCCGGTGCGAGGTCGACATCTATCGGCCCGAGTCGAAACGCCCCACGCACGGCGATCGCTCGGTCGAGTGTGAGAACGTGGTCGCCAAGCCTCTGGCCCGCTTCCAGGGAAAGGTTCAACTCCCAGGGCTCGAACGGCTTCGGGGGCAGCTCGTTCTTGCCAAGCAGTCGCTCGGCCTGGCGCACCTTGGTCTGGAGGGCGTGCGTCGCCCGGCGATCAGCGCCCCCGGTCGCACGCCCAAGAGAGTCTCCGCGCGAGCGCGCCTCGGTTCGCCGCGTGCTCAAGAGCTCTTCGAGTCGGCGGCGCCGTAGCTGCACCTGCTCGAATCGGTCGAAAGCCGTCGCCCGCGCTGCGTCCCGCGCGACCTGGTAGTCACTCCAACCTCCAGCCCACTCGCGCACGAACCCCGTGTCGGGCTCGATGGAGGCGATCCGATCCACCGTACGGTCGAGGAAGGCGCGATCGTGGGAGACAACGACGAGGGCGCCAGCGTACGCGTCGACGAACCGCTCGAGCCTTTCGAGCCCGTCGAAGTCGAGGTCGTTCGTAGGCTCGTCGAGCAAGAGCAGATCGAAGCGCGACAGGAGAATCACGGCGAGGTCCGCACGCGCCCGCTCCCCACCCGAGAGCTCCCCGGCGCTGCGGTCGAGCGAAGGCGAAAGCCCCAGCTCGGCGCAAGTCGAGCGAGCACGTCCCTCGAAATCCCCGCCACCGAGCGCGAGGAACCGCTCGAGTGCGGCGCTGTATCGATCCTCAGCGTGAGAGTCGCGAGCCAGTTCGGTCGCCGTGCGCTCGAGTTCCATCGCGGCAGAAGCCACGCATGCCCCGCGCTCGAGGAACTCGAGGAGTGTCTCGCCCTGCACAGGCTCGCGCTGCTGTGCCAGGTACCCGACGGTCAAGTCGGGTGGAGCGCGTGTGACGGATCCCGAATCAGGGAAATCGAGACCCGCCAGGAGCCGGAGCAGCGTCGTCTTGCCCACACCATTCGGGCCGACGAGGCCGATGCGTGCGCGTGGCCCAACCGTGAGCGTGACGTTCTCGAGAACTATCTGTGCGCCGAAGCCCTTCGCGACGTCGGCCAGTTGTACTCGCATGGACGAAACCTCCTGATCGCAGGGACGAAACGCGCGTCGTGTGCGCGAGCACTGGCTGATCGGGGTTAGTCCGTCATAGAACGGCGCCGAAGCGCCAGGGCGAATCGTAGCGGCAGTTCAAAGAGTGCTACAGCTGGTCTCGGAGCTCGCTCAACGCCGCCCAGCGCGGATCTGGCTCACGCTCCGTATGCTCGTGCGGCTCGGCGTTCAGGTCCTTGCCACACACGGGGCAAAGCCCGGCGCACTCGGGCCTACAGAGAATCTGCTCGGGGAGCTCGAGCGCGATTGCGTCCCGCGCCCAAGCGCTGACGTCCAGATGGTCGTCGGTCACGTACTCGGAGCGAAGCTCATCGGCCTTCGGAGCGTCCGGATCGTTGAACTCTCTCGCCGAGACAAGACGGTTCACGTCGGCGAACGCGAGGCAGCGCATGCACGGGCCTGTGAGCCGTGCCTCGAGCTGCATGTCGAAGACCGTTGCACCCGAAGCCTGCGAGATCCGGATCTCGACCGGGAGCACCGCAGGTGATGACTCATACCGCTGGCCGCCTAGAACGAAGGGCTCGAGCTCCACATCGAGCATCTCCTCGCGGACGTCACCCGGTCGGATGTGGAGACGGCGGAGATCAATGGTCGTCACAAGCGGAGCCTAGTGGACACGTCGACGGATCCGTAGGCAATTAGCCCGACTACTTGCCTGATACGCTTCGATCATGGAAGCTGATCGCTGGCTCGGGCTCGACCTTCGGCATCTGATCGCCTTGAAGGCGATCGCCGACGAGGGATCGTTCGGGCGGGCAGCGGCGCGCCTCGGCTACACCCAGTCGGCGATCTCGCAGCAGATCGCCGCGCTCGAGCGCATTGTGGGACTGCGCTTGATCGAAAGGCCGGGCGGCCCTCGCCCGATCTCGCTGACCGAGGCCGGCCACATCCTGCTGCGCCACGCCGACGCGATCCAAGCGAGGCTCCTCGCTGCGAAGGCGGACATGAGCGCGCTCGAAGCCGGTGACGCGGGCAGGCTTCGCGTGGGGACGTTCCAGAGCGTCGGCGCCAAGGTCATCCCGACGCTCTTGCGCGGCTTCTCGCAAAGTCATCCCTTCGTGGACGTCGTACTCAGCGAGTCTCAGGACGAGGGGGAGCTCGTCCAGATGATCGAGCGCGGTGAGCTCGATCTCACTTTCTGGACGCTGCCGGTTGCGCCAGGTCCCTACGAGTCGGTCGAGCTCCTCACCGACCCCTATGTCCTCGTCGTCCCGGTGGGATCGCCGCTCTCAGACCTCCAACGAACGCCAACGCTTAAGGAGATCGCACTGCAGCCGCTCATCGGCTTCAACCACTGCAGCGCGATGGACGAGGTGGAGTCCTACCTTTCGGCGACGGGACGCTCACCCAACATCGTGTTTCGGTCGGATAACAACGGAACGGTCCAGGGGCTCGTCGGCGCCGGCGTGGGACTCACCGTGGCACCGCGGCTGACGGTCGACCAAGACGACCCGAGCGTCGACGTGATCGACCTTCAGGGGCGGATTCCGGCGCGTGTCATCGGACTCGTCTGGCATCGCGACCGCCACCGGAGCGCGGCGGCAGAGGCGTTCGTCCAGTCGGCGATCGCCGTGTGTCACGCGCTTGCCGCATCACCCGCAGCGGCTTAGAAAGCTACGAGAACCGCTCGAAGTCTTGCGGTTCGTCGAGCGGCTCGGGGCCGATCCCAGCGACGACGGTTTCTTGCGAGCGCTCGTGCAAGCGTTCGCGCCCACGCTTCACGGCAGTCAGGAACTTGTCGAGGTTCACCTCGAGCGTCGAGAGGATCGAGTCTGCCCAGTCCTCCATCTCGAGGCGCGTCTCGCGCGCCTTTCGGCGGGCGTCCTCGACGATGTCTTCGGCCTGGTTCTCGGCGAGCTTGACGATCTCCGTCTGCGAAGCCTCGCGCAGCGCCTGCTCGCGAGCTTCTTGAACGATTCGATCGCACTCCCGCTTGGCCTCGGCAAGCATCTCCTGCCGCTCCTTGACGATCCAGCGGGCCTGCTTGATCTCCTCCGGGATGGTGGCCCGCATCTGATCGAGGATCTCGTAGATCTCGTCGCGATCGAGCCGCACTTGGTCGGTCAACGGGACGGCCTTCGCGTTGTGCACGAGGTCGTCGAGTCTGTCGATGAGAACGAGTACGTCCATCGGCCGGGATTCTACTCGGAGGGGGAGACGGGAGCGCCCGGGCGACCGTCTGGGTAGATCTCCCTGAATCGCAGCGCGACTGCGGGAGGCACGAGCTCGTCCACTCTGCCACCGAACGACGCGATCTCCTTGACCCCGCTCGACGAGACGAAGCCGTACAGCGGGCTCGCCATTACGTACATGGTCTCGATCTCCGGTGCGAGCTGGCGGTTCAGGTGATTCATCTGGAACTCCCACTCGAAGTCCGAGATCACGCGCAACCCCTTCACCATCGTCTTGGCATCGTGCTTTCGCGCGAAGTCGACCACCAGCTCGGAGAACACGTCGACGATGACGTTCTCGCACGCTGCGAGCGCAGTCTCGAGGAATACGACTCTCTCCTCGACCGTGAAGAGCGTCTCCTTGTGCGTCGGATCTCGCACGACGCCGACGACGATGCGGTCGAAGATCGCCGCCGCCCGTTGAATGACATCGACGTGCCCGTTCGTGACGGGGTCGTATGAGCCGGGACAGATCGCTGTGATCATCGAGAGAACACCGTAATCCGCGCGGAACCGTAGCGGCGGCTCGTGACGAGGTCGAGCGGAAGGGCCGGCTCGACCTTCGCGGACGTCTCGATGACGGCAACGCCATCCTCCTCGAGGACCTCGGGAATGAGCTCGGCGAGGTAGCTCTGGTGGCTTTCCCACTCCTCGTACGGCGGGTCGACGAGTACGAGGTCGTGGCGACGCCCGCGCGCTTGTTCCTCCCGCAGGGCTCCGACGACGTCCCGATTGACGACGATCGCCCCGGTGAGCCGTAGCTTCTCGAGGTTCGCCTGAATCACGCGACACGCCCCGCGATCGCGTTCGACGAAGACACAGCGCGAAGCGCCACGCGACAGTGCTTCGAGGCCCATGGCCCCAGAGCCGGCGAAGAGGTCGAGCACCGTCGCATCCTCGACGAGGCCGATCAGTGAGAACGCGGCCTCGCGAACGCGATCGCCGGTCGGACGTGTGACCACACCCTTGGGGGCGTCGATTCCATGTCCCTTCCGTGAGCCCGCGACGATCCTCATGGTTACGAGTCTCCCAGGTGCGCCGCTTCGCCGAGCAAGCGATCGACATCGTCGCCGAGCAGGCCTTCTTCGTCGAGGTCGCGCGCGACGGCTCGAGCACGCTCCAACAGCCTCTGGTCGTGCCGGAGTCGAACGAAGCGCAGGTCCGAATACCCCGACTGCCGCGCGCCGAGGAGCTGACCCTCGCCGCGGATCTCGAGATCGCGCTCCGCGAGCTCGAAGCCGTCCGTCGTCGCGACCATGGCCTCCAGCCGGTCGCTCGCGCCCTCGTTCAACTCCTCCTTCGCACGGGAGACGAGGAGGCAGTACGACTGCTCGGCTCCACGGCCAACTCGCCCGCGGAGCTGATGGAGTTGTGCGAGCCCAAATCGATCGGCCTCCTGGACGATCATGATCGTGGCGTTCGAGACGTCGACACCGACTTCGATCACGGTAGTCGCGACGAGGACGTCGACCTCGCCGGCTTTGAAGCTCGCCATCACGCCACGCCGTTCAGCCGGTGGGAGGCGACCGTGGAGACACGCGACGCGGTACCCGCGAAGCTCGCCGTCGCGGAGCCGCTCCGCCTCAGCCTCCGCTGCCCGCGCAACCTTGGTCTCGGACTCTTCGATCAGCGGGCAGACAACGTACGCCTGGCGCCGGTCGTCCAGATGGCGGCGGAGACGCGTGTAGGCCTCCGAGCTGCGGTCTTCGGTAACCCAGGCCGTGACCACTGGCTTGCGGTTTGCCGGCGGCAGCGAGAGCTCACTCACTTCGAGATCGCCGTAGACCGTGAGCGCCAGCGTGCGCGGAATCGGCGTCGCTGTCAGGTGGAGAACGTGCGGGCTGCGGTTTTCGACGAGCGCCGTCCGCTGCCCGACGCCGAAACGGTGCTGCTCATCCACGACCGCCACCGAAAGGTCGCGGAACTCGACCTCCTTCTGGATGAGGGCGTGCGTGCCGACGACGACGTGCGCGTCTCCCGAGGAGATGAGCTGGCGCGCGGCGGAGTGCTCACGAGCCCGCAGCGAGCTCGTGAGCAGGACGACACGGACGCCGAGCGGCGCACAGAGCTCGTCGATGGTCAGGAAGTGCTGCTCGGCGAGGGTCTCCGTCGGGGCCATGAGGGCACCTTGGCGCCCGAGCTCTACGGCGCGAAGGAGCGCGTAAAGGGCGACGACGGTCTTACCCGAGCCGACGTCCCCCTGAAGCAGTCGCTGCATCGGAGTCGAGCGTTCGAGGTCAGTGTCGATCTCGGTGATCGAGCGCTCCTGGTCCGTCGTCAACGTGAACGGGAGCGAGGCTCGGTATCGAGCGATGAGCTCGCCGGGCTCCCCGAGAGGAACGGCCGACGCTCGCTCGCGTTCGGCTGCAGTCCGCGCGAGCGCAAGTCGAAGTACGAGCAGCTCGTCAAACGCAAGACGCGCCCGTCCGACCTCGGCCTCAGCGAGCACGCGGGGCGCGTGAACGGCAGCAAGGGCGTCGGCGCGGATTGGAAGTCGCTCCTCTGCGAGAAGCGTGGCGCTCAGCGGCTCCCCGGCGTCGCGGACGAGTGCCACTGCTTGCGAGTGAAGGTCTCGAAGCCTCTTCTGCGCCAGATCCTCGCTCGCCGGATAGACGGGAGCAAAGTCGGCGGTGACCCCCTCTCCTTCGAGGTCGTACGAGGACACGGCGAACCCGTAACGATTCGCGCGTCCGCGCAGGCGAAGGCGCGTTCCAGGAGCGAGCTTCCCCTCGAGCCACGGCTGGTTGAACCAGGTCGCCTTGATCTCGCCCGTTTCGTCGGCGACCTGCGCGGTCAAGATCCGCAGGCGTCCGCGCCGTCTGCTCGACGCCGAGCGAACGACGACCTCGATCACGGCATCGTCCTCCCCGAAGAGGTCGCAAACCCGCTTCGACGGCGCAGGCTCCTCGTACCGTCGCGGCCGCTGCCAGAGCAGATCGCCAACGGTCTCGACTCCAATGCGCGCGAGGCGGCGTGCCAGCGTCGGGCCGACACCGTGCAACGTCTCGACGCCGGCTTCGAGACGCTCAGGTCGAGGAGCGCTCCGCGGACAAGGCCAGCGGTCGGGGGGGTCCAGGCCGGAAAAGCCCGCCGGGAGACCAACTCGAGCTCGAGTCCCCTTCAAACCGCGGATCACTATAGGTCCCGCACTCGGACGGGGGGCATGCGATACCCCTACGGCTCGACTCTACGAG
>Ga0224510_10000314_pt1 | contig 39298 bp, 54 predicted proteins | sample SF_May12_sed_USG_FD_170161 | JGI IMG/M metagenome (GOLD analysis project Ga0224510, IMG submission 170161) | Sediment microbial communities from San Francisco Bay, California, United States - SF_May12_sed_USGS_4_1 | ecosystem: Environmental > Aquatic > Marine > Sediment | place: USA: California... | reverse complement strand
TCATATATTATATTATTAGTAAAATTTATTTAAAAAGATATTTTTTACTAAATAAAAAAATAAAATATAATTTTTATAAATTTAAATTCAAAAAATTTTTTTCATAAATTAAAAAATAAAAAAAATATTTTATAAATTTTTAAAAATATAAATTTCTTTTTTCAATTTATGTTTTTATATATTTGTTTATAATTTGATGATGAAAATTTATTTGTAATTAAAAAGCTAAATATAATAATTAAGAATACTAACAATACCCATGAATATTTCATAAATATATCTTCTTCTGGTGGCGGTACATATGGATTATCTAATTCTTTTAACTCTTTAGTAAAATTATTATAATATGGATCATTTATATATTCTTGACATACTGGTTCTTTTATTCTTTCTTTATCATTACAATATTTATTATAATAACCCAAATGATCTTTTATCATATTTTGTTGCGGTTGTGGTATATCACCAGAATCTAAACATTCTTGAGTTAATTGTGTATTAGTATAACAACAATTATTATCAAAATTTTCTTTTTTATTTATAAAATTTGAATTACATGCTTTTTTCATATCTGCTACAGTATCTTTATAAAAATCTGTGCAATATTGTTGGTCCATATTATCTCTACAATATTCTGCAGATGGATTAATAAAATATGATTTATTATTATTTGCTATAGTTATACATTCTGGTGTATTCTTAAATTTATTATCAACTATACAACCATTTATTTGTTTATATTTAATACTATTCGCTATAACTGGGTCTGTTGAATTATTTGCATATGTATATTTACAGATATTATCTGTTAACATATTTAATTCATTTTCACATTGTGATGTTATATAATTATTATAATTTGTTATATTATCATTCATAAATTTAGTACAATTATCTGTATTTAAATTTGTTGTATTTGCTTTACATAATTCTTTTTTATTATTTAATATTATATCTCTATTACTATTATTTAAGTTACTTAAATTTGTACATTCTGTTGTAAATATTTTATTTATATCATTACAAATATCTAATTTTTCTTTATTTGTATAATTTCCACATTGTGCTTTTTTTTCTTCACTTGCTCTATTTGATTTATCATTAATTGTATCTATATGTTGTTGTAAAGTTTTATCTTTTACATATTGATGACTTGCATTATATGGATTTGTTTTTGTACAACCAGCGTTACCCCATAATTCATCTAAACATTCTTGTGATATATTTGTATGTGTATTATGATATTCACTACACTTACCTTTACCCCATTCATTCATATTATAATTTCCACATTGTTCTGCCCATTGTCTTGATCTTCTATCATTATCTTTTACTGTTTGTGACCAATCTGATATTTGTGATATACTTCCACTATTATCTTTATAACGTGAAGGAAATTTAGTACATCCAGTATTTTTCCAAATTTGATCTATACATTCATTACTTACATTTGTAGAATTTAATGTATATATATCACAATTTGAATCAGTACCTACCTTTGTAATAAATTCTTTATCAGTAGCTGTTAAATTAGTTCCACATTTTTTTCTATCTGCAAATGTAGTACCTTTTGCATATTCATTTCTTTCATCTATTAATTGTTTTATTGTTTTATTATTATTATTTGCATTATATGTATAATTACAGTTTGGATTATTTGTACTAATTTGATTTAAACATGCTTGTGATAAATTTGTTGAATCCATATTATAACTATTACATGCATTACCAGAACCAGCTAATGATTTAGCTTCATTATTTGATATTTCTGCTACTGTATAATTACCACATGTTCTTTTTCTGTCTTCATTTTCTCTATTAGCCCATGTATTATAATCTGAAATAACACTAGACATATCTAAATTATTATAATAATCACCACTTAAACCATTACCTTTACAACCAGCATTTTTCCATAATTGATTTAAACATTGTTGTGATAATCCTTTTGAATCTTTATTATATGCACTACATTCACCTGTACCTCTTTCTGCTACTGTATAATTATTACATTTTAATCTATGTTCTGCAGTATCTTTACTTGCCCATATTTTTGCATCTAATTGTAGTTGATTTATTGTTTTTGATTTTGGCCAATCATCTGTATATATCCATTGTGATCCAGAACAACCAGCTTCTCTCCATATTTGATCCATACATGCTTGTGATAAATTTGTATCTGTATTTTTATATAATTTACATTCTCCAGTATTACCATAACATCCTACTCTATGTTCTTCATCTGTCATTGTTGCCCATGCATTTGCATCACTACTAATTTGAGATATTGTTTTTGATTTTACCCAAGCATTATCTTTATTATACTTACCTGGTGTTGTACAGCCAGCATCTTTCCATATTTGATTTAAACATGCTTGCGATAATCCATTTGATGTTGCATAAAATTCAGTACAATTTGGTTTAGTAGATCTTGCACCATATACATCTTCTGGTGTTTTATAATATACTCTATAATATCCAGTATAAGACCCTGCAACATCAATATAAACCCAATTATCTGCATTAAATTTATCAGTATTAAATTCACGAAATCCTTTATTTTGTAAATTTGATACTGATAAATTTTGTAAATTATAAAATGTAGTACATCCATTAAAAATATAATCATCATCAGCTCTAGCATTCCCATCTTTACTCCAATTACCAGTTAATGCTGCTATTTCTGTATCTTTTATTTCTCTACCTGATTGTGGATCCATAGTATTTTCTTTACATTTTTGATTATTATCAGAACCACCATTTATCTTTTTATTAACTACAATATTTTTAAAAATTTGTGGATCTACAATTTTTTCAAATTTTCCATTTTTAGTATATGTAACTAATAATATTTGCTCAACATCTTTACCATAAATTGTTACCATTTTTTTATTATATTAAAAATATATATAATAATAATTATTTATTATAAATATTTATATTATTTATATATTTTTATTTCCTACATTTTGTGTATTATTTTGTGTATTTTTTAATTTTAATACACTATAAGAAGAAAATATACATGTTATAATAATTATAACTAAAAATAATAAAAATAAATATAAATTATTTGATGAACTAATAGTATCATCATAAATTATATTATCATATGTATTATTATAAAAAGTTTCTGGAATACATGCTTTTTTTAATTCATCTACAGTTTCTTTATAAAAATCTGTACAATATTTATCATTCATATTATTTTTACAATAATTTGCTGCAGATTCAATAAAATACTTTTTATTATCACTATGTTGTGATAATGTTTTACAATTTTCATCTGTTACAAACTTATTATCTTGTAAACATTTAAGTCTATCTGTATATAATTTACTTTTTTGTATAACTGGATCATTTAAATTATCATTATAAATTTTTGTACATACATTTTTTTCTAAATTTGCTAAATCTTTTTCACAATATGATGTTAATAAATCATTATATGTATCTATATTACTAGATACATAATTAGTACAATTATCTGTATTTATATTTATAGCAGTTGTATCTATATTATCTTTACAATATTTATCAATTGCATTTGTAATAGGTGTATTATAATTATCTTTTGATTTCATTATTTGACAATTTTCATTAAATGCATTAATACCTTCACAATCACTTAGAATAATATTATCTAAATTATTACTATTATTTGATTTATAAAAATCATTACATTTATCATAATTTATTTTATAATTTTTATCTGTAATACAATATTTATCAAATAGTGGTTGTTTTTCTTCTTTAGTTAATATATTTTTACAATTACTATCAGTTAAATAATTTTCATTCACTGAACAATAAGATTTTTGAATTTTATCATTATCTACATTGCTATTATAATAAGGATTACATAAAATTTTATCATTTTCAATTTGTTCATTTGTTTTAATACTACATACATTTATAATTTTATTAGCAAAATCCCCTAAAACTACTGTACTATTTTTAATACTATCTATACATGCTGGAATGTTCCACCAAGTATTAGATGTTCCACATGCTTTTTGAATACCTTCATTTCTTGCTGCAGATAAATCCATTGAAAAATCACTACTCAACCAACTAGGTGGAATATCTATAAATGTATCTCCCATATCTTCTGTATTTATCTTAATATTAATACCTTGGTCACCTGTATTTTCTTTAACATATGCTAAAAATGTATATTCTATTGCAGCAAAATTTTTATATGGTGATATTGTAGCATTTGCTGCATCTAGATATTTTCCATTTTTTAGAATACTTTGGTCTCCTATTATTAATTCAGCTTCATCATCATTATACATTTTAAATCTATATTTTTTAGCAACTGGAAAATTTATATATCCAGTTATAACTGTAGTATAATTATCTTTTAAACCTGTTGGATTTTTATTTACTAATTCTAATTTACTTTGATATTCAGTTAATATAGATTGATTAGTTGGTGGATATGTAGTTCCAGGATAATAAGTAAATTTTAATACACCAAGTCTTCTTAATTGAGTTGAATTTATATGAGAACATTTTTGTAATAATATATTTTCAGCTTCACAACATTTTGCATCTGTTAATTTACCATAACATCCTAATAGATGTTTATCATCATTCATAGTTGCCCATAAATTTGCTTGATATGCAATATTATTAATTGTTTTATTTTTAGAATTTTCTACTGTATCTATTGATTTAGTTGTACACCCAGCATCAGTCCAAATTTGATCTAAACATTCTTGTGATAATCCTGTTGAATCTTGTTTACTATATTTACTACAATGTCCTGTACCCATTTCTGCCGTACTATAATTCCAACACCCCATTCTATGTACATCTGTATCTTTACTTTGCCATAATTTTGCGTCAGCAATTGCAGAATCTCTAGTTTGTTTATTAATCCAACCAGATCCAGGAGTCCAATGTGTTGGTTTTGTACAACCTGGGCTTGTGCTAATATTATTATTTTTATCAATACTTTTTGACCATATATGATTTAAACATTTTGCCGATAGTTCTGTTGTTGTATTTATTGTACCCAAACAAGGATGATTAGGATTAGTTTTTTTAAATACAACATATACATATGGGGCACCTATTTGATCTCTATATAAATATAATGGTTCTTTTGTATAACCATCTGGTGTTGGTATAGATTTAACTGCATCTTTTGCATTATTTGTAGTACCAGATGATCCATTACCATAACTATTATGATCGTCACTATTTTTATTATTTTTAAATATATAATAGTCATGATCTGTATCTTTTTCATATAATATACCATTACCAGCATAATTATCAGTATTATTATTAGTACTACCACTTGGTCTACTTGTTCCTCCATTATAATGATATTCTTTTACATCCCATTCTTTGTTTTTTGGTGCATCTTTTCCTTTAGATCCTCTATTATCTCTTGGCCATTCCCATTGTCTTTTATCATCTATAACATACCATCCTGTATTACCCCATTTATTTACAGTAGCATAAATATAATCTCCATTTAAATTTAATCCCTTTGGGCCTTCTTTACCTGCAACGTAATTAGCCATTTTTTATTATAGTATATAAAAAATTATTAAATATTAATATTATATATAATAAATTATAATAATATTAATAAGTAATATATTAATATTATACAAAAAAATATATATGATATTATCATCTCATAATTTATTATATGAATTTCTTTAAAAAAATAAAAATATAATAATTTTTAAAAAATTATTATAAATAATTCTATACAATATATTCAATAGATTTTTTTATTTGTAACCATTGTTTAATATTTTTTTGTAATAATAGAATTTTACTTATATCGATTTCCATATCTATATCTTCATAATAATGAATATTATTTAATTTATTATTAAATATTTTTATATTTTCTTTATCCATTGTTTGTTTTGGTACTTTCATAATGTTACCACTAAATCCTTTTTGTAACTTATCATAATAAATTTTTAATAAAATTTTAAAAGTTTCTTTAATATCAAATTGATTTGATAATTCTTCTAATATATTTTTTGTTTGTTTTTTTTCTGTTTCTTTTATTGGATTTTCACAAAAATTATATTTAAAATTATAAATATATACTTTACCATCTATTTCATTTATTACATTTTTATAATTTATTTTTGAATTTAAAACAAGTAAATGATGATGCTTAATATGTGAATTTAATAAATTATTTATAGTATTAATATTTAATTTATTATAATTAGTTGATTCTGAATAATAATTTAAATTTTTCCAATCAATTGATAATAAATTTTTAATATCTTGTTGTAGAAGAATTTCTTTTGTTAATTTTAATATTTTTGTATTATCAAATGTTTCTTTAATTAAATCTAGTAAAAATGATTTTCCATTTGAACCATTTCCATTTAAAATTAATAATATATTTTCAGTAGGTTTATCATATAAACATATTGATAAGTAGTACATTAAATATTCATATGCATCATATTCATTTTCTGGATATAAATTTTTAATTGTATTTTCTAATAATTGAATATTTGATAATTCATTACCCATGATTATTATATTATACATTTAAATTAAATAAAATCAATTTTTTATTAAAATAATATTTAATTATTTTTTAAAAAAATAAAATTATATTAATATAATAAATAACATAATTATGGATTTAGCAAATACTAATTTAAATAATAATTTACACCATCGCAGATTATGCGAATTTGCAATAGAAAAAGCTTCAGATAATGAAAATATACACTATAAAAAAGAAAATATTAATGAAGTTAGTTTTGTTCCAACTTTAAAACTAAATAAAACAATTATAACTATACTTTTTATTCGTTTATTATTTGAATTAATGTAAAAAATAAAATTATAATGTAAAATTACACTTATTACATTTTTTAATTTTGTATTTATATTTTGTACACCAACCAATTTCTAAATTACAAATATATTTTTTTTTAATATTTTTATATTTACATTTATTACAAGTTATATATAATATTTTATGAATGATATTACTATGTGGTAAATCACAGTTTGTAATCATATATGTTGAAGTTGAATTTCCCATTATTATTTGATTATATAATATATATATAAATTATTTAATCAATTTTTTATATATCATAATATAATGAGTATAAATAAATATTTTCAATTTATAATAATTTTTGTTGGTTATATAACTATGTCAAATGGAATATTTATTAATTTAGGTATATTAGTTACTGGAATATTTATAGGCCAAGAGTATAAAGAATCTATTCCTAATATAAAAAAAACATCTATTAAATTATATCAATATTTTAAAAATACTGATTTATATAAAGAGTTAAATATTGATGATAAAAAGAAAAAATAATATATATATATATATATTTATCTTGCAAATGAACAACATTGCATATTATTAATATCACCATTACCACCATCTTTATGTACACCACACATATATTTACCAGGTGGGCAGAATCTCCAATAACCACCTGCATTTTTATGTGTATTACTATTAAAATTTTTATAATCATATTGTTCAAGGTTCCATTGATCTATTCCTTTAATACCATCTTTTACTTCTACTATACCATCTACATATAATTTACCTTTATTTCCCATCATGTATATATTTCTTTTACCTGTTTCGTCTCTAAAATCAATATATGGATTTTTATGTGAAATACTGATATTATCACCATTTGTTGAAAAACTTTTACTAGTTAATATATCAGATACTTCTACTTTACCCATTAATCTTAATGGGCTTTTATTACTATTAATTGTAACACCTTGATAATCATCATCATAATTAATTACTAATTTTCCACCTTCTACCTTTACTAATGCTCGTGATCTTCCACTATCACCCCTTGTTTTATTATCAGCTGATCCTAAAATAAAATCCCATGCTTTATCATATTTTCCATCACCTGCTTCACCTCTTTCACCTTGATCTCCTTTCTCACCTTTTGGGCCTATATCACCAGTATCTCCTTTATCTCCTTTAATACCACGATCTCCCTTTTCACCCCTTTCGCCACGTGGTCCAGTATCACCTTTTGGTCCCATATCACCTCTAGCACCTGTATCACCCTTTGCTGAAGTAGTTCCTGGAATTCCTTGATCACCCTTATCACCTTTGTCACCTTTTTCACCTTTTTCACCTTTTGGTCCAATAATTCCTTGGTCACCCTTATCACCCTTGTCGCCTTTAATTCCTCTTTCACCTTGAATTCCTTGAAATCCTTGATCTCCTTGTTTAAGTTCTGGTTTAGAATTAATAAAATATATAATATATATTGTTATAAAAACTATTAGTAAAATTAATAATTGCATTTTTAATTAATATTATTTTTTTATTTATAATTTTATATTAACAAAAATAAAAAAAACAAAAATAATAATTAAATACAAGATATAACTTTATTAATATGTTGATTATAATTATGAATATTATTAAATAATCTAAAGCATTTCTTACATTTTAATATATTATTACATGGGTGTTTTCTATTTTGATGTTTTAATAATTCACTATACTTTTTAAATAATCTATTACATTTATCACACTGGTGTTTATATTTTTTATCTTTCTTTATTTCTACTTTTTGTTTTATTTCTTTTTTAATATTATCATTAGTATTTGACATAATTAATTCATTATAAGTATCTATCATATTATTATAGTTTTTACATATTGTATCAACCATTGGTATTAATATTTCTTTTTTTAATACATATAATTCTTTTGGTTTCTTTTCTCTAAAGTTACCTAATATATTTTTAATAATACTTTCTAAAAATGGAGCATCATGTGTATCTATTTCATAACAATAATACATAGAATCATATATACTATTACCTATATTATAACTAACTAATCTTTTTTTTAAATCATTTGTTCTACCAATTTTATATAAATCATGTAGTTCATATTGTTTTGTTGATGATACATATACCTTACCATTAATCTCTTTCTTATTATATTCAACTATATGTTCCTGTAATTTTAAATTCTTACTTTTAGCTTCTTCTAATTCTTTCTTTGAATTTTCTAATTGATTATCTTTCTCTTCTAATAAATTATTCTTTTCTTCAACTTCTTCTTCTTTTTCTTTTAATAATTTATTTTGATATTTTAATTGATATGTTGTATATTCTTTAAATATTTTTTTTTAATTCTATATATGATTTCTTTATTTGTTTTGATTTTTCTGTTTTTAATAACATTAAAGATTCTTGAAAACAATCTGGTGATAATATTATATTTTTTTTTAATCCACCACCTCTCGTTTCTTTTTTTTCTTCTTTGTTTTTACCCACCCCAAGAGGGGGGTAAAATAATTCCTTTAATTCATTAAATTCTTCATTATTATATACTTTATAATCAACATCTTTTTCAAAATGTTGTTTAAGTAAATAATAATATTTTTCTTTACCTTTATGTATTTCTTTATATCCAACCCATTCAATTAATTCATCATCTACTACAATCCATTTATCATTTTCTAAATTCTACCAAAATTTATCAATATATATTAAATCTATATTATAATTCTTATTTTCTAAATATTGTTGAATGGATAACATTTCTTTATTTATTTCAATTATATCTAAATTATCACTCATTATTTTACTTATATTTTTTTATTAATAATATTTTTTTTACTTATAAATTAAATATAGTATTATATTTAATTTGAAATTTAAAACAATCTGGGGTGTACTATTATATATTGTTTATTATGAGCTAAAACTACAACATTTCATATTTGTTATGTTATCACTACCACTTTTATGAACACCACATATATATTCACCATCATTACAATATTGCCACCCACCATTATTAAAAGTTTTAAAATCATATTGTCTACCCCACTTAGGCCATTGTTTAATTCCTTTAAACCCATTTTTTGCTTCTACTGCACCATCTACATATAATTTACCTTTATTTCCCATCATATATATATTTCTATTATCTTTTTCATCTCTAAAATCAATATATGGATTATTATGTGAAATACTAATATTATCATTATTTGTTGTAAAACTTTTACTAGTTAATGTATCAGACACTTCTACTTTACCTAATAATCTTAATGGATTTTTATTACTATTAATTTCAACTCCTTGATAATCATTATTATAATTAATTACTAATTTTCCACCTTCTACTTTTACCAATGCTCTTGAACTACCACTATCTCCCCTACCGATTTTACCTAAAATAAAATCAAATTCATTTGAGTAATCCATTCTATCTCCCTTATCTCCTTTATCTCCCTTATCTCCTTTATCCCCCTTAGGTCCAATAATTCCTTGTTCCCCTTTATCTCCTTTATCTCCTTTTATCCCAGTAGCTCCAATACCCCCCCTAGGTCCTTCATTTCCTTGATCTCCTTTATCTCCTTTATCTCCTTTAGGTCCAACTAATCCAGTTGGTCCAATTGGTCCCTGTGGTCCTGTATTACCAATCAAACCCTGTGGTCCAATAGGTCCAATTGTCCCTTGTAAACCAGTTTTCCCAATTGGTCCAGTTAATCCTATATCTCCGCTTGGTCCAATGGGACCAATTAATCCTTGAATACCCTGTGGTCCAATGGGTCCAATTGGCCCTTGTAAACCAGTTTTCCCAATTGGTCCAGTTAATCCTATATCTCCTTTTTGTCCAATAGGACCAATTAATCCCTGAATACCCTGTGGTCCAATTTCACCAACTTTACCTTCAAAACCACGTTCTCCCTTTTCTCCTTGTTCACCCTTTTCTCCTTTTTCCCCGTCTTTTCCATCTTTTCCAGCCTCTCCTTGTGGGCCTATTAATCCACGTGGACCCATTGGTCCAATATCACCCTTTTCACCCTTTTCACCCTTTTCACCAATTTCACCCTTTTCACCCTTATCTGCATTTTGTATCATATCTATTTTAGTTTGAATATCATTATCTACTCTTTTTATTAAATATAATAATATAAGTATAACTATACCTAATATAATTGGTATCATATTTTTTAATAAATATATTTTATATAAACATAAATAAAAAAAACAAAAATATTAATTAAATATAAGTTATCAATATTAAAATACTAACTTATCTAGGCTATGTTAGTAGTAAAAATAATAATACATTACATATACCAGGATAAATTAAAGTTTATAGTAGTATTAAAGTAATAATTAAAAAATCGTGTAAAATGAAGATAAAATAGTAATTGTAATACTTAGGAAGAATTATTGCATAATATCCTTATAATACTATCTATAAATAGATTAAAAATAAGATATTGTTCTTTCAATTCATAAAAAAAATATATTAATTATTTCTAATCCTATATAAACTACTGTATTCTGCATAGTTTCAACCCCCTCTTTTTTCATTACTGTATTAATCCATTTAACCTCCAATCTGAAAATAACAACATCGCCAACTTTAAGATGAGTATCATAAACTACATGACATGTACAGCTTTTTCCATCGTTCCATCATCACAACCAACTACATCAACATCATTTCCCATCTTTGCGAATGACTGGTTCTGAAAACTGTAAATGAACTGACTGTAAAAAACAATAACGTTTTTGATTGGTTGAAAATATTTGAAGGAGTTAAAACAATTAATAATATGAAAATAATTGAAGTGAATGGTAATTGGTAAAAAACGGTAATACCATTTAATGATGAGGCTGAAGAAGTTATCAAAGCGTATATAATTCACGATGGGAGTCAAGCTTGTCATGTTGGTTTTCTACCACGAAGATTAGTGAAAACAAAAGTAGAAGTTCATGAATAAAATAGAAATTGTAATTGAAGATTTAAGAGAATCTGATAATATACAAAAGCGAAGACGATCTCACAGAAATGTTGAAGTGGTAGTATGTCGAATATTGGATGAGATAGAAGAACAATTTCTAGAATAAATCAAATAATACATATTATTTCAAATCTTTTACCTATCATTAGAACTTTCTTTAAAAAATTCAAGGAAGAAAATCTAGTAAAATCTGTTACAATAATCTGATAAAGTTGAAACTTTATTTATAGAAATATGAATCAAGCTGCAAGTAGTAGTACTAGTAGTATATCATTACGATTAAAATCAAGTCAATTAAAGCAAAAAGCTATTTATGAAAACAAAGTATCAAAAACTAACAAAAGAAAATTCACTACAAGTAACAGTACTAAGAAAAATAATACCGGTAGGGCTGGTACAAAGAAGAGAAAAAGTCAGGTAATATTTTATTTACGAAATAATATTATTACCTATAATATATATAATATAGAAAATATTGTTATTAAAATTATGGATGAATATAATGAAAGAGCTTTACGAAATTCAGGACAATGGGAAAAACTAATAACTCTTATGAAAAATGGTGTTATTAGTCCAAATTTCTTACATGATTTAAAGAAAAAGATTTTAGATGAAGAATTTGAAGCATTTAAAACTTGGCACGAAAAACAATCAAAGAAATACAAAGAAGATAATAAAGGAAAATGGGTCTACTTTACAGGAAAAAAGAAATCAAAATTATTTGATACTGAAGAAGAAGCAGAATATGAAGGAGATGAAATGCATATATACTCAATACCTGCATATTATTGTGGCCAAATAGGCATGCCTTACGAAACACCAATGGATATATCACATATATTAAAATCATCAGATTTATTATGTATAGATACATCATTTCCAAATGATATAAATAACAATCAATAATCCGATATTCGACATATATTTGAAACAACAGTTGCAAAAAGAAATCTAATTGATAAAAATGATGATATTTTTATGGTATATAATACTAGTTTTAATGGGGAGATTTCATTTGATGAAACCTGTTTTCTTCGAGTGCTACCCTGTGTGTAAACATTTTGGCTGGGTTGAAAACTATGTAGAATACGGTAGAATATTTATCTAATTTTATTAATTCCATATGATAAATGTGTATATACAAATTTATTATTAATTATTCTTGATTCTAATCTTATTCCATATTCATTTAAAATATTAATTAAATTATTCATTTAATATACATGTTTATACTATATTATTATTTTATATCTTTAATTTAATTATTAATTTTATATAAAATAATAATATTAGTCATAATTTTATTACTAATTATTACAAAAAAAATGATAAGTTAGTAAATTAAGAAATAAATAATTATAATTTGTTTGAAGTTTTGAATTATATTTATGATAATACCAATTAATATATATTGTCCTAAATATTATAAAAAAAAATAATTTATTATATTAGTATTATTTATATTATAATTATTCTTTTTTTTCTTTAGATTTATTACTATATATAGTATTCTTTGCAAACCCAGTTAAACCATTATCTATTTTATCTATATATTCACCTAATTCAATATCCATATTTGTTCTTTTCTTAATTTCATCTTCTAATATATCTTCAATTTTATCAAATACTATATTATCATATTCATCTAATTTATCTATAGCATTATCTACTACTTTTTTATTTTTTTTTAACATTTTTTTTATTGCACTTATACAAGCTCCCATTTTTTATTTATTTATATTACTATATTATATAAAATATATTTCATTTAGTTAAAAATAAATAATTATAGGTAGAAATGGTAATAAAAAAACTGATTTTAAAAAATTAATAAATATAATTAAATATGAATATTCCAAATGAAATGGTAAGTTATATTTTTGAATATATACCATTACATATTAAATTACAATTACATTTAAATAAATATTTTAATAATTTAAATAAAAATAATTTAAATAAAAATGTAATTATAATACAGCAATTTATAAAAAATACAAAAATACCTAGTAAAATAAAAAATATTTTAGATAATGACTTTGATATACACCATAATATTAATGAAAGAATATTAAAAAGATATTTGATAATAAATTATCCTATTGAATACATACATGGTAATATTAAATTAGCATTAAAAAAATTACCAAATATTGATAATAAAACAAAAGACCAATTATTAGAATTAATTAATAATTTTAATAATAAAAAAATTAATTATAATTATTATATCAATAAATATGTTAATATATTAACTATAGAAGAATTATCTTATGTTGGTTTATAATTTTATATTTAATTTATTTTTTTTATATACAATAATAGCAATATATTATACATTTATAGAAACTAGTATATCTAAATTAATTAAATATATTATTATAAAAAATTACATAAAGAATATAAATTTTTTTATTCTTTTATTAATAACGCCATGGTGGTCTCCTATTTGTTCTATTTATATTTCTTGTTCTAATAGTTGTAATAATTGGTGGCAATATTGTATATGAAGATGGTATTGTAATATATGATGGTATAAATGTATTATTATATATATCATAATTTCTATAAATATTAATATTATTTAAAAAACTAGTATCTAAATCTATATAATAATTTTCTTTTTTGCATATTGGGCATATTTGTTTATCATATAAATTAAAACAATTAATATGAAACATATGTTCACAACTTAATGTTTTTTTTTCATTAAACTCTTTTATTATATTTAAACATATAACACAAGTTAAATCTATATTTGAAATTTCCATTTTATATATTTAATATAAAATTTTATATTAAATATATAATAAAATGAATAAAATTTTATTAACAGATTTAAATTTAAATATTTATGGTTGTTTGCATTATAGTAGACATTGTGAAATATTAGCTCCTTGTTGTAATAAATATTATTCATGTAGATTTTGCCACAATAATGATAATACTCATATATTAAATAGATTTAATATAGAAAAAATAAAATGTTTAAAATGTAATAATATACAAAATAAATCACAGTATTGTAATAATTGTAATACTTGTTTTGGTAATTATTTTTGTAATATATGTAATATATTTGATAACTTTGGATTAGAAAAAAATATATACCATTGTAATAAATGTGGTATATGTAGAATAGGTATTAAAGAATATTTTTATCATTGTGATATATGTGGTGGATGTTTACCATTAAAATTAAAAGATAATCATAAATGTATTTTTAATTCTATGAAACAGGAATGTGCTATATGTTTAAATGATATATTTAATTGTAGAAATAGTAGTTTAATACTCAAATGTGGACACATGTTTCATAGTAAATGTATTAATTTATGTTTATTATATAAAAAAAGTAAATGTCCTTTATGTAGACAAAATATTGAATTTTAATTAAAATTATTTATTTAAATAAAATGGTAAGAAAAACCGTTTAATAAATGAACTATATTTTGATACTTTATCAGGATTATATTTAATAGTATTATCACGAATTAAACTTGGATGTTTAATTATTGTTTTATCATTATTTGAACATAAATCATTTGCAAAACCAAATATTCTCAATTTAATACCTGGTTTATGATAATTTGCGTGAGAATATTTTGCTACATAAACTAATAAACTACCAAATACTGTATTACAATCTTCCCATTTAATCCATTTACCTTCAGAATTATGGGCACTAAAATATACATAGGCTTCTTTGTTATTTTCTGGATCATATAATATTTTAATTCTTTCTATATCTTTATAATGATATCCTAAACTTTTATTTTTTTTAAATATACCAAATAATCCAATAGCATAATTTTCTTTATAATATATTAAATATGTAATACTTTTATATAATTTATCATTATATATATATTCTTCTTCATCTATATTATAATATACTGGTATTAAACCTTCTACTATTTCATAATTTTTATTAGATGGAAATGCTTCTTCTTTATTATGTAGACATAATATTATTTCAGTTGGTTTCATTTATATATATTATAAAAAATATTATTAAATAATAAATATTTATATAATATATAATTAATACAAAAAAAATTGAATTTTTTTTTGTATTATAAAAACTATATATAATATATCAATGTGCATAAATAATGGTAAAAAATGTATCGAAAAGAAAAACATAATTACTAAAAGTTTTAGTAATTATAAACACTGTCATGAATGTAATAAGTGTACACATAAAACATTTATTCATTGCCCATTTTGTAAATATTGTATTTATAAAGGTAGTTATAGTAAACATTATTTTTATTGTAGTTCAGAAACATTATGCAAAAAAGAAAATGAAATACGTCGTAATACTTTTTAATTTTATTTATTTTTATTTTTTTCTAAAAATTGATTATATTTTTTTAATAAATAAAAGTTGAATGTTAATAATTTAGAAATAAAAGATGAATTAAATAAATTAAAAGAAGAAAATACTAGATTTAAAAGTATGAATATTAAAAAAAGATAATTGTAAGTTTATATATCTTATATCTACTAAATTATATAAAAGTGATAATATTTATATAAAATAGGAAGAACAAATGGTTAAAAAAAATGTTATTTTCATATAATACTAGAAAGATAAAAAAATGATAAATATGAATATTGTTATATATTACAGTATGAATATTATGTTAAATTTAAAAAAGAAATGTTTAAAAAATTACTTGATTATAAAAATTAAAAATGAAATATATAAATTAGAATATAAAAAAATAATTTCAAAAAATTTTGAAATATATTTATTAGAAAATTAAAAAAATTTTTATAATAATTTTTCAAATTTTTTTTTTTAAATATTTTATACTAATTGTGTTTTTTACATTATTTAAATATTGTAAATTTTTTTTTATTAAAATAATATGTTATATACATATGTTTAATACAATTACATAGATATAATATAATAATTATAGTTTCTTTTTTGGAAAAAAATACTGTTTTTTTGTAAAAATAATTAAATTTTGGAAAAAAATAATATATATATTATATATACAATGATAAATATAACATATATATTATATTTTCTTATTATACTATAAAAAAATTATTTGTAAAATGGAATTTACAAAAATTTAATTAATCATATAAAAACAAATTAAATTTTGTAAATAATATCTATATAAAATATATAGATAATAGTTATATAATATACAATAATATAAATTAATGTATTGTATAAAATTATTACAAAAATATATTATTATTTAAATTTTGTAAATTTTATTTTAAATATAATAATTAGTATAAATATAGTATATAAAAAATGTACAAATGTAAAAAATGTAATAAATCATTTATATCAAATTGTCATTTAACTAGACATTTAAATAGAAAAAACCCATGTATTAAAAAAATAATTAAATGTGAAAACTGTTTAAAAATATTTAAAACTAATCAAATATTATCAAATCATTTAAAAAGAAAAAATCCATGTATAAAGGTTGATTTAATATTAGAGAACGAGAAGTTAAAAGAGGAAAACGAGAGGTTAAAGAAAACTTCAAACATAACGAATATCCAAAATAATACAATAATTAACAATACGATCAATATTTTTACACCAGAAGGTAAACTATATCATTCATATTTTATAAAATCGAAACCATTAGAACAATTAGAATTCAATATAGATGAATTATCTAATTTAACTATAGAAGACTATACAGATGAATTATCTAATATATATAATTTTACAAATTTAATAAAAGAATTATGTTTTAATATCGATGTTCCAGATAATTGGATAATATGTAAAGATGATTTATTTAATAAATTAAAATTAAAGATAGATAAAGATAATGTAGTAAATTGTGTAGATAATATGCTATATTTAATTTACAGTATAGCAAAACAGGTTGTAAAATATGATGAATTAGATAAAGAATTAATAGAATTTTATACAACGTTTATAAATAAATATGAAAATGATGAATATAAATATGATGATAATGTAAGACAATTTATCAAACTATGTAATGAAGAATTATTCAAACATTTTTCAAAAATTATAAATACAATAAATGATAGAAAGAATAATATAAAAACAGTAGAACAAGAATTAGTATTAAATAATTTTGAAGAGGAAGATATAATATTTATAAAAAAGAATATATTAAATATTGATCTAACAAATATACTAGAAAAAAAATATACAAGAGATTTTTATAATAAAAAATTTAAAATAGGTGAATACAATTATACAGGAATAATAGATTTAAAAATGATAGATATGTTTACATATTTTTTAAAATTATTATATAAAAATCCAAATCATTTATATAACCAAACAATAAAATATGAATTAGAACAATTTTATATACATAATAATAATGAATGGAATGTTATAATTATAAATGAATTAATAAATAAAATATTTTCAAAAATACATATTATTTTAAAAATACATAAAATAAATTTACCAGAAAATATGCATTCTGAAGACTATATAGAAACTTTATATAAAGAAAAATATAATGATTATTGTAGAATTGGTGATAGTAAATATTATAAAAAAATAATAAAACAATATTATATAAATGAAAATTCATTTATTGATCATAGTAAAAATATAATATAGATTTTACTTAAACATATTTTTAATTAAAATTAAATATGCAGCATTTAAATCTCTACATAATATATTATTACAATATTTACATATATATTTACGACGATCAGAATCATCAGCAAACTGTATACGTTCAAATTTATTAAGTTCACCACATTTTGCACATGTTTTTGAAGTAAATGATTCATCAACAATATATAGTTTTTTATTTTTTTTATTAGCATATTTTTTTAATGAATTAAGAAATTGATTATGACATAATACTTTTACTAAATTATCTTCAATTGTATTAATTTTTTGAAAATTAGTACAATCAACTGAGCAAATCTGCCCAATATAAATAGTATTAAAATTTTTACAAATTAAATTAATAGTTTTAATATGTAAATCATTAATTAAATTTTTTATTTTGGTTTCTTTTTGTATTAGTGTGATATTTTTATTAGATAATACTTTATCTAATTTTTCTTTTTTAGTTTTTACTTTATAACATAATCCATCTGGGCTGTAGATTGATACAAAGTTCATTGCACCAATATCAATACTACAAATATTTTTTTTAATATTATTTTCTGGTACATCATATTTATATACAATACAGTCAAACCAAGATGATAAATTTATTTTATTCCAATATTTTTCATTTTTGTAATAAGGAATAAATAATTTAGATTGTTTAATAAGTACTTTATCAATGGGTAATTGTGTAAAACTCATACTTAATATTATAATATAATAAAAAAAAATAAAAATTCAATTTTATTTATTTTTATTATAATAATCTTTTAATAAATCATTATATCTTTGTTTATTATCTTGATAAATATATGTTAATAATGTATCTCCATTATTATTTTTAATATAAATATTACTATTTGAATATTTTAATAAAAATTTAAAACATTCAAAATTATCATATTCATATGCTATTATTAATGCAGTATCACCAAAATTATCTTGAATATTTACATTAATATCAATTTGTGATATTAACAAACGTATACAATCTATATTATTTTCGCGACAAGCCAATGTTAATGCTGTATCTCCATATATATTTTGAATATTTAAATTTATAATAGCATCTTTTAATAATTCTACCACACAATCAGTACTACCATTCATACATGCAATCATTAAAGCAGTATTACCAATTTCATTTTGATAATTTATATCAATATTAGGATTTTTTAATAATAGTTTAGTATAATTATAATCATTAGAATTAATTGAATTAAATAAATTTATATTTTTTACTTTTATCATTTTTTTTTAATTTATAATATAATAAATAATTAATTCAATTTTTTTAATTTTATATATATACTATTATGATAAAAAAAATAAATGAGTTTTCATTAAAATATGAATGGTTATTGTTAATTTGATTTTTTTTATTTTATTTTTATAGTAATTATATAATAAACAAGATATAGTTAATAATATAGCAGTAGAGCAAATAGAAATAGTAATTATTTTCCAATTAGATATTTTATCATAATTTGGATAATTTGTATATCCAGATATACAAATACATTCATGATTAATTAAACTTGCTCTATTTAAATTACAATTATTTTTTATATTTTGCCTTGGTCTATTATTACATATACTATTTTGTGGATTAAAATTATATAAAAATAAACATTTTTTTATAATATATTTATAATATATTTATAATATATTTATAATATATATTTAACATATATTTATTTAATTTATGATAAGAATATATATATATGGATAATAATTTTTTAAAAACAATAATACACAATAATGTATTATCAAATAATATTGATAAAAAACAAAGTATAATAGTATTATTATTAGCACAAATTTGTACTTTGTATGATCCAACACCATATACATTTATAATAAATGTATATAAATTATATAAATTAAAAATATTAGATTCAATTAATTTTTTATATGATTTAAATATATTACAACAAAATATAGAATATAATGATTTAGATAATAATATAAATAAATTAGTTAAATATAATAAAGATATAGATGAAAATATAATTATAAATAAAATAAAGGAATTAAATACTAATGTTAATATTAATTTATATGAATTAGAAAATATACATTTTTCAAAATATTATAATGAATTTAATGAAATAAAAAAAATAGGAAGTGGTGGATTTGGATCAGTATATAAAGCTATTAATAAATTAGATAATAATATTTATGCTATAAAAAAAGTTAATTTTAAATATAATAAATTAAATGATATAAATATGGAATATTTAATAAGAGAAATACAATGTTTATCAAAATTAGATCATCATAATATAGTAAGATATTATACTTCATGGATAGAACCAACATGGTTATATAATTATATAAATAACAAAAGTAATCATAATAATGAAAATTTAATTGAATCATTTAATAGTTATACATCATCTGAAGAAGAATTAAAAAATGAAATAATAACACAACCGAATACAATAAAATATTATTTAACATTATATATTCAGATGAAATTATATGATAAATTAACATTAAAAGATTGGTTAGTAAAAAGAGAATATATTAATAATGATATAAATATATTAATTTTTACACAATTATTAAATGGATTACATCATATACATAAAAAAAATATAATACATAGAGATTTAAAACCAGAAAACATATTTATTGATGATGAATTACAAATAAAAATAGGAGATTTTGGTTTATCAAAGGATATATCAGATATATATAATTTCAATAATTATAATAATATAAATGATATAACAAATAATACAACTGGAATTGGTACATATTTATATACAAGTCCTGAACAATTAAATAATACAAAATATGATAATAAAACAGATATATATAGTTTAGGTATTATATTATTTGAATTATTTATGAAATTTGATACATTAATGGAAAGATCAATAATAATAAATAAAATAAAAGAAGATCCAAGTAAAATACCAGATGAATTTAAAACTAAATATTCAAAAATATATAATCTTGTTATAAAAATGATATCATATAATTCAATAGATAGACCAACAACTAATGAATTATTAAATGATGAATTATTTTCTACATTATATTTATATAAAAAAATAATTAATCAAGATATTATTATATCAAATTTAAAAAAAGAAATTGAAATATTAAAATCAAAATAATATATTTATGTTTTTAATAAATTAGGTAAATCTTTTGAATAATATTTTGGAATATTAGTACATGTGTAAATTAAATATGTATATCCAGTTATAGATGCAATATTTAATAAATGATCTTTTACCATATTTTTACCATCTTTATATTCTACACTAAAATGCATAATAATATTAGTTAATATTATTGAAAAAATCCATAAAATAAAAATTATTAATTTAATTTCCATTTTTTTTATATATTATTGGTAATAAAATAATATAATAATAAAAATAATTATAGTTATCATAAAAAGAAAACATAAATATTTATTGTTTTTATTTCCATTTTTTATTTGTTTAAAATCATAACAATTATTATGGTCTTGTAAATCAGGAATATTAAAAGTTATATATTTTGTATTTTTCATATTTAAATATTTATTAATATAATAATAAATATTTAAAAATAAAAAAATATATATTGTACATAATTTTATAACTTATATAAAAAATAAAATTTAATAAAATATTTAAATACCATTATATATATCAGATAAATCATCATATTGGAAAATTTTAAAAATTACAATAATATATAACATAAAATATAAACAAGATATTACTATATTATATATCATAATAAATATATTCCAGAAATGATTAAATGAAGTTGAATAAGATAAAATTGCAAAATATAAAATAGTAATAGATCTTCCAAGTAAATTATTTAGAAAATTAAAATTATTATTATAATATTTATTAAATTCTTTAATATCATATGTTAATGTAATTATACCAAATAATATAATATATAATCCAATTATAATATTATAAAATTCAAAATATAAAATAATACCAATACCTTGTATAATTGTAAATATACAACCTAATGCATAGATACAATTTACAAATGTATGAAATTTTAATAATAAATTATTAATTTCAGAATTATCATTATTTGATGATATATATGAATTATTATCAATAAATTGTTTTTCTTCTTCATTTAAATTTTCATTATATACTGGTTTTTCTTCTAAAATAACTGTATTATTATTATAATTATTTAAATATGACATTTTATATTATTATTTTTTTTAAATAAAAATATCAATTTTTTATTTATAATCAGATTGAATAATGTTTTCATATCCAAAAGGATGAGCTAAAATAAAATGTAAATTTTCAGTATATTGTTCATATAATTTAATTAAAGCTAAATCATCTTCAGACCATTTATCTAATTTTTCAAAACTATCTAACATAAAATTTTTAGTACATACATATGGTTCATTTTCTGATGGTATTAATGTTAATGCAGTAATTAAACCTAATTCCGAAATTTCCTCATTAAATCCATATATACGAACTGGTTTATTACAACTTTTAAGTTTATAAAATTTATAAAATGGATGACTTAAATAAGCTTTTTTTATTTTTTCCGGTCTAGATTTAAACCATTCAGATTCATAAAGTGATTTATTAAATTTTTCTATACGATCATCAAAAATATGATGATCTATTTCAAATTGTTCAATTTCTTTATTAAATAGTTCTTTATCAATAATTAGCTCTTCTTTATTTATTTCTTCCATATCTATATTATATATTATATATGATAAATAATATTTAAATTTTTATATTAAATAAATATCATATATATATATACTATAACAAAATGAAATTTAATCTAATATTATTTTTTAATATTATTATTACATTTTGTAATACTATAATGGCTCAATCAAAATATGAATATAGGGGATTTATGTTAGATACGGCTAGACAATTTTTTCCATTATCAACAATTAAAACTATAATTGATTATATGGATGAAGCAAATTTAAATAAATTTCATTGGCATTTAATAGATAATGAAGGTTTTAATATTGAATGGGATTATGATTATAAACGTTTAACAAATTATGGTTCATTAAAAGGGCAATACTATACAAAAAATGATTTAATAGAAGTAATTAACTATGCAAGTAAATATAATATTGAAGTTATTCCTGAATTTGATTTTCCAGGCCATACAAAAGCATTTGGTAAAGCATATCCAGATATAATGTTAACTGGGTATGATGATGAATTAGATTTAAGTAATCCAAAAGTATTTCCTTTATTAGATAAATTGTTTACTGATTTTATACCTATTTTTAATAAATCTGAATATATTCATTTTGGGCATGATGAGTCAAGTAATCAACCATCGGAGTTAATTAAATCTTTAACATTTGCAGCAGGTACTGCTACTAAATATAATAAAATTCCTATTGTATGGGATGATGTATTTACTGATGCCAGACTTAGACAACCTAAATGTAAACCAATTGTAGTACAAGTTTGGCAAGATAGTGAAAGTCTTGATATTATTTTAAATTTAGAGTATAGAGCTATTGTATCTATTGCAGATTATTTTTATTTAGGTGGTAAATATTCACCTAAGGACTATGTTTTTCCTAATAATGAGAATATCATAGGTTTTGAAGTCGTATTTTTCACATCAGAATCAGACGATAATGAAGATGTTAGCTGGATTAAACCATTTTTAATGGAGTGTTCTGAATTTTAATATATATTTATATTTAGCAAAAATATAAATATATATATTGATTTTAGATATATAAAAATATGCTACATATAATTATGAGAATAAACCAAAATAAGATATCAATATAATTAAACTATATTATGATAAAAAAATTGATTAAAAAATTGATTAAATATAAATATAAACAAATAATATAATTATAATAAAATGTTTAACTTAACATATTTATTATTATCATTAATTGTTTTAATAAATGGTGAATATTATGAAAGCTGTATTAAACCAAATCATATAACTTTATCATTTGACGATGGTATTCATAAGAACACACAAGGTTTAGTTGATGTTTTAAATAATTATGGAATTAAAGCAATATTTTTCATTAATGGTTTACATATTGTTCGAAATAATGATTTTGAAACAGTTGTAAAACAAATGAATATTGATGGCCATACCATCGGTAGTCATACATTTTCACATGAAGCAATGGAAAAATTAAATGGATTTAATGTTATGCGAGAATTATATGATAATGAATTGATTTTTCGTGAATTGTTTAATGTAAGACCACGATACTTTCGAGCTCCTTACTTTTCGTATAACGACGAAATTTATAATACAATAACATACAATTTTGGATATGATTTTATTGGAACAAATGTAATGCCACCTGATTGGACTGGAATTTCAGCACAAGAAATTGTTGACTTTATGGTAAATAAATTGGTAACTGAGTCTACTACTGGAAAGATAACTTTACAGCATGATAAAATGATTAATAATATTGAAGCATTGGAAATGTTTATTGAATATGGGATGGCAAATAATTATACATTTGTATCATTGGCTGAATGTTTAGGACATACAACTTCATATATTGAAGATAATAAATATGGTCCTAATTTAAATACCGGTATAAATATAAATTAAATAAACAATATATAATTATATATTTTATTTTTTAATTAAATAATAAAATATATAACTAATATATAATAATTTAATGAATATTAAATTGTTTTTTGATTTTTATATATCAAAAAAATATAAAAAGAAAAATAGAATATGTATTGATATAGAATGTAATAAACAAGCTACATATAATTATGAAAATAAAAAAAAAGATTATATTGTAAAATACATAAATTAGAAAATATGATTGATGTTATTCATAATAATTGTATTAAATGCAAATTAAATAGACCTATATATAATTATGAAAATAAAAAAAAAGTATTATATTGTAATAATTGTAAAAAAGATGATATGGTAAATATAATTAGTATAAAGTGTACTAAGTGTAAAATAAAAATACCAAATTATAATTATATAAATGAAAAGATAGCATTATATTGCAATGAATGTAAATTAGATAATATGGTTAATATTAAATCTAAAAAATGTATAAATTGTAAAGTTAAACAACCTACTTTTAATTATATAAATGAGAAAAGATAGCAGAATATTGTAACGATTGTAAAAAAGAAAATATGATAAATATACGAACTAACAAATGTATAGAATGTAATAATAAACAACCAATATATAATTATAAAAATGAAACAAAAGCATTATATTGTAATAAATGTAAAAAGGAAAATATGATTAATATAATATCAAAAAAATGCATAACTTGTGAAATAAAAATACCAAATTTTAATTACGAAAATGAAAAAAAATGCATTATATTGTAGTAATTGTAAATTACAAGATATGATTAATATTAAAGATAAAAAATGTATAAAATGTAATTTAACGCAAATAAAAAAAATATAAAGAACATTGTCTTAGATGTTTTATAAGATACTTTCCAAATGAACTAATCGTAAGAAATTATAAAATTAAAGAGAAACACGTGATAGATTATATAAAAGATGAATATAAAGGGTTAGATTTAATATATGACCAAACTATTTTATGTGGATGTTCAAAAAGAAGACCAGATGTATTTATCGATTTATTTAATTATACGATAGTAATTGAGTGTGATGAGAATCAACATAAATCTAAAACAATATGAAGAAGAAGAAAGGAAATGGGATATCTATGATGATTTAGCAGGAAGACCAATTGTATTTATAAGATTTAATCCTGATGGGTATAAAGATGAAAATAACAAAAGAGTAGCATCTTGTTTTAAAATTTGTAAAACAACTGGAATTCAAATTATAGCAAATAAAAAAGAATTTAATAAAAGATTAACAAAATTAAAAGAAACATTACAATATCATTTAGAAAATAAACCAAAACAAGATATCAATATAATTAAGTTATATTATGATAAAAAAATTGAATAATAATATATAAATAATATATAAAATGAATAAACAAACAATATATAAAGAAGGTAATATAAATCTAAATTTACATAAAAAATTTATGAAGAATTTATTAAAAAAAGAAAAAAGGAAATCATTAATAAAAAAAATATTATATAAATTAAAAATTAAAAAATAATTTATTAATTTTTTTTATAAAATTAAAATTAATAAATTAAAAATTAAAATTAAACTTATTTTTTTATTAAATTGTAATGAATTACTATAATTAATATTTATTAAATTACAGTTACATTCATTAAATCTTTCTTTATTTTTAATAATATTTATTTTATCTTGTAATTCATTAATAGTTGTTTCATTTGTAGATTTAATTATATTAATATCATATCTTGTTATAAAAATATTATAATAATTACATATATGCATATCATTAGCATATTTACCATCTGCAATTCTATTAATATTACCAACATCAATCATACATTTTCTATTAGAATTACCCATTATATTAAATAATATTTTAAATATTTAAATTCAAATTTCTTCTATGTTTAACTGATTCAGCTAAATTATTTAATAATACATCAGTAGTTTCTAAACTTACACATGAATCAGTTACAGAAATACCATATTTTAACTTTCCTTTTTCTAATGGTTGATTATCTTCATATATATTGCTTTCAATCATTACACCCATAATATTATTATTACCTTTAGAAACTATATCACAAATATAATTACATACCATTGGTTGATTTTTATAATCTTTTAATGAATTACCATGTGAACAATCTATCATAATTTTTGGTTCTAATTTTTGTTCTAATAATTTATTTATAGTATCATTAATATCATTTTCATAATAATTTGGTCTATTTTTTCCACCTCTTAATATAATATGACAATCTTTATTGCCTTTTGTTGATATTATTGAAGCAATACCATATTCATTAATACCAGGGAAATATTGTTGATGATTACAAGTTTTAATAAAATTTATTGAATCTATAATACAGCCATTTGTGCTATTTTTTATACCTAATGGCATAGATAAACCAGATGCTAACTTTCTATGTAAAGAAGATTCAACTGATCTAGCACCTATAGCACCCCAAGAAACTAAATCAGCGGTATATTGTGGTAAAATAGTATCTAAAAATTCTAAAGCAATAGGAAGTTCTAATTCATTAATATCTAATAATAGTTTTCTAGCGAAATGAATTCCTTTATTGATATTATAAGATTCATCTAAATCAGGGTCATATAATATTCCATTCCATGCATTACAAGTTCTAGGTTTTTCTAAATAAGTTCTCATAATAATTAATAATTCATTAGAAAATTTCTGAGAAATTTGTTTTAATTTAATAGCATAATCATATGCTGCCTTTATATCATGAATACTACATGGTCCAACAATAACTAATAATCTATCATCTTTATTATTTAATATATTCGATATATCTTCTCTAGTTTTATTAATTAATTTATTTATACTATCAGTAATTGGAAATTTTTTTAAAATATTAATTGGTGATATTAATTGATTTATATTTAATATATTTTTGCTTTCTAATTTTTTACATTTCTTTTTTTTATTTAAATGCCTTTCTAAATTCTGTTTAGTATTGCATATTTTATTACATATATCGCATTTTAAAACACGATTACATGGAATTTTCTTACCATAATGTTGTTTTAACTTATATTTATCAGTGAATTCTTTATTACATTTAATACATATATATTCTTCGATAGAATTCATATTTTTTTTAATAAAAATATTATAATATAATATAATAATATAATTAATATAATATATTAATTATATTATTTTTACATTTTAAATAATTGATTAATATATAATATTATTTAAAATTGAATAATATATATCATAATATTATAATATTTTATACTATGACTAAATTTAATTGTATTAAATCAAATTTATACTGTCTATATTGTAATAATAATACAAATAATAATAATGAAGAAATGTGTAATTATTGTTATGATGATATGTCATTAAAATTTGAATGTAAATTATGTAAAACGCATTATTATTATTATAACTATTCCAGTAACCCAACAGTATGTTATAAATATATTAATAGTATTAATTTAATCAAAAAATTATTAAAACGTTATATTTTTAGAAAAAAAATTAATTTATATTATAATATTATTTTATATGATTATTATAATCCTAAATCACAATCATTATTACATAAAGTAAAAAGTTTTGATAAAATATATAATAATCCAAAATTATTATATATTGATTCTAAAATAAAATTAAAAACATTAATATTCAAATAAATTTAATAATTTTTTTTATATTAAAAAATTGAAATATTATAAATTATAATATATTTATAAATATAATTATAATATGGGAAATAAAATTATGAATAAAAATATAACATATAATTCATCATATATTTCTTTTAATATTATTACAGAATATAATTTAATATGTAAATATTGTAATGAATCATTTAATTTAAAAAAAAATCTAGAAAAACATGAAAATATATATTGTAAAAAATGTCCATTATATAATTCAGATAAAGATATAATTACAAATATTAAATATATTGGAAAAAAACTAATTAATAAATTAAATTAAATTAAACATATATAACTATATATAATAAATAATGTATTATTTGAGAAAACTAAATATTATAAATGATCCTAATGAAATATCCAAACCAGTTCAAGTAATAATATTTAGTATAATTGGTATATTAGTATTATGTAGTATTGTATATTTTATTTATAAAATATATTGTAATAATTAAAAATAGATAATATTAATTATAAAAAAAATTGAGATAACAATTAATACTAATAATTATTTTTTTTTTTAATTAATTGTATTTTTAATAATATTTGAACATAATTCTGGATATTCATAGTGTGGAATATGATTACATTTATTTATGATATTAATATTTGGTTTATATTTTAAATTATCTTTTATTTTTAATAAAGTATGTATACTAGTAATTTGATCATTATAACCCCATATAAATGTAATTGGTTTATTAATTAATGGTAAATAATGATCTAGTATATTTAAATTATTTAATATAATAAATTTAAATATTTGTATATATATTTCTCTTTGTTTTATATTTTCTTTTAATAATTGACTTAATATATAATCATTAAAAAATAATGATTTTTTATATAATAGTAATGTTATAAGTATATTAAATTCATATATATTATTTGGAAATAATAATAGCTTTCCAGTATCTTTGTATATTTTTAATAATATATTGTTTTTATTATATATACCACATGTATTCATTAAAATTATTTTTTTAACATATAATGGATATTTTATATTATATAAACTTACAAATAATCCACCCATTGATGTTCCAATTAAATTAAAATAAGTATTTGGTATAATAGTATTAATAAAATTATATAAATATATTAATTGATTATTTATAGAATAATTAAAATTATATTTATTTTGTATTACTTTAGTATTACCATGTTCTATTAAATCTGGTATAAGTATTCGATATTTATTATTTAATTGTTTAATTAAAGGATAATAAGATAAATTTTTATTTCCCTGGAATCCATGAAAAAATATTATAATTTGTCTATTATCATTTTTTATTTTATTATCTAAATAACACCATTTAATATTATTAATTATAATATAATTTTCATGAATACAACAATTATATTGTTGTATTTTATTAAATAAATTTAATAAAATCATATTATTATTATATATATTATATATTTTATTATATAATTAAAAAAATAATTATAAACTAAATTTAATTTAATTTTTTAATTATTATCAATTAAATTTCTTAAATATAATCCACTTGGGTCATTATTATTTTGAAATGATTCACACCATTGTATTGCTCTTTCTGTACTACAAGCAATTGTGTCACACTGATGTACGGTTTTAGCCATACTTTCAGTTGGAAAATGTTTAGTAAATATAGTTCTATATAAAAATGCTTCTTTAGTTAAAGGTGTATTACATTCATATAATAAATGAGCTAAACTCATTTGTTTATCTGTTATATGAATATTTGCATATTCTTCTAATTTTTTTATCCAATTAGTATTATCACTTGATACACCATCACTAAATTGTTCTTTACGTCTCCATAAAATTTCATCAGGTAAGTATGGGTCATCTTTAATATCAAATGCTTTGCGTAAAATATATTTTTCCATATATTTATGCTCTTCATTAATCATTTTATTTAAAGGATTAATTGACATAACATATTTTAAAAAGTAAGGATCAAGAAATGGTACTCTAGTTTCAAGTCCTACAGCTGCAGTTGCTTTATTAGCTCGCAAACAATCATATTTATGTAATAATAATAATTTATCAATTGTTTCATGGTGAAACTCAACTTTATTGGGAGCTTTATGAAAATATAAATATCCACCAAATGCTTCATCACTACCTTCACCAGATAGTACCATTTTAAATCCCATTGCTTTAATTTTTCGTGATAAAATATACATTGGAATAGATGATCTAATTGTAGTAATATCATAAGTTTCTAAATGATAAATAATATCATCTAAAGCATCAATACCTTCTTGAATAGTATAAGTAAATGAATGATGTTTAGTATTTAAAAATTTAGCAACAATCTGTGCCGATGCTAAATCTGTAGAACCTTCAATACCAATTGAAAATGTATTAACTTGTTCTTTAGAATTTCTAGCGACAATGGAAGCAACCAATGAAGAATCTAATCCACCAGATAAAAATAATCCATATGGTACATCTGTCATCATACGTCTTTTTACTGCTTTTTCAAATTGAGTTTTTAAATAATTTAAACATACATTTTCAACTGGAATATAATCTTTAACCATCCATCGTGGTTTATACCATTGAATAAATTCATTTTTATAATACATATATCCAGGTGGAAAAGTATTAATATATATACATAAAGATACTAAAGCTTTCATCTCTGAAGCAACTACAAATGCACCATCATGTGTATATCCATAATATAAAGGTGTTATACCAATGTGATCTCTTACAACCAATAATTGATCTTTATTAGCATCATATAAAATAAAACTAAACATTCCATTTAGTTTATTAATAAAGTCATTACCATATTTTAAATATAATGGAATTAATACCTCACAATCTGATTCAGTTTTAAAATTATAATCAGGAAATTCTAATTTTAATTCTTTATAATTATAAATTTCTGCATTCACGGATAAAATAATTGACTCATCATCATTAGTTAATGGTTGTGCACCAGATTCAATACCAACAATAGCTAAACGAGTGTGTCCAATACCAATTTTATTTGGAATAATTTTACAATTACTATAATCTGGTCCTCTATTGTTAAGTATCTTATTCATTTTTAAAATTTCTTTTCTTAACTCATATTCATTTTTATTTTTATAAATTGCACAAATACCACACATGTTTAAAATTTAATTTATTATTAATATAAATATATATTAATATTATAAATATAAATCAATTTTATTTTTAAATGAAAAAAATAACTTATATATTATTAATTAGAGAATATGAATTTTTATCTATATCATTAAGTGATAATGAGACTAAATTTAGTTTACCAGGTGGTAAACTAAAAGATAATAGTGATTTTATAACTACTGGTATTATAGAATTATATGAAGAAACAGGATTAACAGTACAAAAAGATGATTTAGTATTATTATATACACATTATAATAATGAATTTTATATAAAAATATATTTATCATTTTGTCATACTGGTAAAATTATTATAAATAAAGATTATAAAGTAAAATGGTTATCAATTGAATATTTATATAATTTTAATAAAGATATATATTATAAATATATGGATTATTTAACTATATAAATAAAATTGAATATTATTTATATAGTTAAATAATAAATATGTCTCATTTAATTAATACTATATATATTAAAGATGATATGAATAATTTGTTAAGAGAATCATTTAATGCAGGCCAATTAATGATTATTATTATAGAAATACAAAATCATTTTGGGGATACTGTATTTATTAAATCGTTTGGAGAAGATAATATAAATACATATAATCAAATTAATGTATATATAAATAATAAAAAAATACAAGTTATTGTTGATGATATTAATAAACAAGAAATTAATAATAGAAAATATATATTAAAATGTATTGGTCCATTAATTATAGATAATAATAATTGTAATTGTGAATTAATAAATGGATGTATATGTTTTGAACCACTATATTGTTATCATATTAGTGAATTATTAAATTATATATATGAATTACAACAAACACATGAAAATAATAATTTACAATATTTAAGTATTAGTTCATCTTCAGAGCCAGAATCAGAAGATGAATTATATATTGAAGAAAAAGAATAATATATCATATTTTTATAAGATATATAAATAATATAAAAAAATAGATATTAAAATAATATTTAATTAAAAATATATTTATTTTTTTTTATATTTATATAGTTATTGTTAGATAATATTAAAAATAATAAAAAATGTTATATGTAATTGGATATTTTGGTCACAATAATTTTGGTGATGAACAATATAAAGTTTCATTTAAAAAACTATTTAAAATAGAAGAAATAGAATTTATAGATTGTGATAAATTAGATAGATATAAATTTGATGAAACTGATATTATAGTATTAGGTGGTGGTGATGTTATAAATAATTATTTCTTAGATAAATTAAGTGATAAATTTAATTATAAAAAAAATAATATATATGCTATATCAGTTGGTATACCATTTTTAGATATTATAATAAAGACACCAAAAAAATTAATGATATTTAATAAAATATTTGTAAGAACACAACAAGATATAACATTACTAAAACAATATTATAAAGATATATATTATTTACCAGATATATCATGTAATATATTTGATACACCAAATAGTATAATGTCTATAAGACGTAATTCAACAAAAACAATATGTTTTTGTTTATCAAGAAATATATATGATAAAAACAATATTGAATTATATAACATGTTTATAAATAATTTATCACATATTATATCATATTTAGTATGTAAGAAATATAACATAATATTTGTTCCATTTAATACAAATAATATAAATAGTAATGAAAATGATATATATATTCAAAACGATATAATGGATTTATTAACAAATAATATTAAAAAAAATATAACAAATATAACAATAACACAAAGTTTAGCAGATGTTCAACAAATTTTTAGTAAATGTGATTTAATTATCCCTATGAGATTTCATGCAACATTATTTTCAATATATTTAAATATACCATGTATACCATTAATTACAACAAGAAAATTGATCAATTTAATGAAAGATATTGATTGGAAATATAAATATATTTTACCATTAGATAATAAATTTAAACCAACTGATTTAAATATGAATAGATTTACTAATATATTAACAAATTTATTAGATAATTATAAAGATGCAGTTAAACATCTAACTATTGTAAATAAAAAAATTAATAAATATTATTTAAGAATTAATCCTATAATACAAAATATATTAGAAAATAAAGAAACAAAAAAAAATATATATAATAATACAACAGAAAATTTAACTGATGTGAAAATAAAATTAATAATGAAAAAAGTAAAAGAAATATTTCCACTATATCCAGATATCACAAATGAAGAAGAACAAAAAATATGTGTACAGTATATAAGTTATCATTTAACTAATAATATTGATTCTCAATATAATCATGGTTTATTAGAAAAAATATTTAATAAAGAATATGATTATTTAAATGAATGGAAATGGATAATTAGTGATGTATTAAATAATAATGATAAAGTACAAAAAACAACTACAAGAATTATTAATAATTATAAATCAACTAAATATTATAAATTAAATTATATTAATTTATATAATAATGAAAATATTCATCGTTCTGGATGGGATTATGTAATATCTAATTTAATTAAATATCATTCAGATGATGAAAAATTACCAATATTAGATTTATATTTAGATAAAACGTTTCATTGGAATGAACAAATTAATAAAATATTAGATATTATACCATATAATACAAATTGGTATGGATTTATTCATCATACATGTGATACTACATTTAGTAAATATAATACAATAGAATTATTTCAGAAAGAATCATTTATTAGATCATTAGTATATTGTAAAGGACTAATTGTATTATCTAATGATTTAAAAACTAAAGTTATTTATATATTATCTAAATTAAATTTAAGTAATATACCCGTATATAGTATTTGCCACCCAACAGAAGTAAATGTAGAATTATTTAATTTAGATAAGTTTGAAAAAAATAAAGAAAGAAGTATTATACATATAGGTGCATGGCTTAGAAATATATATAGTTATTATAATACTGATTTTCCTAATAATATAGAAAAAAAATCATATTTTAGTAATAATATATATTTATCACTTAATAGAAAAATATTAAAAGGACTACAAATGATGAATTATTTTCCATCTGATGAAATAGTAAATAAATTAAAACCTAGTCATAGTTTTGATAATAACTATGGATGTATAAGTGATGAAAGCTTTTGTGCAAATAATTTAGATAAAAATAATTGGCATAATCATTTTTATGAAAATATAAATAATAAATTAAATTCTATTGAAATATTACAATTTAAAACAAATGATGAATATGATAAATTATTAACACAAAATATAGTATTTTTAAATTTAGTAGATGTGTCTGCTTGTAATACATTAATTGAATGTATTGTAAGAAATACTCCTATTATAATTAATAAACATCCTGCAGTAGTAGAATTACTTGGAAAAGATTATCCATTATATTTTAATTCAAATTCTTTACAATATGATATATATAAAATCTTAACATATGATAATATTAAAAAGGCACATAATTATTTAAAAAAATTAGATAAAGCTAAGTATACTATTGAAGATTTTATTTTAAAACTTAATAACATTTTTATTAAAATGTAAATTATAAATTACAAGTATAGCTATCTAATAATATATATTTATGGAAAATATAAAATAGAAATAATTTAAAAACTAAATCCATAAAATAAAATAAAATATGTTTTAATTTAATTGAATTTTCTGATATAATAATAGATTTAAATATTTCTGTTTGTTTTTTAACATTAAATGAAATATTTTTATTAAAATCAACCAAATCATTTACACTTTTTTCCATACATTTATTAATACTTATATCAATTTTTGCAATATTATCATTAATACAACTAAATTGTTTATAAATTCTATTTAATATAAGTTTATTTTCTTTTGCAAAATCATTAAATGTATGAATAGATACTATCTTTTGAAAATTTGTATTTAAATATTCTCTAGTAATTAATTCATTAAATTTTTGATCTTCTGTTAAAAAATCACTATTTTTTTCTTCATTTTCTTCATTGTTTTCTTTTTGTTTTTTTAAATTATTTAATTCTTCTTTAAGTTTATTATGTTCATTAAATAATCTTTGTGAATTTGGTGAATCCATTACCATATTATATTATAATTATAACTATATTATATATATATAGTTATATTTAAATAAAATTATTTATTATATACTTTTCTATTAATTTTAAATAAATAATTATTAATATTATTTATTAATATATCTAATTTAGAATGAATAATATTACAGTTATTATATACTATTTTTAAATTATTTAAACCTTTAATTGAATCTTTTAATGCATTTTTTAAATCTATTAATTTTCTACAAGTATCTATTGATTCATTATCCATAATATTATTAGATGTATTATTATAAGTTATAGATAATGATTCATTAGCTATTTGTTCTTTACTTGTTATATTTTCAAATTCAATATAATAAGAGAAATCAATTTTTGTATTTAATATATGATTAATATATAAAAATATTTCATTATATATTAATATTAAATTTTCAATATTTTTATTTCTATCAATATTATAATAAAATCTATATAAACTAAATAAAATATCATCTTTTTTAATTATTATTAATTTTTCATTATTAATATAAAATTTATTATGGCTTTGTAATATTGATATTGATTTAAGATTAATTAAATATTTATCTATATTATCCATTTTGTTTATTATAATATTTTAATTATATATATTAAAATATCTTTTTTTAATAATTAATTATTTTTTATAATTAATTATTTTTAATAATTAATTATTTTTCTTTTATTTTAAATAATTAATAATAATTATGTTTGGTTATATATAGTTAACTTTGTACAACTAAAAAATGTGTAAAATTTGTACAAATGAATATAATGAAATAGATTTAAAAATAATTATACAAAATTGTGATAAAATAAAAACAATACCAAATAATTTAATAAATTTAGAATTTTTAGAAATAAAAAATTGTAAAAATTTATTAAATATATCAAATAATTTAATAAATTTAAAAAAATTATTTATTTCTAATTGTGAATTATTAGAAAATTTACCATTAGAAATATATAAAATAGAACACCTAAGAATTGATAATTGTCAAAAATTTAAATATATTAATACAAATTATATTAATTTAAAATGTTTACAAATAATATATTGTAATTTAATTAATATAATACCTAAACAATTAATAAATTTAAATGAATTATTTATTATAGATTGTTTTAATATTAATATATTACCTATCGAATTAATTAATTTAAATACATTATGTTTATATAATTGTTTTAGTATATCTAATATACCATTAGAATATATTAATTTAGAAAGATTAGAAATATTATATAATAATAATATTTCTAATATAAGTAATAATTTTATAAAATTAAATCATTTAGAATTAATTGCATGTAATAATATAACAAGTTTACCAAGAAGTTTAGTAAATATTAAATATATATGCTTATATAAATGTAATAATATATATTATATACCATTAGAATATAATAATTTAGAAATAATACATATATCTAAATGTAATAATATAGATGAAATATTTATTAAATTAATTAATATAGGACTATTAGATATGTCAGAAGATGGTGATTTGGAATTAACTATTATACATAATAGTTATACTATATCTAAATATATTGCATTACAATATATTAAATATTTTTATGTTAATGGTAAGAAAAAAAGAAAATTATTAAAATTAAATTTACAAAAATATTATTATTATATTCTAGATGATTATTTTTGCCCATCATCAAAATATATACAATATTTTGCAGATAATATTGATGATATTGATGATTCACCTAGACGAATTGCATATTTAAATAATAACAATGAATTAAAAATATTAAATATTAAAAAATAATTATTTATTAAAATTTAAATTACCAAATTCTCCAAAATATTTTATTGTAGCAACATCTCTTGCTTTTGCAGCATCTTCTTCATTTTTAAAATACCTTTATCTATATACCATTTAAATTTATTTAATATTTTATAATCTTCTTTTGATACTATACAATATATATTATTATTTAATAAAATACTACAATCCTCCATTTTTTATATAATTATTTATTTAAAAAATAATTATATATTATATAATATAATATATAATTATTTTTTAAAAATGAAATTTGAATTATTTGTAGTCTCTATTTTTTTCTGTTTTTATAATGTATTAAGTCATACATGGATTGATAGACTTACATGTGAAGATACAGGTGAAGTTGGTTATATTAGAAATTATCAGGGTAGGGATCAAATTCAAGACTTTGATTTATTTATGACTTATTTATTAGAAGGTAGAAATAAATATGATAATATTTGTTCACCACATCAAAGAGAAAATAACTATTATCCAAATTATCCAAAATTATCTTGTCCTGCTGGATCAAAAGTACAATTCGTATATAATACAAATGGACATACAACAGAATCATCTATTATAGGCGATCCAAGAGAACGAAATTCAAATGGAGGTAGTACAGAAACGTTTTGGGCTATTATGATGAATAACCAAGTTTATCCTAATCAATTATTTAAACTTGGTGATGTAAATACTAACCCACAATTTAATGATGAATCAGGATTAATTAATGATATTGTAAAACATCAAAAGTTTAATTTTAATGATGTATGTGACAATGTATCAAGTCAAGCGTGTATTGGTGAATTCACAATTCCTACTAATGTTATAACTAATAGGGATTATCAATTTGTATGGTACTGGGAATTAGATAGAGATTATATGTCTTCTGGTGAATTATATACCAGTTGTTTTGACATTAATATTACACCATCAAGTCAAACACAAGTAATACCAGTTCCTATATCATATTCTACACCAACTGTAATACCATGTATTACACCATCGCCAACCCCAACACCTATCCATGAAAATTGCATAACTAATCCATAAAATTTAAATTACTATATTCCATTCTTGATACATATGTATAATTTATAATTTCTTTTTTTCTATTTCTTAATGGTATTTTATAGTTTTCCATTTTAGGTATAATAATATATAATTATATATTAAAAAATAATATATGTATTTTATAACCCATAAAAAATTGAAAAATATATATATAAATATATATAAAAAAGTATAACTAAAATGTGTGAAAATACTTGTACTATATGTGTAAATAAATATAATAAAAAAAGTTATAGAGTTATATGTTATAATTGTAATAAAGAATGTTGTAATAAATGTATACAACAATATATAATAAGTTCAAATAAAGAAGAATGTATGTATTGTAATTTACATTATAGTAATAATTTTATACTAGATAATTTATCTAAAAGCTTTATAACTAAAGAATATAAATTACTAAAACAAAAAAAATATTATGAAATTGAAAAAAAAAAATTTCCAGATAATATGTTACAAATTGATATATTAAAACAAAAAAAATATTTTATTGAAAAATATAAAGAGATAAATATAAAAAAACAAAATAGTACAAATAATATAACAAATATTA
>Ga0224510_10000313_pt1 | contig 39328 bp, 38 predicted proteins | sample SF_May12_sed_USG_FD_170161 | JGI IMG/M metagenome (GOLD analysis project Ga0224510, IMG submission 170161) | Sediment microbial communities from San Francisco Bay, California, United States - SF_May12_sed_USGS_4_1 | ecosystem: Environmental > Aquatic > Marine > Sediment | place: USA: California... | reverse complement strand
GCAGATCGTCTGCTGCGCGTCGCCCGGGTACCTCGCGCGGCGCAGCGAGCCGATCCGCGCCCCGGCGGACCTCGCGCATCACGAGTGCCTGAGCTACACCAACGTCGGCATGCCGAACGCGTGGCAATTCGACGGCAGGAAAGGGCGCGAATCGCGCGTGTCGTTGCGTATGCCGCCGCGACACCGCGCCAACAACGGCCAGGTGCTCGCATCGCTCGCCGTGCAGGGAATGGGCGTCGTGTACGAACCGGACTTCATCGTCGCGCACGATGTCCGCGCGGGACGACTCGTGCCTTTGCTGCCGGACTACCGGCCGCCGCGATCACCGATTGCCGCGGTCTACCCGAGCCGGCGGCATCTGTCGGCCAAAGTGCGCTCGTTCGTCGAGTTCCTGGCCGAGCGCTACGAGCGACAGCAGGAATGGAGCCTCGACGACATTCTCGGCTAGCACGCCCGGATTTCCGGGCGCGGTAGCGCTCCAGTCCAGGCAATCTCTCGACTTACTGCTCGCGCATCGGCGCGTCCGGCTTCCACGCCGGGTCGTCGAAGAACTTGCCATACGCGTTCAGCGCGCCGTGGATGAGCGCCGCGCCGTCGTGACGTAAGCGCGCAGGATCCTCGCCACGCATGAGCGAAATGCCCTGCAGCAGGTCGGCGACGATGAGGTGCAGGTTCGCATCGGCATCGGCCGGCAACCTGCAGTTCGCGACGATCGACTTCACCTGCTGATCGATGCGCGTCGCGAGCGCGGCGTACTGCGCGTCGGTCTGCTTGCCCGCGTGGATCGCGGGATGGTCGGCGTCGAAGGCCGCACGGATGTTGGCCATCCCCAGGCGCAGCGCCGCATCCGTCTGCCATTTCCTGTCATCTTGCAGTTGCAGTTGCGCCACGGCGCCACCGGAGCCGTGCATTTCGTGCTGCTGATGCTCGTGCTGGGCCAGCGCGCGCTCCGGGGCCGCCGCCAGCAGCGCGAGGCTGGCCAGCGTGGCGACCAGGTTCATCGGCTTCATGAGTCCTCCCTCGGTGTGCGGGATCCGAATGGATTAGACCTCGCCCCGCGCCCCAACGCCACCAGCGGGGAACGCAGTCAGCCGGTTGAGCCGCCGAACAGCTTCTCGACCAGAGCGATGACCATGTCCAGCGTCGCCTGGGGATCGCTGCCGGCCCTGGCGGCGAAGTACAGCAGGGTGCCGACGTACAGGACCGACACCAGTGTCATCAGGTGCCCGAGCAGCAACAGCGCGCCATCGCGTTCCGCCATGCCGAGGCACAGCAGGATGATGCCGATGGCCGGCAGCGTGTTGACGAGGGGAATCAACGGCAGCGGCGCCATCAGCGCGATGACGACGATGACGAGTGCAATGCCGTTCACGGTGTTGACGCGCGGCGTTGCCGTCAGCACGAGCAGCCTCGGTCGCACGAGATGCTCGAAGCGATCGAATGCCTTCACCGCTCGTTCGAGCACGTGCTGTACCGTCGCACTCGGCAATGAGTGGTCGAGCAGACGATCGGGCAACCAGGGCACGCGGTTCATCGTGACGGCGTACCCGATCAGCAGCATCGGTGCCCCGAGCGCAGTGCTCATGAACGGCAGCGACACCGGCAGCAGGAAAGGCATCGCGAGAATCGCGCAGAAGACCAGCAGGCCCTGTTCGCCGACCAGCACCAGCAATTCGCGCAGTGTGACCTGGTGCCCCTCGATGGCGCGCCGCGTCGTCGCCAGCGCTTCGGACAGGCGGACCTCGGGATTGCGGAACTGGACGGCTGTCATGAATCTCTCAGCCGGCGCCGATCACGAGCGCCGGTCCGATCAGTGCCAGTGCGCCGAGCAGGCTGTCGAAGCGATCGAGAAAACCGCCCTGACCGGGCAGAGCGGCCGAGTAATCCTTGATTCCAGCACGCCGCTTCACCCACGACGCGGCGAGGTCGCCGGCGAGACCCGCAACGCCTGTCGCGGCCGCAATCCCGGCCGTCGCGCCCGGTGCAGCCCCGAGCAGGTCCCGCGCCAGCAGCCCGACTACGAGCGCTGCCGCCAGGCCGCCGGCGAACCCCCCGACCGTCTTGCCCGGACTGATGGCCGGCGCCAGCTTTCGTCGTCCGATCAACTGGCCGACCACCTGGCTGAAGCCGTCGCAGGCCGCCGTGACCAGGAACAGAAATGCAAACGTCGCCGACGGCAGCAGCCACGTGGAGCAGACCGACGCTATCGCGACGGCCACGTACACAAACCACACCTGCAGCGGACGACGGGTCGGAATCCTGAGCCACGCGCGCCACAATTCAACGCCACCTGTCACGAGAATGACGAGCAGCAGCACCGTCACCCACGGCCGGCCGGCGAACGCGACCCCCAGTACCGCGTGGACGATCAGGAAGAACACGACGAGCTTGCGCCAGCGCGCGCGGGCGGCCTCGGCCGTTACCTGGAGGTTCGCCAGCGCCATGCATACGGCACCCACCGCGAATCCAGCGAACGTGACGATGATGATGTCGCCGGTCATGAGGAACTCACGATGCACGTGGCCGCGCCGGGACGGCACGCGACCGCAACGCAAATGACCGCCTGCAGCAGCTCGCCGTCGGCCATGAACATGCGAGGCTCCCGCAGTTCGAACTGCGCGGACGCCGCCTGCCGCAACCGCAGCGGCCCGAACGCGCGACTGCCGGCGAGCACTGCGACGTTGTGAAGCAACTGTCGGGGCCAGCGACACCCCTGCTCCATCACGTCGAGTACCCCGTCGTGAACGCTCGCGTCCGGAAAGCCGCGGAAATTGGCCAGATGCGCGGTGTTGTTGATCACCAGGCCGGTGCAGCGACGGGGCCGATCAGTCGGCCCCGAACCGGCCACACGCAACTCGAATTCCTGTGGCACCACGATCATGGCAGCGGTCGCATACGCCGCGCGACCCAGCCAGTGCAATCGCAGTCGTCCGAACGCCACGATGTCGGTGACGTAGCCCACCGCAAGCGTGCTGGCACACAGTCGCCGCTCCACGCGGCCGTCCGCGAACGTGATGCTGACGTCCATCAGGTCGAGCGGGCGGCAGGCCCCGCGCTGCAGGGCGCCGAGGGCCCGGGCCGGGTCGGCGACCCCGAGGTCACGCGCAAGACAGTTGCCGTGGCCTGCTGGCAGGACGGCCAGACGCTGGCGGCGCAGGTCCATGCCCTGCAGGACCTCGGCAATCGTGCCGTCGCCACCGATCACGATGATCCCGTCGAAGTCCGCGGATTCGCGAGCGAGGCGGGTCGCGTCTCGAGGAGCTGCGGTCCGGACCATTTCCGTGTCCACCCCTGCAAGGCCGCGCAACCGGATCAGCAGGTCTTCTGCCGCGCGAGCGCTGCCAGCTGCCGGATTCGCGATCGCCAGCCACCTCATGAGCTCGCCTCGCCGCGACGCTCACGCAGGATCCAGATGATTCCCCGCACGTCCGGTCGCCACTCGGGCAGCATCTTGAGCAGTGCCAGTTCCTCGAGGTTACCGAGCACGCTCACGCCGACTGCGGCATGGAGCAAGAAGGCATGGAAACCGAAGACGAACAGGACGCCGACGAAAATGCCTAGCAGGTAGCCGGCGATCTTGGAAACGTAAGTGTGAAAGCTCGACAGTCGCCCATAGCGGACGAGCGCGACGATGTTCTCGAGCAGCCAGGCGCCGACCAGCAGGATTCCTGCGAGCGCATGCTGGTCGATCACTTCGCGGTGAAAAGCCCAGATGCCGACGATGGACGCGAAGAGCAGCAGGGTGTCAGCGACCGAATCGAGCAGGGCGCCCAGCTTCGACTGCAACTGGAAGACGCGTGCGACCAGCCCGTCCGCGATGTCCGACAGCAGCGCTGGAACAAGCACCCAAGTGAACGCCGTCTCGTGGCCAGTCACAGCAAGAAACACCAGGAGCGGGGCCGCCAGAATCCGGGCGACGCTCAGCGCGTTGGGAATGTGGGCCAGCATCCGCCGGAGCTTAATCGACCATGCGGGGCAACGCACTTGCCGGACTGTCCGCAAGGCTCATAGAATCGCGGGACTGCGCGGGTGTAGTTCAATGGTAGAACTGTAGCTTCCCAAGCTACTAGCGTGGGTTCGATTCCCATCACCCGCTCCATCTAGATTCAAAGACTTAGAAGGGCCCCGAGGGGCCCTTCGTCGTTCATGGGACACGGGTGGGACAGCGCGTTTCGATCCAGGGAGTCATGGCCAGCCAGAACGCCAAGCGGCAGACATCGTGCTATTCAAATTCGCTGAGGTTGGCGAAGTTCCATTCGTCGGTGCTGCGAGTGAGTTGCCAGGAGAATTGGTCGCCGGATTTGACGCCGCTGAGTTCGGCGTCTACCTGGACCCCGGCGCATGCATTCAGTGCTGATACGAGGTCGGCGAAAGACAAATACGCAGATTCGCGGACAGACTGGTCACGGTCCCATTCCACTTGATCTACGACGTAATAGACCGTGACGTGATATGGCTCTGTCTCCTTGAGCTCGAGTTCCTTCTCGAGGATTGCGATCCGTATTTCCACCTCATCGTTGTCTACCCGTGACACCGCGCGTACGAGCCGCTCTTTTGACTTCTTGGAGATGCGCCGATTGAACTCGTCGGGGGTCGCGTCCCGGGACGCTGCAGCCGGCGTACCCGAAGCGCAAGAGCCCGAGCAAGCTCGACCCCTACAGCGACACGCTGGCGTCGTGGCTGGAGCGGGAGTCGACGCGGGGGCGCAAGCAGCGGCGCAACTGGCGCCAGCTGTTCGATGACCTGGTGGCGCTGGGGTATCGCGGTTCCTACGATCGCGTCGCGGCCTTCGCGCGCGCGTGGGAACGGCAGCGCGAGGAGCAGTCGCAGACGGGCCGCGGCACGTTCGTGCCGCTGGTGTTCGCGCCCGGGGAGGCGTTCCAGTTCGACTGGAGCGAGGACTGGGCGGTGGTCGGCGGCGAACGGCTGAAGCTCGCGGTGGCGCACTTCAAGTTGAGCCACAGCCGCGCGTTCCTGCTGCGTGCCTATCCGCAGCAGACGCACGAGATGCTGTTCGATGCGCACAACCACGCCTTCGCCGTCCTCGGTGGCGTACCCAAACGCGGCATCTACGACAACATGAAGACGGCCGTCGATACGATCGGCCGCGGCAAGGCGCGCACCGTCAACGCCCGCTTCCGCGCCCTGACCGGACGCTTCCTGTTCGAGCCCGGCTTCTGCAACCCGGCCGCCGGCTGGGAGAAGGGCCAGATCGAGAAGACCGTGCAGGACTCGCGCCCGCGCATCGGGCACGAGGTGCCGAAGTTCGCGGACTTCGCCGCGCTCAACGCCTGACTCGAGCAGCGCTGCATCGCGCAGTGGTCGGCGATCCGCCACACCGAGCAGCGCGAGCGCACGATCGCCGAGGTCTGGGCGCAGGAGCGGCCGCACCTGATGCAGGTGCCGCCGCCGTTCGACGGGTTCGTCGAGGACATGAAGCGCGTCACGCCCACCTGCCTCGTCGCGTTCGAGCGCAACCGCTACAGCGTGCCGGCGTCCTTCGCCAACCGCCCGGTGAGCGTGCGCGCCTACGCCGAGCACATCGCCATCGTCGCCGAGGGGCGCGTCGTTGCCGAGCACGCGCGGATCTTCAACCGTGGCCATGATCGCCCGGTGCGCACGGTATACGACTGGCGCCATTACCTCACCGTCGTCCAACGCAAGCCCGGCGCACTGCGCAACGGCGCGCCGTTCGCACAGTTGCCGGAGGCGTTCCGCCGCCTTCAGGCGCGGCTCCTCAAGCACCCGGGCGGCGATCGCGAGATGGTCGAGATCCTTGCCCTCGTCCTGCACCGCGACGAGCAGGCCGTGCTGTGCGCGGTGGAGCTTGCCCTCGAAGCGGGCGCCGTCTCCAAGGAGCACGTGCTCAACCTGTTGCGCCGCCTCACCGAGGCCGAGCCCCCGGCACCGCTCGACACCGCCACCCGGCTCACGCTCCTGGAGGAGCCTGCCGCCAACGTCATTCGCTATGACCACCTGCGAGGTGCCCGCCATGGCTGACTCCCTCGTCGTCGCCCTCAAGTCGCTCAAGCTCCACGGCCTCGCCCAGGCCGTCGCGGAGCTCGCCGCGCAGCAGGCGCCCGCGTTCAGGCAAGCCGAGCGCATCCTCGGCGACCTGATCAAGGCCGAGGTGGCCAAGCGCGAAGTGCGCTCGATCCAGTACCAGCTCAAGTCCGCGCGGTTCCCGGCCTACCGCGACCTCGCCGGGTTGCGCTTCGAGCACAGCGCCGTCGACGTTGCTCTCGTCAAGTCGTTGCACGCCTGCGAGTTCATCGAACAGGCGCACAACGTCGTGCTCATAGGCGGGCCCGGCACCGGCAGGACTCACCTCGCCACCGCGATCGGCGTGCAGGCCGTCATGCATCATCACCTGCGCGCGCGGTTCTTCTCCACCATCGAACTCGTGAACCTGCTCGAGTCCGAGAAGGCCGCCGGCAAGCACGGCCAGATCGCCAACCGACTCGCCCACGCCGACCTCGTCATCCTCGACGAACTCGGCTACCTGCCGTTCTCACAGGCCGGCGGTGCGCTGCTGTTCCACCTGCTGAGCCGGCTCTACGAACGAACCAGCGTCGTGATCACCACTAACCTCAGCTTCTCCGAGTGGGCCAACGTGTTCGGCGATGCCAAGATGACCACCGCACTGCTCGATCGGTTCACGCATCACTGCCACATCGTCGAGACCGGCAACGAGAGCTACCGCTTCAAGAACAGCCCAATCCAATCCGGGAGGGAACGACGACCGAAGAAATCTGAAACCACCTGAGCCATACTCTGGCTCACCGAGGCGGGTCAAAGTCGGATGCAAAACCCGGTTTAGTTCTAGATGCAAATCCACACTCCGGCCCAGGTCGCCGCCTGCCTGGAGGCCGTGCTGGCCTCCGGGTGCGCCAGGAACATGGACTCAGGCAGATCTGCTGACCGCCGGCGGGCAATGTGCCGGCCCTGGGGGAGGATCCGGTCGATGCAAACCCGGACGAATGTCCACACGTGGCTGACGACCGAGCTTCGGCCGGCTCGTCGGCCGGCGGCAGGCTGGAGCGCCCTCCTGGTCCTGCTGCTTGGGGTGGCCGGCTGCGCCTCGGCCCCCCGCCAGACCGAGTCGATGGACTACCGGGCGCGTGCCGAGACCCGGGTCGAGGGCGCGGTCCGGGTCTCGGCCGTGGTACTGAGCCCGGCGGAGTCGGCGGCCAGCTTTGGCGTGCCGCTGGCCAGGAAGAACATTCAGCCCGTCTGGCTCGAGATCGAGAACGGGGAGGACACGGATCTCTTCCTGTCGCCGCTTGGCGTCGACCCGGACTACCTCGCGCCGTCGGAGGTAGCCTGGCGCTTCAAGGGGAAGAACGGATTGAAGTTCGAGGACTGGATCGACACCTTCGTCGACCGCCACGTAGCGCTGGTGGCTCCACCTCACAGCACGGTCTCGGGCTACGTCTATGCGAATCTCGATCCCGGCGCCAAGGTGTTCACGATCGACCTGTTCGGCGCAGGCGTCGCCCGGTCTTTCGAGTTTGCACAGCTGGTGCCGGGGCTGGAAGCGGACTTCATGCGGGTCGACTTCGACCGGTTGCATCAGGAGGGCGCCGTACGTGACCTGGACCTGGCGCAGTTCCGGACCTACCTGGAGCAGCTGCCCTGCTGCGTGCTGGGAGGCGACCAGAAGAGCCCCGGTGATCCCGCGAACCTGGTGATGGTCGGCGAAGGCCTGCAGGTGCTGGCCGCACTGGTGCGCCAGGGCTGGGATCTCACCGAGACGATCCGCGGCAATACCAAGTGGCGAACCGCGATGTCGTCGATGTTCGGATCGACATACCGGACCTCGCCCGTATCGCCGCTGTACCTGTTCGGTCGCGCCCAGGACATCGCACTGCAGAAGGCGCGCGGAAGCGTGGACCAGCGCAACCACATGCGTCTGTGGCACGCTCCGGTCACGCTGAACGGGCAGAAGGTCTGGGTCGGACAGATCAGCCGGGACATCGGCGTGAAGCTCTCGAGCAAGACCCTGGTCACGCACAAGGTCGACCCGATCATCGACGAAGCGCGACTATACGTGACGCTGGACCTGGTCAGCTCCAGATCGCTGCGGGCGCTCGGCTATGTCAAGGGCGTCGGTCATTCCAGCCGCGATGCACCGCGCCGAAACTACACCGAGGACCCCTACTACACCGACGGGCTGCGGGTGGTAATGATCGTCGGCGAAGCCCGGACAGAACTCACCGACCTCGAGCACCTGCCCTGGGAGTGGCCGTCCGGTAAAATCGCCGGCTCCCCGACCGGGCGTCCCTGATCTGGTTGGCCGCGAAATCCTGCGGTTCGATCGGTTGCCTTCCCTGACGCGCGCGGAGTCCCCTGCAACGTGTTCCCCGACCGGACCCGCGACCATCACGGCCAGGCAGGAAACGCCGACGATCGCCTCCGTACGGGTCAGCACCCGCGCCGTGCCTCGAACGTGCGTGATGTCCCCGTATCCCATCATGGCGCAACCCCGTCTTGGGACCCTCGCTGGACACAACCGCTCATGCCGACGCCCATGAGGCTCAGCACGCGTGAGAACTCCATCAGCGAGCACTCCAGCAGTCGCAGGCTATGCCTCGGGACGAGCTTGACCGTTCCGGCAAAGGAGGTCGGACTCCACGGCAGCAGCACCGCCACGGAACCGTCCCCGCACTCCCCGGCGCGGCCAACCCAGCCAGCCCGCACGGAGCGGCCTCGGCCGCCGACTGCTCGCCGAACCTCACCGGGCGCAGCGCCTCAAGCGCGTGTTCGCCATCGACCTCGAGACCTGCCGGCAATGCGGCGGCCGGCTGCGCGTCATCGCCAGCATCGAGCAACCGGCGCTCATTTAACGGATCCTCGGGCACCTCGGCCGTGCGGCCGGCGCCGTCGATCCGGGGCACCCGAGCCGCGCGCCACCCGCGCGCTCGCGGCTGATCTGAACCGCCCGGCGGCGCCCGGCCCAGGGCCGGGACGGGCGCGTGTGGACCGGCGGCCGACTCCACGGGCATTTCACGATCAAATGCAAAGATTCACCGGCCGAACGACGGCGGCCGGCAGCGGCTCAGCCTGGAGCGTGGCCCGCGACCTGCCATCAGCCCCCCGGATTGCAACCCGCCTCGACCGATTCCGGTGCGGACAACAGGCCGCTTATACGGCCTATCCGCGCATGAGGCGGCGCATTGGATCGATGCGCTGGAAGCGAAGCTGTGGCAGGCGTCGTCTCCCGGGACCGGCGCGACGGCAACGCCAGCCCCGGGCGAAGCGTTCGCCGACAACGAGCAGCGTTCGACGGCGGCCATGTTGATTGCCGCCATTGCAGTGATCGGAACACACGATCGGGCGCGCGGGCTCTACTGGATGGAACGGGCCGGGCGTTGGGGTTGCCAGGGCTGCGCGAAAGTCATGTCGAGCGTCGACTACTCGTCGGCGGGACTCCCGAGTGAGGCCGGCGCACCGGAACTGAAATCGCTCGGCTGCGTATCGTCGTGCCGCCCTATCGGGGTCGGTGGGCCGCCGGGACCATCGACAGTAACGGTCAGGCCACGCAAGGCCTGAGACTGGATCCGGGAACGCCGGCGGGAAAGATGTTTGCAGTACTCGAACCGGAAGGCGGTTCCGACTGCGGCACGCCGATGCTGAAATTGGAACTCGGCGAGCGACTGCAGCGGGTGTCGTTGCCAGCGCTGGATCCGAACGCGACGCTCTTCGATGGCTGGCACCGGTTCGCGCTAGAGAGCGAACCGGGTACCTACACGCTGTGCCGGGACTTGCCAAGCGGGCACATGCTGGTCCTTCTCGTCGCCGCGGACCCGGACCAGCTGCGGGGTTGAGTGAAACTCGCATACGATCAATCGAGACCCACGGTGGACGAGATCGCCCGCGCGATGAGTCACTGACGGGACCTGCCTAACGTCGAACTGTCTGGCAGAACCAAGTGATGCTGGCAGTAATTCGCGCACGCAGGCCTAGCCTGAAGACAATCTTCACGGGGTGACGGGAATCCAACGAACTGCAGGGGCTTGGGAATCCAATTCGTGGGTCGACCGAGCACACGATCGTCGCTGAACGGTGCGCGCGACTGTCCGCTCTTGAGGCGTCCGACCGTCCGCTCCGGGTCGATCCCGGGCTTACAGTGTCCGCTGTTGGGACGCTGTTCTTTCGCCAGGGATGACTCGCCGGACATTCACACGTCAATCACACGCCGCACTGCGAGCGTCGGTAAGTGATTGATCCGTCGAGAGGGGCGGCGGGACTCACGTGGGTTCGATTCCCATCACCCGCTCCAACCTTTCGCCAGCGCCGGGCTGAGCGCTCAGGCGCGGTGCAGGCCCACTGGCAGGCGCTTCGATCCCCAGGTGCCCGGCCGAGGCGCGAATACACCGGGCAGTCTCTCGCCGCACCCGGCGCAACAGCCTTCGGCCGTGAGGCCCCAGCGACCGAGTTCGTACCAGTCGCGCTCGATCAGCAGGGCGTGGCAGCGATGGCACCAGGTGCTGCCGCCGGTACGATCATGGACGTTGCCCGTGTAGACGTAACGCAATCCGTTGCGCATGGCGATGCCGCGCGCACGCGTGAGCGTGGCGGGAGGCGTCGGAGGGTGGTCGCTCATCTTCCAGTCGGGATGGAACGCCGAGAAGTGCAGCGGCACGTCCGGGCCGAGCTGGTCGCGGATCCACTGCGTCATCTCGTCCAGTTCGGCGTCCGAGTCATTCTCGCCCGGGATCAGCAGCGTGGTGATCTCGAACCAGACCCGGGTCTCCCGCTTCAGGTACACGAGCGTCTCGAGCACCGGAGCCAGCTCGGCCCCGCAGATCTTGCGGTAGAAGCGCTCGGTGAATGCCTTCAAGTCCACGTTGGCGGCGTCGATCGACGCAAAGAACTCGGCCCGCGGTTCCGGACAGATGTAACCCGCCGTGACCGCCACGGTGCGCACGCCGGCGTCATGGCAGGCTGCCGCGACATCGATGGCGTACTCCATGAATACGGTCGGGTCGTTGTACGTGAACGCTATGCTGGCGCAGCCGAGCCGTTGCGCCGTTGCCGCCAGTTCCACCGGCGAGGCCGAATCCGCGAGCGTGTCCATCTCGCGTGACTTGCTCATGTCCCAGTTCTGGCAGAACTTGCACGCCAGGTTGCAGCCCGCCGTGCCGAACGAAAGTACGGACGAACCGGGCAGGAAGTGGTTGAGCGGCTTCTTCTCGATCGGGTCGACGCAGAAGCCGCTGGACCGTCCATAGGTGTACAGCTCGATGCCATCACGCTCGCGGCCTCGCACGAAGCAAAGCCCGCGCTGGCCCTCGTGCAGCCGGCAACGGCGTGGGCAGACGTCGCATTGCACGCGCCCGTCGTCGAGGCGCGTCCAGTAGCGAGTGGGGACGGGGGAGAAGTCGGTATTCATACGATTGGCGCGCAGCAGCCTCGGGCGGGATATTGGTTTCGCTTCAGTGCGTCACCACATACGGGAGCATTCGAACTCCCATGGAACCACGATGTTGAGACCGGATAACGATAAGTCAAGCGTGCGGCCACCCGCGGTGGCGGGGCTGTTCTATCCCGGGAATGCGAACGAGTTGCGACACGACGTGAACGGCTACCTTGCCGGGGGCCCGCCGCGCACCGCGATAGCGGGTCGTCCGAAGGCGCTGATCGTGCCGCATGCCGGATACCAGTACTCCGGGCCCGTCGCCGGGGCTGCGTATCGGCTGCTGCGCGACTGGTCCGCGATCATCCGTCACGTGGTGATGATTGGCCCGAGCCATCGCGTGGCGATACGCGGTCTCGCCGTGCCATCAGTCGACTCATTCGCGACGCCGCTGGGCCAGGTGCCGATCGACGTGGCAGGTCGCGAGCGACTGCGGGAACTGGGGCTGGTCGGCGTGTCCGATCCGGCGCACGCAGCGGAGCATTCGCTGGAAGTGCAGCTGCCGTTCCTGCAAGTCGTGCTCGACGACTTCGACATCCTGCCGCTCACCGTCGGCTTCGCTCCCGCAGAGCAGGTGGCGCAGGTCATCGACGCTGCCTGGGGCGGGCCCGACACACTGGTGCTGGTCAGCTCCGATCTCAGTCACTACCACACCTGGAGTGAAGCGCGGCAGCTCGATGCCGGGACCACGCGCGCGATCATGGACCGACGCAGCGATCTGCCCGACGAGCAGGCCTGCGGCGCGTGCGGAATCAACGGGCTCATGCAGGTCGCGCGCCGGCGCGACCTGGCCGTCGAACTGCTCGACCAGCGCAACTCGGGCGACACCGCCGGCGATCGATCACGGGTGGTGGGTTATGGCAGTTACGTGCTCCGTGAATCTTGAGCCGACGGCGCGGCAGGCGGTGCTGTGGACTGCCGCGACGTCCATCCAGGCGAAGCTGGGCCTCGTCGAGGCTGCGCCTCCGGAGGTGAACGGCGGACACGGAGCACTTCGCGAACCGCGCGCGAGCTTCGTCACGCTGACGATCGACGGCGAACTCCGCGGTTGCTGCGGCACGCTCGAGCCGGCAAGACCGCTGTTGCTCGATGTCTGGAGCAATGCCCAGGCCAGTGCGTTCCGCGATCCGCGCTTCCCGCCGCTGACGGCGTGCGAGTGGCGGTGCACGAGCCTGGAGGTGTCGTTGCTGACGCCGTGCGAGCGAATGGTGGTCGCAAGTGAGCAGCAGTTGCTGCTCGAGCTGGTTCCAGGGCGCGATGGCCTGGTGCTCGAGTGGCGTGGCATGAGAGCGACCTTCCTGCCGAAGGTCTGGGAGCACGTCACCGGGCCGCGGGACTTCCTGCGCCGGCTCAAGGAGAAAGCGGGGCTCAGGGCGGATTTCTGGGCGGCCGACGTCCAGGTCTGGCGCTACGAGACGGAGATCATGGCAGTCGAGAGACCGGCAACGCTCGAGGCTGCCCCGCCGGGACCTGGCATGGTCTACTAGCCGGGCGAAACGCGCCGCAACGCAGGTTGGCCCGATGATGAACGCCGAATCCTTCATTTCATCCCGCCGCACATGGCTGTACGGCTCGCTCGTCATTGCATGCGCTCTGACGGTAACTGCCATCGCGCCCACCGCACGCGCGGATGGCGGCGCCGTGCCGTCCGGGCAGCCCGATCCGCACGTCGCGCTCGATCGCACGCTGACGCGGATCGGGTTCGGCTCGTGTGCCGAGGGCGGCAAGGAGCAGCCGATCTGGGAGGCCGTGCTGGCGGCGAAGCCCGAGCTGTTCCTGTTCCTCGGCGACAACGTCTACGGCGACACGCGCGACATGGCCGTGCTTCGAGCGAAGTACGCAGAGCTGGCGCAGCAACCGGGTTTTGCAAAGTTGCGCGACACCACGCCGCTCGCCGTGACCTGGGACGACCACGATTTCGGCGAGGATGACGCGGGCGGCGACTATCCACAGAAGGAGGCGTCGCGGCAGGTCTTCCTCGACTTCTGGGGCGAGCCTGCCGGTTCACCACGCCGGGCGCGCGACGGCGTATACGCGTCCTACGTGTTCGGTCCACCGGGCCAGCGCGTGCAGGTCATTCTGCTCGACCTGCGCTACAACCGGACGCCGCTCATGAAGCCCGAGCCTGGTGTTCGCAACTACAGGTCCTGGGCGCAGGCGCGGCACAGGAAAGGGCTCGAGGTGCCGGGTCCGTACGCGCGCAATCCTGATCCGAGGGCGACGATGCTCGGCGAGCCTCAATGGCAGTGGCTGGAGCGACAGCTGGAAACGCCGGCCGAGGTGCGCTTGATCGGGTCGAGCGTGCAGGTGCTCGCCGATTTCCCGGGTTGGGAAGGATGGTCGCTGTTCGCTCGCGACCAGCAACGCCTGATCGAGCTGATCCGGCGCAAGCGCGCAAACGGCGTGGTGTTTCTGAGCGGCGACATGCACTACGCCGAGTTGTCGAAGCTCGACGTCAACGTGCCCTACCCACTGTGGGACCTCACCTCGAGCGGGCTCACCGAAGTCTGGCCCGCCGCCACGCCGAACGCCAACCGGGTGAGCGACGTGATCCGCGAGCCGAACTTCGGGCTCATCGAGATCGACTGGCGGGGCGCGCAGACCACGGTGACGCTGTCCGTCATGGATCAACGCGGGACACGACGCATCGAGCAGCGCCTGCCCCTGGCCGACCTGAGCGCGCGGCCCTGAGCGCGTGCCGCGTTCCATGCCGCGAGCGCACGAGCACACGAGTACACAGTGATCGGGCAAGTCGACGAATCAACGGCTGAGCCACTGGCCGCGATCCTGAACCAGGAATGCCAGTGCATCTGGGTGGATCGCGCGAAATTGCGCGATCAGCTCCGCGCCAATCTCGGTGATGCGGGCAGCCTCCTGGAATCCCAGGCTGGACTCGTATCGGGCAGCGTCGTGTTTCTTGCTCCGGGCGAAGCCGCCAGCATGGGCCGGACCGTCCGGCTCATCACCCACGCACTCACGAGCTACCCCTACCAGCAGAAGATCGCGCTGCACGCGCCGGAACTGGCTCGGCGTCCCCAGGCAGCCGCGGGTGGCGTCCTGGGCTTCGATTTCCATCTCGGCGGTCCGACGCCGCAGCTCATCGAGATCAACACCAACCCGGGCGGCCTGCTCGTCAATCTCGAGCTGGCGCGTGCGGCCACGGCAAGTTGCGACTGCTTTGCGGAACCAATATCCCTCATGACGGCAGCCGGTGTGGCAATAGATCAGCTCGGACAGCGCATCACCGATGGTTTCCAGGCGGAGTGGACCAGCGCCCGCGGCGAAGTACCGTTGCGTGCCATTGCAATCGTCGACGACGAGCCGCAGGGCCAGTACCTGTTTCCCGAGTTCCTGCTGTATCAGCGGTTGCTCGAGCGCGCCGGATGGCGCGTCCTGATTGCTGATGCCGCAAGCCTCACCATCAGGGGCGACGCGGTGTACTGCGCCGACGAGCGCATCGACCTGATCTACAACCGTGCGACCGATTTCTATCTGGCCGATGAACGACACGCCGTCCTGCACAGCGCATACGAATCGGATCTCGCAGTGCTTACGCCACACCCGGCTGCGCATGCGCGATGGGCGGACAAGCGGCTTCTCGCCTGGCTGGGCGACGAAAAGATGCTGCAGGAGGCAGGTCTCGGCGCCGATGATCGCTCGCACTTGCGGCAGACTATTCCAGCGACCGAGGTGGTCGAGCCCGCCGCAGCCGACGACCTCTGGCAGCGGCGTAAGAGTCTTTTCTTCAAACCAGTCGATGGCTTCGGCAGCAAGGCCGCCTATCGGGGCGACAAGCTCACTCGGACGATGTTCGACCACACCCTTGCGCATCGCTACGTCGCGCAGGCGATTGCGCCAACGTCGTTTCGGCGAGTCTCAGCCGTAGATGGCGCTGCAACCGATCTCCGTGTCGACGTCCGCAACTACGTCATGCATGGCGAAACCTGGTTGCGGGCAGCGCGCTTGTACCGAGGGCAGACCACGAACTTCCGGACCGCCGGGGGTGGCTTCGCGCCGGTGCTGACCCTGCCGATTTGATCCGCGCGTTGTTGACTCGCGTATAGCAACCCTTAGCGGCCGCGCAATGGCCGGTCCAAGCAGGACCTGATGAAGTCGAAGGCCGGCTCAGCGCGGCCAGCGAGCGCTTCGTTCTACGTCGTTGAGATCGAGATGGTTGCGCATGTATTCGTTCGAGGCGTCGCGCCGCGGCGTGAATTCCCACGGCGTGTAGTTGCCCGACCGCAGTGCGCCCATCACCAACCGCCGCCGCGCCTGGTCCTGCAGCACGTCTGAATGAAATTGCGCCAGGTCCCACCGTTGCGTGACTTCCTCGCGGAAGTTGGCGACGGCCGCAGCCCATTCCGCGTGGCCGGCAAGGTTGACCCGCTCACCGGGGTCCGTCGCGAGGTCGTACAACTGGTCGGGATCGACGGGGCAGTGCACGAATTTCAGCGCGCCCCGGCGCAGCATGACGATCGGGGCGCAGGCGCCTTCGGCCGCGTACTCGCCGACGACGGTCCGGTCTTCTGCGTCGCCTTCGCACAGCGGCAGCAGTGAGCGGCCCGCCAGCGGTTCGACGGCGTCGGCCACCGCACCACCCGACAACTCGATGAGGGTCGGCAGCACGTCGACCAGCGAGACTGGCGTCGACACGCGGCGCGCGCGGAAGCGGGCGGGCGCGTGCACGACCAGCGGGATACGCGCGGATCCCTCGAAGAAGCTCATCTTGTACCAGAGCCCGCGCTCGCCGAGCATGTCGCCGTGATCGGCGAGCAGGATGACGATCGTATCGTCCGCCAGTCCGAGCGCCTCGAGCGTTCCGACCAGCCGGCCGGTCCAGTCGTCGACGTACGAGATGTTGCCGAAGTAGGCGCGACGCGCGCGGCGCACGTCGTCATCGGTGATCGGAGTGCGTTCCATGTCGCACGCTGCACGCAGACGTTGCGTGTGTGAATCCGCAGTGACGTCTGCCGCGGACACTGCGGGCATCGGAATCTCGACGCCTTCGTAGCGATTCCAGTATTCGCGCCGCGTCACGTAAGGATCGTGCGGGTGCGTGAAGCTGGCGACGAGCAGGAACGGCCGTCCATCGTCGGCACGGGCCGCATCGTGCAGCGCGCGCAGCGCGTGGAAGCCGACCTCGTCGTCGAACAGCAGCTGGTTGGTGACTTCGGCTACGCCGGCGCCAGTCACGCTCCCCATGTTGTGATACCAGCAGTCGATGCGCTCGCCTGGCGTGCGCCAGTCCGGCGTCCAGCCGAAGTCCGCTGGATAGATGTCCGTCGTGCGGCGCTCCTCGAAACCATGCAGCTGGTCGGGGCCGACGAAGTGCATCTTGCCGGCGAGCACCGTGCGATAGCCGGCGGCGCGGACGTAATGCGCAAACGTCGGGATCGTGCTGGCGAGGTATGCCGCGTTGTCGTAGCCGCGCGTGGCCGAGGGCAGTTGCCCGGTCATCATGCAGTAGCGCGCTGGCGTGCACAGCGGGCTGTTGGTGTAGGCTGCGTCGAACACCACGCCCGCGGCGGCGAGGCGATCGATGTGCGGCGACTTCGCAGTGCGGCTGCCGTAGCAGCCGAGCGCCGCAGGGGTCAGCTGGTCGTACATGATGACCAGTACGTTCGGTGTGCTGTTCATGCGGCGATCCTAGCATTCGGGCGTGCGCGCACTGGCATCTGCATCGTCAGCCGCGCCGGGCTCGGCACGATGGCCTCAGGCACTAGCCCTCGTCCCGCAGCATGGAGTTGCCAGCGTTGCGACAGCGCTCGAAACGAGCCAGCAACCTGTCGTGGACAGCCGGCTCGACCGGCCCCACCGCGATCCATTCGAGCGCGAGATCGTCGAGTTCGGCCGGCGTGACGCGCTCACCGCGACCCATCGATTCGACCAGGCGTCGCATCTGGTATTCGCGCCGCAATTCCGCGTCTTCCGGGGGCGTGGCTGCACCCGAGATCAACTCCGCGCGGATGCACAGCAGCCGCAGCGCCGCCTCGTTCGCGGCGAGATCGGCGCTGACCGTGCCGGCGGTGACCGCTGCGATTCGTTGCTCGAGGATGCTGCGAATTGCTTTCGGCGCATGGGCGAGATCGGCGATCGCAGCGGCAGCGGACGCTCGCAGCGCTTCGCATTCGGCTGGCGCCCGTCCCAGGACGGTCGCGAGTCCGTACGCGCGGACCTGGGCGGCGGCTGCAAACCCGTCGGTCCAGCCACGGCGCGCCGCCGCCGCGCGCTGTCTGTGTACGGCTTCGGCGCAACGGTCGGTTGCCTGTGAAAACCGTTGACGCAGCGCGCGTGCGGATGCTCGCGGCAAGTCCAGCGATTCGAACTGCGCGCATAGCTCATCCAGCCGCGGCACGGCAGAGAACAGCGGCTCGCCGCTCAGCCCGGCAATCCGCTCCAGCTCCTCGCACACGCCGGCTGCCTGCGCCTGGTTCGCTTCGAGAGTGGCGGCGTACGCCAGGGATTCCTGCGAGCTGCGCTGGAAGACGGCGTCGCATTGCTTCCGGAACTCGTCCCACAGGGCGTTGTCCAGTTTCCACGGCACGATGCCGACGGCTTTCCATGTTCGCTGCAGGTTCCGGGTTTCGTCGATGGCCTTGCGCGTGTCCTCGAGGGCGAGGAGCCCGGCGGCGCGGGAGATCAAGTCGCGCTTCGTCTGGACGTTGCTTGCGTACTCTGCATCCAGGCGCGCCTGCAGTCCGTCCACCAATGCATGAAAACGCGCCTGCAGCGGCTTGATGACCGCCTGGTCCACCGGGGCGTACTGACGCCACTCACGCCGCGTCTCGACGATGGCCTGATTGATTGCGCGCCAGTCCGGGTGCTCGCCCGCATGTTCCGCGGCAAACGCCGTCAGCCTTTCGATCAGCGCTTCGCGCCGCTCCAGGTTTTCCTTGCGCAGTTCGGCTTGCCGGGCGAAGTGCTCGCGGCAGGGTGCATAGGCGCGGTCGGTGGCCTCCTGGAACTGCTGCAATTCATCCGAGGCTTCCTCGCCCGCGCCCCGGCCCAGGGTCCGCCATTCGTTCCGCAGCTGGCGGATTCGCTGCGCGAGTTCCTCCGGTGACATATCGGCGCCGACCAGCGATTGCATCTGCTGCACCAGTTCGCCCCGCTTTGGCCCGACTCTGAACGTCTTCCAGTCCTGCAGCTCGGCGAGCTGCGAGTCGACCTGGTCCAACTGGCGCGCGAACCACGGGGGCAGGAGAGGGGCTTCCGGCAGCCTTTCCGCGATCGAGGCGCGCAGCCGGGCGGCGCGCGCCGTCCCGCCGTGGCCGAGCGCTGCCTGGGCCTGTCGCAGCAGCGCCAGGATGTCGTGTGCCCTGGCCTCGTCTGCCGCACGTTGCGCCAGTTCGGACTCGCGCGACGCCTGGCGTGCGGCATCGTGTGCCTGAGCCCTCTCGGCCGCCGCGGCGGCTGCCGCCTGCGCCTCGAGTTCCTGCTGATGCCGCGCCGCTTCGGACGCGATGGCGGCGGATCGCTGCCGCTCGGCATCGGCCTGGATCGACTGTTCGATCGCACGGCGGTGGTGCTCGACGGCTTCGTGCGCACGTTGCAGGCGCCGTGCCACGTCGTCCTGCAGCTCCGGCTTCGCCTGCGGTGCGAGCGTGCGCCACCGGGTCTCGAGCTGTGCAAGGATGGCCGGGTATGACGGGTCGTACGGACGCTCGCTGTGCCGGGCGATGGCCGCGGCGGTTTCTTCCAGGTCCGACTGCAGTCGCTGGGCGCTGCGGATCTTCGCGAGCTGCTCATCGCGTCGTGCGGTAAGAATGCGATGGACGTTTTTGTCTTTGCCGTGGCGCGTGGCGGGGATCAGTTGCCGCAGCTGGTCCGGATCCGTGACGTTGCGCGCCGCAGCCTGGCGGATCCGCGTCGAGCTTCCCTCCAGGACCCACTTGCCGATCGTGACCATGTCGCCGGCAGCGATGGCCTGCGACAGGCTCGCTTCTTCTTCCTTGGCACGTGCGGAGGGATCGGGCGGCGGCGGCGATCCAACTCCGGCATCCCACCCGGCGGCCGGCGCCACGTCGGCGGCGGGCGGTGACTTGCCAAACAGGCGTGAGAATATGGACATCGAGGAATCTTGCTTGTAGCGGGCCCGCCCAGCAATCGGCAATGTTACCTGCGCCGTGCCGCGCTCGCAGTTGGCGAGCGCTGGAAGATGATGCCCGGCAATTTCTTCAGGAGATCGTCCAGCGGCATCCCGCGCAGGATTTCGACGCTGTTGCCCAGATCCGCGCGCGACTGGAGGTCAGCACTGCCGAGCATCGGCTCGTCGACGGCACCGCCATCTATCGCAAACGGTCCTGTTCGCCTGCCCGGTAGCCGTCCTTGTAGTCCTGTGGATGCCGGCCCTGATCGAAAGGACGGCCTTTGACGGCATCGTTGTACCCGCGCTGGTATTCCGCGCTGCCGTTAACCTGGTTGTCGCGGGAACCGTCGTCGCCATAGAACGTGATGATCACGCGCGTGCCGCCCTCCCACTTGAACTCCTGCACGTTGCCGCTCGAGTTCGTGCGCACGACGTTGTTGCCCTTCTCGTCCTTGAAGTGGTTCGCCCGGTTGCCTGGACGCAGGCTGTAGACGACGCCGTTGCGAAGGTCGATGTCGATGTATCCCTGCCGCTGCCCGAACGTGCAGGCGCCAGACCTGCCCTTCTTCTTCTCGCCGTCCTTGCGGACTTCGCAGTTGGCTCGCCGCGTGTCGGCCTGTGCGACCTGAATGGAAATTGCTGCTCCCAGGGCGAGAATCGCTGCCGCGATGATGATGGGTGCTTTCATTCCTGCCTCTGCTGTCGTGAATGCGGCGTAGAATCCGCGGGAATGGCGCAAGGCTAGCGGGTTTTCCCAATCGAATCGAGGGTGCCGGCGCCGCCTGCGAAAGCTGCCTGCCGCAGGACCTGGGGTACCGGAAGTGCAAGCGCAGGAATGCGCTCGTGCTGCGCTGTCAGCGTAAGACGGCCCGGCGCACGGCTTCAGGGCGTATCCCGATTCCTGGCGAACTCATGCACGGCACGGTGCCATCCGGTATTCCACGCAGCGAGCGAACGCACCGGTCCCCGGCGGGCCGTGCCGACTTCGAGGCCTGACGCCCGGACCTGACCCGCGTCCGGCCGCTTCGTCCAGTCGCCATTGGCGGCAGTGCGTGAACGGTCCTGCACCGTGCGTTCTGAACCGATACGACGGCGGGTATTGAGCATCCAGTCAAGCATCGCGAAAGTCCTCGAACATCTGCAGGACGAACAGCAGGGTGGTGGCGAGCAGGGCGGTGGCGCTGAAGACAGCGATAAACGCGGACAAGGCATTCTCCAGGAAGATGAGTGACGCCGGCGGCCCGCGAGCGGGCCGATCGAACGGCGACGCGCCCGCAAGCGCGCAACGACAAGTAAGAAATGAAAGCCCGTGCTGCGCAGCGAACGATGCGTTGCGTACACGACGAGATTCAGGCGACAGGCGCGGGGGCCCGATTCGAGACGGCGCAGTGAGTCCGGCTTACCGTCAATGCTGAACAGCGAAGGGGAGTATAGCTGATTCAGGTCGCGAGTGCTGCTCTGCAGCATTCCAGCGATTCCATCGATATCCGCTAGACTTCCGGCAATGCCGGTGCGTTCCTCGCAACGCATTGAATACGATGCACCGACTGAAGAACTGGCAGCTGTTCGCGATTTGCGTTCTCACGTGGGGTACGACGTGGTTCGCGATCACGTTCCAGATTGGACACATCGCGCCAGAGGTCGGAGTGGCCCTGCGCTTCGCGCTGGCCGGAACGGTGATCCTCGGCCTGTGCGTCTTGCGCCAGGAGAACTTGCGGTTCACACCTGCCCAACACGCGGTATTCGCGTTGCAGGGCGGCTTCATGTACGGCGTGTCGTACGTCTGCGTCTATCACGCAGAGCAACACCTGGTGTCGGGGCTGGTGGCGGTGGGCTACTCGGCTTCGCCGCTCGTGGCGGGCCTGGGTGCCCGCACGCTTTTCGGCGTCAGCCTGAGGCCGCGCTTCGTCCTCGGCGGCTTGCTCGGCATCGCCGGTGTCGCGCTGATCTTCTGGCCCGAGTTCGGCAAGACCACGGGCGACCGGAACACGCTGCTCGGAGCCTTGTTCACCGTGGCGTCCGTATTGCTGTCCACGGTCGGCAGCCTGACGGCCAGCCGCAACCAGTCTCGCGGCCTGCCGTTCTGGCCAGCGCTCGGATTCGGCATGCTCTACGGGGCTGCCGCGTCTGCGTCACTGGCTTTGCTGCAGGGCCAGAGCTTTGCTCCCCCGCTCATCGCGTCATGGTGGCTGTCCCTGTTCTATCTCGCCCTGGCAGGGTCGGTGCTGACCTTCGCCTGCTTCCTGACGTTGCAGGAGCGAATCGGGCCGGGGCCCACCGGCACTATCGGCGTCATGACACCCCTCCTGGCGCTGGTGGTATCGATCGCCTTCGAGGGATTCCACCCGGACGTGCTCACGTTCGCGGGCGCAGCGCTCGCCGTCGGTGGCAACGTGCTGATGTTGCGGCGGACCTGACGCGCGTTCGAATCAGATCATCGCCTCGATCAGGCGCGGTCCGCGGTGCTTGAGCGCAGAGGAATACTGCGCCGCGAATTCTTCGCACGTCGTCGCGCGGCTGGCCTCGACGCCGAGGCCCGCGGCGATCTGCGTCCAGTTCAGCTCCGGATTGTGCAGGTCGAGCATCGACATGGCGACCGGACCGCTGCCGACGGCGCCGACGCGCCCAAGCTCGATGTTGAGAATCGCGTACGAGTGGTTGGCGTAGATCACGATCACGACGTCGAGCTTCTCGCGCGCCATCGTCCAGAGCGCCTGCATCGTGTACGCCGCGCCGCCATCGCCGTGCGGACAGATCACCTTCCGGTCCGGCGCAGCGATGGCCGCGCCGACCGCGAGCGGCAGGCCCTGCCCGATCGAACCGCCGGTCAACGGCAGATGCGTGTGCGGTCGAGCCCGGGCCATCATGGACAGCAACGGCAAGGACGCGGTCGCGGATTCATCGGCAAAGATGGCGTCTTCCGGCGTCATCGCGGCAATCACCTGCGCGACGCCGAGAGCGGTCAACGGGCCGTCCGGCAGTTCCGGCAGTTGCAGCGGAATCCGCACGGGTGAGCGCGCGGGCGCGCCCAGCGCGTCGGCCAGCGCCGCGAGCGCCCGCGCACCGTCCTGGTGAGCGTGCGCCAGGTAGCTGAGGTGCGATCCCTCGGGGGCACACCAGCTCGGCTTGCCGGGATACGCGAAGAAGGACACCGGCGGCTTGGCGCCGACAAAGACGATCTGCTCGAAATCTTTCAGGAAGTCGACGATCTGTTCCGCGAAGTAGGGAATGCGCTCGACCGGTACGCGACCCGCGCCGAGTTCGGCGTGCGGTGCAAACGTGTCGCAAAGCAACCGCGCACCCGTCTTTGCCTGCACGCGACCGGCGGCCTCGAGGCCGGCGCCGTGGAGTGCTGCGCCGCGTAACAGCAGCGCGGTCTTCCTGCCGTTCGACAGCAGCCTTGCAGCAGCCTCGATGGCATCCGCGCTGACCGGCGCAGCAACCATGTCCGGCAGCTTCTGTTCGGCCCGCTGGGTCTCGTTCCACGCGGTGTCGGCCGGGAGAATCAACGTCGCCACACAGCCAGGCGCCGCGCGCGCGGCCTGGACCGCCCGCGCAGCATCCGACGCCACCGCATCGGCGCTCTTCGATTCGTGGATCCACGACGAGACCGGGCGCGCAAAGCCGATGATGTCGGACGTCAACGGTGCGTCGTACTGCAGGTGATACGTGGCATGGTCGCCGACGATGTTCACGAGCGGAGTGTTGGCGCGCCGTGCGTTATGCAGGTTCGCCAGGCCGTTGGCTAGACCGGGCCCCAGGTGCAGCAGCGTGGCGGCCGGCTTGCCGGCGACGCGTCCGTACCCATCGGCGGCGCCAGTCACTACGCCTTCGAACAGGCACAGCACGGACCGCATCTGCGGCACGGAGTCAAGCGCGGCGACAAAATGCATCTCCGACGTGCCGGGGTTGCCGAAGCAGACTTCGACGTCGCAATTGACCAGGGTCTGCAGCAGGGACTGGGCGCCGTTCATCGTCGTTCTCCGTGTCGGTCCGCTATTTTAGCCGTGGCAGCCGCAGGACCGGGCACGCCCTTGTGCGTATTGCGGCATCGCGCGACCATCGATCGTGGGAACCTGGCAGCAATGGAAGCCAACACGATGAACCTCACGCTGGGAATGATCGGGCTGGGCCGGATGGGCGGCAACATGAGTCGCCGGCTTGCACGCGCGGGTCACACCCTGGTGGCCTGGGATCGCTCGGCCGAGGCGAGGGCCGCCATGGCCGATGAGCGGCGAGTTACGCCCGCCGACACGCTGGAGGCGCTGGTGGCGCGCCTGCCCTCGCCCAGGCTCCTCTGGCTGATGCTGCCCGCGGGGGCGCCGACGGACCAGACGCTGCTGCGGCTCGTGCCGCTGCTGTCGCAGGGCGATCTCGTCATCGATGGCGCCAATGCCATGTACAAGGACAGCCAGCGTCACGCAACGGAGCTAGGTGCGCATGGCATACGGTTCGTCGATGCGGGTGTTTCCGGGGGTGTGTGGGGCCTGGAGAACGGTTACGGCTTGATGGTGGGCGGTGACGCTGCGGCCGTGCGCATGATCGAGCCCGTGTTGCGTGCGCTGGCGCCGGCGGCCGACCGCGGCTGGGTGCACTGCGGGCCGGCCGGCGCCGGTCACTTCACCAAGATGGTCCACAACGGCATCGAATACGGAATGATGCAGTCCTACGCCGAAGGGCTCGCGTTGCTGCGCGCCAAGAGCGAGTTCGCACTCGACCTGCCGCAGATCACTGAGGCATGGCGGCACGGCACGGTGATCCGTTCGTGGCTGCTGGATCTCACGGCCGAATTCCTGGCGCACGACCCGACGCTCGAGTCGACGGCGCCGTTCGTCGCGGATTCGGGGGAAGGCCGCTGGACGGCCATCGAGTCCATCGAACTCGGGGTGCCGACGCCCGTCATGACGCTCTCGCTGATGGCGCGCTTTGCGAGCCAGGGCAAAGGCGATTTCACCAACCGGTTGCTGGCCCGCATGCGGCAGGCCTTCGGCGGGCACGCGGTGCAGGCGAAGTAACGACCGGGTTCGTCGGGACGCTCGACGGCGGGGCGTCGGCTGGTCAGCCACAGGGCGTCGTCGCTGAGACCGACGGCGGGTCGTACCAGCCGCCGAAGCGTCCGACCATGCGTGCCGCGGAGTCCGGTCCCCAACTGCCCGAAGCATACCGCTCTGCCTGGGGACCGCCGGCCAGCAGCCGATCCACGATGTCCCAGGCTACCTCGACGGAGTCCTGGCGCGCGAACAAGGTCGCGTCACCACGCATTGCGTCGCCGAGCAGTCGTTCGTACGGCGTCATCTCGTCCGTCTGCGCATTGCAGGCATAGAGTTCGGTCTCTTCGCCCACCATCGCTTCACCGGCATCCTTGATACGGACGCCGAGCGCGATCGCAATCCGGTCCGGCCCGAGCCGGAACCGCAGGTAATTCGCCCGCGGCGGCAGGGTTTCATCGAAAAGCCGCTGCGGCGGACGTCGAAATGTCGCCATCACCTCGGTCGCTGTCACCGGCAGCCGCTTCCCGGTCCGGATGAAGAACGGCACGTCGGCCCAGCGCCACGAGTCGATCTCGAAGCGCAGCGCCGCGTACGTTTCGGCATCCGAGTTGGGACTGACGCCTTCCTCGCTCCGGTATCCCTCGTACTGGCCGCGCACGATGTCGCGACGATCCGGGTGCCGGATCGCGCGCAGCACCTTCATCTTCTCGTCGCGCATTGCCTCGGGGCCGGTGCCGACCGGCGGTTCCATCGCCAGGATCGCGAGCACCTGCAGCAGATGGTTCTGCACGACGTCCCGCACTGCGCCGAGTTCCTCGTACAGCCGGCCACGGCCTTCGACGCCGAACTTCTCGGCCATCGTGATCTGTATGTGTTCGATGTGCGTGCGGTTCCAGAGCGGCTCGATGATGGAGTTGGCGAACCGGAAGTACAGCAGGTTCTGCACGGCTTCCTTGCCGAGAAAATGATCGATGCGATAGATCGATTTCTCGTCGACGACCTGCTGCAGCTCACGGTTGATCGTCTGCGCGCTCGAGAGGTCTCGCCCCAGCGGCTTCTCGACGACTACCCGGGCGTTCGCGGCGCAACCCGAACTGCCGAGCTTCGCCGCGACCGCGGCAAATAGACTTGGTGGAATGGCCAGGTAGTGACACGGACGCCGCGCCCCTTCCAGTGCCTTGCGCAACGCCACGTACGTGGTGTCGTCGCGGTAGTCGCCGTCGACGAGCTGCAACTTGTCTTCCAGACGCTGCAGCGCATCCGGGTCGGTGCCGTCGCCGTTCTGCGCCAGGCTTTCCCCCAGTCGGGTGATCAGTGCATCCCGCGTCACTCCGCCGCGCGCGACGCCGACCACGATGTCCGGCAACCGTCCGCGTCGTTCGAGGTTCTCGAGTGCGGGCAGGATCTTCCTGAAAGCGAGGTCGCCCGTGATGCCGAACACGACCAATGCATCGGAGTACTCGCCGTTCATGTCGTCAGTTACCCGGGCGCCGACGCCATGGATAGGTCATGGCCGTTGCGGCAACTGCAGGTGCTTCAGCACCCGATTGAGGTTCCTGCGGATTTCGGTGAGCTGTCCCAGCGCGGCGAGCGTGCGCATGAAGTCTTTCATCGGCTGCAGCGGGTAGCCGCCATAGTGTCCGGGTTCGGGCACGTCACTCGTCACGGTCGAACGTCCGGCCAGCACGACGTCGTCCGCCAGCGTGAGGTGTGCCGACACCACGCTGTTGCCGCCGGTCATGAAGCGCCGCCCGATCGTCGTCGACCCCGCCATCATGAAGCCGGCCGTGTAGAACCCGTCCTCGCCCAGGTCGCAGTTGTGGGCGATGTGACAGATGTTGTCGAGCTTCGTGCCAGAGCGGATATGGGTCGACGACAGCGTCGCGCGATCGATCGCGCAGTTGCTGCCGATCTCGACCTCGTCACCGATGCACACGTTGCCCAGGTGCGAGAGCTTCTGCGGCCGCCGGCTCGCGCCAACCGCGTAGCCGAAGCCGTCGCAGCCGATGCTGGTGTGAGGATGCACCTCGCAGTCCCGCCCGAGTTCGCATCCGGCGCCCACGAAGACGTGGGGATGCAGCAGCGTGTTGGGGCCGAGGCGCGCATCGTTCTCGACGACGGCGTGCGAGCCGATGCAGCAGCCGTCACCGATGACGGCGTTGGCACCGATCACGCAGTACGGTCCGAGCAGGACGCCCGCGCCGATCGTGGCAGACGGGTGGACGATGGCCGTCGGGTGACGCTCGCCCCACTGGGTGAAGCGCTCCCGCTTGCGGTCGAAGTACTTGAGCAGCACCGCCATTCCCATCGACACCGCGTTGACCGAGAAGCAGCAGCCGAAAGCGGTTTCCGTTGCGGCGAGCTGATCGGCGACGTCGCGCTGCACGACCAGGATGGCGGCCCCACGTTCGCGGGCAGTCGCGAGCTGCGCCTGGTCGCTGACGAAGACGAGGCTGTCGGGACCCGCATCGCGCGGCATGTGGCAGTGGGTGGCCGCTGCTTCCGGATTGCCACGCAGGTACGTGAAGACGTCCCCATGCCTGCCCTGGACCGTACGTGCATTGAGCATGGGGATCCCTTCTCGTAATGACGGCCGGTGCCATGGGGCCCGGCCGGAAGCGGCCTCAGGCGGCCGCGTTCGCCAGTGTGACGCGCGCGGTCACCTTGCCATCGAAATCCAGCCACTGGTGATTGGCGAAGTCGTACAACTTGCAGCGCTGCACGACGTCCATGTACGTGCGTCGGGTGATACGGTAGTCGCAGAGATCGGGGAACTTGTCGCGCAGCAGCTGTTGCGCTTCCCGCAGCGTGAACATCGGAATACCCGGGTTCAGGTGATGCGCGTTGTGTTCCATGATGTTGTGCAACAGGCGGTCCATGCCCCACGGGAACCGCACGCAGGCGGTGGACGTGAGGTAAGCCCGGCTGCGCTGCCATTCCTGGCGGTTCAGGAACCAGGCGATGCCCGGGTTTGTGTGGTGCAGGAACACCACGAAGCCGATCACGCCGTTCCACAGCAGGAACGGCACGATGACCGCCAGCGTGAGGAGCAGCGCGACCGATTGCCCGGTTGCGGCGGCGGCGTAGGTAACGACGCCGGCCCATGCGGCGACAAACACGGTCACGAGCACGCTGTCGAGCTTGTACTTGCGGCGGCTCGAGCCGACTTCCTTCTTGCTGGCGAAAAACAGCTTCTTCCACCACATCTCGTACAGGTAGTACGCGCCCCAGCCGAGGCCCGACCGGTACACTCGCTCGAGTGCCCGGCGGTAACCGGGCAGTGCATCGAACTCGGCCTTGGAGTAGGGCGCCCAGACCTGGTCGCGACCCTTGAGGTTATTGAAGCCGTGGTGCGCGGTGTTGTGCCCCATCTCCCACAGGCTGTACGCGGTCATCGACGGCAGGAACGCGATCCGTCCGCAGATGGCATTCAGTCGCGAGCTCGAGAAAAAGCTGCCATGGCAGGCATCGTGGCCGACGAGAAACAGCCGGACGATCGCAACCGTCACGACCAGCGTGCCCAGCAGTTTCAGCAGCAGGCCATCGGGCAGCAGGACGACCGCGGTTCCCGCGCTGAACAGGGCGATGTCGAGCAGCAGCACCATGGCTGGCAGCGCTACCTGGGTCCTGGAGGTCTCGAAGGAACACAGCAGGGCTTTGCGGTTCCAGTTGCTTGCTTGGGAGCTGGCCTGCATGTCGTGGGGGCCTCGTCGGTCCGTAGGGAGACAGTGCGGACGCGACAGCGTTAGGCGGCGCGCGGTCGCAGATTATACCCCACCTGGGTCGGCATGACTTGACGCGGCGCAATGCGCAGTCCGGTTGGCTCACGGGCTGGGCGGCGGCATCCTGACCGTGACGAGGCGGTTGTGGCGCCGCAGCACTTCCTGCAGTCGGGCGTGATCGATCGCCTGCAGGCGATTGCCGTCGACACCCGTCATCGTGCGCGCTGCCACCAGCGCGTTGATGATGGCCTCTTCCGTTGCGAGCACGGTCGCTTCGAACAGGCCGTCGAGCCGGTCGTTCGGAACGAAGGCTGCCTGCTGCAGTCCTTCCGTCGCGGTGGCTGCGGGCGAGTTCGCCGTGGAGAACGCGAGGAAGATGTCACCCGAGCCGTTGCCCGCGGTGCCGCCGGTGCGTGCGATTCCCATCGCGGCGCGCCGTGCAATGCGCTTGAGTTGCGTCGGCAGCAGCGGTGCATCGGTCGCGACGACGACGATGATCGAACCGAGTTCGTTCACCGGACCGCTTTCCTTGGTGAACGGCGCGTCTTCGGGCCAGTCGCGGCCGATCGGGATGCCGGCCACCTGCAATTGCGAACGGCGGCCGAAATTCGACTGCACCAGCACCCCGACGGTGTAATCGGCTATGCCGTGAACGCGCACGCGGCGTGAAGACGTGCCCGTGCCGCCCTTGAACTCGAACGTGTGCATGCCCGTGCCGCCGCCGACATTGCCTTCCGCAATGGCACCGCCGTGCGCGCCATCGAGTGCGGCGAAGACGTGCTCGCGCCGCACGTGGAAACCGTTGAGGTCGTTGAGGTAGCCGTCCCAGGTTTCGGCCACCACCGGCAAGCCCCACAGCTGCTCCGTGCCGCCGTTCTGCAGCATCCATGCGATCACCGCATCGCGCACAATGCCGACGCTGTGCGTGTTCGTGATCAGGACCGGGGTGCCGACGATGCCGGACTCCTCGATCCAGATCGTGCCGGTCATTTCGCCGTTGCCGTTGCCAACAGCGTAGGCGCCGAAGACTCCGCCCAGGTCCTTGCGGCCGCGGGGCAGCACGGCGGTGACCCCGGTGCGCACCGGTCCTTTGCCGACTTCGAGCTTGCCTTCACCCTGGATCAGCGTCGTGTAACCGACTTCGACACCCCCGACGTCGGTGATCGCATTGAGCGGCCCGGGCGTGCCCGGAAACGGGATGCCGAGGTCGCGGGCGCGCGGTTCGGCGGCGGAGGCGGTGCCCATGCTGAGGAGTGCTCCGAGGAAGGCGACGTGGACGAGTGTGCGCGTGAAGAATGTAGTCTCGTGCGTGGACATGGGCGTCACCGTTGGCAATTGCGCCGGGGAAAGTCCATGCGCAGTGGGAATACTCGATGGTGCCTTGCTGCAGGCACGGCCCATCGAAAATACGGCTTTGGCGCGGTTAGTCAAGGCGCACTCCGGGGTATGCTTGGCATTCGAACACAGGCAGGGGAAATTCGTGAATCCATCCAATCGGGCCCGTTCCTGGCAGGTTCGGCCTGCGTCCAGTGGCTGCGCGGCTCTGGCCGCCCTGCTCGTAGTCCTGACTCACATCGTTGCGGTCCAGGCGGCTGACACGCCGCCGGTGTTTGCCAGCGCTGCCGACACCGACCCGGTCAAGCTCGGCTGGATGGTGGGATACCCGCCGCCGCCCGACAAGCAGATCCGGTTCGATGACGGCAGCCATTACCGGTTTCCGCAATGGCGCTGGAGCTTCTCGCACTGGCGCGAGGTGATGCCATCGGCGGAAGTTTCGCGGGGAACGGGGCCCGCGACCCCGCTGGATCGCGCTGAACGCGACGACCTCGATGCCGTCACCTTCACGCCGCTCGGCGGAACCACGCCGCTGACCTGGGCGGATTCGCTGGCGGCCAATTACACCGACGGCATCGTCGTGCTGCATCGCGGACGCATCGTCTACGAACGGTACCTCGGCGCGCTCACGGCCGAGCGGCCGCACATCGCGTTTTCGGTCACTAAGTCGTTCATCGGCACGCTGGCTGCAATGCTGGTGGCCGAAGGCAAGCTCGACGCGGCGGCGCCGGTGTCGCGCTACCTGCCCGAACTCGCGACCAGTGGTTTCGGGGACGCGACCGTGGAGCAGGTGCTCGACATGACGACGGCGCTCGATTTTTCCGAGAACTATGCCGGCGGCTCGGATTCGTTCCTGTCGTTCGCGCGCGCCGTAGGCGTGTACCAGCGGCCGGCGGGTTACACGGGTTCGTCCTCGATCATGCAGTTCCTGCCCACGGTCGCGCGCAAGGGGACCCACGGCGAGGCGTTCACGTACCGTTCACCGAACACCGAGGTCCTGGGCTGGTTGATCGCGCGAGTAACGGGCAAGCGGCCGGAGGTCGTGCTGCAGGAGCGCATCTGGAGCCGGCTCGGCGCGGAATCCGACGCGTTCGTTGCGCTGGATCCCGCGGGAGCGGCCGTCGCCTCGGGAGGCCTCAATTGCCGGCTGCGTGACCTCGCACGGTTCGGCGAAATGATTCGCCTGCAGGGCAGGTACAACGGGCAGCAGATCGTGTCCGCTGCCGTCATCGACGACATCCGCAAGGGCGGCAGCCGCGAGGCATTCGTTCCCGCGGGCTACAAGACCTTGCCGGGCTGGAGCTACAGGAAGCAGTGGTGGATCTCGCACGACGACCACGGTGCCTTCATGGCTCGCGGCGTGCACGGGCAGGCGATCTACATCGATCCGAAGGCGGAAATGGTCATCGCCAGGTTCGCGTCACACCCGCTGGCCGGCAACATGAACCTCGATCCAACCTCGCTGCCGGCGTACCGGGCGATCGCCGATCAGTTGCTGCGCGAGCCACGCTGATTTCGCCGATTACACATGGCATCCGCGAAGTGCTAGCTTTTCGTTCATGAGCACCATCGAATCCGGCAAGGCCGCCGCCAAGGCGCCAACGTTGCTGACCGACCAGAGCGTCGCCAAGCAGTTGCTGTTCGGCAACGTCCTGGAAGAGAACCTGTTCCCGTACCCCGCGATCAACGAGCGCGACCGCGAGGTGCTCGGCATGATCGTCGAGTCGATCGACCGGTTTCTCGAGGGGAAACAGGCCGATTTCGCCCGCTGGGATCGCGCCGCCCGCCAGCCCGACGAGTTCGTGCAGTCGCTGCGCGAGCTGGGACTGTTCGGGTTGATCATCCCGGAGGAGTTCGGGGGCCTCGGCTTGTCGAACGCTGCCTATGCGCGCGTCCTGGCTCAGACCAGCAGTTATGACAGTTCGGTGTCACTCACGATCGGCGCGCACAGTTCGATCGGCATGAAAGGCCTGCTGCTGTTCGGCACGGCCGAACAGCGGGCGCGTTACCTGCCGAAGCTCGCCACGGGTGAAATGATCGCGGCTTTCTGCCTGACCGAGTCGAGCGCCGGCTCCGATGCCGCTGCCATTCGCACTGCCGCGAAGCGCAATGCGGATGGAGGCTTCACCCTGAATGGCGAGAAGCTCTGGATCACCAACGGCGGGATCGCGGATTTCTACACCGTGTTCGCTCGCACCGACGGTCCTGAGGGCAAGGTCACGGCCTTCATCGTCGAAGCCGCATGGCCCGGCGTCAGTCACGGCGCGCACGAAGACAAGATGGGCATTCGCGCTTCCTGCACGACCACGGTCGCCTTCAATGACGTGCGCGTGCCGGCAGAGAACGTCCTTGGCGAAGTCGGCAAGGGCTTCAAGGTGGCGATGGGTATCCTGAACAACGGGCGCACCGGCCTGGGCGGCGGCGCCGTGGGCGGCATGAAGGCTCTGATCCGCCGCTCCGTCGCGCAGGCGCAGGAGCGCAAGCAGTTCGATCGGCCGATCGCAGGATACGGACTGGTGCGCGAGAAGATTGCGCAGATGACCGTGGAATGCTTCGCCGCGGAGAGCGCGGTCTGGATGGTGGCGCATTACATCGACAGCGGCTGCGAAGACTACTCCGTCGAGGCGGCGATCACCAAGGTGTTCGCCAGCGAGGCCATGCAGCGCGCGGCTTACGAGAGCCTGCAGATCGCGGGCGGCAATGGCTACATGCGCGAGCTTCCATACGAGCAGTACGCGCGCGACGCCCGCATCCTGCCGATCTTCGAGGGCACCAACGAAATCCTGCGGCTCTACATCGCGCTGTCGTCGCTGAAGGACGTGGGTGCTTCGTTGAAGGAACTGCAGTCGGCGGTCAGTGCGATCTTCAACGACCCGATCAAGGGTTTCGGCGTGCTTTCGGGCTATGCCGAGCGGCGCTTCGCACGCGCCACGGGCATCGGCGCGGCGATCAAGGTCAGCACGCCGGTCGCGCCGGCACTGCGCCCGCTGGTGGACATCTACCAGAACTACGCGAGGGCTGCGGCGCGTGAGGCCGAGGCCGTGCTGCGGCGATACGGCAAGGGCATTTCCGAGCAGCAGCACGCGCAGCGGCGCATCGCGGACCTCATGATCGACCTGTTCGTAGGGCTGTGCGTGGTCTCACGCGCGGACTCGATCATCGGGAGTGACCCTGCTTCGGCCGCACAGGTGACCGACATCGCAACGGTCTTCACCCACCAGGCGCGTCGTCGCATGGTCCGCAACGTGCGTGGGCTGAGCCACAACGAGGACCAGTCGATCGAGGCGCTGGCGGGTGCGATCCTGGAACAGGGTCGTTATCCGTGGGACGTACTCTAGGCGACCAGGTCTTCGACCTGCGTGAGCAGGTAGAGGGCGATTGCGGCGAGCATCAATGTGGCGGCGAATTCCATGGCGGGTCTCCTCGGTGCGCGGCGTGGCGCTGTGTGACTGATGACCGTGAGATGCCGCAGCCGCGCGCAGGGTTGCACACGGGCGATGGATCGCGACGAGGCGTGTGCCTCGTACGATGAGCCGAATGCAGGCGGGCAGGGCGCGCCGTTCTAGCGCGAGAGGTCGAGCATCAGCTTGCCGATGTGGACGCTCGATTCCATGACACGATGGGCCTCGCCCGCCTGCTCGAGCGGAAAGACCTGGTGAATGACGGGGCCGGCACGCCCCGCATTCAGCGCGGGCCAGACGCGCTCGCGCAGAGCCCTGGCGATCGCGGCTTTCTGGGCCGTGGTCCGCGGGCGCATGGTTGACCCGGTGATGGTCAGGCGACGCCGCATGATGTCGAACAGGTCGAGGCTTTCGACGCGCGTGCCCGCCTGGGTCGCGACTTCGACCAGCCGGCCATCCAGCGCCAGGCACTTCAAGTTGCGCTCGAAGTAGGGTGCCCCGACGATGTCGATGACGACGTCGACACCGCGCCCGCCCGTCAGTTCCGCAATGCGCTCGGCGAAGTCTGCGGTCCGGTAATTGATCGCGGCGTCCGCGCCCAGTCGCACGCACGCAGCGCACTTCTCGTCGTTGCCGGCAGTGGTGTAGGCGCGCGCCCCGAACTCGCGCGCGAGCTGAATGGCCGTGACACCGATGCCGCTGCTGCCGCCGTGCACCAGCACCGTCTCGCCGGGTGCGAGACGCCCGTGCATGAACAGGTTGGCCCAGACCGTGAAATAGGTTTCCGGCAGGGCCGCCGCACGAATGGCGTCGTAACCCCGGGGCCAGGGCAGGCATTGCGTGACCGGCGCAGCGCAGTACTCGGCGTACCCGCCGCCATTCGCAAGCGCGCACACACGGTCACCCAGCGCCAAGCCCTGCGCTTCACTGCCGAGCGCGACGACTTCGCCTGCCACCTCGAGGCCGATGATCGGGCTCGCGCCGGGAGGCGCCGGGTACAGCCCCTTGCGCTGCGCGACGTCGGGACGGTTCACGCCTGCAGCCTGCACGCGGATCAGGACTTCGTCGGGTTTGGGGTCGGGCACGGCAGTCGTGCTGATCGCCAGGACTTCGGGTCCGCCGGCGGCAGTCGCGGCAACGTAGCGCATGGATTCTGGAATCATCGGGTATCCATCAGTCGGGCAGGTGTTCGAACGATCAGGTGCGACGCAGAGCTGACGCAGGATACTTCTTCAACGCAGCCATTTCTCCAGCTGCGAATACACCTCCGGGCGGCCGAGCAGATCCAGGTGCCCCATCTCGTAACCGATCCACTGCCGTTCCTTCGGCAGCGCCAGGCTTCGCGAGCGGTCGGTGTGCTTGCCGAGCGCGCTGTCCAGCGGAACGAGACCGTCACCGACCAATCTTTCCGCAAGCAAGCTGCGGCGCTGGCCGAGCGTGGCAGCCATGGCATAGCACTTGACGTCGTCCGGCAACGGGACGAACTCCTGCTCGACACCCGTGATGCTGCCGTAGCGCAGGTCAGTGATCCCTGCGCTACGGGCCCTGCCGAGACTCGTGAACGGGGCCACGTACGGACTCAATTCCATGACGTAATCGAGACTGTTGCCGCCGCGTTCGAGCGGCGCCCCGTGGTGCGGCGTGCCGAGCGAAAACAGCTTGCCCAGCAGGCCCCGCCACGCATGCCCGGCGGCAGTACCGTGATGGATTGCGCTGCGCGCCACTAGACCACCCATGCTGTGGCCGACGATCGCGAGCTGCGCCACGGGGACAGGCCAGTGTGCCAGCAACGTTTCCAGCGACTCTGCGAGGCTGACTCCGTTGGCGCTGATCGAGCGACCGCTGTTGTAACGAAGATGGACCATCGTATGGCCGGTTGCCTCCGCCGTACCTGCGATTCGGTGATGACCATCGCGGATCCAGTGCTGATCGTTGAGGCAAAGGCCGTGAATTGCGAGCAGCACCTTGCCGGACGCGTGCGGCACGACATCGCCGGGTCGCTCGGGATCGACGAGTTCACCCGCGTGCAGGAAGCCCATTTCGATCGCCAGAGGATTGGCGGTGCGCTCGAGGTGATCGCCGTAGACGCCGTTGATCGCCGATACCCATGCGTTCCTGCCCGCCGCGGATTCACCTTCGGGCAGGAACGCTGCCACGGGAGCGAGGCCGGCATCGAGTCCCTTGCCGATGACGCGCGTAGTGCCGCGAATGGTCTTGTAGATGAGGCCCGTCAGGCCGCGCGTCGATTCCGCCCGCGACGCACCGAGCGGTGGATGCACGAGCTGGATGGTGTGGTGCATCCTTTCCACGAGCGTGGTGATGCCGAGGGTGGCGTCGACCGCGAGACGTGCAGCACCCCGCAAGTCCGAGACGGTCGTCCGGTTGATCGTGCTCATGGTGCGTCCTGGTTCAGTCGGTGAGAGCGCGGATGACCGCGACTGGATCGTTGCGGATTGCGCGCAGCAGTGCACGGGCCGGGCCCGTGGGGTCGCGCCGCCCCTGTTCCCAGTTCCGCAGCGTCGATACTTCGATCGAGAGGAGTTCTGCGAACTTCGCCTGGCTCAGACCAGTCGCGGCGCGAATGGCGCGCACGTCGATCCCGGTCTCGCTGCGGGGGCGGGGACGTCCGCCGACAGCTCGCGCCAGGCGGCGCGTGCGCTGCTGGCGCAGTTCGCGCGCCGATTCCAGCAGCTTGATGAAGACGTCGTTGTTCATCGCCGCAACAGCGTACGCCAGTGACGTAGGTACGTCAATGACGTACTGCACGCAGGCCCTGGGGGTCTCGCCGACGCCTGGCGCTCAGCCCGCCGTGCTGCCCCGTTCGTACCAGCCCTTGCTGGAATTCACGATTTTCACGACCAGCAGCATGACCGGCACTTCGATCAGCACGCCCACGACGGTGGCCAGCGCGGCGCCCGACTCGAATCCGAACAGGCTGACGGCGGCCGCCACGGCGAGTTCGAAGAAGTTGGATGCACCGATCAGCGCCGATGGGCAGGCGATGGAGTGCTTCTCGCCGAGCGCCCGGTTCAGCAGATAGGCGAGCGACGAGTTGAAGAACACCTGGATCAGGATCGGCACCGCGAGCAGGGCGATCACCAGGGGCTGCTGCAGGATGGCCTTGCCCTGGAAGGCAAACAGCAGGACCAGGGTCACGAGCAGCGCCATGACAGACCATGGGCCGATCTTCGCCATGGCCGCGTCGAACGTCGCTGTTCCCCCGCGCAGCAGCGAACGACGCCAGAGCTGCGCCAGGATCACCGGGATGACGATGTAGAGGACCACGGAAGTGATCAGCGTGTCCCACGGCACCGTGATGGCCGCGATGCCGAGCAGCAGCCCGACGATCGGAGCGAAAGCGATCACCATGATCGCGTCGTTGAGGGCGACTTGCGTCAGCGTGAACATGGGATCGCCGTTGGTGAGTCGGCTCCACACGAACACCATGGCGGTACAGGGAGCGGCGGCCAGCAGGATGAGCCCGGCGATGTAACTGTCGACCTGGTCTGCCGGCAACCAGGGTGCAAACAGGTGGCGGATGAAGATCCATGCCAGCAATGCCATGGAGAACGGCTTGACGAGCCAGTTCACGAACAGCGTCACGCCGATGCCGCGGACATGCTCGCGCACCTCGCTGAGCGCGCCGAAGTCCACCTTCACCAGCATCGGGATGATCATCACCCAGATCAGCACGCCGACCGGCAGATTGACCCTGGCTACTGCCATGCGCCCGATGGACTGGAAGAGGTCGGGGAAATGGTGACCCGCGGCGGTGCCGACGACGATGCAGGCAAAGACCCAGAGCGTCAGGTACCGCTCGAAGCTATTCATCGGCGCGCTCGTCTTCTGACAATCAAGGGACTGGACGCCGTTTGCTGCGGGCATGTTCGACACCTCAGCGGACTTGTTCGCCGATTCGATCCAGTTCCAGTTTCAGGCGCGCTCGATCCTGCCGCAGGTCCTGCAGCGGCAGCGCGATGAAGGCTTCGATGCGCCGGCGCAGGGCGCGGTAGGCCGCCATGAACGCGGCATCGATTTCCGCGTCGGTGCCCGTCGCGTGCGCGGGGTCGTCGACACCCCAGTGCGTGCGCAACACCGGGCCCAGGTACGCCGGGCAGGTTTCGCCTGCCGCACTTGCGCAGACCGTGACGACGATGTCAGGAGTCACCGGCAAGTCGTCCCAGGACTTGCTGTGGTAGCCGTCGGTGGCAATGCCTTCGCGCTCGAGCAGGGCGAGCGAGCGAGGATGCACCTTGCCCGTGGGTTGACTGCCGGCGCTCATTGCGCGCCAACCCGCCGGGGCCAGGTGATTGAAGGTCGCCTCACCCAGGATCGAGCGACAGGAATTGCCAGTGCAGAGAAATAGTACGTTCATCGGGCTCTAGGCCGCGCGGCGGCGGAGATCGCAAACGGAAATGCGAACATGCAGGCATTTCATGCCGTCTTGCTCTTGCGACGGGTGACGACAGGGTCCGCGCATTCCGGTGCGCTTGTGGCGGCGAGACTGCAGCAGTTGTCGGTCAGGTAACCCACCAGCGCGCGCATGCGCTCGAAGTTGGGGCTGCAGTAGATGAACCGGCCGTCCCTGCGAGCCGCCACGAGGCCCGCCACGGCCAGTTCCTTGGGATGGAAGGAGAGCGTGGGTCCGGGAATTCCGAGCTGCTCGCTGATTTCGCCGGCCGGGTAGCCGTCCGGTCCGCGCTACTCGGCCAGCATGTCGCCCGAGCCGCCGAACTCCTTCGGGAAGTCCTTGAACTTCGGCAATCCGTCCTTCACGGCCATGACTTTCTCGCCGTAGTGCACGTGCAGCGTGGGTTTGTAACTGAGGCCGGCCACCGAGCCCGCCGGCACGTCGACCATGCCCATGCCCGGATGTCCGACAAGTACCGCGGCACCGCAGCTCCTGCAGAACTGGCGGTGGCTGTTCTCCGTCTTCTTGTAGAGGCCGAGGTTGTCGGCACCTTTCGTGACCTTCACGCTCGTCGCGGGCCAGAGCGCGGCCGCGTGGATGGGTGCGCTCAACCAGCCGCGGCACGAACTGCAGTGACAGAAAGCCTGCACGGCCGGGTCCCCCGTGATCTCGAGCTGGACGGCGCCACACATGCAACCCGCTTTGTAAGTCGACATCGGTTTTCCCTGCCCCGTGAAATGCGACCGGGGGGTCGCGACCGCGCGAGCATAGTCCGGTCCGACGGTTGCATGCACGTGGCGCTGCAATACGAGCCCGCCATGGGGACGGATTCGTCAGATGCGCAGATACCCTGTAACGGGGGCTCAGGAGGTCTCGACCAGGAGGCTGCAGCAGGTGACGCCCGCTTCGGCCTTGGCCAGCTCCACCTGCGGCACCGTCACTACCGTCAGTCCCGCGGACTGGAGTCGTGCGCGGGTACGGGCATGCTGCAGTGGATGGATCACCGCGCCGCCCAGTGCCAGGGCGTTCGCGGCATGCGGTTCGGCAGGATCGACCGCCAGCGCCCGATGACCGGTGAAAGCGTCTGCTGCGACCCAGGCCGGATTCAGCAGCACGAGGTCGTCGGCGACGCGCGTCACCGCTGACTTCAGGTGCAGGCAACCTGTGAAAGCCAACGGGACCACTTCGTGGCCATACGGTGCGAGCTGATCGATCAGTTGCTGGATAGCGCCGCGGGTCGTGCGCGTCGACAGGCCGATGTAGATCCTGCGCCCGGCGACCAGTACGTCTCCGCCGTCGAGGGTCGCTGGCGCGCGAACGTGAATGACGGGTCGATGCGCGGCGAGCACGGCCTCGACGGACGCTGTCTCCGGCTGCCTCGAAGGTGCGCCCGGCCGGGTGATGACAGCGACGTCGTCGAGCACGACGGCCGCGTCTTCGACGAACACACCGTCGGGCAACTGCGGCGTCGAGGGCAATCGCCGCACCCTGGCGCCGAGGCGCTCGAGCACCGACTCGTACACCGCGTGCTCGGCCCGTGCGCCGGCGACGTCCAGCGGCTGACGCTCGAGGTGCGTGAGTTCGCAATCGGCCAGTCTCGGACTCACCTCACGGGTGTAGGCGATCAGCATCGATTTGATCTGGTCAGGTCCATGGGCTGCGCGCATGGCGGCTGTTGGTACCGAGGCATCGTCATGTCGGTCTTCGTGGAGTTCGCAAGATCCCGGGGGCCTACAGTACCAAGAAGCGAGTCGCCGCCAGCGGGTCGAACCAGCCCGCGGGCGGTCAGCGTCGCGGGGCGCTCCAGAGGTCGAACCGCTCCAGAACCCCATCCCGCGTTCGCACTACGTAGGCACCGGGCGTGTCACTCAGGAACTGCAGCTGGTCGCCGGTGATCGGTGCTGCGAGCGGCAGCGCGCCGCGTGAGGGAACTGGAATCGGCGGCTCATTCACGCCGATC
>Ga0224510_10000312_pt1 | contig 39470 bp, 31 predicted proteins | sample SF_May12_sed_USG_FD_170161 | JGI IMG/M metagenome (GOLD analysis project Ga0224510, IMG submission 170161) | Sediment microbial communities from San Francisco Bay, California, United States - SF_May12_sed_USGS_4_1 | ecosystem: Environmental > Aquatic > Marine > Sediment | place: USA: California... | reverse complement strand
GTTTCGATCGGCGTCGTTGCTGGAGACTCGAAATACATCGATGCGCTTGACGGCGGGCAGTGGCAGTACGGCGATGCGTCATTCCCTGAAGTCGGGGTGACATTTTTCGCCGGCACGTTTGTCCGGCACCCGTTGGCGCTGGCGGCGGCCAAGGCGGTGTTGACGTATCTGAAGGAAAGCGGACCGGAGTTGCAGGTCCGGCTGGCTGAGCGAACGGCTCTCCTGGCCGATGAGCTCAGGGCGGTCATTGCGGAATTCGAGGCTCCCTATCAGCTTACTCAGTTCAGTTCCCTTATCCAGGTCGGCTATCCCTCAGACCAGAAATTTGCCGGCCTGCTGTTCTATTTGCTCAGAGAACGGGGGATTCATATTTTTGAGAACCGCGCGTTTGTCATGACGACTGCCCACAGCGAAGTGGACTTGGCCAAATTGGTCACTGCGTTTCGCGAAAGCTTGGCCGAGATGCAGGCGAGCGGTTTTCTCGTCGGTTCCGCTGAGAAAGCGGAGGAGCAGCCCCGCAAGGAGGGGCCTGGGCAGGGAAGTGCGGATGCGGGAACGCCCGTGTTGAGAGGTTCGTCGAATCGATTCCCTTTGACCGAGGCACAAAAGGAGATCTGGCTCGCGGCGCAGATGGGTGGGCAAGCAGTCGTTGCCTACAACGAATCGCTGAAGATGGAGTTTCAGGGAGACTTCAACGTAGAAGTGTTTCGAAGATCCGCTGCGCACGTGATTCAGCGGCATCCGATCCTCTTTGCCAAAATCAGTGATGACGGCCAATGGCAGTCGATCGGTCCTGTCGCGACGGTTGAGATCCCTTTAATTGATTTAGACAGCGAGGAGAAGGAGCAGGTAGAAGAGTGCGTCGGCGCTGTTCTTGCGGATGAAGTAACGATCCCGTTCAATCTAGTGACCGGTCCCTTGTGGCGCGCAAAGATTCTGCGTCTTTCCGGCACGCGCTATGTCGTTGCTTGGACTGTGCATCATATCGTTTGTGACGGTTGGTCCAGCGGCGTGTTGATCGACGAATTGGCCAAGACATACTCGGCCTTTCTCCAAGGTCACACACCGACGTTAGAGCCACCAATTTCGTTCCGTGACTATGCGTCGCTCGCCTTGGCTGATGGGATGGCTTTCGAGGGTGCAATCAATTATTGGAAAAAGCAATTGATTCAGGTGCCGCTACCGTTGGATCTTCCTACCGATCGACCGCGACCATTAGTTCGAACTGCCCGATCCTCCTCGCTCGTCAAGCGGTTCGATGAGGCTTTATATCAGTCGCTTAAGCGAACCGCAGGGCAGAACCGGACGACAATGGTTGTTCTCTTGATGGCGGCATTGAAGACCTTGTTATATAGGCTGACTGGGCAAACTGATCTAGTCGTCGGACTTCCGGTTGCCGGTCAGGCCGTTACCGGTCAGTCGTGCCTGGTCGGTCATTGTGTAAACCTGCTTCCGATTCGAACTCATCTTTGCGCTGACTCGACGTTCTACGAGAATCTGATGGCCGTGAAGCGGAATGTGTTGGATGCCTACGATCATCGTCAGTGCACGATCGGTACGATCCTCCAGCATGTTCACGTGTTACGCAGCGCTGGCCGACAGCCGCTGATTGAAGTCATCTTCAACGTCGAACGAGATCCAAACGCGGTAGATTTTCGAGGGGTGACGTTTGTGTGTGAGCGTAACCCCAAGCGCGCGTCGCACTACGATATGTTCCTGAACTTTGTCGAGGGACCTCAAGGGTTGTTCGTTGAAATCGACTACAATGAAGATCTGTTCGATAAGACGACCATGGAACAGTGGGCCGGACATTTCGATACACTGCTACGAACGGTTGCCACGACTTCCCAAGAGGTGATCGGTGCGGTACAGATATTGACGGACTCCGAACACAAGGAGCTGATTTTCGGCTTGAACGACACACCGGTGCCAAGTTCTTCACCCCTTGGATTGCACGAGCTGTTCGAGCGGCGAGCGGGGATGGCTCCTGAATCATGTGCCGTAGTATTTGAAGGCAGACGTCTGACGTATCGTGAGCTCAATCAAATGGCCAACCAAGTCGCACATCGATTGAAGGCATTGGGCGCGGGACCTGACATTCTAGTCGGGCTCTTCTTGGAGCGGACGCCGGAAATGCTGGTTGGTATTCTTGGTATCCTCAAGTCCGGGGCGGCCTATGTGCCGCTCGACCCAGGTTATCCTAAAGAGCGACTACGATACATTATCGAAGATTCACGGGCCCCTATCGTTCTGACGCAACAGTCGCTCCTTGATCAGTTGCCGACATTTGTCGGCAGGCTCGTGTGCCTGGACGCGGATTGGGTCGACATTGCCAGGGAGCATGGTGAAAACCTCCCTGTCCAAACCACGCCACAACATCTGGCCTACGTACTCTTTACGTCCGGTTCAACCGGCCGCCCCAAGGGAGTCGCAATACAACACCATTCTGCCGTAACGTTTGTCCGCTGGACCGGCCAAGTGTTTTCTGCAGAAGAACTCGCCGGCGTTCTCTTTTCGACCTCGGTCTGTTTTGATTTGTCGATCTTCGAGATCTTTGCCACATTGAATGCGGGAGGCGCCATCATTCTCGTTCCGAATGCCCTGCACGTATCCCGTCTCTCTGTGCGCGATGATGTGACGCTGATCAATACCGTTCCCTCCACGATCACGGAATTGCTTCACATGGGGGGGATTCCCTCATCCGTCAAGGTCATCAACCTTGCCGGTGAAGCTCTGTCCGACACATTAGTGGAACAGATCTATGCCCAGACAGGGGTCGAGAAGGTGTACAACCTGTATGGACCGACCGAGGCAACGACCTACTCGACATATACGCTGGTGCGACGAGGGCAGTCCGTAAGCATCGGCAGGCCGATTACCAATACGCAGGCATTCATTCTTGATGTCCATCGGAATCCGGTGCCAAGAGGTGTGCTGGGAGAATTGTATCTTGCGGGGGACGGGCTTGCGCGTGGGTATTTCGGCCGGCCAGATTTGACCGCCGAACGGTTCGTTCAGAATCCATTCGACCTCAACCCGAATGCTCGAATGTACCGGACTGGCGATGTTTGCCGATGGTTGCCGGATCGAAACATCCAGTATTTTGGACGGTTGGACCATCAAATCAAACTTCGCGGGTTTCGTATTGAATTGGGTGAAATCGAGGCGGTCCTGGATCGGTATCCCGGTGTTCGTCAGAGTCTCGTCATAGCCCGTGAAGACCTGCCAGGCCAAAGGCAACTGGTGGCCTATGTGGTACCGGAAACCGATGTCACGCTCCAGGCCGTCGCACTGCGGGAGCATGTCAAGAGTGCACTTCCGGAGTTCATGTTGCCGACGGCTTTTGTGATATTGGACGTGTTCCCTCTTTCTCCCAACGGAAAGATCGACCGAGCGAGCCTTCCTGCTCCTGATTACGGAGCTATGGAACCAAGCCTGGCGTATGTGGAGCCTCGTGACCAGGTCGAGCAGGTGCTCGCGAGTATTTGGGCGAAGGTGTTGCGTGTCGAACGTATCGGGGTGCACGACAATTTTTTTGACCTCGGAGGCCATTCTCTATTGGCCCTGAGGGTTATTGTTGAGATTGAAAAGCTCTATGACCTTCGGCTTCCCTTGGCAACTCTGCTGCAGGCGCCGACGATCAGTGACCTGGCGACTGTGCTGAGAAAAAAACACTGGGCCCCGACCTGGTCATCACTGGTGCCGATCAGACCCAGTGGGTCAAGGCCTCCTTTGTTCTTGTTTCATAGCCATGGGGGAAATGTGTTGGAATATTACCCCCTTGCAGATCTGTTGGATACTGATCAACCGGTCTACGGTGTCCAAGCCAAAGGGTTGGACGGGAATATACCCATCGGGCATTCTATGGAGACGCTTGTGAGGGGCTATGTGAAGGAATTAAAGAGTATCCAGCCTCAAGGACCCTACTATCTTTCCGGCTTTTGCTTCGGCGGTCTTGCGGCACTCGAAGCGGCTAGGCAACTTTCTGAGATGGGAGAAACAGTCGCCTTCGTTGGCATGATCCAGACAACATGTCCGGCTGCCGAACCATTTCCACCTGGGATGTCTGGGTTCAGTCGAAGGTGGTATTCGACGAAAAAACGGATCGAATTGGAATGGGAGAATTTCCGCTATAGAGGCATGGGCCATCTCGGGGAACGGATCAGGCGAGTTCTGGATGTTATTGGTGCACGTGTCTTGATTGCCTTCGACGATTGTCGCAGAAGCAGTCATGCGGATCGTAAGTCTCGGTCGATGGCTTATATCCTTGAACGATTAGCGATGGAGCATGACAGAATTTATGACGCGTATACGCCGAAGACCCACTCGGGTGAGGTGGTCTTGTTTCGCACGCGGCACCAATTGCCTGGATTCGAAGGCGATCGAACCTTGGGATGGAACCATCTTCTCGGTGCTGGCTTAGTTGTGCATGATGTGCCCGGCCATCAGCAGAATGTGCTTACCAGACCTCATGTTGAGATCTTAGCCAAAGAATTTATGAGGCATCTGAAACAAGCTCAAGAACTCTCTGAAAAACACCTACCTGAATCGTTCGTTCTGCGATCAAAGAAGATGCCCCTGGAACAGATTGCTTGTCCATGATCTGGCGTTGTTCGCGGTGATACAACCTCTCCGTCCGTCCATGCACTTCCGATAGCCACAACTGACTGAACGGTTCACTGTTCTAGTCGGGTGATCATGTTGCGAGAGGGATGTGATTCCAAGATGGGGATTTACACTATTGATCCCCTGCGGGATGATCGATGGACTGAGCTCACGGATCGAAACCCAAGTGCGTCGGTGTTCCATACGCGCGGTTGGTTGAGCGCGTTGAAGGCGTCATATGGGTATGTTCCAGTGGCCTTTACAACCTGCTCTCCAACCGAGAATTTGACGAATGCTGTTCCATCCTGCATTGTACGCAGCTGGCTGACTGGAAACAGGCTCGTGTCAATGCCTTTTTCCGATCATTGTGAACCGCTCGTTGACTCTCCTGAAGAATTCCGACGCCTCTGTGCCTATACCGAAGCGTTGAGAGAGAAAGAGGGGTGGGGATATGTGGAGATGCGTTCGGCGAACCCGTTCTTGGAATTCGGTCGGGAGTTCGGCCGCTCAGCTGAGTACGCACTTCATCAGCTCGATCTTCGACCTCCTTTAGAAGTTCTCTATAAAGAGCTTCACAAAGACTGTATCATACGTAAAATTGTCCGTGCGAAACGGGAAGTCCTGCACTATGAAGAAGGTACGAGCGCTCCACTCCTTTTCAAATTCTATGGCCTCCTTCAGCTGACTCGAGCTCGGCACTACATTCCATTGCAACCCTTCGTGTGGTTCCAAAACATCGTTGCGTGTATGGGAAAGGACGTCTGTATCAGAATTGCTTCGAAGGACAACCGGCCTATAGCCGGTATCATGACGCTTAGTCACCGGAAAACGATGGTCTATAAATACGGCGGGTCAGACGCACAATTCAACAATCTCGGGGCCACTCCCATGTTGTTTTGGCATGCGATTACAGAGGCGAAGGATAGAGGCATGGAACGACTGGATTTTGGTCGGTCGGATCTTGAGAATACGGGACTGATTACGTTCAAGCAACGCTGGGGGACGACCAGATCGACCGTCACGAATTGGCGTGTTCCTGCCAAGAGGGGAAATCTTTCCCGTGAGCGTTTTAAGGTCCGGCTGGCTCAGCAGGTGGGAGGGTGGCTTCCATACGGATGGTTGAACCTGGTGGGCCGTTTCCTCTATCGCCATATCGGGTGAACGGTCAAGGCTGAAGTCTGGGATCTGTCCTGAGGCTTCCTATGAATCGTTCAGTAGCATGCTGCTCTTTTTAAAGAACAACTGATCACTTTCAATTCTTGCCCAACCACCTCTCCAGAACCTGGAGAGTCGTCTAGTTCTCGCTTGAAAAACTCGGAATTAATCAAACCTTCCCTGCTCTGGCCTTAGGCATGACTGCTTCACGACTCGTTCAATCGTCAGCGATTAATGCTCATATCGATGATTGAACCGAAGTTAGACGATGAGCCCCAGTATGTCGCAAAGTGTCAGCCGTCAGCATGTTGAAGGACAAGGCCTTCCGAATGGAGCGGAGCCTCACGTAAAGGTTTGGTGGGAAACGGGTAGAAGGCGAGTAGGCATGTGAAAAGAAGTGCAGGGTAAGACCATGGCCATTATTACCAAGTTGTACTATTTGTTGAAGCCGGCTATACCGTGGGCCGTCAGAGTACAAGTGCGGCGACTGATGGCAAGTCGTTTGCGGAGGCAGTTCACCAATTCTTGGCCTATTTTGCCGTCCGCTGCTCGGCCGCCAGAGGGTTGGCCTGGGTGGCCGAACGGAAAACAATTTGCCTTTGTCGTCACTCATGATGTGGAGGGTATGGGTGGGTTGGCGCGGTGCCGGAAGCTGGCGGAACTGGACAAGGCGTTCGGCATCCGCTCCTCGTTCCATTTTGTTCCGGAGGGTGAATACCGCTTACCGGATTCGCTTCGGACAGACCTTGAACGAGAAGGGTTTGAAGTCGCGGTCCATGATTTGCGCCACGACGGATCGCTCTATCAATCGGCACGACACTTTCAAGAGCAGGCTCGCCAAATCAATCAGTATCTTCAGAAGTGGAAGGCTTCGGGTTTCCGTGCAGGCTTCATGTTCCATAACTTGGAATGGCTTCATAACCTTGATGTTCTCTACGATGCCTCGACCTTCGATGTCGATCCGTTTGAGCCTCAACCTGACGGGGTTGGGACAATCTTCCCGTTCTGGGTTCAACGCCGTGACTCAAAGGGTTATGTGGAACTTCCCTATACGCTTCCGCAGGACTCCACGTTGTTCTTGCTTTTCAGGGAAACGACGATCGACCTATGGAGAAAGAAGCTTGATTGGGTAGCTTCGCACGGTGGCATGGCATTGATAAACGTCCATCCTGATTACGTCTCCTTCGATGGAAAGCCGAACGCTCGTGAATATCAGGCTGATTTGTATGAACAGCTTCTCAAGTACGTCACGACTCGTTATGGGGATAGTTGTTGGTATGCCCTTCCTCGTGAGGTGGCAACATTTGCCGCGCAGATCAAACCTCAACTGGTTCACGGTACGCTCACTTCCGATCGCCGGATAGTCGAATAGGAACATCACGTCACCTTTTTACTGGGTGTACGGTCACAACGATAGCAGGCGATAGTCTGCTCCTCCGAAGCTTCTTACCGTTCAGTGAAAGAGGCGCGTACCGTCAAGGCGTCGTGTGATCGCCTAGAAGCTCATTATCTCGATGCCCATTTCTAGGGCGGAAACAACCTTCTTCTCATAACATTCTCATGCGTTCGGCAGCTCAGTGGCGAGATAAGCTCTACCATTTGCTTCGTCTGGTGAAGGGCCATAGGTCTTGCGCTCAAGGAAAGGTCTACCCCGAGTTGGTCTATGGCGATCTCATCCGAAGGGAGTGTAAGCGTTCGCTCCGCTCCGGGCTGCTCTGCCGGATCTTGCTCTTCTATTGGACAGATGCACAAGGGCAGATCGTACCACTGGAATCCGAGTTCGTCGGGAACGCCATCGCGAAGTTGTCCATGAGTGTTCGTGCGACCGACTACATCGGATGGTATCGGCAGGGTCGAGTCATGGGGGTTTTGTTGACAACAATACGGCCAGGTGCCCTCGGAGAGGGATGTGATAGGGTGCGGGCCAGTTTGGTGGACCGTCTACATGACAGTCTCATTCTGACGGATGACTGCTCTCTGCATATACGGGTGTTTGAACCGGATGAGCTCGGCGAATTGACCGCAGCGGCTGCCCTGCTTCGTTAGGTGGTTCGAAGGCTGAGGTCTAACCTCTTATAAGGAGTGCGAGTATGATACGACTTGGTGTGATCGGGTATGGGTATTGGGGGCCAAACGTGGTGCGGAATTTTGTCGCGCATCACGACTGCAAAGTTGTGACGGTCTGCGATAAGTCGTCCACAGCATTGGCGCGTGCCATGGCCACGTACCATGGTATCGGTGTGACGACGGATCCGGAGGCCGTCCTTCTTTCTGTAGACATTGATGCCGTCGCGATTGTGACGCCGGTCTCATATCACTACGAGCTCGCCAGGAAAGCATTGGAGAACGGGAAGCACGTCTTTGTCGAGAAGCCCTTTACCGCGACGTCCGCGCAGGCAGAAGAACTGATCGAGTTGGCCGAGCGCCAAGGCTTGCAGATCATGGTGGATCATACGTTCCTCTTTACCGGCGCGGTCCGCAAGATCAAACAGATGATCGATGCGGGCGATCTGGGGCAGATTTATTACTACGACTCTACCCGTGTCAATCTTGGGCTTTTTCAGCATGATGTGAATGTTCTCTGGGATCTAGCCCCACACGATTTGGCCATTATGGATTATCTGCTCGGGCTTGAACCGGAGCTGATCGTCGCTACGGGGGGAGCACATGTACACAGTCTTGAAAATATCGCCTACCTCACAGTGTATTTTCCAGATAACGTCCTGGCGCATATCAATGTGAATTGGCTTTCTCCCGTGAAAGTGCGCACCACATTCGTCGGGGGACAAAAAAAGATGCTGGTCTGGAACGATCTGGATCCAGCAGAAAAGCTACGGGTTTACGACAAGGGTGCTGAGTTGAGAACCGAACAGGGCGTGCACCAAGCATTGGTCAGTTACCGGACGGGTGACATGTTTGCACCAAAACTTGAAGAGATTGAGGCGTTGAGGGTAGAGACCCGATATTTTCTGGACTGTATTCAGAACGGAACGAAGCCTTTCAACGACGGGCATGCCGGACTTAGAGTCGTGCGCATCCTCGAGGCGGCTGAACAGTCACTCAGTCAGCATAGGGAAATTGTCTTGGCCTAAGAAGCATGAAGCGTCAAAGGTAAAAAGTAAGGGGTGAGAAGTAAAGGGTGAAGGGTTGGGGCCTGATTAGGAGTAAAAGCCTGCGGTGGGCGGTGAGAGGCAATATCTCCCGCCTCAAACATCGCACCTCCACCTTGCACCGCGACTCTTTCGGGTTTCAAGTTTCACGTTTCGAGTTTAGGAGTGGTTTCGTGTTTTGGGTGTTCTGGAAACCTGCAACCTTGTACTTCTTCGCCATGAAGGAAGCAGAATGGAAACGATAACTACCCCGTCGGTTCCGCTGGACGAAGCCGTCTTCAGAGAACGCATTGTGACGGAACGTAAATATGTGGAGCGATCCGGACGTGCATTGTTGCTGTTGCTGGTCAAGCGGCAGAGCGGGATGCCGCTGGATTCATCGATCGGAGTATCCGCCGTGGCGGACATGCTTTGGACCATGAGGGAGGAGAGTGGAATCCTCGGATGGTTGGACGGAGGACGAATGATTGGGGTTATCATGCCTGAGATCAACCCGCAGGATGTCGCCGGCGTCTGTACCTATCTCAAAATGAAGTTCCATGAAGCGGTTGCTTATCATGCCGGCCACGACCTGTGGTCGGACCTCTCCCTGGGGATTAGGATCTATCCGGAGTTCTATTCTTCCGTGGAGACTCGCCCTGAGCTTGCGGACCCGCTTCTGTATCCTGACTTGTTCGTAGGCTGGCGAATGAAGCGAGGCTTTTGGTTCCTGAAGCGCAGCATGGATGTGATGATCAGTGGCCTGCTGCTAATCCTATTGTTGCCGGTATTGTCCCTCATCGCGACACTCGTTAAGATGACGTCGCCTGGCCCCGCCTTGTTTCGTCAAGTGCGAGTGGGCCATCTGATGCAACCCTTCACGATGTACAAGTTTCGGACTATGTACAAATCAGCTGACCACCAGGTCCATCACAGCTATGTCAGTTGGTTCATCACGGAGAGTGACCAGTTACAGGCAGATGAAAAGTCGTCGATCTTCAAGATGATGAGCGATTCCAGAATTACTCCTATTGGCGGCCTGCTTCGGAGAACGAGCCTCGATGAGCTGCCGCAGCTCTGGAATGTCCTGGTGGGTGACATGTCGCTCGTCGGTCCACGACCTCCGCTTCCCTACGAAGTGGAGCAATATAAACCCTGGCACCGAGGGCGCGTGTTGTACGCCAAGCCCGGGATCACCGGACTCTGGCAGGTGGTTGGCCGGAGTCGCACGACATTTGACGAAATGGTACGGTTGGATCTGCGTTACGCGAGAACACAATCGTTGTGGATTGATATCAAGATCTTGCTCGCTACTCCCAAGGCGGTTATTTTCGGCAAAGGAGCGTGCTAGTGATTTTGACGTGATCTATCCTCGGTCAACTCTCCATGTCTTACAGACAGCCCACCTGACAATTTTGAGATACCGTTGTAATCTTGTCCAGAGGTACGATGAGGAGAAATCACATCAACGCAATGTCATCCATGAGGTTCAGGAGAAAGGAGTCCTGTCGGCCTCCTTACTGAATTCGAGCACTTACTTCATTGGAAGCGCAACTCTCACCAGCCGAATTGTACGCAGTCACGACAAAATAGTATGTCATGTCACCGCTCAGATTGCTTACATGGATGTTGTCAATAACCCAACGTCGGCCACTTGTTGGTAGCTCTTGGAGCTAGATCCGATGTACAACCGATATCCAAGAGTGTCGCTGCTGGCATTCCACCTCAGCGTAACCGAAGAATCGCTCCTGTCCTCGTTGTCTATGAGGGGACCTACGAGAACACGCATGGTATTGGAAGGCTCGACCATGGGAGCGGTACAAGGAGCAGCGGGTGTTACAGTAGAACTGCCTTGCGAAGAACATGATAATGTCGCCAACAGAGTGATGACTCTCGTTAGGGTTTGAGCATGATTGGAAAGTCTTCGACGTGTTTGATGCATTCGGCGGCGAGACGAGCTAGGTATTTCCATGTCTGTTCTCTCTAATCCGCCTTGTTCTTATCTCATTAAATACTAAGATGACAACAACCCTCCGAAAGCGGGGGGCGCTCATGGGTACTGTCTTGGAGAATCAAACATCATACCATCAAGCGCAAGTACAAATGCACTGCCTCCGCCACTTCCGGCCTCATATCTGACCTCACGTGTTCTTTCTTGTGTATGGGTATGGATGGTTTAGCCTGATGCCCTGCTGGTTGCGTCATCAGGAGGTGGTGGCTTTCATGACCCGGCTGATGGAGCAGGAGGGTTGCTTCTCCGGACGAAGGGAGAGCGGTGATTATCTATGTCAGTTAAGAATATCTGGAGATTCAATTCACTCCTAAACGATGGATCTATGTCGGTGAGAGATGGTGTATAGAACATGTACGGCATGGATCGCTGCTGCTCTAGCAGTTGTGGTTTGGTTTGCCACGAACATACACGATTTCCTAACAATCACTGCTCCTGTTCACGCCAATGTACTGGTTATTGAAAGCTGGGCGTGGGAATCGGCAGCGATTCAGGAAGCGGCTCAAGAATTCACCCGTGGGGAATATGACATCGTGGTTTCGGTTGGTATTCTTTCCTCTGCTCGGGAGAGTGGGCCGATGCAGGGAAACTCTGCGGAGTTGGCCGCCAAACGATTGAAGGAGTTCGGTCTGGAAGACCGTTCCATTGAGGTGCTTGCAGTTGCGAATATTGACCGACATCGTACCTATGCATCTGCACTGGCCGTCAAGCACTGGCTGGCAGACGCGAAGATCCACATCGTCGGGATCAATGTGTTTACTCTTGGGGCACATGCCAGGAAGAGTCTGGTGCTATTTCAACGTGCCTTCGGCCGCGGTGTTCCCATTGGGGTGATCTCAGGGACCGAAGATAGCTACGACCCTAAACGCTGGTGGTTGTCGATGAAGGGCATTTACACGGTGCTGCGAAAAACGGTTGGGTATCTCTACGCTGAGTGGTGGCCGCTTCCGGATGATCCTCGTGCATCACCTGATCAGATCGCTTTTCTTGGAAGGAACTCCTATGGCAGTTGTTAAGACAACCGGGGCTAGAATCGCTGGTGTCTGCACCTGCGTACCAAGCAGGCAGTTCGACAATGTGAGGGATTCTTCAGTGTTTACGGAAGCGGAAGTTCGAAAAGTGACCGGGATGGCCGGTGTATCAAGCCGCCGTGTCGCAGGGGACAGCCTCTGCAGCAGCGATCTGTGTATCGCTGCTGCGCAGCGTCTCCTGGCACGGCTTGAGTGGGCGACCGACTCGATCGATGCCGTCATCATGGTGACGCAAACTCCGGATTACTTCCTGCCTTCCACGGCTTGTGTAGTTCATCATCGTCTGAACCTTGCCGATCATTGTGCCGCATTCGATGTAGGGCTCGGCTGTTCCGGCTATCCGTATGGCATATGGTTGGCCGCGATGATGCTGCAGGGTGGGGGGATGCGCCGGGTATTGGTGCTGCACGGAGAGACACCGACTCGCTTTTCTGATCAATCTGATCGTTCAGTGTCCCTGCTGTTCGGGGATGCCGGGTCGGCCACTGCGTTGGAATCGACGGGCCTGACGGAACCAATCTGGCACTATGCCTTGCATTCGGACGGCGGCGGATTCAATTCCATGATCGTTGAGTCCGGGGGATTCCGGGACAGATTTGGGGTGGACGCGCGCAAACATTGCGTCTCGATGAATGGCGCGCTTATCTTTAACTTTACGATCAAGCGGGTTCCTGCCTTGATCGATGAGACGTTGAAGGCTGCGATGATGGGCAACGACGACGTCGACTACTTCATTTTTCATCAATCCAATCAATTCATCATGAAACATCTGTGCGTGAAGCAGTCGCTTCCTTCCGAGAAAGTGCCCATCATCCTTCGAGACTTCGGAAACACCGGCGGCGCGTCGATCGCCTTGACCCTGACCCAGGGAAATCTTACGAGGCTGAAGGATCGCCCGCTCCGTCTGATGTTGCTGGGCTACGGTGTTGGCCTATCCTGGGGATCGGCTCTGATCGACCTGGACCCGAACGCCGTCCTGGATTCTGTGGAGTTGGATAATACGTCACAGGTGTCGACGTGACTGAGGATTCAAAGAGGGTATTCGAGGGAAAAACGATCGTCGTTTCCGGTGCTTCATCCGGAATCGGGCGGGCTATCGCAGTTCACTTGGCTCGACAAGGGGCGGGATTGGTCTTAATCGGGCGGGATCAAGCTCGGCTCGAGGATACTGCGCGACAGGCGAGCGCGCAGGTATCTCGGATCGTGCAGTTGGATTTGACCGAGGTGACGGCAATCATGCCGGCGGTCAAAGAGACGGTCGCGGTCGTGGGGCGACTGTACGGCCTCTGCCACGCTGCGGGCACGGTCGACACCCTTCCCTTGAGCGCCACTGGTCCGGAGAAGCTTCAGGCCCTCATGCACGTGAACTATCTAGCCGGGATGGAGTTGGCTCGATCAGTGACGCGACGAGATCTTCTCCAGGAAGAGGGAGGTTCGGTCCTCTTTATTTCCTCAATCTATAGCCTGATCGGCAAACCCGGTCAAATTGCCTATAGCGGAAGCAAAGGCGCCGTGACTGCCGGAGCCAGAGCCATGGCAATCGAGCTGGCGAGGCGCAATATCCGTGTCAATGTGCTCTCACCCGGTATGGTTCGAACGGAAATGACTGAGCGAGCCCTCGCCGGGCTTTCTGGGCAGCAGGTACAAGCGCTGAAAGACATGCACCCGCTTGGATTCGGGAGCCCCGATGATGTCGCGCATGCGGCCGGCTTTTTGCTCTCTCCTGAGAGTAAGTGGATTACGGGGGCTAACCTTGTGGCCGACGGAGGCTGTTCTGCTCAGTAACTCAATGGAAGGAATCCACAATGACACAGAGTGAAGCCGTCGCTTGGATTGCACAGATTTTCGAGATGGCTCCCGACCAGTTGACTCCGGATACCCATCGGGACAACGTGCCTGCATGGGATTCACTCGGTATACTGACCTTAATGGCCAGTCTGGATAGTGACTTCGGTATCGTTCTGACAGACGAGGATATCCAGGCAGTCAAGACGGTCGGCGATATTTTGGATGTCATGCGACGACACGGTACGTTCACCTCGACTTCTTCATAACGCACGCGTGCTGATCCATCATCAGTTGCTGTTCAATGCGATTTATCCTTATCGATACGATTCTTGAATTGGAGCCCGGTAAGCGGATCACCGCATCCAAGGTGCTGCCCGCATCCGAAGAGTTGTTTCGTGACCACTTTCCCGGTTTCCCGGTCGTACCTGGGGTGCTCTTGACCGAAATGATGGCTCAGGCTGCTGGACGGTGCCTTGATGCGGAGGGCACTCATCCTGGACGAGCCATGCTGGGCAAAATCAATGGCGCTAGCTTTCGCGAATGGGTGAAGCCGGATCAGGAAATACGTCTCCACGCCACCATCACGCAGAACCGCCCTAGTTTTGCGACCGCCGAGTGCTTTGCAGAGGTTGAAGGCAAGAAGGTCTGTTCCGCCGACCTGTTTTTTGTATTCGCTTCTCACGAACGATTTGCCGAGGGGCACCAGGATGAAGTCCTGTTGGCCTATTGGAGAAACCATCCAGAGAAGCAACTGAACGCAAGATGACGAACCCACTGTACTCTCTGCAAGGCAAAAACGTCCTCGTCACAGGAGGGACCCGAGGGATTGGACGGGCTATCTCGCTTCACTTTGCTCGTGCCGGTGCAACGGTTGTCTCCAACTACGTCCGCGGTCAAAAGGCTGCTGATTCACTGCTTGCGCTAGCGAAGCAGGAACAACTTCAACTCATACTCTGCCGGGCAGATCTGACCATTGAGAACAGTCTACACAACCTCGAACAAAGCGTGGCGGGATTGGAAGGCGGGCTCCATGGTCTGGTGCATTGTGCCGCGACCGGTGTCCACAAACCTTTCAATGAATTGACGCTTCGGCATTACGATTGGACGTTTTCACTCAATGTCCGTTCGTTTTTTGATGTAGTCAATCGGCTTCTCCCTCGTTTTTCTCCAGGAGGAAGTATTGTGGCAGTGAGTTCACAGGGTGCATCACGAGTTGTTCCTGCTTATTCGATCGTGGGCGCCTCGAAAGGTGCGCTCGAGGCCCTCGCACGGCACCTCGCCGTTGAGTTGGCGCCACGAGGGATTCGGGTCAATATCATCGCACCTGGTGCGGTTGCGACGGAAGCATGGGCCTCCATGCCGGACGCCCAAACTCGATTGACGGAGTTGGCAAACCGATCTCCCCTCGGGAGGCTTGTCACTGTGGAAGACGTGGCGCAAGCTGCCTCTTTTCTTTGCTCCGATGCAGCCCGTGCCATCATCGGTCAGACCTTGATCGTAGACGGGGGCGCTGGCTTGCCGGTATAGGGGACATGCCCCATCCTCAGAAAACCTGGTTCAGTTTTTTGATCGCGCCGTGTTGACTGAAAAACCACGCATCCCGGTTCGGGACGTTCTCCTATTCGGTCTTTGGCCGAACTGCATCAAGCGGTGGATCTACCGCCTACGCGGATATCGCATCGGGAAGAATGTCTCGATCGGGTGGGGCTCGGTTATCTGTGGAGATCGAGTCAGTATTGGAGATCACACATCAATCGGTTTTCTGACAGTCGTACGAGGAAAAGAAATAGAAATCGGTCCGCATGTCCAAATCGGCTCAACGACCTTCTTGGACACCCCTCATCTACAGATTGGGGAAGGAAGCAAGATTAACGAACAGGTATTCGTCGGCGGCTTACAGTTTCCGGATTCCCGCTTCGTGCTTGGGCGCAATTGCCAGATCATGCAGATGTCCTTTATCAATCCAGCTCGATCCATCGTCGTGGGAGATGATTCGGGGATCGGAGGACACTGCTTAATCTTCGGCCACAATTCATTCCTGAGCGCATTCGAGGGGTATGGGGTCGACTTCGAGCCGATTGAGATCGGCCACAGCGTCTCTCTGGCATGGGGCGTCTTTGTCCTTCCGAAGACCAAAATCGGAGACGGCACAGTAGTGGGAGCCAGATCCGTCGTCCAAGGTACAATCCCCCCCCGGTCGTTGGCCGTGGGTTTCCCTGCGCGGGTCATCAGTAAGGCGCCTGACTTCCCCAAGCACCTTTCCGACACAGATAAACTCGAGCTGTTCCGAAAAATCGTGGCGGAGATGATTCAATTCTTCATGGACTCGGGCCTCTGCTGCAAACAGGAGGGGACTCGGTACCGAGTGTCTAAACCATCAACCAAGTGGTGGTGCAAGACCGACGACTCCTGGAGCTTGGAAGTTGTCGAGGGAAACGTGCGGAGGGAGCTAATCGGTTCAGTCGATGTCCTGCTGAGTCTTTGGGATATTCCGGACGACATGCGACAACACTTGCACACCCAAGGCACTGCATGGATCGAGATCGCCAAGAAAGAGCAATCTCGAGCGTCAAATGCGTTGAGCGATGAAGTCGCACATTTCTTGAAGCGTTACGGTGTGCGGACACTCCGAACCCCGCCGCTTCCCCTACCTCGTTTCTCAGGCTGAGTACCATCATGATTCTGACCGAACTTGGGAAAACAGGGGTCTCTATCCCAGAAATTGGGATGGGCACGTGGGACTACCATGCCGGGCCACTCCCGCTGCGAAAGGGATTGGAGGCCGGGGCATTATTTATCGACACGGCTGAATCCTATGGGTCCGAGTCTGCCGTCGGTGAAGCCATTCGAGGCTTTCGTGAGCGAGTCTTTCTTGCAACGAAAGTCTCTTCGCACAATTTTCTCCCCACCGACTTACGTCGGTCGGTCGAAGCGAGTTTAATGCGGCTCGGGACTGATCGTGTGGACTTACTCCAGCTTCATGAGCCCAATCCCGCTGTCCCAATCGCGGACACCATGGGGGCCGTTGCAGAGTTGATCACGGCGGGAAAGGTGAAATTTGCCGGAGTCAGCAACTTCTCCGCGATGCAGCTGGAAGCGGCACAAAAAGCATTGGGAAAGTTTTCAATCGTATCCAATCAGGTTCGGTACAACCTGATCGATCGTACCATCGAGACGGAGTTGCTGCCGTACTGCCGGGCCAACCAGGTGACCGTGATTGCCTATTGTCCCCTGGCTCGCGGTCTTTCGCGTATCCGCGATTGCGACCCCACGGGCGTGATTGCAGAGCTGGTTCGAGAAACAGGCAAGTCTCTGGCTCAGATCGTTATTAATTGGTGTGTCTGTCAGAAGGGTGTCGTGGCTATTCCGAAGGGAAACTCGGTGGAGCATATCCTGGATAATTGTGGTGCATCGGACTGGCGACTGACTGAGGCGCAACTGGCGCTGCTCAACACGAGGATTCAACATCGACGACGCAACCGTTTTGACCAGTTGCTCAGGCAATGGGTGCCTGGTCCGCTGCAATCCCTCGCGATCCGGTCTCTCAATCGGATGCCGCGAGGACTGCGCCGACGGTTTCGGTAGACGAAGCGAATGGGAGGGCATCGTTGCGGTGGCACGAGGAGACGTCGATAGATGTGCGGGATAGCCGGCAGCCTTCAGATCGATGACGGACCGGTGGACCGGGAACGACTGCGTCAGATGATTGGGGCCATCCGTTACCGAGGTCCTGATGATACGGGTATTTATTGTCAAGGTCCGGTCGGTCTCGCTCACGCCAGGTTGAGTATCATTGATTTGGCGGGCGGCCATCAGCCGATGTCGATCGCGCAAGATGCTCTGGTGATTACGTTCAATGGGGAGATTTTTAACTACATTGAACTCCGCAACGAATTGATTGCGAAAGGGCATCGTTTCATATCGAGTTCGGATACGGAAGTCTTGCTCCGTCTGTACCAGGAGGAAGGGGAGCGTTGTGTAGAACGGCTCAACGGCCAGTGGGCCTTCGCGATTTGGGACGCTCCAAGGCAACGGCTGTTTCTGTCGCGTGATCGTTTCGGGGTCAGGCCTCTCTACTATACGCGCCTGGACGGGGAGTTCCTCTTTGCTTCGGAGATCAAGGCCTTGCTGACGTGTCTCCAAGTTCCTTGCGAGATTGATCTCATGGGGCTTGACCAACTCTTCACATTTTGGGCGACGATCCCGCCTCGCACTGTATTCCGTGGTATCAACCAGTTGCCTCCTGGATGCTCGATGGTCGTCCAAGACGACCGTATCACGATCACGCCTTATTGGACGCTCGATCTTACTGGGCAGACCGAACATGGTGGCGTAACAGACAGCCAATTGGCGGAAGAGTTATTCGAATTGCTTGAGGATGCGACGAGAATTCGATTGCGGGCCGATGTTCCTGTCGGTGCGTACCTGAGTGGAGGCATTGATTCCACCGTTGTCGCCGCCTTGGCGAGAAAGAGCGCTGGTGATCGAATCAAAACATTTTCAGTCACGTTTGAGTCCAGCGACATAGATGAAAGCCGGTTCCAGCATGAGGCAAGTGCGTTTCTTGGGACGTCGCACGCCTCGATTCGATGTCGCCATGAGGATATTGTCGGTGTGTTTTCTGACGTGATCTGGCACACGGAGCAACCAATCCTTCGTACCGCGCCTGCGCCCCTCTACCTCTTGTCACGGCTCGCACACGACAGCGGTTTCAAAGTGGTGCTGACCGGCGAAGGTGCGGACGAGTTATTCGGCGGCTATGACATTTTCAAGGAGACCAAGATTCGTCAGTTTTGGGGCCGTCGTCCTGCCTCTCGATGGCGTCCGCTCCTCCTCAAACGTCTCTACCCCTATTTGCCGAATATTCAGAGACAATCACTCGACTACTTGAAGCACTTTTTTCATGTCACGCCACAGGCGCTCAGTGGCCCCTTCTTCTCGCACCTCCCTCGCTGGGAGCTCACAGCCAAGACGAAGCAGTTTTTCTCGGTGTCGACTCAGGCAGAACTTGCTGAGGCTGATGCTGTGTCGTCGTTGCTACGTGACCTGCCGTCTTCCTATGCAACATGGTCCTTATTTGCCAAGGCTGAGTTTCTCGAGTCGCGATATTTGCTGCCCGGATATATCCTTTCATCTCAAGGGGACCGCGTCGCGATGGCGCATGCTGTTGAAGGGCGCTACCCGTTCTTGGATCATCGGGTGGCAACCTTTGCGGCTCGGTTACCGGCCAGCTTAAAGATGAAAGTCCTTGATCAGAAATACCTCCTGAAGCAGGCCGTGAAAGGCTTGATACCGGAGGCGATACGGACGAGGGCCAAACAGCCGTATCGTGCGCCGGACGGTATCAGTTTCTTTGGAGGGCATGACGAGTTCGTCGGTGACCTTCTTTCATCTCAACGAATCAAACAAGACGGTGTGTTTGATCCACGAGCCACCGACGCATTGGTACAGAAGTTTCGATCAGGTAGGGAGACGAGTGTCAAGGACAACATGGCACTGACAGGTATTCTCTCGACGACGGTTCTTCTTGACCGCTTCATGCATGGTCGAAATGCGCTCAGTGGTCCTGCTTCCCGGGAACGCCATACTCCTTATTAAATCGGACCGTCGGTTGGAATCGAGTCGATGTTTGGGAGACAACGCCTCGTTGTGGTTCCCACGAAGATTGCACAGGTAGGAGGGTTAGTACGCATGTTGCAGACAATCCGCAAATTCGTCATTGATAACTATCTCTTCGGCGAAGAAGGGACATTGAGCGATGAAGACTCGTTTATGGAGACCGGCATCATTGATTCAACCGGTATCCTTGAACTGGTCAGGTTTCTTGAGTCTACCTATTCGATTACGGTGACCGATGAAGAGCTGATCCCCGATAATCTTGATTCCGTGAGTAAGATCGCCTCTTACATTCTCATGAAACAGTCGGCCTCACCGCAGACCGCACAAGCGCATTCATTCCGATCATCAGGAGATACACGTCCATGAAGCCGAACGGCGCTGCGTCGTCTGATCTGTTGCGACTCGATCCGGAGCTTGAAACAGAGCGCATCACCAACTGGATCCGCGCGACAGTCTTTCATGCACTCCGTCGAAAGGGCGCCGTCATCGCTGTTTCAGGAGGGATTGACAGCAGCGTGGTGGCCTTCCTCTGTGCGCGATCTCTCGGAAACGAGCGTATTCAGCTGCTGTTCATGCCAGAGGCTGACTCTTCACCGCATAGTCTTCAGTTGGGTCGCATGGTTGCCGATGCGCTCAACGCCAAGTCGGTGCTGGAGGACATCAGCCCTATTCTTGCCGGTGCCGGATGCTACCAGCGGCGAGATGATGCAATACGATTGGTGGTTCCTGAATACGGACCAGAGTACAAGTGTAAGATCGTGCTTCCGGGACTTCTTGATGCAGGTCGTTACGCGATTTTTTCCGTCGTTGTTCAGTCGCCTGATGGGAGGATGACCAAAGTCCGTCTGACGCCGGATGCCTATCTGGGCATTGTCGCGGCGACGAATTTTAAGCAGCGGACCAGAAAGATGATGGAATACTACTATGCGGACTTGCTGCAATATGCGGTAGCCGGCACGCCCAATCTGCTCGAGTATGATCAGGGTTTCTTTGTGAAGAACGGTGATGGAGCGGCCGATTTCAAGCCTATTGCTCACTTATACAAATCACAGGTGTATCAGCTTGCGGCGTATCTTGGCGTGCCGGAGGATATCCTGCGCCGTCCTCCCACGACCGATACGTATACGTTGGAGCAATCACAGGAAGAATTCTACTTTACGTTACCCTACGAGCAGATGGATCTCTGTCTCTACGGGAAAGATCATGGTATTTCCACTTCGGATTTGGCGCGGGCATCCGGCATGACGGAGGATCTTGTCGATCGTGCCTATCACATGATCGAAGCAAAACGCAAAGTCGCTAAGTATCTGCACGCGCCGTCACTGACAATGGATTGACTCCACCTCCCTTCCCACCCCACGGTAGGACTCTGTGGTCATGAGTGACATAAATGTTGCGCAGTATTTGCTTGTCGGAAAAGATCCTCGTCGGACCGCGCTCAGTTTTCTCCAATCAACGGTCTCATACGAAGACCTCGCCACTCAGGCCGGTCGGATTGCTGCCTACCTTCTTCGGTGTCATGCCAGACCAGGTGACCGTGTCCTCTTGGTGAGCGATAACTCACTCTTTTGGGTGGCGTGCTATCTGGGCACGTTGCAAGCCGGGCTGATCACCGTTCTGATTCCGGCCAACTGCTCGGCAAGTGATCTTGCTTCGATCTTGAGAATGAGCGGCGCCGGGATTGTCTGTGCACAAGCCTCGGTCGTGGCTACTTACGCGAGTGCGTTCTCGGGCACCCATCTCCTCACCGACCGCGCAAGTCCTCCTGTCCCCGGTGTTTTATCGCAGGTGAATTGTTCCACGCTGTCTTCTATGCAGCCTCCCGTCTCGGACTATGCCCCGGTGAACCACGACCAGTTGGCAGCTGTGGTATTTACCTCCGGCTCGACCGGCCAGCCACGTGGAGTGATGATTACTCATTCAAATATTATTGCTAATACCGAGTCCATCGTCTCCTACCTTTCGCTGAACCAGCAGGACCGCATGATGGCGGTCTTGCCCTTTCACTATTGTTACGGCGCTTCCCTCCTTCACACGCACCTGCGGGTCGGTGGCGAGGTGGTCGTCGATCATCGGTTCATGTATCCGGAAACGGTCCTTCAACGAATGAAAGACCTGCAATGCACGGGATTTGCCGGGACGCCCAGCCATTTCCAGATTCTGCTGAGAGGGTCGAGTGTGAAACGGAAACGATTCCCCGCGCTCAGACATGTGCAGCAAGCAGGCGGACATTTGGCACCGATCTTTGTTCGAGAACTAATGGAGACGCTTCCCGACACGAAGATCTACATCATGTATGGGCAGACTGAGGCGACTGCACGACTCTCCTATCTGCCTCCTGAAATGTTAGAGACCAAACTCGGCTCCATCGGCAAGGGAGCGCCAGGTGTGACCTTACGCGTCCTTGATGAGCAGGGGAGAGACGTGCGACCTGGAGAAGTCGGGGAGATTGTCGCGGAAGGTGCCAATATCGCGAAAGGATACTGGCAGGAGCCGAAAGAATCCGAAAGGGTATTCCGTAACGGGTTACTGTATACCGGTGACCTTGCGAGAGTCGATGAGGACGGGTTCATTTACATAGTGGATCGAACGAAAGACTTCTTGAAATGTCGCGGTGAAAAGATCAGTTGCCGGCAGATCGAGGAAGCTGTCGTGGAGTGCGGGGAACTGGTTGAAGCGGCAGTCGTCGGTATTCCTGATGATGTGCTTGGCGAGGCGGTGAAGGTCTTTGCGGTGCCGCGCAACAAGCATGTCGACGGACTTGAAGAACGGATCGCGTCCTACTGTAGAACCAGACTGCCCCTCCATCAACTCCCAAAACAGATTGTCGTCCTGCAATCTCTTCCCAAGAACAGTGCCGGGAAGGTCCTGAAAGCTGTCCTGAAAACCCACCCCCGACTTGATTAGATTTCAGCCCAGTGATGGGCAGAGGGAAGCACGCATGCCTGGTAGGGTGCCTTCGGAGAATATGTCGTCACCAAGAGCGATGCGATCGCAGTGGGGCGCACGGTTCGAGCGAAGAGATCTCTGTTTTGTCTTGCTCGTTGCGGTGACCATGGTGTGGTTCTGGGATTCTTTAGTGCTCGTCCTTCTCAGTTCTCTGCAGGATGAGGACTCCCAACACTATTCGCATATCTCCTTGATTCCGGTTCTCTGTCTGTATCTGCTGTACAGTAGGCGAGCGGCGATCTTTGCTTCAACGGGATGGAGTCCGTTCCTCGGGACTCTCCTGATGGTGGCTGGTGTGGCGGTATCGTTCGCTACGAAAGAACCCATGAGCGAGACGCTTGCCGGGTTATCGCCCACGATCTTCTCCTTCGTTGTCGTGTGTTGGGGAGCTTTTCTTCTCTGCTACGGGCTCTATGCGTTCCGCATGGCCTCCTTCGGATTGGGGCTTCTGGTCTTCATGGTCCCGTTTCCTTCAGTCATGCTCGATGCCATCGTGGGCTTTCTGCAACGAAGCTCGGCGGAAGTGACGGATATCCTGTTCTCGATGCTGGGGGTTCCTGTCTTCCGCGAAGGGTTTGTGTTCAGCCTGTCGCATTTCACCATTCATGTGGCGGAAGAATGCAGTGGAATCCGCTCCTTCCTTTCTCTGGTGATCATCGCACTGTTGGCAGGCCATTGGTTCCTGAAGTCCGGTTGGAGCAAAGTCGGATTGGTTGCGGTCGTCGTGCCGCTCGCCATTGTCAAGAATGCCTGCCGCATTGTCGGGCTGGCGCTACTGGCGAATTATGTCGACCCGACCTATATTACGAACAGTGCGTTGCACCGGAGCGGTGGCATTCCGCTCTTTCTTCTCTCTCTGCTCATCCTCTTTTCGTTGGTATGGGTGCTCAACCGACTCGAGAAACGGATGGGGTAGGGCTTCTGAAGCTAGTCATTGAAGTAGGGGAGCAGGACTGGCCGTCAGTCTCAACCCTCCATCGCATCGGTCTGTGCACACAAAGTCGTTCTCATGATTAGCGCAGAGGTAGCGTGATGACACTACCGTGGTTTTCTCTTGTTGCATTTGTCGCGGCTGGAGTCGCCTGTGGAATGGCCGGCCTCGTGTTTCTCAAGCGACAGGCCAATCCCTCTTACCGAAGTCTTGCATCGCTGTTGCTTGCGACCACGGTCACCAATTGCGCGAACGGCATGGGGTTGCTCGATGAACCACGTGCTCTGTTCTGGAGAGAGATCGCGACGATTGGGGAATTGGTTCAGCCCGTCCTCTTGCTCTATGTCGGGTTGGGGTTTTTGAATCCGGCAGACCAAGGTCGTGACGCCTTCGCACTCTGGCGTACCCGCAGCCTGGGGATGATCGGTCTGTTGCTTGGTCTGGCGGCTGCCGGTGGCCAGTTCTTTCAGTGGGAGATCCTTGGCGATGGTCGTGCCGCAATTAGCGTAAGCTTCTGGGGCCATGTCCCATACCTCTACATTGTGATTGGGACGGCGCTGGGCTTGGCTCAATTGGAGGTGGTCTTGCGGGCAAGCCGTGAGCCGTTTCGTCATAAACTGAAATTCATTGCGATTGGATTAGGTAGCCTTGCCGGGTATCAAATCTACCAGGCCAGTCAGATGCTGATGTTTTCAGTCTGGCAGAACGAACATGTGGGCGTGTCCGGCATCGTGACTGCCCTGGCGCTGGGGCTTATTGGCTGTGGACTGGGACGGAGCCGGCTCACCCAAATTCTTGTTCATGCGTATGTCTCTCCGCAGGCCCTCCTAGGTTCGGTGACATTCATCGCCATCGGGCTGTATCTCGTGGTCGTCGGTGCCATGGGAGCCTGGCTGCGTGAAACAAATCAACCGCTGAGTGTCGGTCTCAGTGTGGTTGTGGTGTTCGGGGCGCTGGTCGCGCTCGTCATTGCGATCTTCTCAAAAACAGTGCGCGCCGAACTCAGGCGTTTCATCACGCGGAACTTTTATCGATCCAAATACGATTACCGTGCACAGTGGCTCCAGGTCACTGAAGTGTTTCATCAGGCGGCAGACCACCACGCTATCCTGGATCGATTGATGGACGTCCTGATCAGAACCTTTCCGACCACGCATATTTCGATCTGGGTGTTTCGTGAACCCGATCGGCGATTTTGCCGTGTGCGCTCAATGACCGGCGAAGCTGAACCCGAGCCGATTGAACGATGTCATCCGATCATCGAGGAACTGGAGCAGCACGATAACGCAGTCTGGGTGAATCCTGGCACGCCCGACGCATCGGACAGCCACCGGAGCACGGCAGATCTCATTCGGCTGTCGGGGGCAGTGCTCTGCTTCCCCATTCGCGCAAAGGGGCAGGTTATCGCCTTCATCGCGTTAGGCCCGCAATTGCATGGCGAGCCGTACGGCACGGACGATGAGGATTTGCTGCGCGGAATCGCCCATCATGCAGGAATGCTCCTGGCCCATGCAAGCCTGGTGGACGAGCGCCGCGCTTCAGCGGAATTAGAGGCGCTCCATCGATTCTCCGTATTTTGCCTGCACGATTTGAAGAATTTGGCGGCACGCTTGTCACTGGTAGCGCAGAATGCTCGGCGGCACGGGAATAATCCGGCGTTCCAGGAGTCGGCCATGCGGACGGTTGCCGACACAGCCGACAAAATGGCCATGCTGATGAGCAAGCTGTCCCAGAAAACGGTCTCCAGCACACCGACCAGTTCGACCGAGCCGGTTGATCTGTTGCCGCTCATCCATGAGATCATCGAGCCGTTACGAGGAGCGCCGAACCTCCGGTTGCAGGTGACAGCTTATACCATGAACCCGGTGAGGGCGGTGCGGGAACAGATCCATCAAGTCCTGCTCAATGTGATCTTAAACGCCAAGCAAGCCATGACGGAAGACGGGGAGATTTCCATCGAACTCAGGGAGGCTGATGGTTGTGTCACGGTGGTGGTTGCCGATACGGGTTGTGGAATTCCTCCCGCCAGGCTCGAGACGTTGTTTCTACCCTCCCAGTCCGGTCGGCCCGGGGGGTTGGGAGTGGGGCTCTACCAATGCAAACAAATCGTGGAAGCCCATGGAGGGATGATCCAGATCCGGAGCGAATGGGGGAAGGGCACAACGGTCACGATCGAGCTTCCTGTGGCCCCCAGGACCGGAGATCGAGGACCCGACGCCACGGCTCTTATCAGTGTGCTATCTTGACAGGACTTCGGCAGCCGTCAATGGTTGTGCGGGCATGGCAACGCAGATGATCCGGCAGTCTGTGCCCCGTCGACGGGAGTCCGTGGACCTAGCAAAACAACCGTCCCGCGTATTTCTGTACGACAGTACCGGCACCACCGATCCATTGGTTCGATAACCCGGCTACTACGCAGCAGACCGACTATGGGTATGAAAACCGTTCTCTTGCTCGTCGACGACGATGCCGAGATTCGTGAGCAAATGAAATGGGCGCTGATATCCGACTACACCGTGGTCGAGGCGGAGGATCGACGTTCCGCCATTGCGGCCGTGAAGCGGGAAGCCCCACCGTTGGTGGTATTGGACCTGGGGCTCCCGCCTGCGGTCGATGCGTCTACGGAAGGCTTTGCAATCTTGCAAGAGATTATGCAACTCAATCCCTCGAGCAAGGTGGTGGTGGTGACGGGCAACACCGACCGGGCCAATGCCTTAGCCGCAATCGCCGGTGGGGCGTATGATTTTCTTGAGAAGCCCGTGCAACTTGACCTGTTGAAGACTGTGCTGCAGCGCGCATGGCATGTCGCCTCCTTGGAGCAGGAAAATCAGGCGTTGCGGGAGAATGTCGGCGGTGGGTTCGACGAATTGCTCGGGATCAGTCCAGCAATGCAGGTGGTCTATGACAAGATCCGCCGGGTCGCCGGGGCGTCGGTGCCGGTCTTGATTCAGGGTGAGACCGGAACGGGAAAAGAATTGGTGGCGCGGGCCATTCATCGGCAGGGTCTCAGAAAAGACGGGCCGTTTGTTGCCATCAATTGCGGGGCCATTCCAGATACACTGATTGAGAGTGAACTCTTCGGCCATGAAAAAGGGTCGTTTACGGGCGCCCACAAGCTCCAAAGGGGCAAAGTGGAGTTCGCCCATCAAGGCACGCTGTTTCTCGATGAAATCGGCGACTTGCCCATGGCGATGCAGGTCAAGCTGCTGCGATTTCTTCAGGATGGCATGATCGAGCGGATCGGTGGGCGGGAGTCACTCCGTGTGGATGTTCGGATCATCGCGGCGACCAACGTGCCGTTGCAAGAAGCTATGGAAAAAGGGAGATTTCGAGAGGATCTCTTCTATCGCGTGGGAGTCGTGGAACTTGTGGTGCCGCCGCTTTCGGAGCGGGGCGAAGATGTCCTGATACTGGCCCGTGCGTTTCTGTCACGCTACAGAACCCTCAATACGAAGGTGACGGGGTTCTTGCCTGAAGCCACCGAGGCGATCCGGGGTTACGGCTGGCCGGGGAATGTACGGCAGTTGGAAAATCGTGTGAAACGCGCGGTGCTGATGACTAAAGGCGGGTTATTGACTCCAGAGGATCTGGAATTGAGTCCGGCAGGGCAAATATCGGTGCCGATCACGTTGCGGGAAGCTCGCGCACGATTGGAAAAAGATATGGTGCAACAGGCCTTAGCGGTTCATAGCGGAAACATCACCCGTGCCGCTGAAGACCTGGGCCTGTCTCGACAGAGTCTGTACGATCTTCTGCAGAAGTATGGGTTAGCAAAGAGTTAATCCAGTATCAAAACCATGGCATGAACTCCAAGTCAGATTGCCCTCACCGTATGGTCCTAAATGAACAACGCCCGTCAGGGGATTCCCCCTGACGGGCGTTGTCGTGAGAAGAGCTCATACGAGCTATAACGCTTAGTTGCGGCCGAACTTCCGACGCAGAATACCGATACCGGCCAATCCAGAACCAAGCAGCAACAAGGAGGTCGGTTCCGGCACAGTAGCCGTGGCGTCAAAGGATGATATTCCAACCCCGGCACCATGGGTAATGACCACTTGCTGCGTCAACGAATAGGGTCCAGCAATCCCTGCTGCACTCCCGCTGTCCGTTCCAGAAAACGGAGTAGTGTTGAATGACTGACTTGTCAAGCCATGCGTATTCTCAAACGCTCCATTTCCAGCCCCTAAAAATGTGTTGTAGGAGATGCTTCCGGATGTTGTTCCACCGATCGTTGCAAATGTCCCGATGTTGGGAACACCGCCAGTGAAGCCAGTATCCGTGAGCATGATGGTCAAACTGCCAGCTCCTGTAGATAAATTTATCGAGTTAAGGTCCATGCTTGGGGAGGTTGATGAACCAAGGAGTGGTTTTGAGAGGCCAGTGGAAACATTGACGTCCCACACGCCCAAGTCGCCACTCCACAACACGGCTCCCGCTAAAGGATTAAGATCACCAGCTCCATTGTCCTCGACCAAGACGGAGTTACCGACCCCATCATTCAGGCTGAGGGAAAGGGCTGATGCCTGGTAAGGTGCCACAAAACTCCCGAGTGCTAATCCGAGCATTGCGCTCAATAGCAATTTCTTTTTCATCATCAACTCCATGATTATTATGTTCATGCCTACTGCCGCTATATTCATGACCAGACACCTTCAACCTAAAGCAATAATCGGCCCACTCATATAAGGTCTCGAAATATTTAATCTAATACACTTTATTCCTATTCGTAGATGAGGAAATTGTCTGAAAATCAGACATCTCGATTGGTATAGTGGAGCTGTCGCTGAGTCAGGGATTTATACATTAAACTTTGTATGTTATTGAAAAGTAATGATTATGTCTATCAGGCTTATCTTCCTAATCCTTCTCCCTTCAGGACTGCTCTCAAGGACCACTGTCTAAAAGATTGACGGGTGCATTTAGTGATTGGATTTTCACAAGGCAAAAGGGACGAGGTAGCAAAGCTTGCTGGGGGGATCATGGTAACGATCTAAAGACTATAACGAGCATCATGTGGGGCAGCGCCACAGCCTTCTTGTGAATCTGATGGGTGCACGATTGGCCGGTTAATGAGTAGCAACCTACTCCCTACTTCATCTGAACTGTGGTCAGTGGCGAACCCACAAGCAATGTTGAGCCGCTGCCGCATGGAGAGACTTCATGCACGCTGCCTGAAAATCGTACAGGCGATTGATTTCGTAAGTTATTGATGAATCAATGTAGATGTTTATTAACAACTTAATGAGCGTGTAATCCCTGTAAGAAAACTGGACAGGTGGTATGAAAGTCAGGTGAATGTGTATCGAGAAATTTATAAAATGACTGAAATTATATGCAGTTAAACGATTGGTATGAATAATGCTTGACCATTCAGTAAAGGAGGTTGGCGCTCAAACTAAGAAATCTCGTTTAGTTTATTATCATCATAAAAATGGAAAGGGGAATCTAATGAGAAGGATGATGACGTTGGTTATAGGAGGGTTGTTATCGCTTGTGATAGGGCTTGGGCAAACCGCTCCAGCACATGCGGTACCATCGTTGCAGCTTACCATAGCGGGCGGAACGTATGACGCTAGCACGCAAACGATGGTTGCATCCAGCGATCCCTTTACCTTGTATGCATTCTTAGTTCCTGATGCAAACGCACCTTTGACGGATACATATTACGTCTCTGTTGCGATCAGCCCTGCGATTGGGCCAGCCCCCGCCAATCTTGGGTCTTTTGACTTCAATAGTACGACCTACGATGTCACGAGCGACTTGACATATGGGACTGCCCCGATTGATGCATTGGATCAAGGACAGGATCCAGGAGATCTCGCGAAGCATGGAATTTTCCCAACGTACTTCACCCAGATCGGATTTACGTTTAGTGCCGCAAACCAAAGTGGCATTTTTGATGTTCAGTCAAATCCTGGTCAAGGCCCTATCGCGGGGACTGGCATGTACTATGCTGGGTTCAATGTGAGTACTGCTAACCTTACCGGTAACTATGCCATTCACTTTGACCTGTATAACACGGAGAGTGGCAAGAAAGCAGTCACTGACGCGGATATCAAGTCGTTCGCTCCATTTAGCCATGACGCGGAGAGTGGAAATGTGCCAGAACCTGCCTCTCTCCTCCTACTTGGTGCTGGTTTGGCTGGGCTTGGCCTGTGGAGAAAGAATCGCGTGTAGTTCAGCGTTCTTCTTCTGAGTGAAGCTCTGAGTGTAAAAAGGGCTGGTCCTTCTTTAAGGACTAGCCCTTTTGTTTTGTGATCGTCATCACGTAGTTTGTGACGATGTCGTCTTTCTATCGGATACGCTAGAATGGCGTGATGCCATCTTCTTGTTGGTCCACGCGTGGCCGTCAGGTTCTGCTTGCCTGCAGTGCCCTTGTACTCCAGGCCTGTTCAATGCTTCCCTTGCCTCTCCAGCCAGGGACATGGTTTCGTCCACCGGCGGAGACGATGCAGATCCGGCTTCTCGATGTCGCCTATCCGCTGTTAATGGCTGCAGCTCCCTGGTGTCCATTCGACATGGAGCCAACGTACGGATTGTTCTTGCGGGACCGTTCCGGAGAGAGTTCCCTGCACGGGCGGGCCGTCGTGGCCTACGTTCACCCTCGTCTTCCGGCTGCGGATGCCGGCCTGTCCGTGGGTGATGTGGTTCTCCAGGTCAATACGGTATCGGTCACGGCAGACTCAGCGGCCAGGGTCGGCCAGTTGATCGACCGACTTACTCGGGCAAAGATTCAGCCGCTGCAGTTGGACGTCTTGAGGGGTAATGAACGCCGCACCTTGGCACTGACGGCAGTCCCGGCCTGTCACTATGCGCTGCACGCATTGCCAACCAATCTGATTAACGGGATTACGGATGGTCGCCGGATCGGCGTAACACAGGGCGCCCTCCGATTCTTCTCGTCAGACGACGAATTAGGCTGGATCCTGGCTCACGAAATTGCCCATAATATTTTGAACCATGTCCAGAACGCGAAGTTGCAGGCGATGTTACGCACCTTTCTCGTGGCGAGCGGAGAAGGATCAGATCCGACGGGACCATCGCCGTCGGGGCCATCGCTTGAGGCGCAGGCCGATTATGTGGGGGCCTATCTCATGGCGCAGGCTGGGTATGATCTGTCAGCCATTAAGCGGGTGTGGGAACGGCTGCAACGACTCGAGGCTCGGCAGGGTGGACGCAAGTCACGGCTGGCGCACACCCATCCGTCCACAACAGCGCGTCTGGCTGCGCTGGAAATTACGCTCCGGGAGATCGAAACAAGGCGTCAAACCGGTCAGCCGCTGCAGATGGGGTTTAAAGAAGGGGGATTTTGAGACGTCGGTGGGGGTGGCCGTGGGGGGCATCCCGATCCGGCCGGCCCCCATGCGTATTGATCCAGTTAGAAAGCATCGCAGGGTCTGTCAATAGACTGCTCGTGAAACATAACCGGCCAGTCCCCATCTTGAGAGGGACTGGCCGGTTACCGAGGTCTCAGCAATGGGAATAGAAACTAGGCCAACTTCCTCCTGACGAGGCCGACTCCAGCCAAGGCAGCTCCGAGGAGCAACAAGGTCGTCGGTTCAGGAACTGGATTAGTGGGAGTTCCCGAGAAGGTCCCACCTTGAATGAACACGCCTGAATCGAGGATGTGATCGCCGGCGTCAGCGATGGCCAACTTGATGGTGTGTGTCCCTGGTGCCAGCCCTAGGAGTTGGGCGGTGAGCACCTTGGTGAACCCATCATACTGAACATTAAATGTGGGTACAGTGGAGTTGTCCACAAAATAGGCAGAATTCGATCCGTTGTTGACATTATTGATCGAAACCGGTGTGCTGGTTCCTGGGATGAGCGCAAGATTACTGCCATCGAGAAAGAAACCAAAGACATCGTTAAACGAGCTTCCCACATATTCATTGTACTCTTCTGACCCAAAGGCATAGTTGAAGAACAGGTTGCCGGTCGTGGTGGTGAAGCTGAATGTCAAGACCGTGGCATCCAAGGTTGAGAATCCAGGGATCAATGAGTTGAGATCACCGTCTCCTGATAATCCATTATTCCCAGTTGCACTCTCAGTATTGTTGGGGCCCACTGCAAGTTGAGCGGACCCGCTTGTCAGCAGGATGCCGCTCTCGATTCCGATCCCTGAAGCAATGCCACCGGTGAACGTTCCGCTCGCAATGGTTGCACCAGTATACGTTGGAGTACCAACCAGGGTAATGCCGGATCCGAGAATCGAGTTCGTCAACGTCGTCGCGTCACCAGTCGTGGTGACGGACAAGGCATAGGATTGGACGGGGCACAAGGCCAGTGCCAACCCCACCATCATCATCCATCGATTTTTACTGGGCGTGATTTTCTTCATCTCTTCATTCCTCCCTGTTTGAGATACACCGTTCCATGGTCAGCACATGTGTTTGTCACTAGTACGTATAAGAATAAGCAACAATTAAGCCAAATACGAAATATTGATCGAAGGGAATACAATTTCTTGATATTTCTGGCTGGTAATCGAGCAGATCTTTAAGGACGAGAATCCTCAGGCTAATGACTGTACGGTTTCCCGACACTTCACATGAATGAAGTGGCCGGGCAAATGTTTAGATTGGCTGTATCAGGGAGGAGAGACCACGAGTCATAGCTGTCCAAATCCTTGACAGTAGTGCTTTCCTTCAACAACGACTGCCCTTCGAATCCAGAGTAGTTAGTTCAAACGGTGCTCGAGGAAAATGCTTGCTCGATAAAGAGGACACTACTGCCTACAGAGCAGATTGTCTCTACCATCAACTTAGTTGACAGTGCTATCAGCTCCTACCTCAGGTTTCATGATCACGTGGTTGAAACGGCTTATCGGCGGTTTGACGATCGTCGCAACTTGGTCGAGGGACATGAGAGAGCACATTCCGTAAGCAGGATCTTCCGCTGCAGAGGACTTCCGTATGTGGCATCCAGAGTTCATGATACTGATCCGACCGTGAAAGAGTGCACAACTTGTGAGTAAGAAAATCCTGAAAGGGCCATGTTTATGTACTTTTCAAGAATTGATAGTGCGCACTATTTAGTGACCGGCTCAGTAAGTACAGGGTGCGCCAGCGATCGGCGCAGGAACGCATGCGCTTAATAGGCTGTTGTATGTGAAACGCTTAGTCCGACGGTGTCACGCGGGAATAGAGAAGAAGGTTCGCACCCTCAAGCGCTGTTCTGCTTCGGCGATACTTTTCGACCGACGTCTTGCGCGCGGTATGGGGCAGGGGCCCACAGGTTCCTGCCCTGCAAGCTGTAGCAGTTCCGGGGATAGGGCGGACGATCCCAGCTGCGGGGATATCCCGCATGCGTTCCTCAGGCAGATCTATGTTCTCCATCATTGAGCCAGCAGTCTACCCTGCGTGAGGACCCAAAAGAATCCGCAGGTCGGAGAAGATCTGGTGGCCGTACGGTGAGCCGAGCGTCCATGCCGGCTAGAGGCTCTCGAGTGTCTTACGAGCTTCCTCCGCGCCGTCGAACCTGGCATTCAGTTTCAGCGCAGTTTGCAGGGCCCTCTTCGCCTCGACGGAATTGTTGTTCTTGGCCTGCGCCATACCGTAGTGATAATGCACGGCCGGCTCATTGGGCAGCTTCTCGACGGCTTCCTTCAGCAGATTCACCGCGAGCAGGAACGCATTTTTCTTGTAGTACACCCAGCCCAGGGTATCGGCGATGCGAGGATCGTCTGGGCTCCCTTCTCGTGCGGTTTGGGCATGGGCCAGGGCCACATCCAAATTTCCACCCCGTTCAGCCAGAATCCATGCCAGGTTATTGGCGGCCGGCGCGAAGCGGGGATTCAGCTTGAGAATAGTTTCGTAACGGGCCTGCGCTTTGTCGAATTCGTTGCGCCCTTCCTGGATCATGCCCAGCATCATGTGGGCTGCGATCGAATTGGGGTTCTTTGTGAGGACTTCTTCATATTCCTTCATGGCTTGGTCCTGCTTGCCCATTCCAAGGTAAATTCCGGCCAGGTTCAAGTAGGCTTGGAATAATGAGTCATTCAACTCGATGGCTTTTCTGAACTCTTGTTCGGCTTGTGCGTAGTTTTTCTCATGGGCCCACAATTGACCCAGGAGATTGTGCAGCAAGGGGCTCTGGGGCGCCTGGTCGAGCTGTCGGCTGACCTGCTTACGCGCTTCGTCCGCCTTCCCCTGTGCAGTCTTGATCATCGCGATCTGCGTAATCGGTTCGATCGCCGAGGGTCTCCGCTTCAGGGCTTCTTCAAAATAGGCGAGAGCCTTGGCATCGTTTTTTTCAGCTCGAGATACCAGTCCCAGCTGATAGGGGCCCATCGGTTCCTTGGGAAGCGCCCGCGCAATGGCTTCAAAGACTTGTCGGCTCTTGGCGAGGTCGCCTTTCTGGCGATAGGCGGCTCCGGCAATGAGTGCCGCCTGCACATTCCGAGGATTGAGTTGAATCGCCGCTTGCGCTTGTTCCAGCGCAAGGTCGGTTGAATTCTCCGTGAGATAGAGTTGCGCCAAGGCAGTGCGTGATTCGCCAAGCCGAGGGTTATACTTGATGGCATCCGCGAATGAGGCTCGCGCTCGAGCCAAATCGCGTTTCTGCAGATGGGCGACTCCAAGAAAATGGTGAGCTCCGGCAAACTGAGGTTCGTCCTTGAGCACGCCCTGGAGGAGGGAAATCGCCTCGTCCACAGCGCCTTTTATCAGGCGAATTCTGGCGTCGAAAAATCGACCGCTCAGATCCCTGCTGTTTTTGTCGAGAATGTGTTTTGTTTGCGCGGCTGCTTCCTCCAGCTTTCTGGTATCCAGATAGAGCGAGATCAGTTTGTCACGTGCCGGTAGAGAGTCCGGCTTTTGAGTGAGGGCGTCCTGATAATTGGTGAGGGCCTTGTCCGTCTGGCCGGTTGCGGTGTAAAAATCACCCAACTGGATGAGCGGGGCCTCGTCTTGCGGTTTTGCGGCGACGAGTTTCTGGAGCATCGCTTCCGCGTCCATCGGCCGATTTTGTCGCAGGTACAAGTGGCTCAGACGCAGGTACATGGCGTCATTGGCTGGTTCGGCCTCGAGCACTTGTTTGAAAATGACCTCTGCTTGGTCTAACTTTCCGGATGACTCTCGAAAGTCGCCTAATGCGACGAGAATATCAGTGGAGCGCGGGTTCACTTTCAACGCTTGGTTGAGGATCCGTTCGGCTGATTCACGGTCGTTCGCCGAAAAATAGACCCGAGACAGATCGATATAGGTCTGCATCACCTTGGGATCGGCTTCAATCGCTTTCTTTAATTCTTCAATGGCTTCCTTGTGGCGTTTTTCAACCGCTAAACTCCGTCCCCTCAGGACGAGCCCTTCCGTATGCTGCGGTGCCGACACGAGAACCACTTCCGCCCGTTCGCGCGCTTTCGTCGGCTCGTTGCCCAAGAGGTACAGCTCCCCCAGCTTGAGTTGAGCCTCCCGATTCGATTGGTCCAGCTCCACCGTGCGTGTCAGTTCGGCAAATGCGGACTGGAGGTTCTGAATGCCTCCCAGTTTCAAATAGATTAGCGCCAGCCGATAGTGCGCTTCGGCGTGTTTCGGATCCAGCTGTGTGACGTTACGATACTCAATGCCCGCCTCATGATATTGGCCTTTCTCAAAATAGGCAGCAGCCCGTTCGAGATGTGTGGCCTTTTTAGATTCCGGTGTCGAGGAGCCGCAACCGAGCCAGGTCAGTGTGACAACGATACACAGCAGTTTCAGAGGGAGACAGGAATGATGGGAGCTTGTCATCATTTCACCTTACGCTAAAGCGAGTGTCTATTGTTCGTCGGCGATCGGCGGCTAGAGTAGCGCCCGCCCTTGATCGGAGTCAACTGAGAGCCTATGCGTACGCGTGCTCCACTCGTTCTCCAGCCCCGTGCCATGTAGGAGTGATCAATCCTCGAAACCGGCAGGGGGCTTCCTCTCTTCATCGGAGCCCTCAAGCTCCTATCGAGAGTGTCTGCATCTTTTTGTTCATGCGGTTTACGACCAAGGTGAGATATCGTTACATAAAATCAAGAGGTTGAAATGCTCTCACGAAAGGCAAGAGCGTTCACAACTTCGGAAAGCGAGGTTGCCTCGGTGAACTCTGAATTCTGGGTAAAAATGTCAGCGAGTCCGTCTTGGGAAGATCAGATTGCTACTCGCTTACGGCAGGTGAACGCGGGTGGTCATTCCAGAATACCCCTTCCCCCCCGAGTGAGTATCAGCGGTCAGCTGCTACAAGGGGGGGGGAAAGGAGAGTCGTATCAATGCAAACGACCGATGGCCGTTGGGGTGCTGTATATGGATGGTACGGCAATAAGGTTGTGGGTTAATCGCCTGTGGGGGCATCGGCCTGTAGGACGTACCGAACTTTTAACTCCTCGTCGGGTAGTTTGTTACGAAAGGTCATCGCCATGTCATTGAATTGTCTTGCTGACTTCGTTGGAGAAACCACTTTCGCCGGCACTGTTATAGGCCTTGACGGCAAAGTAGTATGTTTTCCCAACAGTCAAACTGTTCACGGTTGAGGAAGTGACGGGGCCCACCGTAATTGTTCGGGTATACAGTTTGGAAGTCTCGCCGACGTAGATCCGATATCCGCTGACCGTGGAGGTGGTAACCGCATTCCACTTGAGCGTGGCCGACTTCGTGGTTGTGGGAGGTGATGTGGTTTGGGGTGATAAAGTGAGTGTCACCGGGATTACTTTGCTGCCCCAGGTACCCACCTTGATTGTGATATTTGCGTTGTAGGTGCCTGCTCCAAGCCCGCTGGTATTAACAATAACTGTGAGGAGCGCAGTGCTACTGATGTACGTTGTGGTCGGAGACACAAAAAGCCAAGAAGCATTGTCCGAGGTTGTGAGTGTCGCCACGGTCGACGTCCCGGTGGAGACGGATATCGTCTGGCTTGATGGGTTTGGCCCACCTTGCACCGCAGAAAACGTCAATGCTGTCTTGTTGGTTGTGAACGCCAGGCCATCCGAGGTGAACCCTAGGCAGATGAACACCGTCATCACAAGGACTTGCCCGAACCACTGTCTAATGGAAGCATCGGTTGTGCGCCGAGATGGTTCGGTGCGGTGGTCTGCCATCAAAAAATGTCCCATGAGTTTCTCCATCGGCCGATGTGTGTGATCCCGGCACTGCATAGGTTTATAAAAACGCTCGCGCGCCACAGCCTCAACCTGAAACGCCGAGACTGCTTTTATATTGAGCCATCCGGTGCTGCCCCTTAAGACTGAGTTGCGGGTGTCATGGCTACGAATTCGTTCGAACAGATCCCTTCCACGTCGGTCTCATTGAATGCCCGGATAGTGAAGACATACTGTGTATTGGGTTCGAGTCCCGTAATTGTCGCAGATGGAGCTGTGACGGTTACGCTTTCCCCGTGCGTACATGAACTAGGTTCTTCCATGCTTGTGTCTCCTACACTTCCTTCTTCCAAGCTTCCGTCTTCCAAACTTGCTTCGCCTGGGCTTGCTTCACCTTCGATCAATGCTGGTGAATCTGAGGTATCAGGCGAGCGCTTTCCATAAGAGATGGAGTAACTCGTTACAGCGATGTTAGCGGGACGTTCCCAAGTCAAATATGCAGTCACACCCGTTGATGTTGGAACCATCGTCATCACAGGGTCTTGTTCATCACGAGAATCCGAGGAGTCAGGACGAGGTGCTTGATCCGAGTCCAATCCTCCCGTGGCATCCGCTGGTGTTGAAAGGCTTGCACCAATCGGTCCTTCCGTTCCTTCTCCTGAGCAGCCGGAAAGTGAGATAAGCGGCAGAAGCAACAGTGCCGGATAGGCCGTTAAGCTGAGTACATTCCGCAAGGCAAAGTTGACCCAACTCTCTCGTATCGTCATAGAGACGCTCCTGTAGATGTATTTGGACTATCGCTGCGATGGCATTAGCGGTGATCCGTGTAAACCGAGAGGATCAGAGCCAGTATCTGCCTAGGTGAAGTAAGAGGTAGCAAGAGCAATGCCATGATGATCCGACCGATGCGCCTGATTTTTAAATGCTTTAATTACGTAGTCGGGATCGGAAGGTGTAGAAGCGAAGGATATAACCTTCAACAAGATCAAGAAAGAACGCAAGAGAGAGCTGAAGAAAAATCGGCCAGTGTAATAGATGGGAGCCTGATTTCGCCAAAGCCGTTCGGAGGTGGTGAGACCAAGAGATCAAGGCAACAATGTGTAGGGGATACCATCACGAAGCAATCCTGCAGGCTCAGGTTGTCTTGGTTTCGGTCAGAGGGGGCAAGACGGCGGCTAAATTCGCCCGGTAGTTTGGTGTCCATGCCAGCCGGATCGTTGAATGGAAGCAGCAAGTGCAGGCCCAGGTGGCAGACGCGTTTGGCAGGATGAGTCGGCCGCCAGAGGCGCCGGCTCTCAATAATCCTATACGCAAAAGTTTGAGCCAGCTGACGTTGTAGATTGTTTCTTCTAGAAGTGGTCGATTAACGCACTCCTTTTTAGTACCGGTTTGCCTGAGTCTGGATGCTATGCGACGCTGCCAGCTGACGATCGGACGATAGCATGATGTGTGGGTGTCATGATATTATCTGTGTTCTGATGTATCGACGCTTCGTGCATGTATGCGGGATCCTCATCTTGGCGAGTCCCCGGGTGCTGGTCTGCGGGTTACCGGTATATCGATCACGGACGTCTGCCTGGAGGCCGTGTAGGAGGTCATCACCCCCGATGGCACACGAGTGATCTTCGGACACCGGCCACGGATGCCAGTTCACGACCAAGACATTCACTGGACTTCTGAATGATCGCAGGATTCAGGTGGGTATGTGTGGAACGGTGCGCCGGCGGGACGATGTCTTCGTGGAGCGATTGTGCGAGGTTTTAGATATCAAGGAATTTTCTCCAGGCCGACGAGCTCGTTCTTGACCTGCAAGAGACGGAGCGCTATCTGACATTCCACGATCAGCTCAGGCTGCCTCCCGTATGTGGCGAATACCAGCCCGATTGTGCGTATTACAGCAACCTGCCTATTCGGTCGACTGTCGCATAGATATCATCGGTCAGTCCCCTTGATGGACGGATAGAAATCGTCCAACCAGGCGAAGCTCCCTCACTCAGTGCCCACGAACCTGCGGAAAGGTCAGTACTCGCATATGGCGCACCAGCGCGGTGATCAATAGATGCTCTTACTCACTTCGTTGGACGGTGCACTCTCGCCTGCACTGTTATACGCGGTCACGGAAAAGAAATAAGTTGTTCCGGTCGTCAGACTGTCAACGGTATAGGAGGTGGTGTTGCCGACAGAGATGCTTCTTGAATAGGTGCCTGAAGCGGTTCCTACATAAACTTTATAGCCACCCAGCGTCGGGTCGTTGACTGGGTTCCAGGAGAGCGTGGCCGTGGTTACCGATGCCGGGGGCTGTGATGAGGGCGATACTGTCAATATCACCGGTATTTTTGTAGGTGCTCCTCGTTTGACCTTTACTGAGATTATTGCGTTGTAAGTGCCCGCTGCCAGTCCGCTTGTATTAACAGCCACTGTGAGCTGTGCTGTACTCGTTACGGATGTTTTCCCAGGCGACACCATCAGCCATGAGGCATCGTCGGAATTGGTCAGTGTCGTCTCACTCGTACTGTCGATGTCGACGGATAATATCTGGTTTGGTGGTGGGGTTGTCGCACCTTGTTCGCTCATAAAGATCAGAGCTGTTGGACTCACCGTGAAGGCCAGGCATTCAGCAGCCTGCCCGAGGCCTATGAAGACCGTGACGGCAAGCACCAGCCAGAACCATCGTGTGGATAGGTGAGTGTGTTCCATGAACAGTGCCTCATTGGTAGGTTTGCGTGTCATCCTGTTGTGTGCCTCAATACCGTGGTGCACATGGCGTGCATGTGACTGGAACGGGAAAAGCAAAAGAGGTGCCTGGCTGGAGGTTGCTTAGCATTCTTTACTTTCCAAGGAGTTCTGAACTCTTTATTGGTGCGGATGGTTCAGCGATGGTACTGATTCGTATCGTAGGCATCAAATATGTACGTGATTACCGTTTGGCCTCTAGGGTGTTGCCGTAATCAACCTCTCTGAGTTGATTGTGGTGCCCACATCTCGTCGAATTGCTACAGCTCGTCATCAATGATCCGGCGCGTCTCCGGATCGCAGGTCGTCTGAGGGAAATCCCCAAGACCTATCAAGCAGACGAAGTCTTGGGTATGCTGTCTTCAATGACGGTACGAGGTTCGTGCTCAAGGAAATCGATGATGTTGTTCACGGGTCCTGTTTCCGAGGTAAAGGCAACGTTGCCTGCGGTTACGAGCGCCGAAGTTACCAGCAGTTGCTGGAGCTCTATCGTGATGAGTGT
>Ga0224510_10000310_pt1 | contig 39714 bp, 35 predicted proteins | sample SF_May12_sed_USG_FD_170161 | JGI IMG/M metagenome (GOLD analysis project Ga0224510, IMG submission 170161) | Sediment microbial communities from San Francisco Bay, California, United States - SF_May12_sed_USGS_4_1 | ecosystem: Environmental > Aquatic > Marine > Sediment | place: USA: California... | reverse complement strand
ACGACCCGCCGCCGGCTCGAACGGAGCTCCGCCTCGAGGAGGTGCAAGACCAGCAGCAGGCGAGGACGTTCGCGCGTGTCGTCTGCGTCGGCTATGGGCTGCCCGGAGCGCTCGAGTCGGTCATCGCGCGTGCGCCGGAAGCGGGTTGGATCTGCTGGCTCGCCATGGAGGGCGACGAGCCTGCGTCGGCGGCGGGCCTCTACGTGGCCGACGGGATTGGCTACCTGGGATTCGCCGCCACACTGCCGGAGCACCGTGGGAAGGGCGCACAGGGCGCACTCCTCGCAGCGCGGATCCGGCGCGCGGCAGAGCTCCGCTGCGACACCGTCATCACAGAGACAGGCGAGTTGCAGGATCAGCGTCCGTCGAACTCGTACCGCAACATCCTCCGGAGCGGGTTCGAGGAGGTCGCCGTGACGGCGAACTGGCTCGGGCACACCTGAGCTCAGGCCGCGTCGCCCGCTGCGTGCGCCTCGAGATCGGCCATCGAGACGAACTCGAGCGCCGAGGCATGCGTCGCCTCGAGTACGACCGGTGCGGCGACGCCCGCTTCGAACGCCTCCTGCCACCGCGCGGCGACCACGCACCAGCGATCCCCGGGCCGCAAGCCGGGAAACATCCACTGCGGCTGCGGCGTAACCAGGTCGTTCCCGCGTGACACCGAGAACTCGAGGAACTCTTCGGTCATGACGGCACAGACAACGTGGAAGCCGGCATCGACGCCCTCCGTGCGACAGTAACCGTCACGGAAGAACCCGGTCACCGGGTCGAAACAACAGGGCTCGAGCTCGCCGCCGAGGACGTTCATCGCGCCGAGCTTAGCCCCGCGAGGTCGTGACCGTCGCCCGCAGATCAGACGAGCTGAACTTGCTGCGCGAGCGCGTCGCAAACTACGCGACTGCTCGAGATCCAGCCAAAGAGCGTTTCGACGACGAGCAGCGAGGCGTCGTGATTCGTCCGCGCCAGACCGGCGCCGATCGGCTCAGCCGTGCAGTCCTCGAGAACGATGCACGAGTAGTCGCGGAACGCAGCGTCTCGTACCGTCGACTCGACGCAGACGCTCGTCGTACAGCCGGTGACGAGTAGGTACTTCGCTCCGAGTCCACGAAGCACGTCGTCCAACTCCGTCTCGAAGAACCCGCTGTAGCGGTGCTTGGACACGAGGTGGTCGCGGGGCTCGGGTGTGAGAACATCGAGAATCTGCGTGTTCCACGTCCCTCGCACGAGGATCCGGCTCGTGGAGCCGTCGGGCGCGACCACCTCGTCTCCGACGCGGAGTGGCAGATGCTTGATCCAATGCGGGCCATCGGCCGGACCGACGTCGGAGAGATCCGGAGCATGCTCCATTTTCAGGTAGACGACCGGGATACCCACATCGCGCGCTGCCCCTAGAACCGGGCCGGTCGCCGCTGCTGCTTTCGTGATCCCGCTGATGTCGATGCCGGCCAGCTCGAACATGCCACCCGGCGCGCCGAAGTCGTTCTGCATGTCGACGACGACGACGGCCGTTCGTTCCGGATCGACGAGCAGCGGGGCCGGCCTCGCATCCAGCGCGAGCATGCGCCTCATCATACGACGCACGCGGAGAACGGTGCCCGTGTGTCGAGGTGGGAATTAGGCCCAGCCGGTGACGAGCCACCGGCCGCGACGGAAGCGCGCGGTCATCAGCGCCAGCCGCACGAGGATGAGGATCACGAGCGCCGCCCACACCCCACGGATTCCCCAGTCGCCGACCAGCGAGCCGACGAGAACGGCAACGCAGGCGAGGAACGCAGCCACCATCGAGCCCGCGAGGAACGGCCCGTCTCCTGCTCCGATCAGAATCCCGTCGAGCGCGAAGACCGCACCGTTCAGCGGCTGCATGACCGCGAACAGCGGCCAGAGGAGCGCAGTTTCGTCGAGGACCGCCGCATCGCCCGTGAACGCCCGCGGGAGCACGCTCGAGAGCACCAGCATCAGAGCCGCGAAGGCAGCGCCAAGCCCAACTGAGAGCCAGATCATCCGGTCGCCCGCACCGTATGCCTCGTCCTGCCGACCGGCGCCCAGCTCACGCCCGACGATGATCTGCCCGGCGATCGCAACGGAGTCGAGGACGAGCGCGAGGAAGATCCAGAGCTGGAAGGCGATCTGATGCGCCGCGATCGAGGCCTCCCCGAAACGCGTCGCCACTGCACCTGCAAGGACAAACGCGCCCATGAGTGCTGAAGTGCGGACGAAGATCCACTTCCCGAGCGAGAGCACCCGGCGCGCGAGAACGATCTGCACGCGCATCTCGCCAGGCTGCAGCCGACGGACGATCACGACGATGAACGCTGCGCCCATCCCTAGCTGGGCGATCGCAGTCCCCCACGCCGAGCCCTCGATTCCCCAGTCGAACCCATAGACGAAGAGGACCTCGAGCACGAGGTTCACGACGTTCCCGGCGATGAGGATCGCCAGTGGAGTTCGGAGATCGGCCACCCCGCGCAGGTAGCCCTGGCCTCCGAGTGCGAGAAACGCGGCCGGGAAGCCGACGGCCGCGATCCGCAAGTAGGTGACCGCGTAGTCGGCTGCATCGCCCTCTCCACCCATGAGCGAAACGAGCGGCTCGGCCAGCACTGCGACGAGCACCGACACCGCGATGCCGAAGGCGAGCGATAGCCAGACAGCCTGCGCCCCGAGCCGTCGTGCGGTCTCGCTCTCCCCGGCTCCGCCTGCGCGCGCGACTTGTGCCGTCGTCCCGTACTGGAGGAAGTTGAAGATCGCGAAGAGCCCGCCGAGGATCGTGAACGCGATCCCGAGAGCGGCGAGCTGGGACCGTCCGAGATGACCGACGATCGCGGTGTCGACGAGGAGGTAGAGCGGCTCCGCGGCGAGGGCGCCCAGCGCGGGGAGCGCGAGCCGCACGATCTCGCGGTCGTACGGAGAGCGCAGCCTCACGCGCCGCGAGTGGCTTCGATCGTCGCCTCGTAGGCCGCGACGTAGCTCTGCACCATGTTCTCGGGCGAGAACCGCTCCTCGACCTCGCGGCGGATCACCGCAGGATCGAGCGAATCGGCGAGCGCGAGGATTGCCGGGTCCTCCATGTCGCGGTAGTTGTCGACCATGACGCCCGTTCGCCCGTGGTCGATGATCTCGGGGACTGCACCTCGGCGCGTCGAGATCACAGGTGTCCCGCACGCCATCGCCTCGATCATCATCAGCCCGAACGGCTCCTCCCAGTCGATCGGGGAGATGAGGGCCCGAGCGCCCAGCAGCAACTCGACCTTGTCGGCGTGTCCGACCTCGCCCACGTACTCGATCGAGCCTCCGAGATGGGGTCGGATGAACTCGTCGAAGTACCTGATCTCGAGGGGCTCGCGGCACTTGGCAGCGATCTTCAGCGGCAGGCCCATCTCGAGAGCGACGGCGAGCGCCCGGTGCGCTCCCTTCTCCGGGCTCATGCGCCCGAGGAAGACGAGGTAGTCGCCGCCCGACTTCCGACGGAAGGGAAACATCGAGAGATCGAGCGCGTTCGGGCAGTTCGCGATCCACGGAAGCGCCGGCTTCGGCTTCCGCTGGTTCATCGAGATCGAGATCAGCTTGGCATTCGGCGCGAGGTCGACGACCTGCTCGTAGAGGCGGCCGGGCTGGCCGTCGAGCGGTCCGTGCACCGTGTGGCAGAACGGCACGCTGACGAGGCCGGCGAATGCGAGACCGAGCAGTCCGGTGTGATCGTGGAAGACGTCGAACGAACGGGCCTTGCGGAACGCATGGACCGCATGCTGCATCTCCCAGTACGTATGCCCGATCCATTCGCTGGGGGCCGTCTGGAAGACCGCCTCGAGACGGGCGCGAGTCTGCGAGTCACCGGAAGCGAACAGCGTGACGTCGTGGCCGGCGTCGACGAGCCCGTCAGCGAGCAGGGCAACGACGCGCTCGGTTCCCCCGTACGCCTCGGGGGGCACCGGGAACCACACGGAACAGACGAGGCCGATCCTCATTGCCTAGACACCTCGGAGATGGTGACATGGCCACGCTCAACTGCAACCGTCCACGTGCGACCGTAGGCGCGGACGCCCTCGACTGTGAGCCCGTCGAGCCAGCTCGGCAGCTCGTCGGTCACGGTCGAGATCAGACGCTGGCGGGCACGGTCCGGTTCTATTCCCAGGAGAACCCTGACGAGGAGGACGGGGGTTCCGGCCGCCCATGCCTGCGGGCGAGCGGCTGTCGGGTAAGCAATGGGGAACGGTGTCTCACCCCGGGCGTAGCCCGCGAAGACCTCGGGAAGCGACCAGTCGAAGTATGCGGCAGCTTCGATCAGAGCCCGCGAGACGCGCCGAGCCTCCTCGACATAGCCATGCCGCGCGAGCCCCCACACGGCTAGGGCGGAGTCGTGCGGCCACACCGTTCCGTTGTGGTAACTGATCGGGTTGTACGCAGCCGCGTCGCTCGCCATCGTGCGGATTCCCCAGCCCGACCACAGCTCGGTCGAGAGAAGCTGGTCGACCGTCGGTTGGACGCGCTCGGGAAGGACGATTCCGCTCCAGAGGAGATGGCCCATGTTCGAGCAGCGCGCATCGACGGGCCGTTTCTCCCCGTCGATCGCCAGTGCGTAGAAGCCGCCGCGCTCATCGACCCAGAACGCCTCGTCGAAGCGGGCTCGGAGATCGTTCGCCTCCTGTTCCAGACGGTCACCGAGCGCAGGATCGCGCCACACCTCCCGGGCGATTTCGGCGAGCCCGCGTTTTGCGTCGTACACGTAACCCTGAACCTCGACCGGAGCGATCGGCGGCTCGGCGAACCGGCCGTCGTGGAACCGCTGCGAGTCACCCGAGTCCTTCCAGGATTGGTTCGCGAGCCCGTGGTCGACATGCCGGCTGTACTCGACGAACCCGTCGCCGTCGCGGTCGCCGTAACGGTCGATCCACTCGAGGGCGAGAAGCGCGGGCTCTTGTAGCCGGGTCGCAAGCGTGGAGTCGTCGGTCCACCGCCACGTCTCTGCGAGGAGGACGAGGAAGAGCGGCGTCGAGTCGAGCGAGCCGTAGTAACGAGGAAACCAGGTCTCCGCGCAGCGACCGCGCCTGACCTCGTGAACGATCTTCCCCGGTTCAGCATCGATCGTGGGGTCATCCTCCTGCGCCTGTAACTCGGCGAGGGCGTCGAGCGCGCCGATCCCGACCTCGGGACCAAGAAGAAGCGTCTGGAGAGAGGTGATTGCGGTGTCACGCCCGAACACGGTCATGAACCACGGCATCCCGGCTGCGAACAGCGGCCGTCGGTACTCGCCCGTCCGCATGCGCAAAGCCGCAAGGTCGGCGATCGACCGATCGAAGGCGTGCCTGAGACTCTCCCAGCCGCCGCGCACGCGAGGAACGCGCAGCGTCCAGGCCGCCACGGCGTCCGCCGCGGTCTCACGCTCCCCGTCGATGTTCTCGGGCGGCGCGATCTCGGCCTCCCCGTCCAGTGAGGGCAGCACGTCGACTCTCAGATCCCACTGCTCGTTCGGCTCGAGTGCGACGTCGAAGGCCACCGCCTCGTCGTCGAGGCGCCCGGAATGCGAGAAGACGACCCGGGTGCTGAGATCCCCGGCGGGATCGACGATCGAAAGCCGTCGCTGCTCTGTGTCATATGTGGCCGGAGCAGCATCCGGGAGCGCCGCGGCATGGACCGGATCGCCGAGAGCGAAATCGTGCTGCTTCACCGAGATGATGTCCGCGAAGTCGGCGGCGATCTCGAGAGCGAGCGTGAACTCGAGTCGCTCCATGCTCTCGTTCCGCACGATGATCTGTTCCCGTAACCCCGTTCCGACAAACCGCTCGCGGGCGATCGAAAGGGCATCCCGCGGCAGCCCGTTCGGCGCGTTACGAAGGTAGAAGGCGGCCTGGAAGTGCTCGACCCGGCCAGAGGACAAGAGCAGCGGGCTCGCGTCCTCGATCCGAAGGGCGAGTCGAGAGAGGAAGCGCGTGTCGTGCGCGAAGAACCCGCTCGTGTCGGCAGCGATGTCGCCGAGCTCGTCGCAGATGCAGAACGTTGATCCCTCGAGGATCGTGAGCATCGAAGGGTGCGCTATTTCTCGCGGCGCACGACCCGCGCCCCACTCGACTGGGCAAGCGCCTTGATCACGATCTCGTCGATGTTGACGTGGAGTGGGCGCGTGAGAGCGAAGAGCACGCAGTCCGCAATCTCCTCCGGTGTGACCGGCTCGACGCCTGCGTAGACGGCCTTCGCGGCGTCTTCGTCGCCTCGGAAGCGCACCAGCGAGAACTCGGACTCCACGAGGCCTGCATCCACAGTCGTGATCCGGATGGGGCGCCCGAGAAGATCCTCGCGAAGCGCGTAGACGAACCCGCGCAGCCCGAACTTCGCAGCAACGTACGAGGCGGCGTTCTGGTACGCCTGGCGCCCTGCTACCGAACCCATGAAGACGATGTGTCCCTGGTCGCGAATGTGCGGAAGGCAGATACGAGTCATGCGCAGCACGCCGTCCACATTCGTATGCAGGACGGTCGCTTCGTCGTCGGGATTCGACTCCCAGAACGGGTAGCGGCCTAGAGCAAGGCCGGCGTTGTTGAAGAGGATGTCGACCCCGCCGAGCTCCGATGCGGCCCGCGTGACGAACGCGGCGCAGCTCTCCTCGTCGGTGACGTCGAGCGGAAGAGCGAGGTCGGCCTCGATGCGCGCGACGCGACGCGCGCCGCCCGCGACGCGGACACCGGCCGCGCGCAGCTTGCGCACGGTAGCGGCGCCGATGCCGCTCGACGCGCCCGTGACGATCGCCGTCTTGCCTTCGAGTTCCATGCGCCGGGAGCCTAGTCCGCCGAGGCCATGCCCGGGGTCAGACCCCGGGTCTGACCCCGGGTCATGCGTAGGCCAGCGCGGTCTTGCGCCAGAGAGCTAGCTGAGCTGGACGGACTCGATGGCGATTGGCTCGAGCGGGCGGTCTCGCATGTCTCGCTCGACGAGCGAGATCCGGTCGGCGACATCCTGCCCTGCAGTAACTCGGCCGAAGACAGTGTGCTTGCCATTCAGCCACGAGCAGTCCTCGGCGGTGACGATGAAGAACTGCGAGCCGTTCGTGTCCGGTCCGGAGTTGGCCATCGCGAGGTAGCCACGCGCGACCGGGTGATCGTTGAACTCGTCCTCGAACGTGTACCCGGGTCCACCGGTGCCGTCGCCCCGCGGGCATCCGCCCTGAATCATGAAGTCGGGGATCACGCGATGAAAGACACCACCGTCGTAGTAGCCGTCGGCGGCGAGCTTCGTGAAGTTCTCGACGGTCCGAGGCGCATCGCCGTCGAAGAGCTCGATTTCGATGGCACCTTCGCTCGTGGTCATGATCGCCTTCGACACGGCCGCGACGCTACCAGTCGGTGCCACCATCGAGTGGGACGAGGCGTCTGAGCACAACGAGTTCGTAGTCCGGCAGGCCGTCATCCAGGCGCCACATCTCAGACCTCTGAGCCCCACCCGAAGGGGTTCCCTCGTCCGAGGGACACGCGGTTCCGAGTGGGTGCCGACCTTGATCTCATGCTGCGGCGATCCGCTGTACTCCTCCTGCTCGCGCTCGCCGCGGTCGCGGCGCTCGCGTCGAGCGGCGCTAACGCCACTCGCGCAGCCACCGCAGACATCCTCGACGTCGAGGCCCGACCCTTCTCGGCCATGGTCAAGTGGCGCGTCTCCGACCCGGGTCGGATCGTGCTCGAGGTGGGGCTGGATGACCGCTACGGCATCTGGTCTCCCACAACGGTCGCGCACAACGCACTGACCGCGCGCACGACCCTCTCTGGTCTCGAGCCCGCAACGACGTATCGATTCCGGGTCGTCGCGCGTTGGCGAAACGGGATGAAAGCCGAAGCGCGCGGCTCGTTCCGCACGGACCCGTGGCCGTCGTCGACGGCCGCGACCGCCGTGCCCGCTGCTGCCGACGTCTCGACGCCCAGCTCTGCGTCCCCGTTCGTGTTGCCACCCGCGCTCCCACCCGGCGTCACCCCGGCGCCGCCGTCGAGCACCGGCGCGCTTCCTCCCGGAACACCAAAGGTGGAGAGCTCGTCGCCGCTCCGCCTGAACGGCAGCGCGATCTTCCCGCGCATGGTCTGGCGACAGTGTCCGACCTACTACCCGACGAGCATGGGAGCGGGGATCAACCTCTTCCTCGGCGTGAGCTGTGCGGAGCCCGACGAGCAGTTCGACCGGCTCGCGGGTCGCGCAATCTCCACCGTCGACGCCAAGACGCCCGGGATCTCAGGCCCTGGTGTCGTCGGATGGCATCTGCCCGATGAGGCAGACGTCTCCGTGGGAATCGTGGAGAGCCTCCCGAAGCCACAGGCGAGCGGGAGGGTCACGTTCCTGACGCTGACCGACAAGTTCTCGGTGAACGCCGCCCCCGGTCCCTTTGGGAAGAGCATCTATCCGAAGTTCTTCGAGCGCGGGGACGTGATCGGGTTCGACACGTATCCGGTCGAGGTCCGCTGCTCGCTCGCGCAGATCGACAACGTCTACTGGATGCAGCGCGAGCTCGTCTCGCTCACCGGCGGCAAGCCGACGTTCCAATGGATCGAAGCCGGACCGATGGAGCACTGCCACAACAACGAGGATCCGACTCCCGTAGTCGTCCGCGCCGAGACCTGGCTGGCGATCGCCGGCGGCGCCCGTGGCATCGGCTACTTCCCCGACTGGTGGGCCGAGGACATTCGCAACGAGGTGCGCCTCGTGAACCGGGAGATCCTGGCCCTTGCCCCTGCACTCCTCGCACCCGTCGCGAAGGCGAACTGGTCGACCGAGAGCCCCGTGCGCGTGGGAGCTCGCCGCTACAACGGCGCGACATACGTCATCGCCGTGAACACGTCGACCTCCCCGACGAGCGCGTCGTTCACGATTCCGGGTCTCGGCGGCCGCAAGCTTCGCGTCTTTCGCGACGGGCGTGTCGTCACTCCACTCGGCGACCTCGTCGTGGACAAGCTTCCGGGTCTGGGCGTTGCCGTGTACATCGTCGCGCCCCCAGGCTGGTAACCCGCGCGCCTCTGCAGTACGGGTTAGCGGCTCCTTGGCACCTTCGGCGGCAGGGAACGGGCATGCGCGACGGCCTTCTCGACCCAGTTCCGCAACGCCACGCCGCGCAGACCTGCCGAGTCGACGTAGACCATCCCGGTCATCGGTCGCCCCGTGAAGTCCATGGGCCGGACATGCGCGCGTTCGAGTACGGCTTCAGCGCCCTCGGCGCCAAGCCTCAGCATGAGGTCCTCGCCAACGACGCCGCAGGCCATGTGGCCGTCGACCATGAACGCCAGCCCGCCGAACATCTTGCGCTGGGTGACACCGTCCTCAGGTGCGAGGGCGTCTCGAACCCGGTCGGCGAGTGTCTCGTCGTACGCCATCAGCCGTCCAGTGAGACGGGGAGCCCGAGCGCCGGGAAGAGGTCCGTGTGGCCCGCGAACCCCGTGACGCTCGCCACGGCCTCGCCCTCGAGCGCGAACACCATCACGCCGTACGCCTGGTACGCCCCGGCGTCGTCCTCCAGATAGGCCGCCACCGCAGGCTGGCAGTTGGCGCGCGTCGGAACGAGGCGAATGCGCTCGAGCGCCCCTGCGGCGGGCACCGTGCGGAAGAAGTCCCCGATCGCCTTGGTACCAGTGAGGCGCATGGGCTCGGGCGGCATGGTGAGCACCGCGTCCTCGACGAGAAGCTCGACGATCCCGTCGACGTCGACCGCTTCCCAGGCCGCGACGAACTTCTTCATGACGCGTGCCTCGGCCTCGGCAGAAGCAGGAGCGTGGTCACGCGCGAGCCTCCCCGCCGTGCGCTCGCGATGGAGCGTCCCGCGCGCCCGCTGCAGTGCGCTGTTGACGGAGGCGACGTTGTCGCCGAGCAGATCTGCGACCTCCTTCGCCGACCACCCGAGGGCCTCCCGAAGCACGATCACGGCACGCTGCCGGGGCGGCAGGAGTTGCATCACGCTCACGAATGCGAGTCCGACCGACTCGCGTTCCTCGACCTCGATGTCCGTCTCGAGCAGGCGGTCCGGGTACGGCTGCAGGTACTTCGCGATCTCCACCTCTGCCGGATCCAGCGCCTCCGGGGTCCGCGCGCGACGCTCGATCGCGCGGAAGCACACGTTCGTCGCGATCCGGTAGAGCCAGGCCCGAAGGGACGCGCGCGACTCATAGCGCTCGAGCCCGCGCCACGCTCTCAACAGCGTCTCCTGCAGGGCATCGTCTGCGTCGTGGAGCGAGCCGAGGAGCCGGTAGCAGTGGACGTGAAGAGCCCGCCGGTGCGGCTCGAGCAGGCGCTCGAACGCCTGGCCGTCCCCGCCGCGAGCTGCCGAGAGCAGTGCTGCCTCATCAGCCCATATCGCCGCACCCGTCGTCATTCCCGGGAGGCTACTCGCCTGGGTTCGGGGGATCTGCCCCGATCTCGGTCCACGTGTTGGCCTCGAACGCACCAGGTCGCCCGCCGAGCGCGATGAACCGGATCCCCTGGGGGCCGGGCAGGATCTGCCGCATCTGGTCAGGTCCAACGCGCGCCATCGACCCAGGCCTCAGCTCGAACTCCGCTTCGTCCGCGATCAGCGTCGCCGACCCCTCGAGCGGGATGTAGACCTCCTCTTGGTTCGCGTCGTAGGCATTCGCTCCGTGGTTGTGATTCGGGTATCCGTCCCAGTTCGGCGGGAGTGTCAGCACCTGCATTCCCCAGGCCGAGACTCCGAGCTCCGCGCGGGCGCGCCGCGCGACGCCACCGAAGATCCCGTCCATCTCGTCGATCTCTCGAACCGTCACATCGGGCATGCCTTCCTCCTCGTCCGGGCGCTCCGGCTGAGCGCCTTCACCCCGTGTAATCCGCGGAGTCGTGTGGACTCATCGGTCAAGCTCCGGCGGCTGTCGAATGAGGCGGCGGCGGCGCTTCGCGGTGCTCGTCTCGCTGCGAGTTCAATGCTGCGGGCGATGGGTTCGATCTCTGCCCGGCCGATGGAGTTCTGCTGGGGGTTGCCTCCTGGCTCTGTCTCGTTCGAGGGATGCGCAGCTTCACCCGCTGGAGGCATAGGAATGCGTTGCCTCGCGTGAATGGATCCTTGCTCACAGACATCCGCGAGTTCGGAGCGACATTGGAGGTGAGCCCGGGCGCCAACCTCGAAATCGCCGCACCCAGCAGCGAGGGGGATGCGGGGCAGCGGCGGTGTCCATATCAACCAAGGGGAGATTCAGTGAGTGGTAGAACGACCACCTTCGGGCGCTCGCGCTCGATCATCGTCATCATTGCTCTTGCTTTTCTGCTGACAGCGCTCCCCGCAGTGGCCGGGTCGAATAGCACGACCCTGCCGAACGGAGCGCAGCTGTCCGTATCGATCGACAGCCCGGCAGACGGAACGGAGTTCCTCGCGGACGGCGTGCCGGTGCCGGTCCCGGTGAGCGGCACGGCGAGCATCGGCCAGGGAACGCCTCAGGCCACGATCGTGTACGTCTTCGACGCCTCGGGTAGCACCGGAAGCTCCGGTGGGGCCTGCGGCACCGTCCTCGACTGTGAGAAGACGTTCTTCACCGGCCTGAACACCGCAGCAGCAGGCAGTGGATCCGTCAACCAGATCGGGCTCGTCGTCTTCGGAGCCAATGCCGTGCAGGCGGACATGACGCCCGCCGGCGGCGACGATCCGCTGGGTGCGCCGTCCGACGGCAACACGGCGATCAACTCGATCGTCCTGACCGGCGGCGGCTTTGGCTACCAGGTCGGCCAGTACACGGCGAAGAACGGGAACGCCGACGGCACCAACTACGCCGCGGCGCTCCAAGAGGCACTGAACGTGCTCAACGCGAGCACGGATCCGAAGAAGTTCCTGGTTTTCGCATCCGACGGGCTGAGCAACCAAGGGGGGTTGGCTGCATTCAACGCCGCCGTCACGGCGATCGCGGCGACGGGTGCGGTGGCCAACTCGATCGCGATCGGGTCCGGCGCCGCCTGCACGGGCGGAACCGACGGAGACCTCGCCAACATCACGGTCAACGGAGGCACCTGCTACGCGGTCGCCGACCCGAACGACCTGCCGGATCTCATCCCGAACCTGATCGGCTCCACGCTCACGAGCGTCGAGATGAGCGTCGACGGCGGAACACCGACTCCGTTGACAACCGTGCCCCCGACCCCGCAGGTCGGGCCCGCCATGGTCACCTACTCGACGATGACGGCCGGGTTGAGCCCCGGAAGCCATCAGATCTGCGTGACCGCGTCTGGAACCGACGCCACGGGCGGGAGCGCGAACGTCACGACATGCGTGACCGTCAAGGTCTACGACCTCGTGCTCACACCGGCCAGCGCTACGAACGAGCTCGGCTCGGACAACACCCACACGGTCACGGCCACGCTGAACGGCCCGCCAGGATCAGTGGGTGGCTACCTCGTGAACTTCGCCGTGGGCGGCCAGAATGCCGGAGCCTCGGGCGCCTGCAACCCGGCGGACTGCAAGACGAACGCAGCCGGGGAGGTCACGTTCACGTACTCGGTGCCGGTCGCACCGAGCAGCCTGGGCGACGACACGGTCGACGCCAGTGTCACGCTCGGAGATCCGACAGGTGCTACGGACACGGAGCAAGTGACGAAACGGTGGGCGGACACGACCCCGCCGGCCGCCGCCTGCTCTCCCACGACCAACCCGTCCGGGAAGAACGTCCCGCCGGCCGGCAACAACCCGGCGAGCGGACAGAACCCCGATGGCTTCTACGTGCTGACCGCGACAGACGACGTCGACCCGAATCCGCAGATCACGGTTGCGGATACGGGGAGCAGCTTCGTCGCCGGACCCTACGCGAGTGGCACGAAGATCAAGCTCGTCCAGGCGCCCGGCGGGAAGCCGAATGTCAAACCGGGACCCGGCGTGATCGACTGGCATATCACGCTCAAGGGCGATGCCCTTGTGACCGCGACCGACGGGTCGGGCAACAGCGCGACCGTCAGCTGCAAGGTCCCGCCTCCCCCCAAGTAGCGGAGCACGAGTCGTAACGACGCGAGGGGCCTATGTCGGGCCCCTCGCGCCTGTCACTCACGCCACGGTGTGCTGCCGCTCGGCCCTCTGACGCACACCTGATGCACACCCGTGCCACCCGCTGGTGCCGCCAAGACCTATGTATGGAATTTGCACGTGTATGGAATTTGCACGCCACGTCGTCCTTGCCATGCTCGTCAGTTCCGCCGCGCTGGTCCTGTACGGCGGCGCGCGGCGCGGGTCGCTTCATCGCCAGTCGAAGTACTCGCGATGGATCTGCCTGGAGGGCACGCCCGCGCGCCGCAGCTGGGTCTGGAAGCTGCGCAGCATCCCCTGCGGGCCACACATGAAGACTGACAGCCCACTCCGATCGCTGTCGGCAACGGCGAGAACATGCTCGACCGTGAGGCGACCGTCGACGCTCGTGTCGATCATGTGCGCGCGCAAGGACTCAAAGCGATCGGCGATCCCGCGGATCTCGTCGGCGAGTGGCGCCTCGCCGTCCGCGGTGTAGAAGAAGTCAACGCGGTAGGGCAGATGAGCGTCGAGCGCGCGGAGCCAACTGAGGAACGGCGCGACGCCAACGCCCCCTGCAATCCATACTTGCCGATCGGTCCCCTTCCGGTGGCTGAAGCGCCCGTGAGGACCGCCTATGACCGCGGGCATGCCCGGCTCGATCAGCTCCTGCAGGCGCGACGTGTAGTCGCCGAGCGCTTTGACGGTGACGCGGAGGACGTCCTCTTGCGGGGCGCTTGAGATCGTGAAGGGGTGCCGGTGCCAGCCATCCTTGGCTTCGAGGTAGACCATGGCGAACTGGCCGGATACGAATTCGACCCTGCGGCCGATCGGCCGCAACGCGACCTCGACGAGACCGTCGCCGATCTCGCGCACCGCGTCGACCTCGTAGTCGTGCAACGAGAGAAAGAAACGCGCGAGCAGCTCGCGGTAGACGTAGAACCCAACCCCGACGGCTCCGACCGCGACGTAACTCCAGCGAAGAACGGGAGCGTTGTGAAAGGACGTCCCATCGAGCACGCCGTGCACGAAACCCGCGGCGACGAAGAGCCCCGTGGTGCGATGCAGCGCCCGCCAGCGGTCATAGCCGCCGAACATGCGGCGAACGTCACGCACGACCGGTGCTTCGCGCGCGGCGCGCACAAGGCCCCGCAGCGGCGAGGGCACGACGGACTGCCAGCGCGGCAGGATCGCCCACAGTGCGAGCGCCACGAGGCCGATCGCCCCGATCACTCCGAGCGGCCCGCCGAGCGTGGTGCCGTGGGGGTTCGACGACAGCAAGATGTGAGGTGCCAGCAGGACCAGACCGGTGATCGCTACGCGGCGATGCCAGATCGCAGCACGGTCGATCCCGTCGAACCACTCTTCCACCCACGGCAGCGTGCTGATCAGTACGAGACCGATCGACAGCAGCAGAATCGATTCCGCGCCCAGAAACTGCCCGACATAGCTCCCGGTCGGCCCGCCTGCGGGCCGCGCAACGAGCCACAAGACGCCCATGCCGCAGACAAGGACGCCGATCGCCGCCGGCCCAACCTCTCGGGCGACGAATCTGCCACCCACGTGCGCAACCCTACGTCAGAGCTACGGCGCTAACGACCGTCACCCCCCGGCACTCCCCCGTGCGTTCGTTGATCAACGCGGAGTCACTCCACCCTCGTCGTCCAGCACGTCTGCTGCCCGGAGTACTGGGAGCGGGAGTTCTGTGTTACCTGGTATTAGACGCTTGGTATCAAGGATGTGCCCGCCGCCGACGCGGGCGAGTCGCTGGTCCACGACGAGAGCGAAGGTGCTTTGGGTCGAAGGAATGACGTTCGCGCAGTAAGGCATCTCCGCCAGCCGTGGTTTCGTTCAGAGCGGGCGTTGCCGCGATTGGTGCTGCGTCCGCTTGAGCGGTACCTGAAGCTGGAGGCTGGCAGCGCCTCGTTGTTGTTCGCTGCAGCTGTGGTCGCGCTCGTGTGGGTAAACGGGTGGCCTGAGGCGTATGAGCGCGTCTGGTCGAGGAGCGTGACCGTCGACCTTGGGCCGCTGCTGATCGAGGAAGACCTAAGGCACTTGATCAATGACCTGTTGATGGCGGTCTTCTTCTACGTGGTCGCGCTCGAAGTGAAACGCGAGATGATTTTTGGCTCGCTGCGTGACCGACGGTCAGCTGCTGTTCCAGTCGCTGCGGCGCTCGGGACGATGGTTGGCGCAGCCCTGACATATGTCGCGGTCAACCTGATCGGCGACGGCGACCTTCGTGGCTGGGCAATCCCGATCGCGACCGATATCGCCTTCGCAGTTGGAGTGCTGGGGCTCGTGGGACGACGGGCGCCGACGGAGCTGCGCGCGTTCATGTTGACTCTGGCGGTCGTCGACGATCTCGGCACGATCGTTGTGATCGGGGTCTTCTTCTCACAGGGCATCTCGCTGGTTTGGCTCGCCGCCGCCGCCGCGGTCGGCCTGGCCGTAGTGGTGGCGCAGCGCGTCGGGGTGCGCTCGCTCGTTCCGTACGTTCTCCTCGCGGGCCTGCTGTGGCTCGCTGTGTTCGAGTCGGGCGTGCATGCGACGATCGCCGGGGTCGTGCTCGGCTTCTTGACACCGGCCGCGGCGTTCTATTCGCCGCAGAGGACAGCCGAGTTCCTCCGCGCCCGTTTGACCGAGATCTCGGGTCCTGATGGCGAACTCGGCGAGGCAGCGCTGCTCGAGACCTCCAGGGTTGCGAAGGAGTCCGTATCACCGCTGGCGCGGTTGGAGGAAAGCCTGCATCCGTGGAGCGCGTATGTGATCCTTCCGCTCTTCGCCCTCGCCAACGCGGGGGTGCAGGTCTCACGCGACGGGGTCGCGGACGCCTTGAGCGGACCGGTCGGCCTGGGCATCCTGCTGGGCCTGGTCGTGGGTGCTCCGCTCGCCGGGGTGCTGTTCGCGTGGGGGATGGTTCGCCTCGGCCCTGGCCGTATGCCCGATGGCCTGGACTGGCAAGCGATTGGAGGCGTCGCGCCACTCAAGGGAATCGGCTTCACGATCGCGATCTTCATCTCCGTGCTCGCCTTCGATGAAGCGAGGCTGCAAGAGCAGGCCAAGCTCGCAATCCTGGTCGCATCCGCCACCGCCGCGGCGATCGGGTTCGCCCTGCTCACAGGCTCGTCTCTCTTGAGTAGCCACCGCCGAAGTACCAAACGCCGCGCGTGAGTCGCTCTCGTTCCAAAGTGCTCGACCCGCGTCGCCGAGCGGGTGATCGAGGCTCGAACGATTGTCGAGGATCACGAAGACGCGCACGACGTCATGTTGTCAGGTTCGGCGAAATCCCGAGGTAGGCACCAGAGTAGGCACCGCACGTGTTTTCCTGACCCCTCTGTCACTGCTGGTTGGCGCTGCTCGTGTCGTCGCTCTCCTTGGCGCCGGTGAATATTCTGTCCGGGATGTTGTCAAAACTGGAATACCGAAGATGTTTCGAGGCGCACGTACACACATCGCGAAGGGCCGCAAACTTGCTCCCAAAGGTCACTGACAGCGGGAGAGTGAAGCTCCAGCACTTCCGTGTTCAGTGGCGGACTCGCAGATCTCGACCGTGCCGAACGGGAGCTGAGCGATCGTGACGCGATAACAGCCGCCACAACTGCGACACAGGTGGTGCTCATTAACCAAGTACTCGAACCCAGGTGCCCCCGGGGTTGCTCGCCTGCATGAAGTGGATGTGGCTTTCCCGAAACGGAATCCGTACTCATGCCGATGTCTCGGTCCACACGAGGGTGGACGATCGAAGGGTGCTGTGATGAAGGCGCTCATCGTCATCGACATGCTCGAGGACTTCGTGCACGGAGCGCTTGCGAATCCGCGCGCCGAGGCGATTCTCGAGCCTCTGGGCCGCTTGCTCTCGCATGCGCGCTCGGAGGGATGGGTGGTCGTCTTCTCCAACGACGCGCATGAACCGGGCGATCCCGAGCTCTCGATCTGGGGGGAGCATGCGATGGCGGATACGCCCGGCGCGCAGGTCATTCGCGAGCTCGAGCCTAATCCGAACGAGCGCGAGCTCCTCTGCCCGAAGCGCGCCTACGGAGCGTTCGACGGCACCGATCTCGACGCGCGCTTACGCCAGCTTGGGGTCGATGAGGTGGTCCTCTCCGGCCAGCACACGCACATCTGCGTCCGCCATACCGCCTACGGTGCGCTTCGTCGCGGATACGCGATCACTGTTCCGAGCGATGCCGTGTGCGCGTTCGAGGGAGTCGACGAGCAGGACGCCCTTGACTACCTGCGCAGCGTCTACGGCGCCCGGATCACAGCCGTCGCGGAGCTGATACACGAGCCCGCGGCCGTTCGGCAGTAGGGATCGCACCAGCGTCTTCGACATCGGTTCTGCATGCGCGGAGACTCGGTGCGGCGACCCGCTGGCAATTAGGTGACGAGCTCGAGGCGAGGGTTTGGTCGCACCCACCGCCCGGCCTTCGCGCGCGGCTTGCCGTCGGTCATCACCACGTCGGCTGTGAAGTCGTTTTCGCCGCGAATCAGCGACGAGCCCACACCGTAGGCATCGACCGGGACGCTGTGCTCCTCGAACGCACGGATCTTCTCGACCGTGAAACCACCCGAGACGACGATCCGCACGTCCCGGAAGCCCTCGTCGTCGAGCGCATCTCGGACCTTGCGGACGAGTCGCTCGTTGACGCCGCGCGGGTCGAAGTCACCCATCTCGTCCCAGAGCGCTCGATCCACGACGTCGCCCGACGTGTCCAGACGGACACCCCACAGGCGCGGACCGAGGGCGCGGGCTACCTCCAGCGACGTCTTTACGGAGTCGTTCTCGAAATCGACCAGGACGACGATGTTCAGGTCACTCGGTGCCCAGGTGGCGAATCTGAGCGCTGCAAGCACCGTGTCGCCGTCATAGGCCGCGATGAGACCGTGCGGAACGGTCCCGATGCCGCGGCCTCCCCACCAGGAAGCCTGAGCATCAGTGGAGACGCCGATCGCGCCTGCGATGTGAGCGGCGTAGCCGTCGCCCGTCTGAACGCGATGGTGGTCGTGGCGGGCGGGAAAGTAGAGGATCTGCTTCCCGTTCGCCGCCTCGACGACGCGGCGAACGTTCGTGGAGACGAGCGTTCGCCGGGCCAGGACACCGAGGTAGACGGTCTCGAGGTGGGCAAACAGCGTGTAGTCACCTTCGATCGTCAGCACCGTCTCCCAGGGCTCGATCACGTCGCCGTCGTGGAGGGCGTGCACGACGAGTTCGCGCCACCCGTGCGAGCAGAGCTTCAGGATCGCAATCGCCTCGTCCATGCCGCCGAGGACCGCCTCTTTCTTCTGGAAGACCTGCATCAGCACCAGCGGGTGGCGACCGTCGGCGAGCAGCGCCGACCGCGCGTGGCTGAAATACGCGTCGGTGTAGTACCCGTCTTTGATCTTCTCGACAGGGAGGTCGAAGACCTCTGGATCCAGCCTGCTATGAGAGCTGTCGCTCATGTTCGAGAACGAGACAAGCATGCTTGAGACCGGGCCAGGACATATCCCTCGCCTTCGACGATCTCGTCGGAGACCACGTCCCACTCGGGCCGGTGACGGCATCGGCGACACACGACCGAACGAGTCGAGCTCCTCTCTCAGCTCGCGGGCTTCGCGGGCTTCAGCCGGACGCCCGCATTCTCGAGTTGATCAGCAATACGCAGATGGTCGAGCCCGATCACACGCGCGATCGAGTGCGCAATCCCGTGAATCGTCGTCGCATCGCCCTCGGTCCGGAACGCAAGCTCGAGCTCCTCGGTGAGGATGTTGCGGAGCTCCTGCTCGGTCAGTCCCAGGGAGATCTGTGTGCTAGCGCCCATGGTGACTCCCTTCTCGTGATGGTGCCGGCACGCGGTGCCGGGCTGAGAACTGCTCCGTGAACCAGGCGGTCGCGAGCTCTGCTACGCGCTCGAGCGCTCCGGGCTCCTCGAAGAGATGCGTCGCACCGGGCACGATTGCGAGCTCGTGTGGGCACGTGAGTTGTGCCGCTGCGGCCTGGTTGAGATCGAGGACAATTCGGTCGGCGCTACCAACGATGAGAAGCGTCGGTGCGTGCACCTCGGCGAGCCCGTGCCAGGCGAGGTCCGGGCGACCGCCCCTCGAAACCACGGCGGAGACTTGGTCGTCAAGCTCGGAGGCCGCGAGGAGCGCCGCAGCTGCTCCCGTGCTCGCGCCGAAGTATCCCATCGGCAAATCGCCGGCAGCCGGTCGCGCTGAAAGCCACCGCGTCGCAGCGACCAGGCGCTTCGTGAGGAGCTCGATGTCGAACACGTTCTGCCGATCGGCCTCCTCGTCGCGGGTCAGCAGGTCGAAGAGGAGCGTTGCCATTTGGGCTCGATTGAGGGCAGTAGCGACGTCGATGTTGCGTGGGCTGCGCCGACTCGAACCGCTGCCGTGTGCGAACACGACCCAACCGATCGCGTTCGTCGGAACGGTCAGGTCGGCCGCAAGCCGGACGTCATCGACAAGGATCTCCTCCGCGGACGTTGTGGATCCTTGCGAAGCAGAGAGCAGCTCGACGACGTCCTCGGTCGACACCTGGTGAAAGTCGTCGTACCAGAACCCGACGGCTCCGAAGTCGAAGGGAGCGACCAGGCAGACGACCGAGTCAACGTCGTCGTCGGCCTCGAGGCTTCGTACGGTCGCGTCGGCTCCGACCGGCACCGCGACAACCACGCGGCGGGCTCCCCGCGCGCGGGCCCAGCGAATCGCAGCGACCATCGTGCCGCCCGTCGCCAGGCCATCGTCGACGAGGATGCACGTAGCGCCATCCACGTCCACTGGCGCGCGATGTGCGTGCAGGGCCGCGTCGAGGGTCGCGGCCTTCATCGCTGCGACACGGACAGCCTGAGCGAGCTCCTCCTCCGTCAGGCCGTCGTGCGCGCGGATGTACTCGGCGCCGCCGGCGGCGACTGCTCCGATTCCGTACTCGGGCTGCAACGGGTGGCCGACCTTCCGGACGGCAAGGGCATCCAGCGGCGCGCGCAGGGCTGATGCCACCTCGGCAGCGACCTCGACTCCGCCGCGCGCGAGGCCGACGACGACGATGCGCCCAACCGACGAATCGAGAGCGCTGGCGTCTTCGAGCTCCCGCGCGAGGAACCGACCGGCTTCGCGACGGCTCGCGAAACCCCTGGCCCGGCTACGCTCATATCGAGACAACGTCTCCACACTTCAATGATCCCTCGCCGCGCGCAGGGCGGCATCGGGGGAACTCCGGACCATCGAGAACTCCCGATCAGTGCTCTCCCCGATGGCGCACGCGGTACCGCGTGGGACTCTTGTGTCGATGGCACTGATGCTGATGGAGCGAGCACGCGACGTCAGGGGCTTCGTAGACGCTGCCGTCGAGTTGCGTGACCCGATCGGAGTGCTTTCGATCACGGTCGGAATCGAGCCTGGGGCGGGGAGTGGCCGGACGCCACCGTGGGAGATCGCCCTCGAGAACGACCTCGCGCGGCTCCGGCACGACGGCTCCCTCGGGGCGTCCCCAAAGAAGGCACTCGAAGCGATCTCTGCGCGGCTGGCTGAGGTCCTCGATCTGGCTTCGACTGGAAGGGGGCGCGCGTTGTACGTCGCCCTCGAGTCGGGAGCGTCGCGTAAGATCACACTTCAAAGGGCGCTACCCACAGCCGCACGGGTCGGCCCGGTGGCACACGTTCTTCCGGTTCTCGAAGCGCTCGAGCGCGGGGAGCGTGCGGTGTTGATCATGGCGTCGAGGGACGCGATCGTTCTCTTCGAGTCGGAGCTCGGAAGCGTGAGTGAGGTCGATCGCATCGAGCTCGAGCCCTGGGTCGGCGACTGGTGGCCGGAGATGAAGGGGCCTTCCAGGGCAAATCCGCTGCGGAGCCAACAGACGGTCTCGCAGAGAGATCGTTATGAGCGCCGGATTGCTGCGGCCTATCGGCACACGCTCGACGACGCGTCCGCGAGGCTTGGCGCGCTCGCCCGGAAACGAAGTTGGACGCGCGCCGTGCTCGCAGGCGATTCACGCACGGTCGACGCACTGGACGGAGTGCTGCGCGAGTGCGACCTGACCACGACCACGATCCGGGCCAACCTCGAAGGCCTGCGTACCGAAGATGCGCTCGCACGGCTCGATGCGGCTCTCGAGACGCTGGTTGCCGAGGAGCAAGCTCGGTTGGCAGAGAACGTGGTATCGGCTAGCAGCGCGGTCAGTGGACTCGTTCCGGTGCTCGCCGCCCTCAACGAGGCGCGCGTCGCGCGACTGCTCATCGATGCGAACAGGACCTTCCCAGGCGTCGTCGAGGCAGAGATGCTGGCGGCGGCCGGGCACGACGAGGACGCAGCCGACCTCACCGACCTGATCGTCGCCCGGGCCCTCGCGACAGATGCAGCGGTGACACCGCTTTACGGGGACGCAGCTCGGACGCTCTCGGCATGCGAGGGAATAGCGGCACTTCTGCGCTGGTGAGGATCCGATGGAGCTCGAAACCGTTCGAATCGAAAAGCCCGAGGACGTCAACCTGATTCTCGGCCAGTCGCACTTCATCAAGACGGTGGACGACGTCTACGAGGCTCTCGCAGGAAGCTCGCCGAATCTGCGCTTCGGCCTTGCCTTCTGCGAGTCGTCTGGGCCGTGCCTCGTTCGGCGCGCCGGGAACGATGACGAGCTCGTCGCGCTCGCCGTTCAGAACGCCCTGGCAGTGGGAGCGGGCCATTCTCTCGTCGTCTTCCTGCGCGAAGGCTTTCCGGTCAACGTCCTGAACGCGCTGAAGCAGGTTCCGGAGGTCTGCACGATCTACTGCGCGACGGCCAACCCGGTCGAGGTCGTCGTCGCGACGACCGAGCAGGGCAGGGCGATTCTCGGTGTCGTCGACGGCAGTTCGCCGACGGGTGTAGAGACGGCGGAAGACGTGTCCGAGCGCAGGGCACTGCTCCGTCGCCTCGGCTACAAGGCGTAGACGTGGTGCCGGCCCTCGAAGTCTCGAAAGCGCTCAGCAGACGCGCGCCTGTGCCTGAGCGGGAGGGAGTTGCGCCCCGTTTGTTTTCGGCTGGTTTCGTCGGCACCTATCCCCCGACGAGGTGCGGGATCGCGACGTTCACGGCCTCCCTGCGGCGGGCGATGGCGCTTCCCCGGTCAGGCGTCGTCGCGTGCGTTGACGAGCCCGGAGCGGTGCGCTTCGGTCCGGAGGTGGTCGCGGAGCTCGTTCGCGGCTCGGCCGCGTCGCTGGAGTCGGCTGCGGCGGCGCTCGAGAGCTTCGACGTCGCCGTCGTCCAGCACGAGTTCGGGATCTACGGCGGTGAGGACGGCGCCGACGTCGTCGAGCTGGTCGGAGAGCTGGGCGTTCCCGTGGTCGTCGTTCTGCATACGATGCTCCGCTCGCCTTCGCCGCATCAGCGAGAGATCGTCGAGGAGCTCGCCTCGGCGGCCGAGCGCGTCATCGTCCAGAGCGCCGCGGCAAGGTCGCGCCTCCTGGAGACGTACGACGTCGCTTTGTCGCGCGTGCATGTCATCCCGCACGGTGCCCCCTTCAACGTCTCCGCTCAACACGCCGGAAACGGCTCCGCGCGTCGACCTGTCGTCCTCACCTGGGGCCTGCTCGGCCCCGGCAAGGGCATCGAGTTCGGGATCGAAGCGGTCTCGCGGCTCCGCGACCTCGACCCGCCCCCCCGATACGTCGTGCACGGTCACACCCACCCGCGCGTTGTCGAGAACGACGGAGAGGCCTACCGCGAATCGCTGCTCGAGCAGGTGCGAGTGCTCGGGATCGGCGCGCTCGTGGAGTTCGACGCCGAGTACGTCGACACGGAGTCGGTGCTCGCGTGGATCCGCGAGTCCGACGTGGTGCTCCTCCCCTACCGCTCTCGCGACCAGGTCGTCTCCGGTGTGCTCGTCGAAGCAATCGCCTCGGGGAAACCGGTGGTCGCAACACGCTTCCCGCACGCGGTCGAGATGCTCCGCGGGGGCTCCGGCATCCTCGTCCCGCACGACGACCCGGCCGCGATCGCCTCCGCATTGCGGATGCTGCTGTCCGACCCGGAGCTGGCTGCCCGAGCTGCAGCCGTGGCGCGAGCGCAGGCGCCGACGCTCGCTTGGGAGCAAGTCGGGCGGGTGTATCGCGAGCTCGCACATTGCACCTTGCGCACGCGCGTGGAGCAGGGTCACTGAGACTCCCGCAGCCCCCGTTCGAGCACCTGCTCCGGCTGAGCGACGGTACCGGCCTGTTCGAGCACGCCTCGAGTGCAGGCCCCTTGCGCAACTACGGCTACTGCACCGACGACGTCGCCCGCGGGCTCGTCGTCGTCGTCCGCGAGCCGTCCCCTCCTCCCGAGCTCCGCCGTCTTGAGTCCCTCTACTTCAGCTTCCTCGTGCACGCCCAGCTCCCCGACGGCCGCTTCCACAACCGACTCTCGGCAGCGCCCGAGTGCCGCTGGCTCGACGAGGTGGGCTCCGACGACGCCATCGGTAGGGCGCTTTGGGCCCTTGGAGCAGCCGCCGCGGGTGGGAGGTCACCGGGGCTGCGGCACAGAGCGCTCGCTCGATTCGAGCTGGGCACCGACTTCTGCTCTCCGTCGCCGCGCGCGAACGCAGCCGCCGTTCTCGGCGCAGTGCAGGTGCTTGCGTCCCGCCGGGATCACCGCCCCGCGCGGGCGCTGCTCGAGAAGGCGGCGGCTCGTCTTGGAACGGTCTCCGCGGACCCGACGTGGCCGTGGCCTGAGGCCCGGCTCGCCTACGACAACGCTCGCCTTGCCGAGGGCCGCATCGCAGCGGGTGTCGCGCTTGGCGACCAGCGGCTGCTGAACGAAGGCCTTCGCTTGCTCGACTGGCTCGTCGCCACCGAGACCTGCGGCGACCACCTCAGCTTCACCCCGCACAGGGGCTGGACGCTAGGAGAGCCGCGGCCAGGGTTCGACCAGCAGCCGATCGAGGCTGGCGCGATGGCAGACGCCTGCGCGAGAGCCTTCGACACGACCGGCGAGGCGCGCTGGGCGAACGCCTGTCTGCGCGCCGCGGAGTGGTTCCTCGGCACGAACGACGCCGGCCTCCCCCTGCTCGACGCTGCCACGGGTGGTTGCTCCGACGGGCTCGGGCCGGACGGCCGCAACCGAAACGAGGGTGCAGAGTCGACGCTGGCGCTGATCAGCGCGCTCCAGCAGGCTCGCAGCATTCAGGCAGCGGCGCGAAGGGCGGCCAGCACCTCGGCGGCGGCAACTGTCGCGGCTCCGACGTGGCGATCTGACGCGCCGTAGGTGAGGTAGATCGTGCCATCCGGCTGGGCAACCGCACCCTGCACGAAGACGACGTCGTCGACGTCGCCGGACCTCTCCCAGGCGAGGCTCGGGCGCATGATCGGCTCCGGCAGCGCTGACCTCACCCGTCCGGTCTCGTCATCGAGCAGCGCGACCCTCGTCGTGTATTGCCCTTTTCCCTCGCGCTCGTGGAAGAAGAGGAGCAAACCGTCGTCGGTCGGGACCGGCGGCGCACCCGCACCGACACCGAGCGCCCCGTCCGAAGGCTCGATGATCGTGTGCTGCTCGAGGTCACGCATGTGGTCGTCCCAGAAACCTGGACTCGGGCTCCACAGCGCGTCCAGAGAGTCGAAGACGGCGAGCTGCATGTTCGGGTGGATCCGGTGGATCAGCCCGACCCGGCCGTCGCGCAGGTTGAAGACCACCGCATCCTTGTCTGACTCGCCCTCCGGGCCGATCACCCTGCCGGATGTGCGGTTGAGGACGAACCGTCCGTCCTCGAAGCCGAGCCGGTGCACCCCTACGCGCCACGGCCTGCCTGACTCGGGCGGCGGCAGGTTCGTGTACGACATCACGATCTGCTCGCCGTCGCCGCTGCGCACGCGCTGCACACGCGGGTCTTCGTAGGAGTGAATGCCTTCCGGCGAGCTTGTGGCGAGGACCTGCTGAAACTCGTACGAGCGCCCGTCGCTCGACGTGAAGACGAGCACGTCCGAGCTGTAGTCGAGAAAGCGTGGCCCGGCGCCCTCGTTGCGGCGATAGCCGTCGCGGACGCCACGTGCGAAGAGATGGAAGAGCCCGTCGTGGTGGATCACGCCGGCGTTGAAGATCGGGCCATAGCCGGGCACCGCGCCGGCGGCGACGATTGGCAACTCGCTCACGCGATGCACGGAGACCCTCATTCCGGTTGGTAGATCGGTCACGTGAATGGACGTTCTGCGCGGGGCGCCCGTATCCTTAACGGCTTGATCGACTGGAGATCGGCGACGCTTGAGGCCTGAGCTACGCGGGGAGCTGTTTCAGCGCCACGACGGGAATCCGATCCTCACGGCGGCGGACTGGCCGCACACGGTCAACGCCGTCTTCAATCCAGGAGTCGCGCAACTCAGGGGCGAGACGCTCCTGCTCGCGCGCGTCGAGGACCGCACGGGCATCTCCCACCTCGGCGTGGCGCGGAGCGTAAACGGTCTCACGGACTGGATCGTCGAGCACGACAGGAACATGGTGCCTGATCTCGCCTCGCACGCAGAGCAGTTCGGGATCGAAGACCCGCGGATCACGCAGATCGGCGACGAGTACCTGATCGTGTACACCGGCTACTCGAGCGACGGCCCACTCGTCTGCCTGGCGAAGACCCGGGACTTCCGCTCCTTCGAGCGGCGCGGGGTGCTCATGCCGCCCGAGGACAAGGACGCAGCGCTCTTCCCGCGCCAGTTCGAGGGCCGTTGGGCGCTCATCCACCGGCCGGTGTCGGCAACGCCGAGGCTTGCGGCACACATCTGGCTGTCCTGGAGCCCCGACCTTCGGCACTGGGGCGCTCACACGATTCTGTTCAGCGCTCGCGAGGGCGCCTGGTGGGACGCGCACAAGATAGGCCTGTGTGCGCCGCCGCTCGAGACACCGCGAGGATGGCTTCTGCTCTACCACGGCGTCCAAACGACGGCGGCCGGGTCGATCTACCGGCTCGGCCTCGCCCTCCTCGACATCGCGCACCCCGATCGTGTGCTCGCGCGCTCGAGCGAATGGCTCCTCGGGCCCGATGCCCCCTACGAGCGAATCGGCGACGTTGACCAGGTCGTCTTCTCCTGCGGCTGGCAGCTCCTCGACGACGGTGACACGATCCGTCTGTACTACGGTGCGGCCGACACGTCGATCTGTGTGGCGACTGCGAGCCTCTGCGCACTGCTCGACTGGCTCTCCCGCCACTCGACCTGAGCGCCGATTCTGCGACCGCTGCGAGACCCCCACAGCGGGTTGGAACGCGTAACGGCTTGCCCTATCGCCAACTACGGGTCTACGCCCACGTCGGCGAACTCTGTCACCGGCGACACTCGCCCACTCCGAGCTGGCACGAGGAGAAGTCGAGGTTCAAACGCAGAACCTCGTCTCGAGCAGAAGACACGCTGCTCATCGCCTGGACCTCCGGGCCCGGTGACGGCGATGCGGCTTCTCCCGGAGTGGCTGTAGGCAGACGAGTATCTGAGGACGATGCGGGAATCTCCGCGCTTCAGTCCGTGACGTCCCTGATTGCGGCGCCTCGCGTCGTGGGCATGCTGGCTCTGAAGGAGGGTGCTGGTGGCAATCGCGCTCTCGACGTCAGAGTTGGTCCGTATCGACGAGATGTTGTGGGAGATTCCCGTGGGCGCACGGCCGGATATGCGCGTACCGGGGCGAATCTTCGCCGACCGAGAGCTGCTCGACGCAATCGTTCGCGACCAGTGTCTCGAGCAGCTCCAGAATGTCGCCACGCTCCCCGGGATCGTCGACGCCGCGCTTGCCATGCCGGATATCCATCAGGGGTACGGCTTTCCGGTCGGCGGTGTCGCGGCGATGGAGCTCCCGGACGGGGTGGTCTCCCCGGGCGGGGTTGGCTACGACATCAACTGCGGTGTACGGCTGCTCGTCCTCCCGCTGTCGACAAGCGACCTCGGCGATCGCCGGGAGCCTCTCGTGCACGAGTTCTCACGAGCGATCCCGGCGGGGACGGGCAAGCACGGGTCGCTGAGCCTTTCCTGGCCCGAGCTCGACGTTGTGCTGCGCGAAGGACCACGCGCGCTCGTCTCCCGCGGCATCGGCCGGGAGGACGATCTCGAGCGCACGGAGTCACAGGGCTGCCTGCCGGGGGCTGATCCGGCTGCTGTCTCCGCACGGGCCCACGAGCGTGGCACCGGGCAGCTCGGCACGGCCGGTGCAGGCAATCACTTCATCGAGCTGCAGCGAGTGGCGCGTGTCTTCGACCCGGCTGCCGCCGGGACGTTCGGGCTGCACGACGATCAGATCACCGTGCTCATTCACTCGGGCTCGCGCGGGCTCGGCCATCAGGTCTGCACCGACCACGTGCGTGCAATGGATGCCGTGCAAGCCCGCTACCAGATCCTGCTACCGGACCGTCAGCTCGCCTGCGCGCCCGCCTCCTCTCCGGAAGGTCGCGCGTACCTCGCAGCCATGGCAGCGGCCGCTAACTTCGCCTTCGCCAACCGGCACGCGATGGCCCATTGCGTCCGCGAGGCGATCGCCCGCGTGCTCGGTCCGAACGTGGCTGAAGCGACCCGACAGGTCTACGACGTCGCCCACAACGTTGCGAAGGTCGAGCGCTACCGGGGCCGCGACCTCCTCGTGCACCGCAAGGGAGCCACGCGCGCCTTCCCGGCCGGATCGTCGGAGATCCCCGCCGATTTCCGCACAGTCGGCCAACCGGTCTTCATTCCCGGCAGTATGGGCACGGCCAGCTTCGTCCTCGCCGGCGAGCCCGGCTCGATGGAGCGCTCTTTCGGCACGACCTGTCACGGGGCCGGACGAGCCATGTCTCGAACGGCCGCCCGCAAGCGGATCGGAGGCGCCGAGCTGCGCCGCCAGCTCGAGGCGCAAGGGATCGTTGTCCGCTGCTCCTCGAACAAAGGCCTCGCCGAGGAGGCGCCGTTCGCCTACAAGGACGTCGAGCGGGTCGTCGAGGTCGTCCAGCGTGCCGGACTAGCACGCCGCGTCGCGCGGCTCGTGCCGATCGGCGTCGTCAAGGGCTAGACCGGACATGCTTCACCAAACGCCCCGCGAATCGTGACCGGCTACCGACAGCGCTCATCGGCATGATCACAGGGCCGCGACGCCCGACTAGGCTGGGCTTCGAATAGCTGACCTTCTTCTCACGCACTCATATCCCTGGCCCAGCTACCCGGCATCGGGGATTTCACGTAACGCAAGTTACAAGTTGTCACTAATAAGTCGGTGAGAGATTTCCAGCGCGGCAAGCACTCCGCCTACCCGGAACTACTGAACGCCCGCTCCCCGCACTCAGGGCAGCAGCGTCGACGGCATGGGACGACGCGAGTAGAGTCGCGCTGACATGACTCGCCGTGCAAACGGCGAGTCTCAGCGGCAGAAAGGAAGACATGGAATCACCTCAGCACGCGGCTGGAAGACGGGGCCTGTCCGAGTGGTCCGCCCTGGGGGGCGTCGCCTTTGTGGCCCTCTTCATCATCGGCCTCTTCTTCATGTTCAACGGCGAACCCGACTTGAGTTCGTCGCCGGACAAGGTCATCGAGTATTTCGGTGATTCCGGGAACCGGAACCAGGTGAACTTCGGCTGGCTGTTCGCGGGCCTCGGCCTCGTCTTCTTTCTCTTCTTCGTCGCGTCGCTTCGGCGGACGGTGAGCAGATTCGACCGTGACGGCATCCTCGGGACACTGACTGCGCTCGGCGGCGGCATCTATGCGGCACTGGCTCTGAGTGCCGTCGCTCTCGAAAGCGCGATCAGGACGATGAGTGACGACACCTACCAGAACCAGGTCTATCCCGAGCTCATCCACGCTGCGGGCGACGTGGGGTACGTCATGCACGCGACGGGAGGAGCGGCTCTCGGCGTCATGATCCTCGCCGCGTCGATTGCGTTCATTCGCTCGGGTGTCGTGCCGAAGTGGGCGGGCTGGCTAGGAGTCGTCGCCGCGCTCGCTGCGCTCGCGACGATCATGTTCATCGCAGCGTTCGTCTGGATGGCGTGGATCGTCGTCGTCGGAATCGTTCTCTTCTGGAAGGGCGGGGGCGCAACCACACCTCCAGCGTCTGCGTCTTCGTAAGTTCGAGGGAAGGCCCGCTCAGGCGGGCCTTCTGCTTCCCGGCCCCGAACACCCGCTCCCAAGCACTCCGGGTAGACGAGCCACGTGCGGAGAAGCCATCTCGACACCTCACCCCGAGTCCGTCATCGTCTCGGCCGTGATCGTCTACGCCATCGTCGATGTGCGCTCGAGCCCCGACCACCCGCTCGGTGACGCCGTCGAGACGTTCGTCCGTCGCGAGGACGCGGAGCGCTTCATCGAGGAGGTGCGCGACGACGAGCCCGACCTCGCGAGCTGCCTGCTGCGGATCGAGCTCCTGCGATTCTGGTTGAGTCCTCGGATCGGAGCGTCGCGAGAACGTCGGTTCAGCGACGGCGGACCCGGAGGCGGAGCCGAATCGCGTCGCAGGAGAGGTCGAACGACTCGCTTCACGGCCGCCCCTCGCGGAGTGCGAGCGCCTTGGTTGGAAGCCCGAAGGGGCCGCTCGTCGCGCTCCTGGAGGTTGCCATCGCGCCGACGCCGCTGACGAGCGACGACGGGATCGCCCGTTGAGCGTCGGTCTACCCCGTTCGGGCTCAATGCGCTTCTGGCGAGAGCCGATCCCGCACCTATGGACGATGACGCTGCAATACGTGCTGACACCCTGTCGTCGCGGATGCACGAGCTTCTGCGCGTGGCCACCGCCCCTGCGCCTCTGGCAGCACCGTCCTCAATCCCTCGCGCTGAAAGCGAACGAGTCCAAGATGATCGCGACGAGAAGCCGTCAATGAACAACGACTCCGTCGCCTAGTTCGAGCTCGCGAGCTACCTGCGGATCGAGGAGCGGAAGCTAGAGGCGGGCGGGCCGGTAAAGCCCAACGCTGAAGCTGACGGCTCACCCTCTCCGAACCGCATGCCGCACCGCACAGAGCTTTGACCTTCACACTTGCGATGTGATTGACGACGCCGTCGACCTAGACGTCCTGATCGGAGCGTGGCGCTTGGCGCTTGAAGCCGCCCAGGACGCACTCCGAGCGGGTAGACACGACTTCCCCGCGGCCGAGCTTCGTCTGCGGAGCCAACGACTCGCAGACGAGCGGGGCGAGACAGTCCGCTTGCTCGGTGCCGTCGCCCGAGAACGACACATGAAGCCCTTCCTCGTGCGACTGATCGCCTCACCATGGGAGACGAAGCGTCTGCTGGGGCTGCCGGCAGACGCGCTCGCGTGTGTGTTCAGCGTCGACGGTGTCCTTGTGGCAAGCGCCGCGATCCACGCGGCGGCCTGGAAAGAGACCTTTGACGAGTTCATCACGAGGCGCATCGAGAAGACGGGCGAGCCTTTTGCATCTTTTGATGTCGGCACGGACTATCCGAGGCACATCCACGGCAAGGGCCGGGCAGAAGCTATCCACGAGTTTCTCGGCACTCGAGGGATCGTCTTGCCCGACGGCTCTCCCGACGACTCACCGGACGCAGAGACTGTGAACGGGCTCGCCAACCGGAAGAATCGAGCGCTGCTTCGTCTTCTCGATGACCGCGGCGTCATGGCGTTCGAGGGCTCACGCCTATACCTCGAGCTCGCTCACGACGCGCAGATTCGCTGCGCCGTCGTCTCGGGGAGTACGCACGCGGAGATCCTGCTCAGCCGCGCACATCTCAGGGGGCTGATCGACGAGTGTGTCGACGGAAACGCCGTGCGCGCCGAGGGACTCCGGAGGAAGCCTTCACCCGACATGCTGCTCGCCGCCTGCCGTCGGCTCGGGGTCGATCCGGATCGGACCGTGGTCTTCGAGACGACTCAGGACGGCGTGGCCGCTGGGCGTGCCGGAGGGTTCGAGCTCGTCGTTGCCGTGGATCGCGCTGGCGAAGCGCTGAGGCTTCGCGACGCTGACCTCGTCATCGCCGACCTCGGCGAACTGCTCGAGCGCCAATTGGTTGCGTGAGGGTGGTGCGATCGTAAGCCGGGTTCGCGTAACTGAAGACGAGCGCTGCGTCTGCTCGAGCGATACCTGACTAAGGGCTCGCCCAGGCTCCAGCACTTCGCGCAGATCACGATGAGTCTCGCGAAGCGAGAGCTAGAGGCGGGCGGGCGGAACTGAGTCGCTGACCCCGCCTACCCGGAAGTACCGCGGATACGTCAGCCGCGCTTCAGCATCGCGCGAGGCATGTAATCGCCGGATCGATCGCTACCTAGTAGACAAAGGGAAGGAGCTTGCGCCGCGTTCGCTCCTGGTACGCCTCGTAGCCGTCGAGGCCTTCGCTGAGCCAGACCTCCTCCCGGCGTGCCTTCAGGTCGAGAAAGAGCGCGAGAACGAGCGTCAGACCCAGCCCGACGACGCTGGCGAAGATGATCGTCCAGCCGAGGGCGATCAGGATACCGCCGCCGTACATGGGGTGGCGGACGAGCGCGAATGCGCCGGTCGTGGTGAGTTGCTGGTCTTCTCGCGGAGCAGGGAACGGCGTCAGCGACGTACCAAGCTGAAGTCCGGCTGTGGCAAGGAGGAGGAGGCCCAGCGCAAACAGCGTTCCGCCGAGGGTGTAGGCCGCGACCGCATAGCCGCTGCTCCAGCCTCGGCCCACGAGTGCGGAAAGGAAGACCGCAGCGATCAGCAGGATCTGACCCGCAACCCAGCCTTCACCCCGCTTGCCGAGTGTGGGCAGGCGCATGGCTCCTCGATTACTGCCCGTGGAACTCATGCCTCAGCCGCCGGGCTCGAACGGCGCGAGCGCTTCGCCGCGACATCGAAGAGCTAAACCTCCCCTTGTTGGGCGGATCGATCAGCACGAGCCGCCGCTGCCTATGCTCCGGGGGGCTGCAGCCGCCTCATCTCACGCTCGATGTCCTCCTCGGTGATCGGCCGATGCAGGCTTCCAGGCCAACGGCCGAACGTCCTCCAGGCGTCCACCGCAAGCAAGAAGCCCCAGATGATCGAGACCCAGGCAGGCCATGGAATCCCGCCATCGGTTGAGCGGTCGGTCAACGCCCAGATCAGCCAGAGGACGCCGTTAACGGAGACGTACGCAAAGAGATCCTTCGCGAACTTCCGCTTCCGCTTGAGGGTCGCTATCGCCTCCTGGCGCAGTTCGTCCTCGGCTCTTACGGGCATCGCCTCTCCCGTCCTGGCAGTCTCGGTCTCGTTTGTGGAGGCGGAGATGCTCATCGCTTCGTACCTCCCGAGTCGTACTCCGACGCCCCGAGACTGCGTCTGGACGCACCTCGGTGCATCGGGGAGCGCACGGACGCGGCTGCCAACATCTACGCACGTGCGTCGAGTTCGGTCCAGCCCCGATCACCCGCTCGGCGAGGCCGTCGAGACATTCATCCGCCGCGAGGACGCCGAGCGCTTCATCGAGGAGGTGCGCGGCGACGATCCCGAGCTTGCGAGCTATCTGCGGATCGAGGAGCGCGAGCTGGAGGCGGGCGGGCTGAACTGGATGGTCGCTAGACGGCAGCGACGATGCCGAAGACGACCGCGCCCCAAACCCGCGGCGACGTCCCCGACCTCGCGAGCTACCTGCGGATCGACGTGCGGGAGCGCGGTCGCGTGAACGAGCGCTGAACTCCCACACGTCAGTCAGCAATCCCGGACTCAGTGCACCCGCGATTCCATCTCAGCGGCTACGGCGTGGCGCGTCCCGGGCCTAGCAACGGGCAGTGGAAGAAATGGTCTCCGGCGTCCTGATATCCGTTCTCGTTCGAGTCCACCCACCAGCGACCGCCGAGATAGCCTGGGTCACCCGGTCCGAACTCCGTCGTCCCATTGTCGAGCAGTTGGAACTTGCCCTGCATGGGAAGCGGGTCATTCGTCACGAACGTGTCGAAGTAAAGCCCTTGGCTTGTCACAAAGACAACTCCCGTGGGCCCCGCTCTTCCGCCTTTCGCACTGGCCGTGGCGACGACCACAAGGGTCAAGGCCAGGCAAGCCAGGAGCACGACTGATGCCTTGCGGAGCATGGTGCCTCCCTTCGTCGAGTGCGACTTGTGCCGCATCGACAGTGTGGGAGAGCAATCCTTACCAAGGGCGTAAAGGCCGGTGAACAAAGCCTTACGGGAGCTCGGCGAGCAGCGAGGACGCGGTCGGCGGGACGAGCCATGCGCGCCCGTCGCGGGCGGCGAGAATCGGGTCGAGGGCGGCCGCGAGATCGCCTCGCTTCACGGCCGGCCCTCGCGGAGTGCGAGCGCCCTCGGGCCTCGCCGCCGTTTCAGCCACGCCAACGCTGACCTTTCGCTGACCCAGCGCTGTCCGTCGATACCCGCCTGACTCAGAAAGGGCCGGATGAGCGGGTGATTCTTACATGGGCGGTGCAGGACTCGAACCTGCGGCCACCTGCGTGTAAAGCAGGCGCTCTACCAGCTGAGCTAACCGCCCGAGGTGCCCCCAACGGGATTCGAACCCGTGCTGCCACCTTGAAAGGGTGGTGACCTAGGCCGCTAGTCGATGGGGGCCGACATCGGAGTCTAGAGACGAGAGAACGCGCTCCTTCTACACTGCCTCGGCCCGGGCCGGTAGCTCAGTTGGCAGAGCAGGGGACTTTTAATCCCAAGGTCGTTGGTTCGATTCCAACCCGGCCCATCAAGAAATTCCTGCAAATCAACTATTCACGATGCCTCATCTGCGAACGAAAGAGGGCAGGGGGCAACACACGGGGCAACGCGAGCCCCAACGACCTCCTGCATGGCAAATACCCGGGGAACGGTCTCAATGGTTCCCATTTGGCTCAGCTGAGCTAAATGCGATGCCTTACCGTTCCTGCTGATTCCCGCCATTTCCCATAGGTCGCTGACCCATTGCTGACCCGCGGGCGCGAACGAGAGGCGAGGGGCGGTACTCGCATGCGTCGTCGGAGCTGGGTGACCAAGACACCGCTGATCTGTTCACGGAAGTCTCGCGCGCGATTGACAAGCACCTCTGGTTCGTCGAAGCGCACCTGCAGTCATAGTCCTGGGCAGACGCATGAGCCGGGGGCTTCGACTGGCGTGCCATGGTGGGGTGGCTCGCTTGGCTAGGCTGGGAACGTGGGCGGGCTGATCGCACTAACGGGGGCCACGGGCTACATCGGGGGCCGGCTTCTGCACGCGCTCGAGGCCCGCGGGGCACGCGTTCGTTGCCTTTCGCGCAGACCTGAGCACCTCGCGGCGCGCGTCGGCGCTGGCACCGAGGTCGTCCTCGGCGACGTGTCGCGCCCGAGGACGCTGCGCCCGGCACTCGAGGGAGTCGAGACGGCCTACTACCTCGTGCACTCGATGGGCTACGGCGGCTCCTTCGCGGAAGTCGATCGCAAGGCGGCTGCGTCGTTCGGGCGCGCTGCGCGCTCCGCGGGAGTGCGCAGGATCGTGTACCTCGGCGGCCTCGGCGAGGGAGACCTCTCCGAGCACCTCGCCTCGCGGCAGGAGGTCGGACGCATCCTGCGCGAGTCGGGCGTACCGACGATCGAGTTTCGCGCCTCGATCGTGATCGGCTCGGGAAGCGCCTCCTTCGAGATGCTGCGCGCGCTCGTCGAGCGGCTACCGGTGATGGTCACGCCACGCTGGGTGGGCACGCGCGCGCAGCCGATCTCGATCGAGGATGTTCTCTCCTACCTGCTCGCGGCGCTCGACTACGAGCCGAATGGGGGCGAGGTGTTCGAGATCGGCGGCGCCGATGTCTGCTCCTACCTCGACCTGATGCATGAGTACGCGGACCGCCGCGGCCTGCGGCGGCACATGGTTCCCGTTCCGGTGTTGACGCCACGGCTCTCGAGCCTCTGGCTCCATCTCGTCACCCCCGTGTACGCCGATATCGGGCGTGAGCTCGTCGACAGCCTGCGTAACGAGACCGTCGTCAACGACCCGCGCGCGCTCGAGGTCTTCCCCGTGCGGCCGCGCAGTTCGGCCGAGGCGATCGCCCGCGCTCTGGTGAATGAGGATCACGAGATCGCGGAGACCCGCTGGTCGGATGAGGAGTCTGCGCCGAGCCCGGGCTACGGCGGCGCCCGATATGGCTCGCGGCTCGTCGACTCGCGTAGCGTCACGGTGCCGCGCTCGCCCGCTGCTGCGTTCGCACCGATCCAGCGAATCGGCGGCGACACCGGCTGGTACCTCGGCGACCAGTTGTGGGAGCTGCGGGGCGGGCTCGACGTTCTCGTCGGCGGGCCGGGACTGCGGCGCGGGCGCCGCGACCCGGTCGGCATCGAGGTCGGGGACACGATCGACTTCTGGCGAGTCGAGGGCTTCGAGCAAGATCGGCTTTTGCGTCTCGCGGCGGAGATGAAGGTACCCGGCCGCGCGTGGCTCCAGTTCGAGGTCGAACCAGACCACAACGGCGGCTCGACGATCCGGCAAACGGCGATCTTCGACCCGGCAGGGATCGCCGGTCTCGCCTACTGGTACACGCTCTGGCCGGTGCACAACTTCATCTTCGGTGGCATGCTGCAACGGATCGCCGTCGCCTCGACGCAGACCACATGAACGCGATTCTCCTCTCCTTCTTGATTTCCCTCGCGGTGAACGCGGTCTTCTTCGCCGTCGCAGCGATTCGCAGGACCGACGTCGTCACCGACCTCTCCTACAGCCTCTCCTTCGCGTTGCTCGCGATCGCGCTCCCCTCGTTCGGCGCGCACGAACCGGTTCAGCTTGCCGCCTCGCTCCTCGTCCTTATCTGGGCAGTGCGGCTCGGCGGCTACCTGCTCACCCGCATCCTGCGGATCAAGGTCGATCACCGCTTCGACAAGATGAGGGACAAGCCGCTTCGCTTCGCCCGTTTCTGGCTACTGCAGGCCATTGCGGTCGCCGTGATCATGCTTCCGGTCTCCTACCTGCTCGGTCGAGACAGTGCTCCCGACTTCGGCCTCTGGGCGATCACCGGGGTGGCGATCTGGTTCATCGGGCTCGTGATCGAGACCGCAGCCGACGCACAGAAGTCTTCGTTCAAGGGGAGAGAAGAAAACCGCGAGCGCTTCATCACGAGCGGCCTCTGGAAGTTCTCTCGCCACCCCAATTACTTCGGGGAGATGCTCGTCTGGTGGGGGCTGTTCCTCTACGCCGTGCCGTTCCTCGATGGAGCAGCCTTTGCCGTGGTGATCGGGCCCGTGTTCATCACCCTGCTCCTGCTCTTCGTGAGCGGGATTCCACTGCTCGAGCGGAGTGCCGAGGCGAAGTACGGCGACGACCCCGCCTACCGCGAGTACAAGCGCCGAACGAGCATTCTCGTGCCGCTCCCGCCTCGCAGCTAGCGCCTACCCCCATCGCCGCGGCGATCCTCCGGGATCGCGGGCGTGATCAAGATTGCACCGAGACAAACAGTTGCTTCGGTGTCATCTGAGGCAGCACAGTGCACGAAGTCGTCGAGTAACAAGTTGCCGAAGCCGCTCGCCGAATTTGGCTTAAACAGGCGGCTGAACCGGCGTTTTCGTAAACAGAGCGGCGGACTTCTAATCCCAAGTTCGTTGGTTCGATTCCAACCCGGCCCACTAGCGAAAAGCTTGAGCGCTCCCGGTCGGTCACGCCTCACTACGTGTCTCGGGGAGTCAGGGCGAGGTCGACCGCGTCGTCGAACGCCAGCGCGCGGCCCTCCCCCCAGACGACATCGGCGTCTGCCCCCAGCGCCTCTCGGGCGCCCCCGATGTACTTCTCGAGGAGCTCATCCCAGAAGGCGACCGAGAACGATGTGCCAAGGGATTCCCACAGTGCCTCGACCGCTGCGGCCAAGCGAAGGCCGCGGTGGAGGTCGCCGGCGCCGGCCGCCGCCATAGCCACACCCTGGATCTCGAAGCTCGTCTCGAGGACGTCTCCGAGCGCAAGCGCCGCTCGCAGGCTCTCCCGGTAGCGCGTCCCGGCCACCTCCACATCGCCACGTATCAGCGCGCAGTCGGCGAGGAAGTGGAAGGCGAAGTGCTCGGTGCGCGGGTCGTCGTCGGCCATCTCGAGCAGTTCGCGAGAGAGAACCTCTGCCCGCTCGACGTCGCCGAGTACGACAAGCAACTGGCAGACGCCGACGAGTGCGCGCGTCTCGCCGGGTCGGTCGCCCAGCTCGCGGCGGAGCTCGACGCTTCGCTCGAACGCATCGAGCGAGCCGGGGTTGTCTCCGGCGTCGTAGATGAGGAGCCAGCCGAGCGTGACGAGTGCCGAGGCAAACTCGTCTCGGTCGCCGAGATCGCGCCAGAGATCGATCCCTTCGGAGAGAAGCGCACGCCCCGCGTCGGCATCACCACCCCGACCCGTCAACGACCCCGCTGACGTAAGGGCCCGCGCCCGGGAGGGTCCGACAGCCGTCGATCGGTCGAGCGCGTCGGCTACAAGGCGGCGACCTTCCGCCAGATGGCCGTGCGAAAGCCAGAACCAGCCCAGAGCACCCGCAAGCTCGAGCGCGCTGTCCGGATCGTCCTCAGTCAACCAGTCGAGCGCGGCGCGGAGATCGTCGTGGTCGATCTCGAGCCGCTCTGACCACTCCGCCTCGGCGTCGAACCGGTGCCCATAGGCCTGTTCCGCGAGCGCCAGGAAGAAGGTCGCGTGATGCTGGCGGAGCTCCTCGGCGTCTGACGAGCCAGCGAGCGTCTCGGACGCGTACTCACGGATCGTCTCCAGCATCAGGAAGCGATCGTCCCCGATCGGCTTGAGAAGACTCGAGTCGACGAGGGCCGCGAGGCCGTCGAGATCGGTGCAGCACACCTCTTCCGCAGCCGCGAGCGGAAAACTCCCTGCGAACACCGAGAGCTGAGCAAAGAGCTCCCTGCCTGGAGCGTCGAGGAGGTCGTAGCTCCACTCGATCGTGGCGCGCAGCGTGCGCTGGCGCTCGGGGGCGTCGCGCGCGCCTCCGGTCAGCAGTGGGAGGATCGAGTCGAGGCGCTCGAGGAGCAGCTCGGGAGCGAGGAGCCGCGTGCGCGCCGCGGCGAGCTCGATTGCCAGCGGAAGACCGTCGAGGCGGCGGCAGATCGCCTCGACGGTGGAATCGGGCGTGAGCTCTCGCCCGACCGCGCGAGCCCGCTCGACGAAGAGGGTCGCGGCATCACTCGCCGGGAGCGGCTCCAGCCGAAACTCGCGCTCGCCCGACAGGCGCAGGGGCGATCGGCTGGTGACAAGCACGCGGAGGCCGCCCGCGTTAGCGAGGAACGCGCCGACGGCCGGAGCGGCGTCGAGGAGATGCTCGAAGTTGTCGAGCAGGATCAGGAGCTCCTTCCCGCGGAGGAATCCAGCAAGGTCGTCGCGCGCACCGATCGCACGAGCGACCTCCGAGGGCAGGAGCTCGGGCTCGGAGAGACCGGCGAGCGGGACCCAGAAGACGCCGTCATGCAGCGTGCCGACGAGCTCGGCGGCGGCCTGGAGCGCGAGGCGCGTCTTCCCGGTGCCTCCAGGCCCGGTGACGGTGAGGAGGCGCGAGCCGTTCGAGAGCTGCGCGACGATCTCCTCGAGCTCGTCCTCCCGCCCGACGAGCGGGCTCGCCGCGATCGGCAAATTCGTGGCGTCGAGCGTCCGAAGCGGCGCGAAGTCGCCTTCACCGACCTGGTAGAGGCGCTCGGCTCCGATCAGGTCCTTCAGCCGGTGCTCGCCGAGGTCGCGAATGGCGATGTCCCCTTCTAACAGCCCACGCGTCGTCTCCGAGATGACGATCTGACCTCCGTGGCCCGCCGAGGCGATACGCGCTGCCCGATGGACGTCGATCCCGACGTAGCTCTCGTCGGTCGCGAGCGGCTCGCCCGTGTGGATGCCCATGCGCACCCGAATCGGACCGTGCTCGAGCGCTTCGCGCGCTTCGGTCGCCGCGGCGACCGCGGCGCCGGCACTCGGAAAGGCCACGAAGAAGGCATCGCCCTGCGTGTCCACCTCGACCCCGTCGTGTCTCGCAAATGAGCCCCTCAGAACGCTGCGGTGATCGTCGAGCAGCCCGGCATAGTCCGCCCCGTGCTCCTGCAGGAGTCGGGTCGAGCCCTCGACGTCCGTGAAGAGAAACGTGACGGTGCCGGTCGGTAGCTCACGCCGACTCATGACGTAATTCTCTCTACGCGGGGGGTCAGCGCGCTCGACAGCCGCCGAAGCCCGCCGCGATGGGATCTTGTGTGTCCCTTGGCGTATCGTGCGGGCGGTGGAAACACCCGACCCCGTCACGTTCGTATTTGCCGTCCTCCTTGCGGCGGCGATCTCCACCGGGGTATTCGCACACGCGAGCAAGCACGGCAGCCGTCACGCGACTGCGTGGGGTGTCGCCGCGTTCCTCGCCGCGGGCGTAGCAGTGCCTCTGTACTTCATCAGGTACTGGGTGAGGCGCGATGTTCGCGAGTGAGAGACTTCAGCCGATCACACGAGATAGGAGACAGCGATGTCTGACGTGTACACGACCGGTTCGTGGAAGCCTTTCCCTGGCCAGGAGGCAGCGTTCGTCGAGGCGTGGATCGAGTTTGCAAATTGGGCGAGCGGGCTACCCGGCGCGGGCACGGCACACCTCGCCCGCGATTTCCGCGACCCGGAGCGCTTCGTCAGCCTCATGGACTGGGAGAACATGGCCGGCGTGCGCGGGTGGAAGGACTCGCCGGAGTTCAAGGAGAGAATGAGTCGCGTGCAGAAGCACGTCGACAAGTTCGCGCCGACCGAGCTCGAGGTCGTGGCAAGCGCCGGGACGCCGAGGTGATACGGCCTTGAGCCGAACCTTGATCCTCGGCGGCGGCTTCGGCGGCCTCACTGTCAGCACCGAGCTGAAGCGACTGCTCGGAGCGGAGCACGAGGTGGTGCTCGTCGACCGCAAGGAGCACTTCTCGATGGGGTTGCGCAAGCTCTGGGAGCTGGTCGGCCATGCGACGATCGCCGATGGCAGCCGGTCGCGCGATGCACTCCGCGAGCGCGGCATACGGGTT
>Ga0224510_10000309_pt1 | contig 39846 bp, 36 predicted proteins | sample SF_May12_sed_USG_FD_170161 | JGI IMG/M metagenome (GOLD analysis project Ga0224510, IMG submission 170161) | Sediment microbial communities from San Francisco Bay, California, United States - SF_May12_sed_USGS_4_1 | ecosystem: Environmental > Aquatic > Marine > Sediment | place: USA: California... | reverse complement strand
GGCAGCCTCGGGTTCGACACCCTCGTTTTGCATCGTCAGCAAAACCTGCTGCAGGCGCTCTTCGGTGAAGTCGACGCCGTTGTTGGCCGACAACTGCACCGCCGGCACGCTGCCATAAATATTCGGCAACGCCAGCAACATGCCCGCCAGCAGCAGCATGAGCACGAGTGCATTCAGCCAACCGGGATACCTGTTCATCAAGAAGCGCCGGTGCCGTTCAGGCAGCGTCGAAGGTATCTTTGGGAACGACCTGCGATACGCTGGCCTTCTGCATCTTGATCTCGGTATTGTCCGCAACCTTCACGGCCACGTAATGATCACTGACAGCAGTGATCTTGCCGAGTATGCCGCCTGCCGTCAGAACTTCATCGCCGACCTTGAGGGCTGCGATTAATGCGGCATGCGCCTTTTGCTTTTTCTGCTGCGGCCGAATCAACAAGAAATAGAAAGCTGCAAAGATGACGATCATTGGCAACAGGAAACCAAACGGGTCAGCCGCCGGCGCGCCCTGTGCATGTGCGTTTTGAATTAAGAATTCCATGAGTCTCAAACTTTTTGTATGGGGCTGTCGGGTCTGCCCCGAAAATCAGCGCGGTATTATGGCATAGAGCCGATGAAATAAGGGCAGCTTCTCAAATCGCAAGTGCCGGCTCAGAGGCCAGGTAAGCGGCACGCATGCGCTGCACTGTGGACGCCAGGTCTCCGGCTAAAATTGCGTCCCGCAAATTCTTCATAAGTGATTGATAATAAAATAAATTATGAATAGTGGCGAGCCGCGGGCCGAGAATTTCGCCGCATTTTTCCAGGTGCCGCAAATACGCAAGACTGTAGTTCCTGCAGGTGTAGCAGCCACAATCCGGATCCGGCGCAGCAGTGTCATCGGCGTAGCGTGCGTGACGAAACCTGATCACCCCCCTGGACGTGAACAACTGGCCATTGCGCGCGTGTCGCGTCGGAATGACGCAATCGAACATGTCGATGCCACGCAATACGGCATCGGCGATATCGACGGGCGTGCCCACGCCCATCAGGTAGCGTGGCTTGTTCGCCGGCATCGCCGGCAGCAGATTGTCCAGCACCCGGATGCGCTCATGCTCGGGTTCGCCGACGGCAAGCCCGCCGACAGCGTAGCCGTCAAAACCAATGGTCGTGAGTCCGTGCAGCGACTCATCGCGCAGCGACGCGTAAATGCCGCCCTGCACAATGCCGAAAATCGCTTCGCCGCGCGCCGCATCCTGCGCACGCAGTACATCGAAATGCGCACGGCTGCGTGCCGCCCAGCGCAGCGATAATTGCATCGATTCGCGCGCTGCTGATTCGCTGGCCGGATACGGCGTACATTCATCAAAGATCATCGTGATATCGGCGTTCAGGTCGTGTTGTACCTGTATCGATTTTTCCGGCGTCAGGAACACGTCATCGCCATTCACCGGCGACTGAAAGCGTACGCCCTCCTCCGACAACTTGCGCATGGCAGCGAGCGAGAACACCTGGAATCCGCCGGAGTCGGTGAGGATCGGTCCAGGCCAGTGCATAAACTCATGCAAGCCGCCATGCTTGCGAACAACCTCGGTGCCGGGACGCAACAACAGGTGAAACGTATTACCGAGAATAATCTCCGCACCGCTTTGCGCAACTTCCTCGGGCGTGACGCTTTTCACTGTGCCGTAGGTGCCGACTGGCATGAACGTTGGTGTTTGCACAATGCCGCGCCGAAATGTCAGTTGCCCGCGCCGCGCGGCACCGTCGCTTGCCTGGATCTCGAATCTCATGCGCTCTCGCCCGGCGTCAGGAACATGACGTCACCATAGCTGAAGAAGCGGTAGCGTTGCCGCACCGCGTGGCGATAAGCAGCGAGCACACGGTCGGTGCCGGCAAATGCGGCGACCAGCATCAGCAACGACGATTGCGGCAGGTGAAAGTTCGTCAGCATGGCGTCCACACAGTGAAACCGGTAGCCGGGCAGGATAAAGAGATCGGTCTCGCCATGAAAGGGCCTGAGCTCACCATCGTTTGCTGCGCTTTCGAGCGCGCGCACCGATGTCGTACCAACGGCTATCACCCGGCCGCCGGCCGCCCGGCAGGCGGCGACCGCCTCACATACGCGCTGATCCAGCCGAACTCTCTCACTGTGCAAGCGATTCTCGGCCACATTCTTGGCGCGCAACGACTGGAATGTGCCGGCGCCGACGTGCAGCGTCACCCAGGCATGTTGCACACCCATGGCAAGCGTCTCCGCGAGCATGGCTTCATCAAAATGCAGGCCGGCCGTCGGCGCTGCCACCGCGCCGGGATCACGCGCGTAAATCGTCTGGTAGCGTTCGCGATCACCGGGCTCCGCGTCGCGTTCGAGGTAGGGCGGCAGTGGAACCTCACCGCTTCGTTCAAGCAGCGCCCAGATCGAGGTCGCGAATTCGAGCCTGTAGAGTGCCCCGGCACGCCCCAGCACGCGCGCATTGACGTCGTCAAAAATTATTCGGCTGCCGGGCTTCGGCGGCTTGCTGGCGCGCAAGTGAGCCAACGCCACGCAATCGGATTCGACCCGCTCGATCAACAGCTCGATACGGCCACCCGACTCTTTTTGCCCGTGCAGGCGTGCCGGAATCACGCGTGAGTCGTTGAAGACGAGAAGGTCATTCGGCCGCAGCAGTGCCGAAAGCTCAGCGAATTGCCGGTCGCGCAAGCCCGCACTGACTTCCAGCAGGCGGCTGCCGCGTCGTTCTGGCGGCGGGTAGCGGGCGATCAGCTCGTGCGGCAGTTCGTAGTCGAAATCAGAGATGCGCATGGGCGCGCATGGTAACAAACCCATGCGCAGCGACACGCAGCGTATTACTGTCAGGTCTTTTCGATCGGCGTGCTCACGCGTGGATTCTTGCGTGCCGGAGCGGGCGCCGGCGCGTACGCGGGCCGCATGGCCGGAGCGATTTCGGGCATGAGCCCACTGCTCAGGTCCTCCGGTACTTCGACATCGAGGGTGCGGTGTTTCTTGTCGCGCATGATTTCGAGCTTCAAGGTCTCGCCCGACTGGTACGAGCCGAGAATGCGCAAGGCGTGGCGCACCGAGGTCGGCTCGCGGCCATCAATTTTCTGGATGACGTCGCCATCCTCGAGTTGCAGCGCCTTCGATTTCGGCGCATTCACCACCAGCAAACCCTGCTCGGTCCCAAAATACCTGCCGAGCCCTGCGTTCAACTCGACAAGCTCCATGTCACCCCAGCCACTGTCCGAATGCCACTCGAAAAAGACGTTGCCGGGACCACCGGGCGCGATCATTGCGCGCGGTACCCCAGGCAGGCCGAAATTCCGACCATCAAACCCAAAGGCAAATACCTGCGCGTCGATTGCCCGCGGCTCAACCTCGACCTTGCCGGACTTGCCATCGCGAAGGTACTCGATATCGAGCTTGTCGCCTTCTACTACGCCGCCCATGAAATCGATCAGTTTCTGCGCAGCTGCGTCTGAACTGTCGCCTGCCATTGCCTCACCATTGACTGCTGTAATCAGGTCGCCGGCGCGCAAACCGGCGTCGTCCGCCGCGCTCCCCGGTGTCACACCAAGAATGGCGACACCCTTGACAGGACTCTTGTCATCACCGCCGATTGTCACGCCAAGTCGCGGGCCGCCATCACCTATGATTTCCAGGCGCCGCTGCAGATTGGCGCGATGCGGCAGCCGTTCCGCTGTCAATTCCGCCATCTGCCGTGCGGCTTCGGCCATTTGTTTCTCCGCTTCGTACAGGCGTCGATCGACCTCAGCGTCACCCATCGGTGCGGCTTGTTGTGCGGCCTGTCGCGTGCCGTCCTGCGCTTGCGGCTCCGATTGCGCGTACGCCTGCGCCGCGACCATAAATGCCGCAGCCAGCGACGCTAATATTTTCCAGCTACTCATTTCAGTACTCTCCTGTCGGGCTTGTTCGCCCTCCTGCATTATTAATAGGAAGCCCGCTGCGCTTGCGCATAACGCAGCTGAACCAGTGTTTTCATGAGTCGGACGCGTTCCCGCCAGAACAGCTCGGTTTCCTCTGGCGTCATCTGCACACCCGGATCGTTCAATTGGAAGTCAATCGCCGCGACCGCGTTTTCTATATCGGAAATCGTCGCCACCGTGCTGGCACGCATGACCCGTGGCTCTTGCGGCATTGCGCGCAGATTGCTCTCCAGCTGTCGCGACTCCACCATCAGTGCCTGCAAAGCCGTCACCGACATCGGTTCAACATGTACCGTTGCGGCCGGCACAGAATGTGTTGTTACCGGCTCACTGCCAGTCCGGATCTCTGGCAGCACGATAACTGCCAGCACGACCGTAGCGGCGAGTGCAAATCCGCCGAACCAGGTCGAGCGCCGCCATGCGACCGGATCGCGAATTATTCCTTCAGCGGTTGCCTGCCGAACAATGCGATCCCAGACCACACGCGGTGGCATGGTGTCGGTCAGCGCAGCCAGCTCCTGTTGCAAGAGGTACCGCTCGTGCACGGTCAATCCGTAAATCATCTCTTCGTCCTTCGTCATACTGCTCATGTGCGCATACTCCCGAGCACTGCGTTCTCCGCCATCGGCTCCTCGCCATGCTGGGCCAGCATGGGTCGCAGGCGCTGGTAGGCACGGGATAACTGCGATTTGGAAAAACTTTCTGTGCGGCCCATCATTTTTGCAATTTCCTTGTGCGTAAATCCTTCGACGTCGTGCAGCCAGACAATCGTGCGGCTGACCGCCGGTAAATTGGCGAGCGCCGCGTCCAGGTCCAGCGCATCACTCGGCTGGCTGGAGATGCCATGACTCACCGCATCGCCGGCTGTGGTCTCATCCCAATCCTCTCCAAGCGCCTGGCCCTTCGCGGTCCAGGCAGAGCGCAGGAACATCAGCGCCTTGGACACGGCAACGCGGCGTATCCAGCTGCCCAGCGCCGCTTCACCGCGGAACCTGGCGATCGATCGCATCACCTCGATGAACGTTTCCTGGACAAGGTCCTCGGCATGCGCCGGCACACGCGTGAATCGCAAACATAAGGAATACACGGGTGTGGCGAACGCCCGGTAGATGATCTCGTGCGCCCGGATGTCACCCCGGGCCGCTCGTTGCACGATCGCCGGGTCAATCTGGATGTCGGCAAATTTGCTCATGTCTCGAAGCTTTAGATGCGTAATCAGCGAAAAGAGTCGCACGCAAGGAATTATTTTGCCTCTGGCGACTGCGATCCTGCCCGCCTATACTGTGCGCCGTTTGAACTGGGCATGCCGGGATGGCGGAACTGGTAGACGCGCTGGACTCAAAATCCAGTTTTCGAAAGGAAGTGGGGGTTCGATTCCCCCTCCCGGCACCATGCCCTTACGCTGCTTAAGAATCCACTATGAAATATTGCGCTGATTGCGGCCGGCCGGTCACGCTGCGAATCCCTGAAGACGACAACCGCACACGCAGTGTCTGCGACGCCTGCGGCACCGTGCACTATGTGAATCCGAAGATCGTCGTCGGCTGCATACCCGAAAAGAATGGCCGCGTGCTGCTGTGCAAGCGGGCCATCGAACCCCGCTATGGCTACTGGACTGTACCCGCCGGCTTCATGGAACTGGGCGAATCCACCGCCGAAGGCGCGGTGCGTGAAACGCTGGAAGAGGCCGGCGCCAAAGTCGAGATTGGCCACCTGTTTGCGTCCGTCGACGTCGTTGACGCCGGCCAGTTGCACCTGTTTTTTACGGCGAAGATGCTGAGTGACTTTTCGCCGGGAAAGGAAAGCCTGGAAGTCAGGATGTTTGCCGAGAACGAAATTCCCTGGGATGATCTGGCTTTTCAAAGTGGCCGTTACGCGCTGCGCAAATATTTCGACGACCAGGGCCGGAACAACGGCGTGCATATTCACGAGCTGCGTCGCGCCAAATCCTGAACAGGGGTCAGAGCCCTTTTTAGTTGGCGGCTATGTCGAGGCGGGCTTTGAGCTGGTCCGGTGGCAGGTAGCCGCTGATCAGAGTGCCATCGTCGAGTACGATTGCCGGTGTGCCACTCAGACCGACCTCCTGGCCCATCTGATACTGGTTCTGCACAATCGACGCATCACAGTCAGTGAATGCAAATTGCCGATCGTTCTTGGCGGCCGTCAATGCGCCATTGCGATCACTGGCACACCAGACGTGCTCCGCTGTGGTCCAGGCATTCGAGGTCGGCCCATTACGCGGATACATCAGGTAGCGTACCTCGATGCCATGCGCCAGGTACTCGTCTATCTGGTTGTGCAGCCGGCGACAGTAGGTGCATTCCACGTCCGTAAATACGGATACGGAATATTTTTTCTCCGCCGGCGAGAACAGGATGACATCTTCGTCTTTGACCGAGGCCATGAGTTCGCGGCGCGATTGATTACGCGCGGCCTCGCTCACGTTGACATTCTGCTCCAGGTCGATCAGGTCGCCCTGCAGCAAATAGCGGCCGTCGGTCGAGATGTACGCGACAATCGAGCCTTTCTGAATGGTGTACCAGCCATCGACCGGGCTGATATTGACGTCTTTGGCCTCGATCGTGTCAAACATGGCCGTGACTTTGTCGCGCACCTGCTGGAGACTTGCATCCGACTCTTCGGCCGGTGCTGTGGGCCCCAGAAATACCGCCGCCGCGACCAGTGCGAGCGAAGAAAAAAGAATTGATTTAGGTGCCTGCATACGCGTTTTCATGGCTTTAGTTGACCAGCATTATCGGGCCAGGTTCCCCGCGGTGGCAAGTGTAACAAAGCTAACCTCGCGGGTGGTGTTGCGCGTGCAATTCCTTGAGGCGTTCCCGGGCCACATGCGTGTAAATCTGCGTGGTCGACAGGTCACTGTGGCCAAGCAACAGCTGCACTACACGCAGGTCGGCACCACGGTTCAGAAGGTGGGTCGCAAAGGCATGCCGCAGGCTGTGTGGTGACATCTTCTTGCGCACACCAGCCTTTTCCGCATAACGCTTGATGATGTGCCAGAACGCCTGGCGAGTCATGCGATCGCCGCGACGGGTAGGAAAAAGGTAGTCAGTTTGCCGCTCGAGCAGGATTTCCATGCGCGGCCCGTCGATAAAGTCGCGTAGCCAGCGTTGCGCTTCCTCGCCCAGCGGTATCAGTCGTTCGCGATCGCCCTTGCCGACGATGCGTATTACGCCCTGGTTGAAATTGACTTGTGACTGCTTCAGGTTGATCAGTTCGGAGACCCGCAGGCCTGTGGCGTACAGCAACTCGAGCATGGTGCGGTCACGGTGGCCCAAGGGTTCATCGGTGTTCGGCGCAAGCAACAGCGCCTCGACTTCGTCCTCGCTCAGCGTTTTCGGCAAGGAACGCCCGATACGTGGCATTTCGATGTCGGCGGTCGGGTCTGAATTTCTAAGCCCCTCACGCATTATGTAGCGAAAGAAACGGCGAAAACTGGACAATTGTCGCGCCGTCGACCGTGGCTTCGCACCACCCTCGACGCGCCCGGCGATGAATGCCAGCAGGTCCGATTTGTCAGCCGAATCGATCGACTTCTTTTGCTCGGACAGCGAACGGCCCAGTGTCATCAGGTCAGCGCGGTAGGCACCCAGCGTGTTCTGTGACAAGCCGCGTTCCATCCAGATAGCATCCAGGAACTTGTCGACCAACTCTTCGGAGTGGGCAACAGATCGGGATTCCGAGTTTTGTTTATCCATACTTGCCATATCATCCATTTGGTCGGACGTGCAATCCTTTGCGTCGCCGCCGCATATTCAGCACACTGCACCGCCAAGCGACGGATTTTTCAAGGATTTGAGTATGGGCAGGATACCTTGCAATCGGCGTGATCGCTGTCACAGAAACGGCAAAGCGTTGACATAAAGTGAGCTACGTCACACGCACCCGCGATACGCTGTTCGGGCTTTATGCCTGGCTGGTATTCAGTCTATGCATCGCCTTCGGCTTATGTTGCGCCTTGCTGGTGCCTGGCGCGGAGCGCCGGGCGCGCTGGCTGGCAGCTACCTCGAGGGCAATCTTTGTGCTGTCCGGCGTGCCGGTCGAGGTACAGGGCCTGCAAAACCTGCCGACCATCGACTGCGTCGTGGTTGCGAATCACGCCAGTTATGCCGACGGCCTGCTGCTCAAGGGTTACCTGCCCGCCCGTTTCTCTTTCGTTATCAAGGGGGAAATGCGCAACAATGCCATCGTGCATTTCTTACTGCGCCGGGCGGGTTCCCGTTTCGTTGAGCGCACCGGCTCACCGGCCAGCAGCCGCGATGCACGGCAAATCGTCAAGGCCGCGCAGAGCGGCCAATCGCTGGCGGTGTTCCCGGAGGGCACCTTCCAGGAGCAGCCGGGGCTGTTGCACTTTCACGCCGGCGCATTTGTCGCCGCCGTGCGCGGCGGTATGCCGATAGTGCCGATCGCGATTTCAGGCACTCGCCAGCTGTTGCCCGCCGAGCGCGACCTGCCGCACTGGAGCCGCCTGCGCATCGATATTCTGCCGCCGATCAACCCCGACCACCCCGCTTTTGCCAACCACCGCGAGCTCGCGAAACTGGCACGGCAGCGTATACTCGCAGTTCTCGACGAGCCCGATCTCGTTGCTCACGAAAATACTTCCTCCGGAGTGGCAAATGAGTAGTGATTCCGTCGTCATTGTTGCGGCGCAACGTACGCCTATCGGTGCATTTCAAGGTGTGCTGTCCGAGGCAACGGCGCCGGAGCTTGGCGCCACTGCCATCAAGGCGGCGGTCGCGAGCTCGGGCCTCGCCGTCGCTGACGTCGACCAGGTCCTGATGGGTTGCGTATTGCCGGCCGGACTGGGTCAGGCACCGGCCCGCCAAGCGGCACTCGGCGCCGGCATTGCAAACGGCACCGCGTGTACTACGGTCAACAAGATGTGCGGCTCAGGCATGGCAACCATCATGCTCGCGCACGACCTGCTCAAGGCCGGCAGCGCAACGGTAGTCGTTGCGGGCGGGTTCGAATCGATGAGCAACGCGCCATTCCTGCTGCCGAAAGCGCGCCGTGGCTACCGTATGGGACATCAGGAAGTTATCGACCACATGTTTTATGACGGCCTGCAGGACCCCTGGAAAGGACTGATGATGGGTCACTATGCCGATGCCACGGCTGAGCGCTACGGGTTTTCACGCGATGACCAGGATGCGTTCGCCGTCGAGTCCGTGAGCCGCGCTCAGGCGGCGGTTGCCGCCGGTACATTCGCCGCCGAAATTGCCCCGGTGACACTCAAGTCTCGCAAAGGTGAAATTATTATTGCCGACGATGAAACACCTGGTGCTGTCAGTATTGACAGGATTCCGACACTTCGTCCGGCATTCAATGCGGACGGCACGGTTACCGCGGCCACCTCATCGTCGATTTCCGATGGCGCCGCGGCGACGGTGTTGATGACCGAGGCGGAGGCACAACGACGCGGCATCAATCCATTGGCACGGCTGGTCGGACACTCGAGCTTCGCGCAGGAACCAGCCTGGTTTACCACGGCGCCTGTATCCGCCATCCGCAGGCTGCAAACGACGTTGGACTGGACTCCCTCCGATGTAGACCTGTATGAGATCAACGAAGCGTTTGCGGTGGTAACCATGGCGGCGATGCGCGATATCGGCATCGAGCACAGCAAGGTGAACGTCAACGGCGGCGCCTGCGCGCTCGGTCACCCGATCGGCGCCACCGGCGCGCGTATAACGACGACTCTGCTGTATGCGTTAAAGGCCCGCAAGCTGAAACGCGGCATCGCGTCACTCTGCATCGGTGGCGGCGAGGCGGTCGCTATCGCGGTCGAACTTATTTAAGAGAGCACACTATGGACTTAGCTACAGCAAAAGCCGTCATATCAGGCGGCGCCTCCGGGCTCGGCTTCGCCACTGCGCAGCGCGTCATTGCTGCTGGCGGCCAGGTGGTCTTGCTCGACATCAATGACCAGCAAGGCGTCGCGAGCGCGAACAAGCTTGGCAAACGCGCAAAGTACGTCAACACCGATGTCAGCAACGAGGCCTCGGTCAAGAATGCCTTGGGTATGGCGAACGACGCCATGGCTGGCATTACGCTGGCGGTAAACTGCGCCGGCATCGCCACAGCCGGGCGCACACTGGGCCGCGACGGCCCCTGGCCCAGCGAACTGTTCAACCGCGTAATCCAGGTTAACCTGGTCGGCAGCTACAACGTCACCAAGGAAGCGGCTGCGTTCATGCAACACAACCAGCCGAACGCCGATGGCGAGCGCGGCGTCATTATCAGCACCGCGTCGATCGCTGCGTTTGAAGGACAGATTGGACAGGCCGCCTACTCGGCGTCCAAGGGGGGTGTCGTCGGCATGATGCTGCCGCTGGCGCGCGAGTTCGCCGCTTTCGGTATTCGCGTCAACACCATTGCGCCTGGCGTGTTCCTGACACCCATGGTTGCGGGGATGCCACCCGAGGTGCAGGAGTCACTCGGCAAGCAGGTCCCGTTTCCGCCACGACTCGGTCGTCCTGAAGAATATGCGGACGCTGTGGCCTTCATCTACGGCACCGCGATGGTGAACGGCGAAACGATTCGCGTCGATGGCGCGATCCGCATGCAGCCGAAGTAACGCGTTTCGCGACGCGGCATCGCGGGCAGCCGGCCGCCACCTGTCATTCAGCCAGATGGCGTCAAGCTCGTCCCGTCGGTTGTCAATCCGCTCATGAACGCGATAACAACTGCCATTCCCGGATCATGCTTTGTCGGTCCGTACCGGGTGTACGATACGCGCAAACAGGATTGACCGGACTGCCATTCCGGCGGACAGCTGATCGCGGTATCCACGAAGATCGGCACGTCGTTTACTAGCGGCCATTGAATTCGAAAACTTAGTAAGTGAATTCCTGATCCGTTCTTATCCTGGACGGTGGTGCGCTCATTTCGAATGGTCTGGCCTTCGTTTGTGGCTGTCAGGTGCACCTGTTTGATCTCGGCCTGGATTAATGTGCTTGCCGGGTCGCGCGAAACCGGATCTTCGTCGGGACGCACGGCGCAAATCTCGACTTGCACCTGTGTGCCGTACAGCGGCGGCTCGGGCGCCTGTTGCAACAGCGCGCATGTCGCATCGCGCCCGTACAAGACCGCTTTTGCCGATGCCGTCAATTGCATCCAGTTGCCGAGCGCGGGCACAGTCAATGTCCAGCCCTGGCCGGCAACGCGCATGCCCGGCACCATGACCAGTTCACGCCATTCGTCCTGCGCGATTCCGGCACGGTCGGGTAGCGCACAAATTGCGGATACGAGCAAGACCACGTGCGCGTTGACGAATCGTTTGGTCATTGCAGGCACACGAGCATAGGATGATTCTTGAACGACGTCATGCCACTCTACAGCGCCATCGGCGCCTACATACCCGAATAGTTCGGGCCGCCGCCGCCTTCCGGCACGGTCCAGACGATGTTCTGCGTCGGGTCCTTAATGTCACAGGTTTTGCAGTGCACACAATTCTGCGCACTGATCTGAAATTTCTTCCCGCCGCCTTCCTCGACCACTTCGTACACGCCGGCCGGACAATAGCGCTGCGCGGGCTCGTCAAAATTCGGCAGGTTGTAGCCGATCGGCACATTCGCATCCTTGAGCGTCAGGTGCGACGGCTGATCTTCCTCATGATTCGTGCTCGACAGGAACACCGAGGACAGTCGATCGAAGCTGATGACCCCGTCTGGCCGCGGATACTCGATCTTCGGCGCCTCGCTCGCTTTCACTAACGATTCGTGATCGGCGGTCCGGTTATGCCAGGTGAACGGCAAGCAGCCGAAAAAAATATTCTGGTCAATGAAAGTAAATGCTGCACCCCAGAACATGCCGAGCTTGTGCAGCGCCGGGCCGAAGTTCCGGCCGCGGTGCAGTTCCTTATAGACCCAGGATGCCTTCACGCTGTCCTCGTAGTCGCTGAGTTCGGCGGCACCCGCTCCCGTCGCGAGCGCTTGGTGCACGCTTTCGGCCGCCAGCATGCCGGTCTTGATCGCCGTGTGGGCGCCCTTGATCTTGACGCCATTCAGGAAACCGGCATCGCAGCCAACCAGCATGCCGCCCGGGAACACGAGTTTCGGCAATGACTGCAAGCCGCCCTTGTTTACCGCACGCGCGCCGTAAGCGATGCGCTTGCCGCCCTCGAGGTACTGGCGAATTTTCGGGTGCTGCTTCCAGCGCTGAAATTCCTCGAACGGCGACAGGTGCGGATTGGAGTAATTGAGAGCGACGATCAGGCCGAGAAAAACCTGGTTATTCGCGGCGTGATAAAGGAAACCCCCACCCTCGGTGTGATTGTCCAGCGGCCAGCCCGTGGTGTGTACCACCAGACCTTTTGCGTGCATCGCAGGGTCAATCTCCCAGGTTTCCTTGATGCCGATGCCATAGTGTTGCGGATCCGCATTTGCGCGCAGCTCAAATCGCCGTATTAACTCCTCCCCGAGGTTGCCGCGGCAGCCCTCGGCGAAAATCGTGTACTTGGCAGTGAGTGCATAACCGCGCTGGAAGGAAGACTTGTGTTCGCCGGCTTTGCTGACGCCCATGTCGCTGGTTGCAACGCCGATCACGCGGCCGCTGTCATCATACAGCACCTCGGATGCCGCGAATCCCGGGAACACATTAACGCCGAGCGCCTCCGCCTGTTCGCCGAGCCATTGGCACAGGCGGCCAAGACTGATGATGTAGTTGCCCTTGTTGTGCATCGGCCGCGGCACGAACAGGTTGGGCACGCGAACGGACTTGCTCGCACTGGTAAGGTAATGCACATCATCATCCGTGACCGCTGTATTTACCGGCGCGCCCATTTGCTGCCAGTCGGGAAACAACTCGTTCAAGCCAATCGGCTCGAAGACGTTGCCGGAGAGAATATGCGCGCCAATTTCGGATCCCTTTTCGACCACGACCACGGACAGACCACTATCAAGCTGCATCAGGCGACACGCTGCGGCGAGCCCGGCCGGCCCGCCACCAACAATCACGACATCAAATTCCATGGATTCGCGTTCTGTACTCATAGTATTGTCACCACGCCTGCAGCTTGCCGAGCAAAAATGAGGATATCCGGATTATCGAACCTGCGCGAGAGTTACGAGGCAAGCCTGCGACAGGCAGGACATGAGCGCGATAGCGCGCAGGACGCAGTCGTTACCGAGCTGGAGCAGTTGCAGGCAGCCTTGCAGTCAGGTGCAGCGGGCCGGCGCCGCTTGCTCGGCCGATTGCTCGACCGCTTGCTGCGGCGCTCCTCGCCGCCAGTAACGTTCGTACCCGGCCTTTATATCTGGGGTGGTGTCGGGCGCGGCAAGACTTTTCTGCTCGACCTGTTCTTTGAAACACTGCCGCTAGCGGCCAAGAAACGTGTGCACTTTCACCGCCTGATGCGTGATGTGCATGCACGACTGACGCGTCTGGGCGACATCGAGGATCCGGTCGACAGGGTCGCTGCAGAAATCGCCAGGGAAACGCGCGTACTCTGTTTTGATGAGTTTTTTGTCAGCGACATCGCCGATGCGATGTTGCTCGGGCGGCTGCTGGCGGGCCTGTTTCAACGCGGCGTTACGCTGGTCGCGACCTCGAATTCGGCTCCGGACCAACTCTACAGGGATGGTCTGCAACGGCAGCGCTTCGTGCCGGCGATCGAGTTGCTGCAGCAATATACCAAGGTCGTCCACATGGCAGACGGTGCCGACTATCGCCTGCGCCTGTTGCAACAAGCCGGCACTTTCCTTACGCCGGACGACGCGGCGGCACAGCGGAAGCTGCAACACTATTTTGACGAGAGCGCATCCAGCGCGCTCAGCAAAAACCGCGCGATCGAGGTGAATGGGCGCAAAATCCACACGCGGCGATGCGCCAAGGGTATTGTCTGGTTCGACTTCAAGGATGTTTGCGACGGACCTCGCAGCCAGGACGACTACATAGAAATAGCGCGCTGGTATCCGACCGTCATTCTCGCCGCTGTGCCGGTGCTCGATGCCGCCAGTGAAAACCAGGCGCGCCGCTTTATTGCCCTGGTCGACGAGTTCTATGATCGCCGGGTAAAGCTCATCATTTCTGCACAAGCCACGCCCGACAAGCTGTACCAGGGTCGCCAGCTTGGCTTCGAGTTCGAGCGCACTGTCAGCCGCCTGGTCGAGATGCAATCGACCGATTACCTTGCGGCACCGCACCTCGCCTGAAGCTGTTGTGCGACGCCACAAATATGGTTACTGTTGAAAGCATGAAAGACGAGCTTATTCTGGAGCAATTCCTGCCCTACCGGCTGGCGGTCCTCTCACATACGGTGAGTACCACGATCGCCAAGGTTTATGAGAAAAAGTTTGGTGTATCGATTCCGGAATGGCGTGTTATCGCCATTCTGGGCCGCTTCCCGGGATTGTCAGCCGTCGAGGTTGCCGACCGCACCATGCTTGATAAGGTGGCGGTCAGTCGCGCGGTCAGCAAGCTGATCAAGAATGGCCGCATCGACCGCGAGTTCGCAGACGCCGACCGCCGCCGCTCGATATTAAACCTATCCATGGCCGGCCAGGCGGTACACAACGAAATCGCGTCGCTGGCACTGGCGTTTGAACGCGAGCTCTTGCAGGGTATCAGCAGCGAGGACTATGAGACGTTCAATGTCGTCGTAGAGCGATTGCTCGAACGAGCCCGACAACTGGGTGCCGGATAATCCCAGCGACCGGCCCTCCCAATCGCACAGTCCAGGCGACTAACCAGTGAAGAAGAATCAGCAACGACGAAGTAGCGACCGTAAGTCGTCCATTATTGAAAGCATAGTAGCCGCCAAAGCTTCGACCAGGGTGTTACCGAGCGCGGCGCAGACGCGCCGCTACCTGGAACGTTACTTTGCCAACATACCCGTTGACGATCTGGCCGGCCGATCGCCAGAAATCATGGCCCGCATCGCGCTGTCGCACCTGGAATTTGGCGCGATTCGCCGCAAGGGTACCGCGCTGCTGCGCATTTTTAACGTTACCAAGAAAACGCACGGATTTTCGTCACCGTACACATTTATCGAAATGATTAATGACGACATGCCGTTTCTCGTTGATTCGGTAACGGGCGCGATCAATCGCCATGAGTTGTCGGTACATATCACCGTGCACCCGATTTTTTCCTTGCGTCGCGACGCCGATGGCAAATTGCTGGGTATTACCGACCCCGGCGAGGACGGCGGCCAGCCCGAATCCTTCATACGATTTGCGATCGACCGGGAAACTGACACAAAAGAGCTCAAACTTCTCGAGCAGGAAATTCAACACGTGCTTGCCGATGTGCGCATTGCCGTTCGCGACTGGCAAACCATGCGCGAACGTATGCTTGAATGCGGCGAGCTTTTGGAGTTAGGCCCAACCCGTGTCGACGAGGATTTGCGCGCAGAAAGCCGCGCGCTGTTGGATTGGTTACTCGCCGACCATTTCACCTTTCTCGGTTATCGCGAATATAAACTGTTGCAGCAGGGCGAGAAACTCATGTTGCATCCTGTGCCCGGGACCGGACTGGGTTTGCTGTCGCGCGAGGAGCGCGGTGGACACGTCACAGAACTCACTCACGAAATGCGTCGCCTTACGCGCTCCAAGGACTGGTTGATTCTGACCAAGGCGAACTCACGCTCGACCGTTCATCGTAACGCCTACCTCGACTATATCGGCATCAAGATTTATGACCGCCACGGCAATGCATGCGGCGAGCGGCGTTTTATCGGACTCTTTACTTCGGTCGCCTATAGCGAAAGCCCGCGCAACATTCCGCTGCTGCGGCACAAGGTGACGAAAATATTGCAGCGTGGTCACGTCGAAAGTTCGGCGCATCGCGGCAAAGCGCTGATGCACATCATCGACACCTATCCGCGCGATGAACTGTTCCAGGCTTCGGTGCAGGACCTGGCTCGCACCACCATTGGCATTCTCAATTTGCAGGATCGCCAGCGCGTCAAGTTCTTCTTGCGCCGCGATACATTTCGACGCTTCTATTCGTGCCTCGTCTATGTACCGAGAGAAAAATACGATACGGCGATACGACACAAGATTGAAGAAATTCTCCGCGACGAATTAGACGCCGTCGCTATCGATTCGAGCGTGCAAATTTCGGACTCGGCGCTGGCGCGTGTATATATCGTCGCGCACACGACGGCGGACGAGCGCCCGCGTATCAGCATTCAGAAAATCGAGCAACGCATCGCTTCAGTGGTCATTACCTGGGCCGATCTGCTGCGTGCTGAAATAACCACCAGTTATGGGCTCGACGAGAGTCCGAGAATCCATCGCGCTTATCGCGATGCGTTTCCACCGGGCTACCAAGACGAGGTCAGCCCGCGCGAAGCCTGCAGCGACATTCGCCAGATCGAGGCAATGCTTAAGGCGGGACTCAGGAAGTCGGTCGACCTGTACAAGCCGGAGGGCAGCCTGCCGGGGCACATGCACTTCCTGGTATACAGCTTCGGCGAACCGATCGCATTATCGCACGCGTTACCGATGCTCGAGGGGATGGGTGTCGACGTGTACACCGAGCACCCGTATGAGTTGACCCTGCAATCCGGCGAGTCCGTCTGGATCCAGGATTTTCACCTGCGTCATGAGTCCGGCGAGGAGCTTGATTTTGACGCCGTTGAAGTACCGTTCGAAGAATGTTTTGACGCCGTGCTTGGCGGCCAGGCCGAAAACGACGGCATGAATCGACTCATCCTCAGCGCTGGGCTCAATTGGCGCCAGGCGGCCCTAATGCGTTGTTATGCCAAGTACCTGTTGCAGCTTGGCATACCATTCAGCCAGGCCTACATGGAAGACGTACTGGCGGCACATTCCGGATTCACGCAATTACTCGTGCGCCTGTTTGAGCTGCAGTTTGACCCGTCTGTTAGCAGCGCCAGGCGCAAGCGCGAGATCGAACTGTTGCGGCCGCAAATCAAGCGCGGCCTTGGCAAGGCAGGCAATGTCGACGAGGACCGTATAATGACGGCGTTTTCCAGCGTCGTCGATGCGACCTTGCGCAGCAACTTTTTTTTGACAACGGACGACGGTGCGCCCAGGCCCTGCATTTCAATCAAGCTGGACCCGACAGGCTTGCGCGAAGTACCGCTGCCGCGGCCAAAGTATGAAATTTTCGTCTACTCGACAGAATTCGAGGGCGTGCACTTGCGCGGCGGCGATATCGCACGCGGCGGTATTCGCTGGTCTGATCGCCGCGAAGATTTTCGTACCGAGGTTCTCGGCCTGATGAAAGCACAGGTCGTGAAGAACACGGTAATTGTTCCAACCGGCGCGAAGGGCGGTTTCTTCCCGAAAAAAGCGCCGCAGGGCGATCGTGACGCGATACTGGCCAACGGCATCGCCTGTTACAAGAAGTTCATCGCCGGTCTGCTTGATATAACTGACAATGTCATTGATGGCTCCGTAGTTACGCCACCCGGCGTTGTGCGACGCGATGGCGACGATCCTTACCTGGTCGTGGCAGCGGACAAGGGAACAGCAACTTTTTCGGACATCGCCAACGGTATCTCGGCCGAGTACGGATTCTGGCTCGATGACGCGTTTGCCTCAGGCGGGTCGGCCGGCTACGACCACAAGAAAATGGGCATCACCGCACGCGGAGCCTGGGAGGCAGTGCGCCGCCATTTTCGCGAGCAGGGTCTCAACGTGCAGAAAGATACATTCACCGTTGCAGGCATCGGCGACATGAGCGGCGACGTTTTCGGCAATGGCATGCTGCTATCGCGCAAGATCAAACTGGTCGCTGCGTTTAATCATCAACACATCTTTCTCGACCCGGAGCCAGATATGGCTGCCAGCTTCAGGGAACGGCAGCGACTGTTCAAGCTGCCGCGCTCCGGCTGGTCAGACTACAACGATGCGCTGATTTCCAAGGGTGGCGGAGTATTTTCGCGCCAGGACAAGACGATTCGCCTTAGCGCGGAAGTGCGGCGCCTGCTCGATACCGAAGAAAAATCATTGCAACCAACGCAATTAATCCGGCTCATTCTCAAAATGCCGGTTGATTTGCTCTGGAACGGCGGCATCGGTACCTATGTAAAGGCCAGCACCGAGAGTAATGTCGATGTCGGTGACCGCAGCAATGACGGACTGCGCATCGATGCACGCGAATTGCGCTGCAAGGTGATTGGTGAAGGCGGCAACCTGGGGCTGACGCAGCGTGCTCGCATTGAATACAGTCTTGCCGGCGGCCGTATCAATACTGACTTCATCGACAACTCCGGCGGTGTCGACAGCTCTGATCGTGAAGTCAATATCAAGATCCTTTTGAGCGAAGTCGTCAAGCAGACGGGCATGACGCGCAGCAACCGTAACAAGTTGCTTGCGTCCATGACCGACGATGTCGCCGCACTGGTATTGCGCAGCAACTACCTGCAAACACAATCCATAAGCATGAGTGAAGTTGGATCGGCGACGCGCATCGATGAAATTGCGCAGCTGATCATAAACCTGGAAAAAACCGGGCTCCTCAATCGCGAACTCGAGTTCCTGCCGGATGACACTGCAATTGAGGAGCGGCGCGCGCGAAAGCAAGGATTCACACGGCCCGAACTCGCTATCGTGCTCAGCTACGCGAAGATCGATCTATACAATGGCCTGATCGCGTCCGGCGCGGGTCTTGAAGACTTTCTGTTTGTCGACCGGCTGCGCTATTTCCCGGATGTACTGCGCAAGCGCTTTGCCGAGTTCATTCCCGGCCACCGCCTGAGCCGGCAAATCCTGGCCACCCTGATTGCCAACGATCTCGTCAACAACATGGGGCCTGCTTTCGTCAAGCGCGTGCAGGACGACACCAACGCCAATATCGTTACAGTTGCGCGTGCATATACTGCCGCGCGGCAGGTTTGCGATGTCGGCAGCGTCTACAAGATGATTGAAGCGCTCGATGACGAGTTGGCAGCCAGTGCACAGATGACCATGCTGTTTGAGTTGAGTCGCATATTGCGACACACCTGTTACTGGCTGATCGGCCGATATCGCGACGGGCTGCAGATTGCCGCGACCGTCGAGCGACTCAAGCCGGGCATGAAAGAAGTGTATGGCCGCAGCAGCAACACAATGTCGTCGTATGGTCGCGAGCGCGTGGCGAACGCCATGTCGGAATACCTGCAGCTCGGTGTTCCCGAACCACTCGCCCAGCGCATGGCGTCTTTGGTACTGACGCGTGCCGCGCTCGACATCACCGATCTCGCTGCCGAGTACAAACGCGAGGTGTCGGACGCGGCCGACCTGTATTCCTTGTTTAATGAAAATCTCGGTCTGCACCTGTTGCATGTCGGAGCCGAGGACCTTGAAGTCTTCGGTCGCTGGCAGGCCGCGGCACGCAACAACCTGCGCGAGGAGTTTTATCGTATCCGCCGCGAGCACGTGTCCGGATTCCTGAGAATGCGTGGCAATCAGCCTGTTGATGCCGCGGCCAACGCCTGGCTGCAACGCAATCAGAATAGTGTCCGGCAGTTCCGCACGATGCTGCAGGAAATGCAGTTACGTGGTGAATTTGACTTTGCTACCCTGTCAGTAGCGGCACAGGAATTCCGCAAACTAATTGCACTATAGGCCGCAAGAATTCTTGTAGAGATTTCCGTGGAGGATACATGGCGGGCAAGCTTGTACTTTGTCGGCACGGTCAAAGTGACTGGAACCTGAAGAACCTTTTTACCGGCTGGACCGATGTCGACCTGACCGAGCAGGGAAAGGCCGAGGCGCGCGCTGCCGGCCGGTTGCTCGCTGAGCTCGGCTACGAATTTGATATCGCCTATACCTCGGTGCTGCAGCGGGCAATCCGCACCCTCTGGATCATGCTGGATGAAATGCACCGAATCTGGATTCCGGTGGTGCGCGACTGGCGGCTGAACGAGCGTCATTACGGCGCCTTGCAGGGATTGAACAAGGCGGAGACCGCCGCTAAATACGGCGATGAGCAGGTACACATCTGGCGCCGCAGTTACGACATTGCGCCCCCGCCACTGGAAGTCTCCGACAAGCGCCATCCGTCACATGACCCGCGCTATGCCGGCGTTGCAGGTCTGCCAGCGACCGAGTCACTCGCAACCACGCTGCAGCGTGTGCTGCCGTGCTGGAACGACGTTATTGCGCCCGAACTGAAGCGCGACAAGGATGTATTGATCGCGGCGCACGGCAACAGCCTGCGTGCACTGGTCAAGATGCTCGACCGCATTTCCGACGACGAGATCACGGCGTTTAATATTCCGACCGGGGTGCCGCTGGCTTACGAACTGGACGACGATTTGCACCCGGTATCGCGCGAGTTTCTGGGCGATGCGGACGCGATCGCTGCAGCCGCGGCCGAAGTCGCCCGGCAGGGTAAAGCCGGTTAGGCCGAAAACCTAGTCTTGCAGTTTCGGGTCGCTGCGCTTGCCCGCGACCCCCGTCACCACGCGCACCAGGCCCTCCTGTGCGGTCGACGCAATCAATTCGCCGTCGCGGCTGAAAAATTGGCCGCGTGCATAGCCCCGGGCACCGGATGCATTCGGGCTGTCCATCGAATACAACAACCACTCATCGATTTGCATCGGCCGGTGAAACCATAGCGCATGATCGAGGCTTGCCATGATCACGGACCCCGTGCCGAACGGCAGATCGTGCGGCAAAGTGCTGACGCCGAGGAGTTCGTAGTCCGAGGCATATGCGAGCAGGTTCTGGTGCAGTGCCAGGCCCGCTGGCAACTTGTCGACCGTGCGCAACCAGACGTTTTTTCGCGGCATATGGTCACGGCCGTCCTGCGGCGCAGGCCGGATTTCAAACGCCCGCTTGTCCGCCATGTGGCGGCGCATTACTTCCGGCATCTTCTGCAACTGGTCCCATTCTGTTTCGAAGATGTCACGGCAATCGTCCGGGCCAGGCACGTCCGGCATTCGCGCCTGGTGCTGCACGCCCTGCTCCGGATTCTGGAACGACGCCGCCAGGTTCAATATCGGCCGGCCATGCTGAATCGCAACCACGCGGCGATTTGAGAAACTGCCGCCATCGCGGGCACGGTCAACCTCGTAGACGATCGGCGCCTGCATATCGCCGCGGCGCAGGAAATAGGCATGCAGCGAATGCGCCACCCGGCCGTCGACCGTGTGCTGCGCTGCCGACAACGCCTGTCCCAGCACCTGGCCACCGAAAACCTGCGCGCTACCGATGTCGCGGCTCTCGCCACGAAATATATTGTCTTCTATCCGCTCCAGCTGCAGCAGCGTAATCAGGTCATCGAGTACCGGGTGCATGTCGTCAGGTCAGTCTGCGTCCGCCGTCAACCCTGATGCCGGTGCCATTAACGAAGGCAGCCTCGTCGCCAGCAAGGAAAGACACGACCCTGGCGACGTCGATCGGCTCACCGAGACGGTGCGCTGCCGATCGCGCGATACAAAAATCACGCAAGGCCTTGTTCTTGCGGAAAACCTCTCGACTCACGGGCGTCATGATCGCCCCGGGCTGCACGTAGTTTGCCGTGATGCCAAAGTCGCCGGTTTCCGTTGCCAGTGCCGCGGTCAGGTCCGCAAGGTCCTGTTCGCCCCTGGCAAACGCGGCGTCACCGTCAGCCGCAAACATGCTGCGCATGAAACCAACATTGATAATCCGCCCGCTCGGGCTCTTCTTCAGGTGCGGCAAAGCCGCACGGCACAAAGACAGGACGAGCGCCGAGCGCTGCTGCAACAGGTCTTTGAGATGCGCATCCCTGTCCGACAATGGCGCCTCAAGCTGCCACGGAAAGTCATTCACCAGGATATCAATTCGGCCGAGGCGCTTGACCGCCTCCTCGGCCAGCGCTGGCATGCGGGCCGCATCGCTCAAATTAGCTGCCAGGCCGTCAATTCCCTTGAGGCGTTTGAAGGTCTGCTCGACACCACTGTTGATCGTGTCGACCGCGAGCACGGCTGCACCGTGTTTCACCAGCGTACGTGCGGTTGCTTCACCGATACCGCTGCCGGCGTTGCAAATCAGAGCTTTCAAACCGTACAGGCGTAACGGGGCGGCCATTATCTCTCCACGATCAGGCAGGAAATTGATAGTCAGCGAATTGCCGGCGCAATTCAATCTTCTTGATCTTACCGGTGGCCGTGTGCGGAATCTCATCGACGAACACCGCGTCGTCCGGTATACACCAGCTTGCCACTTTGCCCTCGTAGAATTGCAGCAGTTCGCTGGCGCTCACATCGGTGCCGCTCGCCCTGACCACGATCAACAGCGGCCGCTCGGTCCATTTCGGATGCGGCAGGCCGATGACAGCCGCTTCGGCAACGCCGGGATGCGCCATGGCCGTGTTTTCCAGTTCAATCGAGCTGATCCACTCACCGCCGGACTTGATGACGTCCTTGGTGCGATCCGTAATCGCCAGGTAGCCTTCCGCATCTATGGTTGCCACATCGCCGGTATCGAACCAGCCATCGTCGGTGTGCGCACCGGCGGTTCCGTGCAATTTGAAATAGTCGCTGCATACCCATGGGCCGCGCACCTGCAACGCACCGTATGCCTCGCCATCCCATGGCAGTTCATGGCCGGTGTCGTCAACGATGCGCAATTCGCACCCGCAAATGCCGCGGCCCGCCTTGGCAGCAAGATCAAGTTTCTCGTCGTCCGACAGGTGCTCGAGGCCGGCCTTGAGCGTGTTGGTGACACCGAGCGGGCTCATCTCCGTCATGCCCCAACCCTGGCGCGCCTCGACGCCATGCAAATCGCGAAATTCCTTGATCATGGAACGCGGCACCGCGGCACCGCCAATAACGGTGCGCTGCATGTTATGCAGGCGCTTGCCCGACTCGCGGCAGTATTTCAGCAGCGCCAGCCAGACCGTCGGCACGCCAAGCGAGGCAGTCACATGTTCCGATTCCATCAACTCATAAAGCGCCTGGCCGTCTCCCATTTTCGGGCCCGGATAGACGATCTTGCAGCCCGCCATCGGCATCGAATAGGGCGTACCCCAGGAACTGACGTGGAATAAGGGCACTACCGGCAGCACGCAGTCTCGGCTCGACAGTCCCATGACATCCGGCGCCACCTCAGCGTAAGCATGCAGCAGGCTGGAACGGTGGTCGTACAATACGCCCTTGGGATCGCCGGTGGTTCCGGATGTATAACAAAGTGCCGACGCAGTGCGTTCGTCAAATGTCGGCCACGCATAGTCGCCCGGTCCGGTCGCAAGCAGGTTTTCGTAGCAGACGACATTCTGCAACGAGGTCTTTGGCATGTGCGCCTCATCCGTCATGATGATGAAACCTTCGACATTGCTGATTTTCCCGGCGAATGATTCCAGCAATGGCACAAACATGACGTCGGTCATGATCCAGCGATCTTCGGCATGGTTGATGATGAAAACGAGCTGTTCCGGAAAAAGGCGCGGATTGATGGTATGGCATACGAATCCGGCACCACTGATACCGTAGTAGGCCTCGAGGTGGCGGTAGTCGTTCCAGCACAAGGTGGCAACCCGATCGCCGCGGGCGAGACCCAGACTTTCCAGGGCACCAGCCAGCTGCCTTGCGCGTCCGAAACACTCGCGATAGGTATAGCGATGGCGCGGATTATCGGCGGTCACCGACACAATCTCCTGGCCGCCGTGAAATTTCCCGGCATGGGTCGCTATCGACGAAATCAACAGCGGCGTATCCATCATTAAACCCAGCATTATTCTCGCTCCGGTGAGGACTCCTTTAGCCGACCGTAATCTACCAGAAAAGCCAGTATCTGCGCGGGCTTAGTGGTCATTACCTAGACCGTGAACCGGTCAAATCGTGCTATTCTCTGCCGCAATAACGGCGCGGGGGCGCCGTCCCAATCAGGGGAACAAGAATGAACAGGTATGTTGCTTTGAATTCGCGGCGCTTCGGCGCAGTGTTATTGCCGCTGGCGACAGCAATGGCACTCGCAAGCGGCGCCGCCCTGGCACAGCAGGCGTCGGGCGAAATTTTTGAAGAAATCGTGGTGCTGGCCACCAAACGTGCGGCCAATATTCTTGACGTACCGGTCGCCGTCAGCACGCTGTCCGGCACGCAGCTCACTGAAGCCGGCATCTTCGACATGTTCGAGCTGCAACAGAATGTGCCGGGCCTGATCGTGGGCCAGAGCCAGTCGACGACTACATCGAATTTTTCGATTCGCAGTATCGGCAGTACCTCAAATAACTTCGGTGTCGAGTCCTCGGTGGGCCTGTACGTCGATGGTGTCTACCGGTCGCGACAGAGTTCGATGATCAATGACCTGATTGACATTGAAGCCGTCGAAGTCCTGCGCGGACCCCAGGGCACCCTGTTCGGCAAAAATACGGCTGCCGGTGCAATCAGCGTTCGCACGGTACGACCGAGTCACGATCGGGATGCATTTGTCGACGTCACCGCAGGTGACCTTGGCCTGATCAAGGTCTCAGCCGCGGCGAATGTGCCGATCAATGACAACATGGCGCTGCGCGGTACGGTCTTTTCGACGCAGCGCGACGGCTATGTGGACGACTACAACCTTGGCAGCGATGTTTACAACGACCGTGATCGCATTGGTGCGCGAGTGCAGCTCGCGATCAATGACCCGGAAGACGATTTCAACGCGCGCATCATTGCCGACTACTCCGAAATTGACGAAGTTTGCTGCGTCGGCATCGTGCGCGTCGACAGCATACTTTATAAGGGGGCTCTGCCCGGCATTCTTGCCGGCGCCATCGATGTCAACGACGCGGTTGGCTCGCAGTTCGTCAATGCGCTGGTCGGGGGCACGGTGTTTGCAACTTATGATTATCCGCAAGCGTTGCTCGATGGCCTGAATGCCCAACTCGCGTTTCTCTCACCTATTTCCCGCCCCATTGTCGCAGGCGCCAGCTTCGACGATTACCGGACCGCGCTCAGCTCGCCGCCGATATCCACGAATGAAGACGCCGGCTTATCCATGGAAATCAACAAAACACTGGGCAACGGCGTGCAACTCAAGTCGATCACTGCGTATCGCAGTTTTGAGACTTATGATTCCATTGATATCGACTTCTCGGATGCCGACCTGATTCATCGCGTCAACACCGGCGAGCAGTCGTCGATTTCGCAGGAGTTCCAGTTTATTGGCGAGTTTGGCGATGGCAGCTCCTGGGTCGCTGGCGCGTATTATTTCGGCCAGGATCTCGACAGCACCACAAATACCAGCGCCGGATTTTTTTTCAATGACTATGTCAGCTTCCTGCGGCCGTCGATTCCAGTCTTGCTCGCTGGCATAAACCAACTCGATGCCGGGCTCGAGCTGGCAGGCCTGGGCGCGCTTTTGAATCCTGCGACGATACCCTTTCCGGCCGGCGCTTATGCATTTGACGTGGTACAACAGGACCACTCGGGCTATGCGGTATTCGGCCAGGTGGATTATGCCGTCAACGATAAACTGACACTGTCACTGGGAGCGCGCTACACCGATGAGACCAAGGACATCAACGCGCGATACACGCAGACCGCCAACGGTCCCAGGCCTGACATACGTGCCTGTGCGCCCGATCCGCTTGACCCGACCGGCACCAGCTTCATTGGTGGCGCGGCTTGCGTGGCATTGTTTGAGGCCGGCGCCTATCTGCAAACTGGCGGCATGTTCGGCAGCCTCGATGGCCTGATCGCAGGCGATCTCGCCGGAGTAACCGAACCGAGCGTGGCCTGGGGTTCCTACCTGTTCGATCCGTTCTCGCCGCGTCCTGACGTCAAGGATTCGTTGAGCGAAGACCAGTCGACCGGCACGGTCAAGCTGACGCTCTTCCCGACGAACTCCACCATGCTGTATGCCTCGTACGCGACCGGTTTCAAGGCAGGCGGCACCAATACCGACCGCATCAATGTCGCTTTCGACCAGCTGTTCACCGCCGAGACTTCGGAGTCGATCGAACTCGGGCTGAAGGGACAATACGGCCCGGTGCAACTGGTGCTGACCTACTACCAGACCGACTTCGACGACTTCCAGGCCAACTCGTTCACGGGTACCGGCTTTAACCTGCAAAACGCGGGTGATCTCTCGATTGATGGTGTTGAAGTCGAGTTCCTGTGGCGGCCAATGCAGAATACCGAGATCCAGGCGCACTACACGCACAACGAGGGCAAGTACAATTCCTTCGAATCCGGCACCGCCTGGGATACCTGGGTAGCGCAGGTTGGCGTGTGGCAGGGCGAGGGTGATCCGGGATGCACTGCGCCCTTCGATCCCGCGAACCTGCCAACCAGTTGCCCACGCACAGGTGACCCGCTGCCGTACAACCCCGAAGATCGTGCATTCCTGGCGCTGTCGCAGTCCTTCGATGTCGGCGGTACCAATGCGATCGTCGCCCGGCTCGAATACACCTACGCTTCGGAACAGTTCACGGACGGCGACAACGATCCGTTCACACTGCAGGATGAAGTCACCCTGATTAACGCCAGAATCGGCATTAACTTCGGCAAGTCGAATTCGAGTCTGACCGTGTGGGGCCGGAACATTACCGACGAGCGCTGGTACAGCGGCTCGGCGGATCTGCCGGTCGCGGAAGACGGCATGTTCTCCTACCCTGCGGAGCCGGCATCCTACGGGGTGACCTACCGCAAATCATTCGACTGACGATCGAGGCTTTATGAAAGGGCTGGCGCGGATTGCGCCAGCCCGACTTCACCGCAAGATCTAACGTGCCAGGGATGCTCAACAAACGCTCGATTACATTGTTGCTGGTCGCATTTGCCGCAAATGCCGAAGTGCCGGACGGCTACTGGAGCATCGAGCAATCACAAGCCATCCTCGATACGACCCTGCGGGTAACCCTGAATCCGGATCTGAGCCAGCTCAGCAGCACCGAGTTTCAGGCGCTGGAGGAACTGCTGGCTGCCGGTCGCATCCTGCAGACCCTGTACGAGAATCAGTTGCATCGCGGCGCGGCGGCGGCCAAGGCCGAGCTGGAGCGATTACATGCAGTGAGCGGTGGCACGGCAGAAACGCAAAATCTGCTCGACCTCTTCTACCTGTCCAACGGACCGGTCGCGACAACGCTCGATAACGCACGTGCGACGATACTGCCAGCAGATGCCGAACAGCCGGGCAGGAATGTGTACCCTCATGGCCTGACCAGGGCCGAGATTGACCGGTTTTTTGCAGACCACCCCGGTAAAACAGCCGAGATCACGGACCTGCGCAGCGTGGTGCGGCGTGCAACCGCCGACAACATCGCGGCGGATATCGCCAGGCTTGATGCGCATCCCGCGGTCGATGCCCTGCACGACGGCTTGCGCGCGCGGCTGGCTGCGCAACCAACCGGCGAGGAATTGTTCTATGCCGTGCCGTATGCGCTTGCCTATGCCGTGGAACTCAGCCAGGTACGCCGCCACCTGGTCGCGGCAGCGCGACTGTCGCAGGCGGACTCGCCCGATTTCGCGGCCTACCTGGAGAATCGGGCACGCGATCTTCTCAGCGGCAACTACGAGTCCGGTGATGCGAGCTGGGTCAGCGGTGAGTTTGCCAATCTGAACATGCAGATCGGCAGTTACGAGACCTACGACGACACGCTGCTTGGCGCCAAGACATTTTTTGGCGCCAGTGTGCTGGTGCGCGATGTCGAGCGAACCGACGCACTCGTCAGGGTGATGGCGGGCCTGCAATCGATCGAAGATTCCCTGCCCTACGAGCACCACAAACAGGTACGTTCACGTATCCCGGTTGGCGTGTACCGGGTCGTAGCCGATTTTGGCCAGGCGCGTGGCACAAACACCGCGACGATTTTGCCCAATGACGCCGCCTACGCGCGCAAGTACGGGCGCACGATCCTGATTCGTTACAACATTCTCAGCAAGCCCGAGCTGATTGCGAACCGCAAGAAACTTTTTGATTCAGTTGTGCACGAGACTTTTCGCAATGACATGACCGGCGAAGGGTCCTTTAACCGCGTGCTGTGGCACGAAGTTGGCCATTACCTCGGCGTTGACACAACCGCAGACGGCGAGCGCCTCAGTGACGCGTTCACCGACACGGCCGACCTGCTGGAGGAACTGAAGTCGGACCTGGTGTCGCTGTTTGCAGCGCCTGCGCTGCGCGCGACCGGCTACTACGATGAGGCCGGGCTGCGGTCGCACTATGCAGAGGGCATCTACCGCAGCTTGAAGGATGTACAACCGCGCGCCGATCAGCCGTACGGGGTCATGCAGCTAATGCAATTCAATTTCTTCATGGAGCTCGGGCTGCTCGAGCTGGATGCGGAGTCCGGCACCTTGATCATTCACTATGATCGATATCACGATGTAGTGTCGCAGATGCTCGAACAGGTACTGCATATCCATTACGGTGGCGACTATCTTCAGGCGAAGGAATTTATCGAGCGCTGGAACTACTGGGACGATCTCTTGCACGGCGGGCTTGCCGAACAGATGAAGGCGGCCGGCATTTATCGACGCACGATGGTCCGTTATTACGCACTGGGCGATTAACATGACTCGGTTATACAACAACATCCTGGAAACCATCGGCAATACGCCGATCGTACGCATCAACAAGCTCGCGCCCAAAGGCATCAATGTCTATTGCAAGGTCGAGTCGTTCAACCCCATGGGTTCAGTCAAAGACCGGCTCGCACTCGGTGTCATCGAGGAAGCGGAGAAAACCGGCCAACTCAGGCCAGGACAGACCGTTATCGAAGCTACCAGCGGCAATACCGGCATCGGCCTGGCCATGGTTTGCGCACAAAAAGGCTACCCGCTGGTCGTCACCATGGCCGAAAGTTTCAGCATCGAGCGGCGCAAAATGATGCGTTTCCTGGGCGCGAAAGTAGTACTCACGCCGGCCCACCTGAAAGGCAGCGGCATGCTCAACAAGGCTGTTGAGCTGGCTGAAAAACATGGCTGGTTCCTGGTGCGGCAATTTGAAAACGAGGCGAATGCTGACGTGCATTCGCGCACTACCGCACCGGAAATCCTGAGCGCATTTGCGGACCGCAGGCTCGACTACTGGATCTCGGGCTTTGGCACGGGTGGCACCCTCAAGGGCGTTGCACGAGTGCTGAAAGAAAAAAGTCCGCATACCAAGGTGCTGGTATGTGAACCGGACAATTCGCCGTTGCTTGGCAGCGGCATTCCTCAGCCACGCGATGCCGACGGCTGGCCCAGCGAAAGTCACCCGATGTTTCGACCGCACCTGATGCAGGGCTGGAGCCCGGACTTCATTCCGAAGCTGACCGAAGACGTGATCAGGGCGAAGCTCATCGACGGCATCATTCCGATCAATGGCAACGAAGCACTGCACCTTGCCAAGGAACTGGCAACCAGAGAGGGTATCTTTGTCGGCATCTCCGGAGGCGCGACGCTCGCCGGCGCGCTGACCGTTGCCGACCGCGCCGCGGCTGGCAGCAATATCCTTTGCATGCTGCCGGATACGGGGGAACGCTACCTGAGCACTACGCTGTTCGAAGATATTCCGGCCGACATGACCGAGGCCGAGCAGGAATTGTCACGTTCCACACCTAATTATCGCTTCGATATGGCTGCCCCGGCCGCCGCCGCAGCGGCGGCGGCGCCAGCACCGGTCATTGCCGAGGCGGAGGCACTGGAATTTCTGCAGCAGGCAACCCACGACGATGAAAATCCGGTCGTGTTATTTGCCACGGAATGGTGTGAGTTTTCCTGGTCGGTACGCAAGATGTTCGCGCACTATGAGATTCCGTATCGCGCCTATGACCTCGACTCGGTGGCCTACCAGGTCGACAACAAGGGCGGCAAGATCCGGCGTGCGATTGAGCAGCGCACCGGGCTCAAGACGGTGCCGCAGATCTACATCGGTGGCCAGCACCTCGGTGGCGCGACCGATTTGTTCGACGCCTGCAAGGATGGTCGCCTCGCCGCGACGCTTGAGAAAAACAATGTCCGCTGGAACCGGTCCGTGAAAACGGACCCATATACCTTCCTGCCCGGATGGCTGCACGCCCGCGGCTAGCCGATGCGACTTATGGGAGGCGTGGGCATGGCGCCCTGCTGCAGGTAACGATCAGGCGTCGAAGAAGTACATGCCGAGCGTTTCCGCAACACAGGCGGGTTTGCGTTCGTTTTCGACCTCGATGCGCACCTCGGACGTCAGCAGCAGCGCGCCGGCACGCATCCGTGCCTGCAGCACTGTGGCGCGCGCCCGAACGCGTGCGCCCGATGGCACCGGCGTGTAAAAACGCACCTTATTCAATCCGAAATTGATAGCCCGTGCCAGGTTCCGAACTTCGATAAATTTGCCGGTCAGTGCCGGAATCAGGGACAGGGTCAGGTAGCCGTGCGCAATGGTCCTGCCATCCGGTAACTCGCGCCTGGCACGCTCGGTGTCAACATGAATCCACTGATAATCTGCCGTTGCCTCGGCAAATTCATCAATTCGGTTCTGGTCAATGACGATCCAGTCGGACAGGCCGACTTCTTCGCCTTCGAGTGCCCTGGCGTCCTCAATTGAGGTGATCAGTCGCGTCATTGTTTCCGTTATGCCCTGCCAGTTTGCTTTAGAATTCCCGGACCGTGCGCAGTGTAAACAATAAATCAGTATTTGCCATCGTGTTGGCTGCCGGCAGCGCATCGCGTTTCGGTTCTGCAAAGCAACTGGCGATGCTGAATGGCATGCCACTGGTTGGGTACGCCAGTCGCCTTGCCACGCAAACCTGCGGCTCACGCAGTGTGCTCGTCGCCGGCCACCAATGGCGCGCGGTGGCCGATGCCTGCACACCCTGGGCTGGCTACCTCGTGGTCAATGAACTCCACCAGCACGGCATCGGTTCGTCACTGGCCATCGCGGTGCGGGCAATTCGGCACGCCGCCGACGCAGTAGTGGTCATGCTCGCCGATCAGCCTCTCATCAGTGCTGCACACGTCAATAAGCTGATTGCAGCGTGGAGCGGTGACGAGCACGAGATCATCGCCTCGGCGTACGCCGGCACCCGTGGCGCACCCGCGCTCTTCGCGCGTGGCTGTTTTCCCCGGCTGGAATCGTTAAGCGCTGACCAGGGAGCGCGCTCGTTATTTGATGAACCGGGTTTCAAGCTGCGTGCCATCGAGTGTGCGGCTGCGGCCATCGACATCGATACCATTGCCGACCTTACGAGGCTCGAGCGCAACGCTCACAGTTGACCCAGCCGGAATTGCCATCGACATAGTGTTCTTTTTTCCAGATCGGCAGGCGAACCTTGACCTCATCGATAATGTAGCGACAGGCGCGAAACGCTGCATCGCGATGCGGCGATGACACGCCGACCCAAACCGCGCAATCGCCGATTTCCAGCAGGCCGATGCGATGCACGCAAAGCGCCTGCAGATACGGAAATCGATCCATCGCCTCGGCAAATATCTTGTCTGCTTCGCTGACAGCCAGCGGCTCATAGGCTTCGTACTCGAGACGCAGCACGGTGTGCCCCTCGTTCTCGTTGCGCACCCAGCCCTCGAACGCACAAAAGCCACCGGCGGCAGGGTCGAACAGGCGGCGGCGCAATACGTCCGGCTGAATCGGGGTGCTCGAGATCGTCAGCAACTCAGCCCCCCGCTACCGGTGGGAACAGCAACACCGTGTCGCCGTCCTCGACTTTCGAGTCCCAGCTCACCATCACATCGTTGATGGCGACTTTGCAGTGCCCCCTCGGCTCGGTCGAACCGTGCCGCTCACGCGTGGCCGCAAATACGTCCGCCGCGGTCTCGGCCGCCAGCGACAGTGTCTCGGTACTCAGCCCTGCGTGTTCGCGGAACATCGCAAAATAACGCACCGTGATGGTTTTCACGAACCGGCTCCCAGCACGCTGCGCTCGAGGTCGTCGGGCGTATTGATATTGTCGAGTGCGCCGGGATCCGGTTGCTCGAGCAGGTGGCTATCAGAGCGCATCATGACCTTGCGCGGGCAAATGACACCCTCGGCGACGAAATTGCGCAGAACGTTCGCGCTGCTGTTCTTATAAATGGCACACAGCGGCTCGGGCAGGCCATCATGACTGCTCCTGAATGCAGTAAACGGCTTCGCCGCTGAACGATGCTCGAGAAGAAAGCGCAAGGTCGGCTCATCGACATTGGGCAGGTCGCAGGCGACCACGAGCCAGTCCTTGTCCGGGTAGTCCTCAAGTGCAGAAAGGATGCCGGCCATCGGCCCTAAGTTCTGATAATGATCGACAACCAGGTCGAAGCGGCTGCGCTCGGCATCGTGTTGCTGCGTGCTGCGCGCCGAGACGAATACACGATCACATAAGCGGCCCAGCAGCGCGGCCAGGTACGCAAGTTGACTTTCCCCGTTGCGTGGCAGCAAGGCCTTGTCGCGGCCCATGCGACGGCTTTCACCGCCCGCCAGCACCAGGCCATAGAGTGCATTAGCCGACATGTTGAAAGTCCTGTTTGCCACCGGTTTTCGACAGCAGGCGGGTCTCGGCAATCACAATGTCGTGTGACAGGGCCTTGCACATGTCATAGATCGTCAGCGCCGCGACTGTCGCACCCGTGAGCGCTTCCATCTCCACGCCCGTCTTGTGGTGCACGCGACAGGCGCATTCGATAATCGCTTCGTTGCCCTTTTCGCCGCCGATGCTGATCGTGATCTTGCAGTTCTCGAGCCCGAGCGGATGGCAGAACGGAATCAGCTCGTGGGTCTTCTTCGCCGCCATGACCCCGGCAATGATTGCGGTCGCGAATACCGGGCCTTTCCTGGTGTTGATCTCGTCACCGTCGAGCACCGCGAGTACCGCCGCGGGCAGCACGACGATGCTTTGCGCACGTGCCTCGCGGCTGGTGGCTATTTTGTCGCCGACATCGACCATGCTCGGTCGATTGTGTTCATCAACATGGCTCAAGTTGCTCATTTACCCACCTATGCGGTACATCTCGACCTTGCTTTGCGCATGCGCTTCAGCGACTTCGGGCCGCCGCAATTCACTGTAACGATCGGCGCGCTGCAACCAGATACGTGACAGGATGTCGCGCAGATCATCGTCACTCGCCCCATTGCGTATCGGTTGCCTCAGATCCGTGCCCTGGGTCGCGAACAGGCAAGTATAAAGCACACCGTCAGCCGATAGCCGTGCCCTGCTGCAGCTGCCGCAGAATGGCTTGGTTACCGAGGAAATGAAACCAATTTCGCCCTGGCCGTCCGCATACTGATAACGCCGCGCGACTTCCCCCGGATAATTTCGCCCCACCGGGGTCACCGGCCATTGCGCCTGGATGGCAGTCAGCAGTTCCTGCGACGGCACCACCTGGTCCATGCGCCAGCCGTTACGATTGCCGACGTCCATGAACTCGATGAGCCGGACAATGTGGCCAGAGCCGCGGAAATGCCGCAACACATCGAGCACCGCGTGATCGTTGACGCCGCGTTGCACAACCACGTTGATCTTGATCGATGAAAATCCGGCCTGCTCGGCTGCTGCAATCCCGGCCAGCACCTGCCCGAGATCACCGCGGCCACCGCTCATCGTCTTAAAGATCTTCGGGTCAATGCTGTCCAGGCTGATTGTGACCCGATGCATTCCGGCATCACGCAGGCGCTGTGCGACGGGTGCCAGCAGCATGCCGTTCGTGGTCATCGCGAGATCCTCCACTGCCGCGATTGCCGCAATGCCCGCGACCAGGTCGACGATCTTTTTGTCCAGCAAAGGTTCACCGCCGGTCAACCTGATTTTTGACACGCCAAGCTCGGTAGCAACACGAACGACCTGCAGTATTTCCGCATGCGTGAGTTTTTGCGATCGCTTCAGGAACTCGTAGTCGGCATGAAATTCCGTCTCCGGCATGCAATACGGACATCGAAAATTGCAACGATCAAGCAGGGAAATTCGCAAATCGTGTAAAGGCCGGCCAAGAGCGTCTGCAGTCATGGCGACATTCTGCCCGAACTCTTTGCATTGTTCTTTATTTTGCACGCCGATTACTGCATCCTTTTGCAGATCCTGCCCATTGACACCGGTCACTGCATGCACGTTACTTTCAGCGCCGAGGAAATCGCGTTTCGCGACGAGGTCCGGAAGTTTTTCCGCGACCAGATTCCAGAGGATATTCATTCCAGGCAGCGCCAGCATGTGCCGCTGTCCCGCGAGCATCAGCAGCGTTTTCAAAAAGCGCTGTATGCCAGGGGCTGGGCGGGTTACAACTGGCCGGTCGAATACGGCGGCACCGGCTGGAGCCTGGTGCAAAAGTACCTGTTTCAGAAAGAAATGGCTGATGCCAACATGCCCGCGATTGTGCCGTTCGGCCTCGGCATGGTGGGCCCGATCATTTACACCTATGGCAGCGCGGAGCAAAAGCAGCGTTTCCTGCCCGATATCCTCGCGAGCAATACCTGGTGGTGCCAGGGCTACTCGGAACCAGGGTCCGGTTCGGATCTCGCCTCGCTGAAAACCCGTGCCGAGCGGGACGGCGATCACTACATCGTGAATGGCACCAAGACCTGGACCACACTGGCGCAGCATGCCGACTGGATTTTCTGCCTGGTCCGCACTTCTTCCGACAGCGCGCGCCGCCAGGATGGCATCAGCTTCCTGCTGGTCGACATGGCGACGCCCGGCGTCAGCGTGCGGCCAATCATAACGATCGACGGCTCACACGAAATCAATGAGGTGCACTTCGACGCCGTCCGTGTACCACGTGACAACCTGGTCGGCGAGGAGGGCAAAGGCTGGACCTACGGCAAGGTATTGCTGCAGCACGAACGCACCGGAACCGCGGGCGTCGCACGCACGCAGTATCGACTCCGCGAATTGCGTGCGCAGGCAGGACGCTCCGTGCGGGGCGCCGCTCCGCTTAGCAATGACGCAAATTTCATGCGCAAGATTGCGGCAGTGGAAGTGGAGTTGAAGGCGCTGGAGTACACCGAACTGAGAACCCTGGCAGCGGTTACCTCCGGCAAGGCTCCGGGTGCCGAGTCCTCAATTCTCAAGTTCAAGGGCACCGAGTTACAGCAGGCCGTTGATGAGCTCTACCTGGAGGCTGCCGGCTATTACGCGCTGCCCTATGTGCCGGAGCAATATGTTTATGATTTTCCGGACCAGGACCGCGTCGGCGAAGGCGTTGAGACCGACGCGGCACCGCGCTATTTCAACTTTCGCAAGGCATCGATCTACGGCGGGTCGAACGAAATCCAGAAAAATATTATCGCCAAACACGTGCTCGGGCTGTGAGCGGCATGGATTTTTCTCTAAACGAATTTCAGGCCATGCTCAGCGACAGCGTCGCAAAGTTTGTGAGTAACGAATACGACTTCGAGACACGCCAGGCATCGGCGGCTGCACCGCGCGGCTTCAATGACGCGATCTGGCAAAACTTTTGCGATCTTGGCTGGACGGCACTGCCATTCAGCGAAGCTGAAGGCGGGCTTGATGGCGGTCCGATCGAAACGATGCTGCTGATGCAGCACTTCGGGCGCGGGCTGGTCGTTGAACCCTACCTTGCGAATATCGTGCTCGCCGGCGGTGTACTGCGGCGCCTCGCCAGTGATACGCAGAAAAGCCGCTGGCTCGCACCGATAATTGCTGGCGAATTGCAGGCCGCGCTGGCTTTTGCCGAGCCGCAAAGCCGCTACGACATTGGAGATATCGGTACAACCGCGACCAGGGACGCCGACGGCTGGCTTATCAATGGCAGCAAGGCCGTCGTGCTGAACGGCGGTAACGCGGAGCTGTTGATTATTCCTGCGGTACTGGACGGTGTGTCGTTATTCGCTGTTGCCGCAGATACTGACGGCGTTACGCGCAGGCGTTACAGCACCGTGGATGGCGCCACCGCCGCGGAAATAACATTGCGCAATGTACGAGTCGATTCCGGGGCCTTGCTGGGTACGGCCGGCGATGGCCTGGCAACGCTCGAGGCCGTGCTGGACGAAGCCATACTTGCAGTCTGCGCCGAAGGCGTGGGCATTATGCAGGCCCTGACCGAGAAAACGGTTGAGTACAGCAAGAACCGCGTGCAGTTCGGTGTGCCGATCGGCTCCTTCCAGGCATTGCAGCACCGCATGGTCGACATGTTCACCGCGACTGAACAAAGTTATTCGCTGCTGCTCTGGGCGACGATGGCGAGCGCCGCTGCGGCGGACGATGCAAAGCGCGCCGTGAGTGCGATCAAGTACCAGATCGGTACCGCTGGCAAGCGGGTCGGCCAGGAAGCCGTGCAATTGCATGGCGGCATGGGCATGAGCTGGGAATTCGACGTCGGGCATTATTTCAAACGATTGACCGTGATCGGTCAGCTGTTCGGCAACGCTGACTGGCACCTCGACAGACTGGCGCAATAACGATGCGCGCATGCGGCGTCATCACCATTACCACCGACTTCGGTCACAAGGGTCCGTTTACCGCGGTTATGAAGGGTGTGATTTACACGCGTTTTGCCAGCGCAACCGTCATCGACCTCGCGCACGATATTCCGGCGCAGTGGCCGCCCGAAGCGGGCTTTTGGGTGAGCCGCTCCTATCGCTACTTCCCGGCCGGCAGCGTACACCTCGCGATCGTCGACCCGGGCGTCGGTACGGAACGCGACATCCTGCTGGCGGAACATGACGGCCACTGTTTCATCGCGCCGGACAACGGCCTGCTCGCACGCATGCTGGACCGTGCCACCGATGCCAGGGTATTCAAGCTGGACCCTGGCCGTCTCGAGAAACTCGACATCGACCAGCCGAGCATGACCTTCCATGGCCGCGATATCTTTGCACCGATCGCAGCCGAGATTGCAGCGGGACGAATTACCATCGCCGAGATTGGCGTCGCGAGCAAGGAATGGACGCCGGCCTGGCTTGACGAGCCCGAATTGATGGGCCGCAAGGTGACAGGTGTGGTGATCACGGTCGACAACTTCGGCAACCTGATCAGCAATATCGATGCAGCCTTGCTGCAGGGGTTTGCGAAGCCAAGAGTGCATGTGGCCGGCCACGACATCGCGGTGCTCGGGACCTATGGGCACGCGAAACCCGGCGATTACCTCGCGCTGATCAACTCCTTCGGCGTCATCGAAATTGCGCGCGCCGAGGGCAGCGCAGCCGAGGGGCTCGGCGCGGAACGCGGCGCACCCGTGACCGTCACCGACTGAGGCTGTGGCACCTCAGGCCGTTATCTGCCCTATCGCAATTGTCCGCATTTTTCGATAGCGGCCATTCAACACAGTGTTTTGGCGAAATTTGCAAGGGCTGGAAACGGCCAGAAGCAGACAGTCAGTCTGGCGCGTAAACCAGAAAAGCCGTGGTGATGAATGCGATCCAGCTCCCGATCAGAACCACGAATGCCGCGAGCCGTGCATTGCTCAGTTGGTCTTCTGAAAATTCTTCCTTCTTCGCGCCAAACCATGTGTGTTGGATCTTCCAATCCGAGCCCAACGCGAGGGCGATGCCAAGCCCAATTTGAATCTGAAGACCCCAAGGAATCGACTCTCCAGTCCACTTCCTGACCAGTCCGTCTAGGATTGAAAACGCCGACAGCATGTAGAAGAAACATGCCAGAGTACACGACGCCCATGCAGAGAAATCTGGCTTTGTGGACAGGCGACTTCGGTCAAAGAAACTGTAGTAACCGTTGTAAAGAAACGTCGCTACTTTCACCTACAGTATCCCGATTTGTTGCGGAGAGCGAATGACCGGATAGGGTCACAGGCGGAAAGTATAGCCTGAATTTCCTGGCCGGCAGCTTCCGAGCACTTAGCAGTCACTCATTTTGAACCAGTACGACGGGCGCAGAACGGCCAACTGGAGACGTAGTTGGGTCCGCGACGCAGTCGTTAGGGAAGGCTCGCGCCAATAGCTTCCCAAGTTCGCTCAAGACAAGAGGTCAGATGCAAATCGAATTCTGACGACAATCCTTCTCCTTTCAGAACGAATGACCCATCGTCACTTACCATCTCAGCGATCGGAGTCTCAGTTGTCTTCGAGTACGTCACAAGAGCATCCGCCAAGCAATCTCCCGAAGCTTCGGCCCATTCTTTTATCAGCCTGTCTTTGTCGGACGGAGCGAGTCCACTTTCGTGAAAGGTCTCGGGTAGTGTCCACGATGCTTGTTCCAGATAAACCTTCGTCGCATTTGTCCTGACGAGTTCCAGTATTTCCTCGTCGCTTTGCGCATTCACAGTCGGTGCGGTGAGCAAGACAATCCCGAAAAGACTTAAGTTTCGTAGCATCTCGACATCCTCGACCTGACAGGCAGGATTGGGTCACAGGCCGACATTTTACCTCAGTTTAGTCGGGCGGCCGCTATGCGGCGCGAAGCAGCCCCACAGCTAGCTTCCTGGCGACAGTCGCAGTACGGCCAGAACAAGCCGCTAAGTGAGCTAGAAAAATAGCGACCAGATACCGCTTACGCCGATCAATCCAACGCTCGCCAATTCGAGAACTTGACCAGCTTTGGAAGCTGACGGGTACTTCTCACGCATCTGCTTTTCAAAGGCCCAGAATTGGAAACTTGGCGGTCGTTGCTGCGTTTCACTCTCATACGAGTGGAGAACGATCATCGACAAAACCATGTAAACGACGCCCAGAATCAATGCCAAGAAAACTGCGATGCCAGGAACTGTGGCCATAATTCAGATCAGAATGAGTAGAGAAATGCGACCGGCTGGTTTGGGTCAATAGCAGAAATTGTAGCGCAATTTTCCTGGGCGGCTGCTTTCAAGGTGCGGATTCAATCGGTCGACGCAACACATTCGCTAAATCGTTCAGCTGGTGTTCTGAAGTTTAACGTTTTCCTTGGTCGTTCGTTAAGCTTACGAGCAACGGCATCCAGTCTGTTTTGATGGACCTTCGAGAGGTCCAGGCCTTTGGGGAAATACTGTCTTAGCAGCCCGTTTGTATTTTCGTTTGAGCCACGTTGCCAAGGGCTGCTTGGATCGCAGAAATAGACCTTGATGTCAGTATCCAGACTGAAGCGCTTGTGCTCGGCCATCTCTTTGCCACAGTCCCAGGTTAACGACTTGTAGAGCTCCCGCGGCAACTTGTGGGCCTGCTTGATTAGAGCGTCGATTATTGTCCTGGTGTCTTTGCTCGGCACCCTGACTAACATCACGTACCGGGTGTGCCGCTCGACCAGTGTCGCGATCTGACTGTTATTGGTGCCAACCAGCAGATCTCCCTCCCAGTGGCCCGGCACGGCGCGGTCCTCAACCGAGGGTGGCCGCTCGCGGATCGATACCATGTCCTTAATGCGGCCATGGGTTGGCGTCTTCTGCGTGTGACTGCGCCCGTGACGCATCATCCGTTTGCGCCGCAAGTGCTGCAATAGCTCTTTCTTCAAGGCCCCGCGGGCTTGGATATACAGAGTCTTGTAAATCGTCTCGTGCGACACCTGATAACTCTCGTCGTCCGGATACGTGTACTTAAGCCAGCCAGCGATCTGTTCCGGGGACCAGAGATCTCTGAGCTTACGTGCTACCTCACACGCCAGTCGCCGATTTTGCACCAGTTTGCAGGTCTTCGGACGCTTGGCCCGTTCAAAGGCAGCGTCATCTGCCTGGTGTGCTCGATAATCTCGGCGCCCGCGATTGCGCCTTATCTCTCGACTTATCGTCGACGGCGCACGACCGAGCTCGTTAGCCATCGATCGTAGCGATCTTCCGGCAACCAGGCCTCGGGAGATCTCCTCTCGCTCGGACAATGACAGCGATCGCACTGACCGTCGCCGCCGAGCCGGCCTAATACCGCCACTCTTCCAGATAATCTTCTGGATCGATGAGTGCCCTTGAATACCAAAGGCGCGGCCAATCTCGTTCAACGACTCGCCTTTGCGCCAGCGATCCCACATCTCGGCCTTCTCAGAATCTGTGTAATGACGTCTCTTGCTGTTACTCATCTGCAACATCCTCCTCTATCGGCTAGAGTTTAGGTGTTGCATTCACCGATTGAATCCGCAAGATCAAACGGCCCGCTGCCGCTGTCAAATTTCGACCATCTCAGAATGACCGTTCGCAAAAACAGGCGATTGCCAGTAGCCGCATTTCTATTATAGATTGGGTCGCGCGCTCGATTGCATTTGAAGTGCCGGGGGAATTATTCCATGACACCA